>Ga0065165_1001310_pt1 | contig 27783 bp, 27 predicted proteins | sample AraplaMF_Cvi_mMF_FD_63813 | JGI IMG/M metagenome (GOLD analysis project Ga0065165, IMG submission 63813) | Arabidopsis root microbial communities from the University of North Carolina, USA - plate scrape MF_Cvi_mMF (version 2) (version 3) | ecosystem: Host-associated > Plants > Roots >... | reverse complement strand
TCAGCCTGGTGCTTCAGGCCGTATACACAATGCTTGTAGATAAGCGGGTGATCTTCGATATAGATCTTAAATTTTGGCCCGAACAACTCCTTGCCTTTTTGGTCGAGGAATTGGAGACACTGTTGAAAATTAAAAGGATACATAATCAATACTTCGTGTGTTGGTAAGACTCCCCCCGCGTATACAGGAGGAGTTGATCGTTTACTATGCTGCGTGTGGGGTGTGGACTTTTACATGGGCTTTCCGTAATCTTTACTGTCGTTGTTATCCACGTGCAGGTGACCGGCTGCATGTTTGGGCTTCGGCTTTGCGGCGGCGCGGGTGACGGCGTTAATCTGCCACTTATCGGCCAGCGCTTGCCAGTTTCTTACCGGAACCCCGTTGGTGGTCCAGCCCACGGCGGCATAGTGGCTGAAAAACTTCTTCGCCTCAAGGGCGGTGGAACCGGTATTGACGAAGTAGGTTTGTACTTCTTCGAGCGTGCCCGGGATGCCTTTCGTCTGCCCGCCGGCTTTCGTGTCGCCCGCCGCGGCGCGCCCCCGCCCCCCGGACGTTTTGTTTTCTTCCCTCCCCCGTTGATGATCACCGTCGGGTCTGCTGCCTGTTGAGGGTTGGCTTTTATTTCCATTGTCAGCGCAAATTGTACTTTGATTATCTGGGCCATGGTTTAGAGCGTTTAAAGAGTTTGTATTGTTTGTAGAGTTTGTATATGTTTTATTAATGGCTTCACTACCTGTAGCACCACCTGTGTCATAACCTATGTCATTACCTCTGGCGCTACCTATGTCATCACCTATGTCATTACCTCTGGCGCTACCTATGTCACTACCTGAGTCGCCCGCTACATCAAAATTGAAAAGATGGATCTCGCTTGCCCGACGAGGATCGTATGACGGTTCGTAACAGATGTACCCCCATTCGCTGAGTTCCCTCAGACATTTGAGATACGTCTTCATCGAACCGATACGCGACTTAAACATGACGATCTCTCGAACGATTGTAAACGGATTCTGGAAGCGCTTAGTATTCCAGGCATCAAACAGTGCGTCGTAAAGCGATATATGCGAAGATGTCAGACGTCGGTCCGTCGCCACCCGGTCGCGCCACGCTTTATAATGCTGTATATAATTCACATTCGCTTGTTTCATTCTAATTCCTGTTTTGGTAAATCAATTTCATTTAATCCGGCGCTCCGTACCTTTCCATCTTCCAGCATCTTGCGGATATCCAGGTAATCGTAAAAGATCACGTTGCCGATTTTGGTATACGGCAACATACCCTGATCACGAAGTGCCTGGAGCGTGTTGGGTGAAATGGAAAGAAGACGGAGTACCTGGTACGATTTAAGCCAGCGGCGTTGCGCCTGGCGGTTTTCAAGCGCCGCGATCAGATCCTCAAGCAGATCGCGGCCGAAAGTCTGTAGGTCTTCTACAGTAACAATGTTTGCTTCCATATCGTTGTTTTTTTATATGGAAGCAAATCAAAACATTTAAATGACGCTGCGTAATATACAATATTCAACAAAAGTTGTATACCTCTTTTAAAACGCCTCATCCGACTCCACTTGATACACCAGGGCATTGAGGCAACAGGCACCCATGCTCCTCAAACACCGTATGCTTACTTGTTAGCGCTACCGGTCATTTCTACCATCGTCAGTACGCACAAACTCCTTACACATATCGAAAACGTGACTTGCTTTCAAACGGGGACGCTCGCTTTTTTGATAGAACAATTGACGAACAGTCGTTTTCCCAATCTTACCCCGGGTTGATGTCTTGACGTATCGGGTAATAGCCTCGGCGAATTTCGTTTTGTTAATTTTGCTGATAACTCCGATTTGCTCAAACACAATCACCAGATAACAAAATGCCTCTATCGTTAACGAAGTCTCCAGAATAAATCCGTCAGCATCATCAGAAGTTTCCGGCGCCGGCTCGTTGCCGGATAAAAGTGTTATCTCATCTCCAGAATGAATCTCTTTGATACATTCACATTCGGCGTTAATCCACCCGATTAATGAAGCAATCAACTTCGGTTTATCGGCAATCAACTGCATACCGGATGTCACTACAGTCTGCTTCAATTGCTTTTTGCGGATAGCCAGTTCATGCAATTGATCCTTTACTATGGTCGACTTCCCGCGAATCTCCGCGTGCATGCGGCTCGTATAATAAACATAATACTCCTGCGAATTGAAGTTCATCTCCAACAGCATCGAATGCAAGGCATGTTCTACTTCATTCGGACGCGTACATAATATGTGACGGATGCCACGCAAAACCTTTTCTAAGTATAGCGCATCATGATAGTTCATCACCTTACGTTCGCCACGATTGATTTGCGCCATTGGCATCAGCACAATATCGATCAGTTCTTCTGGAACGCCACTTTCCTTCAGCTCGACAGGCAGCTTGCCAAACTGAAAGGCCAAATCAAGACCAACAACTTCAATGAAATCCAGCGACAGCCAGACTTTAGCATCAAAATGCGTTGGATACTTTAATCGGATCAACTGAAGCATATCGTTCAATGATGTTCTCACATGCTGTGCCAGTATTACTACAACAGCACTTTCAGATTTCAGATAAGGCAGTAAATACTCCATATGTCCGAATACTTCCTGCTGAATATCCCGGACCGATGCGGTATAGTCGCGAGCATCAACGCGCGTCATGATCATATCGGTAAGACCTTCTCCAACGCGCGCAATCCTTCTGCGAAGTGTATTCGCAAAAGCGTCAACCAACGATTCATCGGCCGGTAACGCCCTGACGAATTCTGAAAATTCTTTTTCAATAACATCCCTCAACTGGTCAAGCTCAAGATAGCCCGCCAGAGTTTGTAAAAGTCTCATTGTATTAGCCCCGTGTACGGGGAAATAAAAAAATAAAACAAAAAGAGATTAGTCCAGGCACGGATATGCACCTGGGAGGCGGATTCGTAAATACGTTACTAACGTATTACCGCATGAATGTGCGACGCATCATTGCGTTCGCAGACATCGTGACCATATTGACTACGACCAGAGATTTGCCCGTTTTGACAACCGTCGATGTTATGCACGTGACCGCTGCCATAACCATTTCAGCTGTATTCATTGCCTGCGACGCAAACAAATGAGCGATCTGAACGTTGTGGAGTTGGAAAAGTGATTTCATAACTATTGGTTTAAAAATATCCGAAAATGGGGCTACCGGATAAGGCGTATCCGATAGTATGTCAAAAACGTGTTTTTATGTATTAGTGGCTATTCCTATTTGCAGGCGCAAACATAACAAAAAAGTTCACAACACAACATATCGAATACAATATTTAATTATATATATCAAATATACAAATGACCGCATTACAGAAAGAGGCCTGACGGCGAGCCGACAGACCTCCAAATATGTAAACATCCTGGTCAGTTAATCTACCAGCAAAGCCTTCAGCAGCTTCCGTGTTCTGTATTTCGCAACGTCTCTCGGAGAAAGCACCGTGTTTCCAGACTTCAAATGCATCATATTCTCCGAAGCAAATGCAGTACCCGTCCATTGAAAATTCTTATCGATCAGAATATAATCGCCGGCGCCGCCGGCAAGTGGAAACAATACCGCTTTAGACTTGCCGGTGATCGCATCGAAAAATTCAATAACACCGTAGCGGCTGGCAATAACAAACGTTTTACCATTGGGCGATACCATAAAATCCTGTTCGCGCTTCATAAATTCAGGTTGTAAGTCAACCCGGCGCACAGCCATCATTTTGCCGATATCGTATACAACCACCGTAGTATCCGACCAGAGGTAAAGCATATCCTTTTCGAAAACAGCCTTTTCAGGTCGCTCGGCTTGTACCGGCATTTCCACTTCGGTGGTAAACGTATGAAGGTTGAAACGTGCGATACTGAATGCGTAAACGAGATAACCCCGTGAACCAACGACTATAGTTGTTCGAACATCGTCATATTTCAATGCACTACCAAATAGCGGACAGACGCCCGCCTAAGAATCTCAAATACCCCATGTCCAAATCCACCCGGTAAAATGTCGGATTCAGCCTCGCTGTTGCCGGACTCAGAATAATATTTTTGCAGGAGCATTCAAACACATCAATTTTTGAAAAACAATTAAACCCAATATCCTATGAAAGTGCCCTCCTTCCTTTTGATTCTCGTGGCCGTTGTCGCCATGAGCTTTAACCAACCCGCAGCGCCTTTAACCGCTGCCGAGCGCAAGTACGCCACAGATCTGATGCGCAGCACCGCAGACGACCTGATTAAAAAGATAAAAGATCTTACACCCGAGCAACTGAGTTTTAAAGCCGACGCCGGCAGCTGGTCCATAGCAGAATGCGTTGAACACATTGCCCTGAGCGAATCACAACTGTTCGGCTGGGCACAAAGCACGTTGCAAGAACCCGCCGACCCATCGAAACGAAGCGAGGTAAAAACCAAAGACGAAGACGTTGTTAAAATGGTTACCGACCGCAGTCAAAAAAACAAAGCGGATGAGAGGCTGACACCTTCCGGCAAGTTCAGCTCGGTCGATGCCGCACTGGAGGAGTTTAAGACCCAGCGCGAAAAGAACATCACCTACATCCGCACAACGTCCGACGACCTGCGCAACCATTACGCAGACCTTCCTTTCGGCAAAGCCGATACTTACCAAATCATTCTGCTGATGGCCGCCCACTCCCGCCGTCACACCTTACAGATTGACGAGGTCATGAAGAATGCCGCCTTCCCTAAGAGGAAGTAGAGCATACTAATCCTGACATAGCTGCTATAAAACACCAAACCCGCTGTTGAAGCGGGTTTGGGCTTATCACTACATGTATATCCAGCATGATTCTTCTACTTCTTCTTATTATCCTTCTTATCTTTTTTATCTTTTTCTTTCTCATCCTTATCCTTCCCGCCAAATACCCGCTCCAGCAAATTCTTCTTCTTATCGCTTTCGGTATCTACCGCTGCCAGATTTATCTCCTGATCGATCGAAGGTTGTATAGCTCGTATAAAAGCGTTCTGGAGAACGGCACCTATGGCTTGCCAGGTATTCGTGTCTGGCTTTTTCAGACTTCCTTCAAAGGGTACTTTTGTAGCGAGCTGATCTTTGCGTTGGTTTTCAAACACTTCGCCAATGGTACCAACCAGTCCTTCCCAGGCTTTCCGTAAGATGTTGTCGTCGCGGTCTTCCTTGCCGAGGATGTCCAGGTCTTGCAGAAGCGGCTTAACATACCCTTTGAATCGGCCTTCTTTCGCGGCAACTTCGGCATACATACCGAACCGGCCTTTGTTTACATCGACTTTGGCATAGGCCTGAAAGAACTCGTTGAGCTTAACGAGGTTTGTCTCTTTAATTTCTGTATTGAGGTCGAAGGTGGGTTCTTCGGCCAGCGGATTGAGCTTTACATCGAGCCTGAAGTCGCCTTCGTATACATTGGCCGTCGCGTGCACCGAGGCCGGCAGAGCAGAAGACGAGTCGTAGCTATTGCGCAGGTTCAGCGCCAGAATCTGGGCGTTGGTAAGGGCTATATCTACCTTAGGTTTCGAGGTCTCGTCGCGGTACTTGATGATACCGTCGTTCACCTCTACACGGTTGATCTGGAGCGGCATCAGGTCTTCCTTCAGGTCTTTGAAGCTGCTGGAATCTTTCTCCACTACTTTTTTCGGTTCTACTTTATCCTTGGTAAAGGTCAGCATAGGTCTTTCAAACACCAGCTCACCCACGACGGAGCCTTTGAATAATGCGCGCCACTCGATAGAGAGATCGATTTCTCCAGCGGAGAAGAACGGGGTCTGCTTCTGCGTAACCGTATCCATTTTGTTGATGTAGATGCTATCCAACTGATAGGCTCCACGCAGCAGAGCGATGTCGATATCCTCGACATGACCATAGTATCCTTTGATCTTCGTAAGGCGGTCGTTTACAAGGCGGAGTACGACGTACGGCAGGATGAGCCGGATGATGACGAGCAGCACTACGACAGAGGACAGCACGATAAGGAGCTTTCTTTTCCTGGGGGTCATTGTTTTGCGCTGGCGGAGGAATGGTGCTTCTTCGTCGGCGTAGTAAAACAATAACGAATGGAGTGCCGGGGGGTGATTTTCCCGAGCAACCGTCGATAGAGGCTGATTCGGCTATTTTTGGGGAGTCCTTTCCACAGGCAGACAGCCGGCAACGGCTTACGGTGTTACCGTAAAGAAACACGTGTGGGCTACGCGCACATTATGCTTCGTCCAGCAAGCCACGCAGCACGGGCCATACGCGCTCGGCAATATGTTCATAGCCCTTTTTCGAAGGATGTAAACCGTCAGAAAGGTTGAGGCCTTTTACACCGGCAACACCTTCCAGAAAAAAGGGAACGAATGCAGCGTCATGTTCGTCGGCCAGGCGTTTGAAAATTGCTCTGAACTCGTCCAGTTTGGCTGGCGTAAGGTGCGCTGGGATTTCCATACCCATAATGGCCAGCTTGCACTTCGGATGTTTCCGTCGTACTTTTTTAAGGATGGTATCGAGGTTGAGATAAGTAGACGAAACCGGTAAGCCTCGAATGGCATCGTTGATACCCAGTTCAAGCACGAAAACATCCACAGTCTGGGTAATCCAGTAGTCCAGTCTTCCCAGTCCACCCGAGGACGTATCGCCACTGATACCGGCGTTCACGATGTCATACGGGAGATTTTCTGCCCGTAACTTATTACGAATCAATGCCGGAAAAGATTCTGCCCCCGGATTCGCCAGCCCATACCCTGCAGTGAGGCTATCGCCAAAAAATACTATACGTTTCAAGATGGTGCGAATATCGAAAAAATCATGCCGCTGTCAAGCCACATTTTTCATGTTCTTGATTGGCAGGATTATACCGACCACTTGTCACTACGACAAAACCAGGTCACGTAACCGTGTCATCACCGTTCAACATGATTCCCTGCCCAATAGTAGGTACGCGCAGATATACCTCCTCGATTCCGTATACGCCGATTGTTGTTTACGAGAAGCATGTATAGAAACGCGTAAACGAACGCGATTCGATGAGTATACGATGAACGGTATCGATTATCTCCTGTAATGCCGCATATCAATAGCAAGCGCGCCACACATCGTCATCGTATCTTTCATTTATCGTTCACGTTCAGAAACTTAATACCGCATCAGCCAAGATAACTTTTCAAACTCGTTCCACGGACTGCATTCCGCAGTCGCCGGGTAGCTTTCTCTTTTATCTGCCGAACACGCTCCCGTGTGAGGTGAAACGCAGCACCGATTTCTTCCAGCGTCATAGGCTCCCGACCATCAAGACCAAAGTAATTACTCATAACCTCCGCCTCACGAACCGGCAACGTAGCCAGGGCCCTACTCACCTCTAACTTCAGCGAATCGTCTAGTAAGGCCTTATCGGGTGCCATTACACTCCGATCTGCCAGCGTATCCAAAAGGCTGTTCTCCGCCCCTTGCTCAAACGGCGCATCAATAGACAAATGACGCATCGATATTTTCTGACTGTCCACAACATCCATGTGGGTTAGCCCCGATGCTGTCGCCAACTCCTCTGCCGACGGCTCACGCTGGAAGTTTTGTTCCAACAAGGAATGAATCTTCGAAAGCTTGTTCAACATGCTCACGCGGTTAAGCGGAAGCCTGACAATACGCGATTGCTCGGCAAGGCTCTGCATAATCGATTGCCTGATCCACCACACTGCGTACGAGATAAACTTGAATCCACGCGTTTCATCAAACCGCCTGGCGGCGGTCATCAAACCGATATTTCCTTCATTAATAAGATCGCCAAGCGATAAACCGTAGTTCTGATACTGCTTCGCCACCGACACCACAAAACGTAGATTCGCCTTGGTCAGCTTACTCAACGCTATCGTATCGCCCTCGCGTATGCGCCTCGCCAGTGTTACTTCAACCTCGGCCGTGATGAGCTCCACTTTACCGATCTCTTGTAAATATTTATCGAGAGACTGCGTCTCCCGGTTGGTGATCTGTTTATTGATTTTAAGTTGTCTCATAGGCTACTGGTTTTAACAAACTACGCAGGTATCACGCACTAAAACACAGCGTCGATTACGCTGCAACGGGAGCAATCAGCTCTCTTTCGAAATAAACCAGTGCTTTCATCGATTGATCGCCAGGTATCCGACAATAATAGATGCGCCTGTAATAGCGAACAATAACCAGCATCTGCCCGGGATTTTCCTTCGCCGTTATAAATGAACCTTCTTTGTAGCGATTGTCGGTATTCGTTTGATAAGCCATAGTTGTTATTCCTGATGATACCGTCACAGGCGCGGTTTATGGTTATTTTATTGTACAGAAATAATCCGTTTGAAAACAGCTTCGCCCTCATATTGTCTCTTACTTCAAAAACAATGTGCACAATGGCGCTTGCCGGCACCTGCCATCATGAACAAGATGCCGCCAAAAGATGCCATTCGAGCCACAAATGACAAAATACCTTTACAGCCCTGCTGTCAAGGCAATGCTCACATCAATAAAATAAGAAGACTAACGACGTAGGGTAAGGAAATACACCTCAATTGGAAGAATCAGACGGGAGTATATGATCTTGAAAGATGACGTATTCCGGTGGGACTATTAGAATTGATAGCGAAAGATACGAATTAATATAGCATTTACTATGAAATGCAAAAATACATATTCATGACCACGCAAAACGACGTATGGATTCAGTTCCTGAAAGCTGGAAATGATAGAACACCCCGCCGTTATTATCCATAGAATGATAACGTTGGTAACCTACAGCAATTCGTTTACAATGTTACGTCGAACCAGTTCGCAACAAGCTTCTTCATATACGGCCGGGCTTTAATGAAGCCATCGGCATCCTTAAAGCTCATGATCGCGCGGTCGTTCGACTTCCACACCAATAGATTGTAATCTTCCGCCAGCAGTCGCTCTTTAGGCTCGGCCTTGACCTTCGCCCCGATATGAAAGATTACCTGAAACGACTTTGCCGGTTGCACTTTGACAGACACCCGGTCCTGACCATTTACGGAATAATTCGGCCCGCTCCATTTGATATTCTCGTCGATGTCTTTACGTGATCCAATGATGATCGCCCGCAATTCTTCAATTTCCTTACGAAAAGGATGTTTCAGGCCATCGAGCAGTTTGGTAACGTCTGGGTTCATATACGGCAAATATACACTGCGGACTTCTGAAAAGATTGTACAGAATTAACCGGCGTGTTTGTTCAGACGTTTTTTATATTGAAGGGGCGTACACCCGGCGTGCGCCTTGAACACACGGATAAAATGGGCCTGATCGTAAAAGCCCAGGCTATCGCCCACATCCGACAGGCCCACAAGGGGCTGCTGGTGAATGATGCGACGGGCCTCTTCTATTTTGTGAACATGAAGGTAGTGCAGCGGCGTTGTTCCAACCGCCTTTCGAAAGACTGCTATAAATGACTTGGGGGTCCGCTCGAATGCCAACGCCAGATGCCGTTGGGTATTCTTACTTAAATCGGCGGCAATCAGCGCATCAATCATCACGGTAATCTCATCGAGTATAGCATTGGGCCGGAGCCGGCGGTACAGTGTCTCGTGGATACTCTCAACGGCAACCTGTTCATTGCCCACCTGAACACAAGCAGCGAGCATGGCCAATGCTTTCCCCGTAAAAAAGTCCGATACCGGAACAACGCGATTAAGCGTAAACTCGCCAGATATTCCGAAGCCGGTATAGAGGCCATAAGGTTTAAATCGTATACCCAGCGTACAGCGTGACCCGTGATCTTGAGGTATGTGTCGTGGCCGCGTGAAGATGCCTTTGATATGGCCATGATGTTCACGTTCGGATCCATTCACCAAAATCCGTATCTGCGGATGTGTCGGTTCACGATAGGCGTTTACAGATTCGGAGGCATGAGGTTCCGGGGCTACATACAGGTAGTCCACAAACTCGTGCAACGGGATAGGCGGCGTATACCGGGTCATGCGTGGTCTGAAAATAGACGAGAGACTATCAACACGTTACTTCATGCGTGTCCCGAAGAAATCCGCTTCCAGCACCCAGGTGCTTCCCTGATCGAACGAGCGCTCGGCATACCAGCGAAAGGAATCGGCCTGAATGTTTGTAAATACCCACCGCATTAAGTTGGCGTCGCTGTCTGCGCCGGATTGAACAATGTCGAGTCCAACCTTCATCGCAATGAGTCTATCGGTGGCTCCGCTCACCGGGTTGAACCAGTACACGACCCATTGCTTGATTTGCGGATCGAACATGCGGATGGTCGATCCATAGCGGTTCCGAACCTTCGAGGTGTCTTTGGTTCGTTCATCACGGCTGGGGGCGATCCAGACATCCTGAACAGCGCGACCTTCCAGGACCCAGGAAAAATACCATTCTCCGCGAGTTTCCATGGTGGTCTTGTCGGCCAGGTAATCGACTGCGCGAACGCTCCAGCCACCGATTAGCCATGCGTACAATGCAGCATGCTCGCCAAGTTCGTCTGAAGGTGAAGGACTAATGACCGCCGATGCAAAGGTTTGGGTACTCATAAGTTTTGTCGGTTTAGTTACAACTGTTGGGCAATCCTAATCGCATGAAAATAACAAACAGCCTGCTCAAGCAAGTTCTACAGGCTGCAGGCAACGGGTCTGAGGATGGGATTGCCATGCGATTATGTCGTGAGTATAGGAAATCGATTCCACTTATACAATGACATGACCGTTGTTCCGACAAACATAATATCCTAACCTGGGCTGGACGCCTGCGCCTCCCAAAAAACCGGTATACCAAACACTCCCGGTCGCCTATACGCCACCAAACGCATAAGCCGTCCGTATACAAGGTATGTGCATTGAAACCTAACAGTTTTTCGGAGGACAGGTAGCCGTTGCGGTTACCTGGCATTATCCTGCCGCAGCCATCACCAATGCCCTACCCGATTTTTTACGTATCTTTACAACGCACAGTCTGCCATGCCTATCTACAGATTACTAACCTTCGCATTCCTGGCTCTTGCCTCTTGCGCCTTTGCTCAAAATAATACTGTGCGCCTCGTGTCCTGGACGCACATTCCATGCGATGATTCGTACGACCCGTATAGCGCAATAGACCGCATTTCGGCGCTTCGGAAAGAAGGTAATCGCACATATCTAACGATCAGTTTTACCGACCAGTGCTGTCCGACATTCAATCCGGCCATAAGCTTACAGGAAGGCATAGCATTCATTGACCCCTACGGAGAATCGACCGACGAAGTCAGAGAGGTGTGCTTCTGTACATGCTGCTTTGCGCTGGAGCTAACAGTAGAGGGGCTTCCCGAAGAATACCAGACATACTTCAGAGAGCGAAAAATAAGACGCTCGGATCAGCCATATCCGGCAGCGTCCCAAAACGATGTTTATATGGGACAACCGATAAACCGCGAGATCGTTCGCGAGTCAGGCCTGGATATTCCTTTTAAAGTCGGGCTTTGGATGTCGTTCTACGAAAATGGAATCGTAGAGACCATGGAACATTATGACTCCACCAGTTTGGATTATAATCACAACCACAATCCGGAATGGATCAAAACATTTTATCCATCAGGCAACCTATATTCGTTCACACGAAAGGACACGACAGAAACGTGGTTTGAAGACGGCGAACCCAAGAGCCAGAAGATCACCTATACCGCCGGTAAAACCACATTCACCAAATACTCTGATAAGCACAGCAATCGCAGCTTAGCAGCCCGATCCCTTATCGGATACAACGATGAATTATACGTCGCAAAACCTACGTACGACGAGAAGTATTTCAGCACAGGAGAACTTGAACGCCTATACCAAAACGACACAACATTCAAATGGTACAGTCCCGGACATCTTGAGTTTAAACAATACAGCAATGGCAAGATTATCTATACCCGTGACGGAAAAGTAGCCTGGAGACAATATTCATGGCAAACAAAAGGCCCTAAGTATATACGAAAGCTGAAGCACGTTATGACCGTCACCTTCGACGCCGATGGTAAAGCCAAAAACATCCAATACAACCGCGATGAGTACTCAAAAGACAAAGGGCTGGACTCTTATGAGTACACATGGGCCTGGAACGACAACAGCACTCTCATACAATCCCCCATGCAATGGAAAGGCGCAAAGCCCTGGAAGCAGTTCAAAGCAATACGCACGCCATGAAGCGTACCGAACGCATACCCCCATGCTCCTGTGGTTACGATAGCCGCCAACTGCACTGAACATACATCAGCAGACGGCGCTGCTTCGATGAATGTGTCACGCAGATGTTCGGCATACCATACAGGTCGCCGCTAGTAAAGTTACCTAAACCGCTGGTGTCTCCAGGGTATAATAATTTACAACGTACCGATAAATTCGAGCAATCATGAAAAACAAAAACGCTTTGATTGGAATTCTCACCATGCGATGCCCGCGGTGCCGACAGGGAGCTATGTTTCCTGAACGCACGTTGTACAGCGCCAGATTCATGGCCATGCATGAGCGATGCGCATGTTGTGCCCAGCCGTTTACACCAGAGCCAGGATACTACTTCGGGGCAATGTTTGTAAGCTACGGACTTAATGCGGCTTTTTTCATTACCGTATGGGTTGCCATGGCGCTGCTGATGGATGAGATTCCATTGTCGGCAATGCTCATCGCGCTACTGGTGATTATCTTCGGCCTTCTCCCCATTACCTTCCGACTGTCGCGCGTGCTTTGGATCTATATGTTTATAAAATACGATCCTTCACTCCCATGCAACTCCGGAAGAACCATTCGTTAGTCGTCCAACGTAGCTAATGCAGCGCTGGGTCGCGATGACTAAATAACGAGGTTTTCCATCCACGTTCGGCATGGCCGTGTGAGTTGTCATCACGCCTCAATCCGGGGAATGGCGCGGCCAACATACCGTGTGTCATTTGTTATTGTATGGGCAATCAGCGGACTGTTTCTCAACTTCTCCCCTCATTGGCAATTAATTATCAACGCCGGAACGACGATCGTAACATTCTGATGTCTTTCATTCTGCAAAAGTCACAGAACAAAGACGCGTTGGCCATTCAACTCAAGTAGAATGAGCTTGCGGCTGCACATCAAAATGCCAGCAACCGTCTCGTAACTATTGAAAACATGACTGAACGAAATCAGGGGTATTCAAAAGTATTATGCATACCTTAGCGAATATACAAAGCGCGAGCAAAGCTTGCAGCAATCACACTCCATTGAAGAAGCCCAGACAGCACCCAAACTAAAAAGCCTGGACAGCAACCTGTGAATAACGAATCACGGCGCATGCTATATATCGGACACACTGTAAGAGTTCAACTGGCGAAGTCTTCAGAGACGTTCAGACACTTCGGTAATAGCGGCGTTTTAAGAAACTACACCGCATTTCAATCAACAACAATACTCGCCACCCCCTTCTCAAAGGCCGTCTCTTTAATCCCCTCCAGCCTTGTACCCTCAGCCCGGATAAACGATATATCCGTAATGCCGATAAAGCCCAGCAGCATTTTCAGATACGGGCTCACATAATCCAACGACTGAAATGGCCCTTCAGAATACACCCCGCTCGATGCAATGGTGATGTACGCTTTTTTGTTCTTTAAAAGTCCTTCTGGTACGCCCTTTTCGTTATACCGAAAGGTAATGCCTGGCCGTACAATATGATCCAGATAGGCCTTTAGTGTTGTGGGAATGGAGAAGTTATAGAACGGTGCATTGATCACATAGATATCGGCTTCCTGCATCTCGGCAATCGCTTCATTTGAAATCGTGATCGCCTGTGTCTGTTCGGGTGTGTGATTCTCCTGCGGTGTGAACCACGCAGCAATCTGCATTTGATCCAGGTGTGGGAACGGGCTCGATGTCAGGTCTCTTTCCTTCACCACACTCCCCGGATACTTCGCTTCGATCTTCTCGATAACAACCTTACCCAGCTTGCGGGTCAACGATCCCTCGCCCTGCGGACTCGATATCAAATGCAATACTTTCTTTGCCATGTCTCTGTTTAGTTTGAGTAAGCAAAGTTAAGCCGCTGGGCTATTCAATCTTAAGCAGTAAACTGAAGGTTAGTGCTAACCTTTTTGTTACCGGGTCGGCGTAGTCTAAAAAAAGAAGCACACGGGTTTCGGTAACCACGTGTGCCTGTATAGAATAAACAATTACTTACTCGCCTCATCCAACACCTTCACATCGTCAGCGGTCAGCTTCACCTCAGTCGCCGCAAACAACGTATCCAACTGGCTCAAACTCGTTGCACTCGCAATCGGCGCCCCGATGTTCGGCTTAGCCAGCAACCACGCCAACGCCACGGCTGCCTGCGATGTATTATGCTCCGCTGAAATTTTATCGAGCGCAGCCAGCACGGCCAGTCCCTTCTCGTTCAGATACTTCTTCACCATGCCGCCACGTGCGCCTTTGCTAAAGTCTTCTTTCGAGCGATACTTGCCCGTAAGGAACCCGGCCGCCAGCGAGAAGTAAGGGAACACCGTCAACCCATGGGCTTGTGCTATCGGCGCATAATCATGCTCGTATTGCCCACGTTCCACCAGACTGTACTGCGGTTGCAACGCCTGATACTGCGGATAGCTGCCGCTGGCGCCAAGCTCCAGCGACTTCTTCAAAATACCGGCAGGCACGTTCGACGCCGCGATATAGCGGATCTTTCCCTGGGCAATCAGCTCGGCATACGTACCGAGGTATTCTTCTGCAGGAACATCACCCGTATCGATGTGTGTATAGTAAAGATCGATCGTATCGAGTTGCAGACGTTTTAATGAATCTTCCAGCGCCTTCTTAATGTAATCGGGCTTAAGGCCTTTGCGTTTACCATCGCCAAAATCCCAGCCCACCTTTGTGGCGATTACAAGGTCGCCTTTGCCGCCACGCTTCTTAAGCCACTTGCCTATGATCGTTTCGGACTCACCGCCCTGGTTACCCGGTATCCAGGAAGAATACACATCGGCGGTGTCGATAAAATTTCCGCCCTTCGCCACAAAGGCGTCCAGTATCTCGAACGACTTCGCTTCGTCTACAGTCCAACCGAACACATTGCCGCCCAGGTTTATACGACTTACTTCAAGGTCTGATCTTCCGATTTTAATGTTGCTCATGCGTAAAATGCTTTTAGAGGATACCCTGGCATAACAAAAACAGGAGGCGGACGTTCCATGGAGATGACATTTTATGTCGGGCGGCAAATTCCGTCCATAAGCCGCGCATACGTTCATATCAATCCAGCTTACCTTGCTCTCCAGGCGAAGCCTCATCGTGTCGCTGGAACACGGCCTTTGGCATGACTGTTGCGACGCCAGAACGTACAACGCTAACGATAGCGTATACACGAACCTTACCCTGACTTATGAAACTCACCCTGAAAATCTTCCGCTACGTCGGCATCTACTACGTGGCTTTGTTCATGCTCGTATTCGCTGTGACCAAGTTCCTGAACACCCCAGTTTCATATCGGCCAGCACGTCAAATACATTCCGCTAAAAGACCTTTCCCCCTACATGCAGGCGTGGGCATTCTTTGGCAAGTCTTATACCTATGGAGTCTTCCTCGGCCTTGCCGAACTATTCGCAGGCCTCTTCATACTGTTCGATAGGACACGGCTTGCCGGCCTGCTGCTGGCACTGGGCGTCTACCTTAACGTCGTCATTGTCGACATCGAGTTCGGCATCATCGAACCCCTGATACACGCCATACCGGCGCTTATCATCATACTCTTACTGTTAACCGGATACGTAAAAGACCTGAAGACATTCTTTTGGGATCGGGGCGGGCGCATCAACGACACCCCCGGAATGTCGAACAAATGGGCCATCATTACTCCCGCAGCCTTCGCCGTGATCGTACTGGCCGGCGTCACCTTCGGACTGTCAAAGGCATCATCCGCAAGCACCACCGACATCCTGGGCACCTATACCCTATCGCAATTCATCATCGACAACGACACCATTCCGCTCTCGCGTGGCAAATACACCGATGCGCCCACCATCTTTTTCGAAACCAGCAACAGCTGCATCATCTCTGCCGACGGCGGCACCTACTACGGCCAGTACACCCTAACCGGCGACAGCATCCACATCAAACTCATGGAAGCCCTGCACGGCATCGACGAAATAACCGCCAAACTCGACCGCCAACACAACACCATCACCGGCAAATCCGGAAACAAGAATATCCAGCTTCAACTGCAATTGGTAGAGAAGGCTTATCCATATCTCACGCATCCCTAAGAACAGGATCGGCACAAGTGTTTAGTCTCCATTGAGCTGAGACGATCACTTGTGCCGGCAATACTTCAATCTCTGTCTAACATAAGCCAATCTTTCAAATAACCACAGAAAACACATACAGTCTGTTTGTCATAGGATTGACCAAATAAAAATAAACGCCATCTGTCTCCGCCAGCTCACCTCTATAGAACAGAGCATAGTAATTCGAATCATCCTCAAGCATCGTTTCATACTCCTCGATAATCCGAAGCTACTCGCCATTATCGGTTCCATAGGCTGTTAGAAACTTCTTCACGACGCAATGTTACAGTTCCAAAGGTATTCATTTTCGATTGATGGTGGGGATGGGGTTGGCGCTTCTATGAAGGAAATGCATTCCACTACTGCGATTTCCTCAAACTTCCGTATGCAATGCGCTAGCTCCCGTCAACTACCGCATCTGCAGAACCTCCCTTGCTCTCGCTATAACACGACACCACGACTCCCCTAACCGATCATGCGCCATTTCAATAAACGGAGCTTCGCCCGGAAAACAAACAGCGTACGTGTTTTCCTTCTCCCACCCGGAACAGAACAACTGGTTCACGTCCATGAAAGCCCCTTCATACATACACCACGCTAGCAGATAATACCCAGAATCCATCACACAGGAGAGCGCCTTGCGCAAAAAGTCCTCGCTCCGATTACAATAAACATCTATAGAATCAATGGCATAGTGAAAAGCATACGGTTCCTCATCAAACATAGTATACCTGTACGTTTGACTGGCATTTACATCAATTTGCTCCGCCAGCATGACCATGTCAATTGCCGGTTGAGTCCGTGGTCTTGCTGCAAAAAGAGTTATTGTACTATCAAACATGTTAATCAGTTAAAGCACTTACATCGATTCTGCCCTATCAGGCAACTAAGAATTCGACAATCTCATCAAAAGCCCGCAGTCTTTCGTCTCCGGACTTTTTGGGGATCATTCTAAAAACAGATCCGCTAGTTAATCGTAATTATATTGCTCCGGATGGTCGAATTCGGTATTTATATTCTCTCGATTACCCCCAAACACTTAGTCAAAATCTGCTACGAACAAAAACACACATATACTCAATATCACCAATACGCCAACCAGAGCATTTGACCCGCCGTTTAATACAGAATTCATCTCCGACGCATTCTTCCGGCCTTTCCAAATTAATGAAAAGGGTACTATTTCCTTCCGTTTTATTTTCCTAATCAAACAGTAAATCATCCACTTTGTGAGTGCTCCTATAAAGTCTAAGATAATCGACCCGAAAATAGATTCCATAAGTTCGCACTTGATCTTTTGCAACTCATTGTGAGCCGCTACACATGCCTTTCTAGATTTCCTTAGAGCCGCACCTTTTATAACCCTAACCTTTATTAGTCAGTCGCTTTTAACAATTCAACACAATCTAAATCAGATATTAAACATGTAACCAACCGTCCGTAACCCACCAGTGAAAAAATATACCTAATCTCCGACATTTTCTTCCCGTAAGCCAGATTATAGCCAAATCGTGACTCTTTCTTTACTTTATCAAATGTTTTAGCTGGCATATAAAATCCATTTTCAACACTAAGTACTTTTAACAACTCTTCAACCACAATCCTGCACGTCCTATAAAAATCCTCCTCTTTATTCAAATAGAAATTATTTATGGACACACAATCAGTCTTAATTGCGACGTTAACATACTTTCCGAGTTCATCTAAATACAAAACAATTATCAATACCCCTCCAACATAATTGTAATCTTTAAGAATCGAATCTCCACTTTCATTTATTAAACTACCTAATTTCATCATAATTTAAAGACCAAAATATTTAGAAAAATCACCTGCGATTCCTCTGTTTGTAATCTTATCTCGTAAAAACAAATAACCTTTTTACTCCTCCTACATTATAATTCAGATGAGGGAACGTCGACGATCCCACTACTCCCCCCAATTCCCATGTTCATTAAACACTATCCTTCGAATCTAAAATCACGTATTACTTTCTAATTATTGTCAAGACAATCATAGCATCACTTTCGTTTACCTAAACAATCTATAAAAATGCGCGCATGCAATCCGTTAGACAAATGCCTTTCATTCATCGCTCTCGTTATTCCTTAAAATACCAGTCACCCTCTACATGTTTAAAACCTTCAAAATCTCGGAATGATTGAGATTTGGGCAATTTAATTAAATTCGCTTCCCCTGCCCTATCAACATTTACATACACAACACTATCGCTATCTACCTTTAAAAGTCTCACGTTATATCTAAGAAAATCCTCAACCACTCCTAATATAGCCGTGGTATCGACAACAGCCTGATCACACGGAAATATGCGCAATTTTGCATCCACCTGAATTGGTTTCTTCATTTCTTTATCAACAGTAACTATATAAGGGGATTTACAGATTTCTTCGGCCGGGCTATAAAAATATAATAGATCGCCATTTTCATCTAAACTTCTAAAAAAAACAGCGCAATCTATATAATTGCTAAAATCCTCATCACCAAATTTCTCAATAAACTCTTTTTTATAATCGTGATTTTGACAAGATAAAAAAGAGCATAAAAAGCTGTAAAAAAATACCTTTCTATAAATCATCTTGGAAAGTTCTTTATCTCTGTTGAAAGTTTATTGTCACTATATTTTCTTCCGTGATAGCCTCTTATGAGAGAGTACTCATATCCTAAGTGAATAGAAAATTGATCATCCGCAGAATCAAACTGCGATGGATAATTGTTATCTACTGAATTCACCAAGCTATTGTAATGTGCTCCCCCGTACAAAATAAGGTCTGGTAGCCTGTACCTCAATCTGCGCCGACAGCCAAACCGTCAGATCATCAAACCATGCGCTAGCCTCCTTGCCTCAAAAAAAGCCCAGGATCTACAAGAAAAGATTACTCATTTTCCCTTGGGGATATATTTTGATAAAGCTCCCCCCGAAAACTTATAGTACACCATCTCCGGATAAATACTTTGAAACTCCGTTAACCCATCACCATCCACATCAACCAACGACGCTCTGGCAAATGGTGTCCTAAACAACGACCAATAGTCATTCTCTCTCCAGATAATTAAAAATTGATTCGCCCCAAATGTTGATCCGTGTATACCTAACTCGATCAGATAGAACTTACAATCCTGTTTTGCATAGAATTGCACCTGTTTGAGTTTGAAATCATCGGGGACTTTCAACATTGTTAAATGCGCAAACATCGTAAAGTTGCTGACCTCGCATCACTTGAAATAAGTAATTACGATTCTGCTGGTATATGACCAGGTCATAGCCAGAAGCAATCTCATAACGTCTTTGTTCAACAAAACAGACGCTTCCCTGCGCCAGTCCATGAACATTGTAAACAAGAAATAGCAACGTTAATATTCTATCCATCGCGTATAGAAAGTCCTACGGCAGCTTAAGAACAGGAAATAAAATATTCTCCATCTTTGCAGCCGTGTTTAAATCAGGCAATATTCCGCGAGGAACAAAGCCATGCATCAATGACACTATCGACAATAGTGAATCCTGTCCCCTATAGAAAGGTCCATCGTTACCCATCACCACTCGATACACACTCTTTCTGACGCATTCAAGAAATATGCACTACCATCAGTCCGCACATAATTTTTAGGGACTTTAATCGGAGCATCTATCAGATCATATCTACATCAATTTTAAGTTATTCTTTCCTAAAACACTTCCAAGTCGCACTGATTTAACATAGAACTTTTTAGCCATCCTGACATTCTTCTTTACTCCCTTACCGGTATCATAGCAATAGCCAAGACTATTGCAAGCTTCAGCATGATTACCTTCACATGCCTTAGAATACCAATAAAAACATTTATACGGATTATGCAGCTTGTTCAAGCCTAAGAAATTAACATCCTCATAAAATTGTCCCAACTCGAATTGAGCTCTTGCATCGCCAGCGTATGCAGCCTTTCTTACAAGTTTTACATACTCAATATACAATTTCTCCTTTTTCGCACGACTGATCTTATTACGATAAAGTCTATCAAGCAAAAAACTTGCCTTTTTATAATTACCACTCTTCATACATTATCTATTTATGCTTCGCTTTCCACCAATCATCAAACCCGTCAGGCTTGGATTTGTATACAGTTTTGCCATTCTGATCCTTGTAGATAACTTTTGGGGAATCATTTTAAAACAGATCCGCTAGATGAAAAGATACTATTTCCTTCGCCTTTATTTTCCTAATCAAACAGTAAATCATCCACTTTGTGAGTGCTCCTATAAATTCTACAATAACTGACCCTAAAGTAGATTCCATAGGTTCGCACTTAATCTTCTTGCAACTTATTGTGAGCCGCTGCACTTGTCCCTTTTGAGACTTCCCTAGAGCCGCATGCACTACATTCCGTTCCGAAAATAGTGCCATCAGATCACCAAACCAAACGTGATCCTACTTGGCTAAGGGGAAAATATCTCCGGCTTTCTCACAGTCTTTTATAATCCTAACCTTTATCAGTCAGTACCTTCTAAAAATTCAACACCGTTTAAATCAGATATTAAACATGTAATCAACCTTCCGTAGCCCACCAATGAAAAAATATACTTAATATCCGACACTTTCTTCCCATAAGCCAGATTATAGTCAAATCGCGACTCTTTCATTACTTTATCAAATGTTTTAGCCGGCACATAAAACCCATTTTCAACACTAAGCACTTTTAAGAGCTCTTCAACCTCAATCCTGCACGTCCTATACAAATCCTCCTCTTTATTCAAATAGAAGCTATTTATGGACACGCAATCAGTCTTAATTACTACCTCAACATGCCTTTCGAGTTCATCTAAATACAAAACAATTGTCAACACCCCTCCAACATAATTGTAATTTTTAAGAATCGACTCTCCACTTTCATTAATTAAACCACCTAAGTTCATCATAATTTAAAGACCAAAATATTTAGAAAAATCACCTGCAACTCCTCTGTTGGTAATCTTATCTCGTAAAAACAAATGACCTTTTACTCCTCCTACATTATAATTCAAATGAGGAAACGTCGACGACCCCACTCCTTTCCCCCAATCGCCATGGCCCCAATAAACACTGCCCTTCGAACTCCCCCAACCTATCCATTTGCCTCTAATATCATACATCTTCGAAGTGTTATTTCCCAACTGTTGCCTTGCCCAATTCATTGCATCACTTCTGTTATTAAACAAATAATCTATCTTAGTAGACGTTTGCTTTACAATTGCCCCCATCCTGGAGACAGTCTTCAAAGCCTTCATAGCCGCAAGTGACCTACTTGCTTGCGCTGCGCCCGTGAATGCGCCAAATCCTTTTGGTAAAGGCATAAAGGTCGTCTCCCAATACACGGGTTGTATTCCATTGCCTAAAACCAGCGAATTATAATTCTCGTCCCAGTAGGTACCAGCTACCTTTGACAATACATCCTCATCATTAAAACGCCATGTCCGTTCGTCACCAAAATATTCAGACACCTCAGTTTGCAAAATCCCGTCAACCTCAATTGATTTGTATGTATTGTATCCGTATTCCCCACCTGACTCATAAACGCCAGTTCCGCCATTCCAAAAATTTAGCCAAGTGGCCCAGAACCAAGAATAACTTCCATCCGGATCAACTCCATTAATCGGATCATTCCCCATCCCCACATACGGCGACCAATACTGCCCCATCGGATCCGTACTCGTCCACCGCCCCACCACCGCATCATACTCCCTCAGCTCAAAGTGATTCCACCCCGTCTCCTCATCCTTCTCCGCAAACTGCCCTTGATACCCAAACCGATACTTCCGCTCATCACTCTTCTGCTCTCTCAGCACATCCCCCCAAACACCATAGTCCGTAGCCTGCACCACAATCTGCTCTGACAGCCGAACAGTCAGATCATCAAACCAAACGCGGGCTTCCTTACTTTGGTTGCTTACCCAGACATAAATATATCCATTTTCAGCAATTGTCAAAGGCTCCTCAAACGCCAGTCGAACGGGTTCATGACCGGCCACGTGCAGATCCGCCTGATTAGAACCGGCGTCCGTGGGCACACGACGCCACCCGGCGTCCTTGTAGACCATGTTCTCATCGTAAACAATGTAGTTCAGATAGGCATAAGGACGCGTGCCGTCGTCGGTATTATCGGGATACGCGGCGGCGGTAAGAACGCTTTCGAAGTTGTTTACTGTCTGCGCTGCCGAGAAGCCCTCGAAACCTCCATGCGATACAAAGCTGTTCCCCAAAAGCGTCGAAAGCGCCGCCAGACCAAAGTCCTTGGCAAAGGTCTCCTTTTGTTCGAAACGGGTCCAGGTTTCAATATCCAGCTTATCACCGGCATTCACGCGCAACGCAATAGTCGGACCGACGGCCTTCTCGGCGGCCGTTGTACCCGCATTGTCGTTCCAGAACAGATACGACACCTTCTTCGGACTCGGTACCGCAGCCGACGCCGGCGTATGGTTCATAAACGCGTCCTCATATTCCGTCTCGAACAGGTGCTCGAAGAACGCCATCTCGGCGACCCGTGGATTGCGATAGTCGACCTCACCGTTGTCTTCCAGCGTGGCTGTAAACGTGTTTATATCGTCGCGTAGCAGTGCCCGCACGTTGCCAAGGTGATCCGTCAGCTCATAGTTCACACTGCTGTCCTGGCGTGGATAGTAAAGCCCCAGTTTACCAGAGCCATACACTGGAATCTCGGTTTGTACAGGCAGATTAGAATTAGTAACCGAGGCGATGCCTTCCTGCTCGTATACGCTCAGGATATTGCCGGAGGCGTCGCGGATATACCAGGTCGTCACCGTATCGGCATGGTTGATCTTCGCCAGCCGGAAGCCGCGATCGTCATACAGGTACTCTACCTTGGGAGTCTGCTTCGCCGCGTCCGTGTACACGGCAACCACCTTACCACTTACATCATAGGTAACGTACTGGTCACCGCCGTCGGTTTTGTCCTCGCCTACCATCTGACCGATAGCGTTGTAGGTATAGGCGTTCACATAACCATTAACACTGGTGAGCTTATTGGTATTCGCCGCATACTGATAGCTGAAATTATGCTTCGGCGCACCCTGCTTATCGTAACGTCTCAGGCTAAGGATATTTCCATTCGGATCGTACGCCATACCGGCCAAACGATAACGGTTGCCTTCCGCCTGGAATGTATTCAAGGTAAAATTCGGGGTACCCCAGCTCGCATCACGGATCTGGTATTTGTCATCGTATCCAAACACGTACATCCCCGTAAAGTCTCCATCAGTCGCACCATACGCACCGGCGGTACGCCAACGTACCGACGAGATAAGACCGTTATACAACGCTTGAGTTCCAACCACAGGTGCATCCGTTACCGTAACGTCTATTGCCCCGCTTTCATAACGGATATCAGCCATCCAGCTATTGGTTACCGTATAGCGATATTTACCGCCCACCTCCAGTGAAACATCCGATAGCACGAACTTACCCGCTACTGTAGACTGATTCGTCTGGCTTACATCCGTCCATACACCATCCACCAGCCGCTCCCACAGGTAGACGCCATGCACGCCTCCGGGAACAGCCTCTATCGAGAGGTCGGAGTGCCGCGGTACATAAATCGGTCCGGCTGTAATATCCGCACGCTGAGGTCCATATGTAAACGTTGCAAATGAATGAACATTGAGAGCCGTAAAATATCGTTCGATATCCGCTACCGAAATGCGATTACCTTGAATATTGATAAATAGGCTTCCCTTGTCTGGACGCGAGGAAATATCCGGAAACCGCGTAAACGAACACCCAGAAAAGTTCATTTGAGTCAACGTTGGATTATTGACAAGCCACGAAGGAATGGTCCCCGTAAGCTTCTCATTACCGTGTAACTGCAACAAAGTAAGCGCAGTTAGCCCCTGCCAGGTTTCAGGGATCGTACCTTCCAGATGCAGATCCGACAGATAGAGGTCTGTAAGCTTCGAAAGATTGCCTAACGACGGGGGAAGTACTCCATGCATATTGTTTCCCGTCAGTATCAGTGTTTGAAGATCGCTAAAGCTGCCAAGCCATGACGGAATGTCACCGGTAAGATTGGGATTATAATGTATCCAAAAATTCTTAAGTCTTGTCAGGTTTTGCCAGCTCGTGGGAATACTGCCGTTGAAATCATTGCTATAAAGATAGAGATCGGTAAGCGACGTGATAGTGCCAAGAGCCGATGGTAACGGACCAGTCCATTTATTACGATACCCCCAGAAAACAGCTAACTTCGACATGTTGCCGATCTGCTCTGATAACTGACCGCCTATCTGTGTATCGTAGACATATAAATTTTTAAGGTTAACTAAATTGTAGAAAGTTTCCGGCAGTTCACCGCCCAAATCGGCATTAAGATACAGACTGAGCCAGGTGAGCTTGGTCAGGTTACCTATACTTTCCGGAACAGTGCCCGAAAAATTATTCCTACTTAATGTTAGCTTGGTAAGATTTGTCAGATTTCCAATGTCGGCGGGAATACTTCCCGACAATGTATTGTCGTAAAGCTCCAGCACGGCAAGATTAGTTAACGAGGTCAGACCCGATGGAATACTTCCACTAATCGTAATATTAGAGCGGAGATCTATTGTGGTAAGCGCTTTTAGCCGACCAATGCTTTCAGGAATTTTACCATTCAGTCGATTAGTGAGTAATGTTAATCCCGTAATATCGCCTGCTGTCACCGTTATCCCTGTCCATGCATCCATCTGAGCAGCCGTAATATTGACCGCGCCGCTGTTGGTCGCCGACCAACCTGCTTTATTCGACCAACCGGGGCCGCCCAAACTGTCATAAAAATCTTTTAACGCAGCAAACTCCCACACATCGGGCACCAAACCCCGCGATGCCGGAATCCAAAACGAAGAGGTAGCAACGGCCGAGGTACCGGTGTTAAGCAATACCTTCGCCTCATACGCCACAGTACCCCCGGTAGTCGTCCGCAACAACGTCCCATTCTTATAGTAACTGATAGACGATCCCTGACGCGCAATTCTGAATACATCCCCAGGTACCCACCCCGTAAGATCCGTCGCGGTAGCACCAGACTCATGATAGGCTATGCGTTGTGTCGGCAATACTTCCAGCCCATATAAAACACTGTTCACGGCGTAGGAAGTATTGACAGCAGAGAATCCCATTAAGAAATTAGATCCAAGGCTACCGTTATCAACCACAAATTCAACCCATCCAGCCTGCCCGGCAGCGAGCACATTCTCAGAATGTGCTCCGGCATTACCCCATCCGGCGACGGCCGTCTTCGTAAGAATACCATCACGTTCCGAAACACCCAATTGCCCGTTCCACGCAACGTCCTTTCCGATACCGACATAGATAGGTTCCGAGGTAATGAGAAACGCCGGAATACGCGAGTTCCGCATACTATACCGGTAACGCCCACCATCACTCTCCGCAGACACTGCCTTCCGGAAAGTCTTTTGTGTGGCGTCCTCGTTGCTGGCGTTTACGTTTACCCAACTACCATTGGTCTCTTGCTTCTCCCAGACTACAGTACTGTTCTGACCGGGATCGTGACTGGGTATAACCAGTGGCGTCCCAGGATTTGCGCGGGCCACAATCGTCACTGCATGGGTGCGTATAGAACCTATCGATAGATGCGTAATCACAGATTGCCCCGAAGCATTGATATTCGCTTCCAATGAGCCAAAGCCCAACGGATTATCCGTTAGGTATATATAGATAGTACCCCGATTGGCAGCCGCCGACATACTCGGGAAATACGTAAAGTTATTATTTTGTAACAGCAGATAGAACAACGAAGGCATCGTTACAATAGCCGCCGGAATAGCCCCGGATAGTGAGTTGTTTGCTACCGAGAAATTAGACAACGCTGTAAGATTGGCAATAGACAACGGCAACGTACCACTAAGCCGGTTACCACTAAGGTTAACATCTTGCAAGGCCAGTGCATTGCCTATCGATACAGGTATACTACCTTCAAGCATATTATTGCTCAGGTTTAAAGACACCAATCGCGAAAGACTACCAAGCCCCAAAGGTATTACCCCACTCAGTTGGTTATCCGACAAACTGAGATATACAAGGTTTGTCAATCCGTTTATCGTCGAAGGAATCGCCCCGGTTAACGCATTTCCATACAAATACAAAGTTGTTAAATTTGTCAGCCCCATTAGCGACGGCGGTATGGCGCCGCTGAACTGATTATTCGCAAGCCCGAGCCCCGTTAGATTTGAAGAATTCCCAAACCCCGAAGGAATTTCACCCGTAAGTCGATTGTTGTTGACATTAAACTGAAACAAGGCCGTCAGGTTACTAACCGTAGCAGGTAAGCCGCCCGAAAGCTGATTATCCGACAACACCAGGTAAAACAAGCTGGTCAGATTACCCAACTGAACTGGTATCGTCCCTTGAATCGTATTATTATTAAGATAAAGGCTCCACAAGCCGGTAAGATTACCGATCGATGCAGGTAGCGTCCCCGTCAAATTATTATTAGACAGATTGATCCCTACAACATCGCCATTCACCACCTGAATCCCGTGCCAGGTAGCAAAGTCCGCACTCGTAGCAGAAGCCGGCCATGTGCCCGAAGGCCAGTTGGTTCGGGTATGCCACGAAGTGCCTCCAAGGTTTGTATAAAGGTCATGAAGTGCTGCCAGTTCAATCGCATCAGGCACTGCATCGGCTTTACTACCACCTGCAATGCCGGCTGTAAGCAAAATTGTCAGAACAATCACACGGTATAGTAAGCGCATGGTGTACATAGTTAGCGTGATAAATCAAAGAACCTCACTACTGGTTATCAGTAGTTCATAAACCTGAGGACCGGCCGGTCCGAGAATCAGGGAAATTCTCGTTTCCTGATCACTTTTCTGGATCGTAATCGTACAGCTGTTGGTAATATCCATGCCCTCATACTGTATCAATCCCGGTTGCGTACGGTCAGGCCATTCCCCTATAACCTCGGCAATCTGAAATGATTTGCGTAATGCCCCGTTAGCATTAAACCATTTCACCTTGGTTCCACCTTCGCACACAACGTAGGTAGCCTCATCACGCCATACCTTCGCCACACCATCAAAAAACCGATTTGAATTCCAGCGTATAGTAGACGAAGCCACATCTTGCGTATAACCTGATACGGACGATGCCACCAGTATCACCAACATAATTATATAGTTCTTCATAATCCTTTATTTCGGTGTTGTTGCAGATTGATTGAATGTAGAAATACCCCTCCCCTCAGAACGCTGTGAAGTCGCTTGAATCGCCGTCGGTTGAAGTGGCGTCGCCAAAACATTATCCGCGGCTATAGCCCGATATCCCGAAGGAAGCCCATGACGCTTTCCAGCATCGTGCACTGGCGCCGAAGTATGAACACCGGCCATATCACTGGTATAATAATCGAGCACCATACCGAATACGTCATTGCCATCACCGCCTGGATCTTGCGCCGGATCCGGGTGATTTATTTGCGTAAGCCATCCATGAATGTTATATACGAAGTCCACTCCCTGCATACCATCGCCTAAAACAACGCGCTTCAAAGGCCCATGCAGATAGTACGAATAGC
>Ga0065165_1001309_pt1 | contig 27816 bp, 19 predicted proteins | sample AraplaMF_Cvi_mMF_FD_63813 | JGI IMG/M metagenome (GOLD analysis project Ga0065165, IMG submission 63813) | Arabidopsis root microbial communities from the University of North Carolina, USA - plate scrape MF_Cvi_mMF (version 2) (version 3) | ecosystem: Host-associated > Plants > Roots >... | reverse complement strand
AGCGACATGCCGAGCGCCTCGCACAGCGAGTTCATCGTCGTCGCGGTGCCCATCGTGTTGCACCAGCCGGTCGACGGCGCCGACGAGGCGACGAGCTTGATGAAGCCCTGATAGTCGATCTCGCCCGCGGCGAGCATCTCGCGCGCCTTCCACACGATCGTGCCCGATCCGGTGCGCTCGCCCTTGAACCAGCCGTTGAGCATCGGGCCGACCGACAGTGCGATCGACGGGATGTTCACCGTGGCGGCGGCCATCAGGCAGGCGGGCGTGGTCTTGTCGCAGCCGATCGTGAAGACGACGCCGTCCATCGGATAGCCGTATACCGCCTCGACGAGGCTGAGATATTGCAGGTTGCGATCGAGCCCCGCGGTCGGGCGCTTGCCGGTCTCCTGGATCGGATGGGTGCCGAATTCGAGCGCGATGCCGCCCGCCTCGCGAATGCCTTCCTTGACCCGCACCGCGAGCTCGAGATGGTGGCGGTTGCACGGGCTGAGGTCGCTGCCGGTCTGGGCGATGCCGATGATCGGCTTGCCCGACTGGATTTCCTCGAGGCTGATGCCGAAATTGAGGTAGCGCTCGACATAGAGCGCAGTCATGTCCGGATTGGCAGGATTATCGAACCAGGCGCGCGACCGCAGCGGCGGACGACCGCCATTCGAACCAGATTCCGCGTCGCTCATTCACCTCTCCGGTGGGGTAATATGCCTGTTACAGCGGCACTGCTTTTGTTGGCCCCGGCAGCGCCGTGCGGGCTTGATACCGGCACTGCGCGGCAATAGGAAGAGCATATATATCTTATAAAAGGAAGTAGCGAGGATGACGGAGAGCGGGACGCAGCCGATCAGGCTGGGGCTGGTGGGAATCGGCAAGATCGCGCGGGACCAGCACCTCCCCGCCCTCGCCGCCGACAACCGTTTCGACCTCGTCGCGACGGCGAGCCGCCACGCCACGGTCGACGGCGTCCCCGGCCATCCCGACATCGCCGCGCTGATCGCGGGTGGGCACGACCTTGACGCCGTATCGCTGTGCACGCCGCCCGATGGGCGCTACGAACAGGCCGTCACCGCGATCGACGCCGGGCTGCACGTGATGCTCGAAAAGCCGCCCGCCGCGACGCTCACCGAGATCGCCGCGCTCGCCGAACGGGCGAGGGCCAAGGGCGTCGTGCTGTTCACCACCTGGCATTCGCGCGAGGCCGCGGGTGTCGAGCCCGCCCAGGCCTGGCTGCAGGGCAAGCGGATCGACGCGGTGCGGATCACCTGGCGCGAGGATATCCGCCGCTGGCATCCCGGGCAGGAATGGATCCTCGCCGCGGGCGGCTTCGGCGTGTTCGACCCCGGCATCAACGCGCTGTCGATCGCGACCAAGATTCTGCCCGACCCGATGCTGCTCAAATCGGCTTGGATGGAAGTCCCCGAAGGCCGCGCCTCGCCGCTCGCCGCCGAGCTCGAGATGGTGAGCGGCGCGGCACGCGTCCATGTCGCGCTCGACTTCCTCCAGACCGGCCCGCAGACCTGGGACATCGAGATCGACACCGATGCTGGCACGCTGCGGCTCGGCATGGGCGGAAGCATTCTCCAGTTGCCCGGCGCGGACGAGCAGAAGGCGCCCGACCGCGAATATCCGCGGCTCTATGCGCGCTTCGCCGAGCTGGCCGCAGCAGGGACGAGCGACGTCGACGTCCGCCCGCTCCAGATCGTCGCGGATGCCTTCATGATGGCCGAACGCCGAGAGACCGCGCCCTTCGCGTTCTGAGCCGGATCAGGCCGGTCCCACAAAGCGGACCGGCCATGTTTCGCCGCGCCACGATCCGAGACGCGCGGCGATACATTTCCACACTGTGTCCTTGACGCCACGCTGCGCGGGTTTTCGCGCTCGCCGTCTTATTGATATGATTAATCACTTGTCAGTGTCCGGAAGCAGCGGCATAGCCGCGACTGGAATGAGAGAGGCTCGGCAAGAGCCCTGCTCGATATTCGCCAAGGGGAGGTTCGCGATGCGCCTGAAATCCATTGTTCTTGCTACGACTTCGTTTGCCGCGCTGGCGGGGGCCGCGCCGGCTTTCGCCCAGACTGAGGGTGCGCCCACTGCGCAGGACGCTGCGCCTGCCGCCGTCGACTCGGCCGGCCAGGAAGAGGACGCCATCGTCGTCACCGGCCTGCGCCGCAGCCTCGAGACCTCGCAGAAGATCAAGCGCGAATCGGAAGGCATCGTCGACGCGATCGTCGCCGAGGACATCGGCAAGCTGCCCGACACCTTCGCCTCGTCGGCGCTCCAGCGCGTGGCCGGCGTCAACGTCACCCGCGGCGGCGGCGAATCGGCCGGCGTCACCGTCCGCGGCCTGCCCGACCTGACCACCACCTATAACGGCCGCCAGATCTTCACTGCCGAGGGGCGCTACGTCCAGATCCAGGATTTCCCGGCCGGCACGGTCGCGGCGCTGGAAGTTTACAAGTCGGGCCTCGCGCCGCAGATCGAAGGCGGCATCGCCGGTGCGGTCAACGTGCGGGGACGCCGTCCGTTCGACTTCGACGGCTTCGAGCTGTCGGGCTCGGCTAATGCCGTGCTGTCGCAACAATCCGAGAAGATCGCACCTAACGGCAATCTGCTGATCAGCGACCGTTGGGATACCGGCATCGGCGAGATGGGCCTGCTGGTCAACGCTTCCTATGTCGGCATCAACTTCCTGGATTCGACCCGCGAGCAGTCGCTTGTCATCGGGACGACCGACGCGAACAATGCACCCGGCAACCCCGGGCTGCGCTTCCCCGATGCGCAGGGCAACTTCCTCGGCTACGGCGAACGCTATCGTCCGTCGGCCAACGCTGCGTTTCAGTGGAAGCCGACGCCTGAGCTCGAAATCTACGCCGACGGCCTGTATCAGGGATTTCGCTCGGAAGACTATAATCGCTGGATGTTCATTCCGATTTTCGGCGGCCTGACGCTGTCGAACGTGACGACGATCTCTGGCACCAATCAGATTTCGAGCGCGACCGTCACCAACGCGGTGCGCCCCGATGGTTACACGGGCTCGTTCAATGGTAAGACCGACACTTATCAGGCTGGCGGCGGTGCGATCTGGACGCGCGACCGGCTGCAGATCTCGGCTGACGTGGCTTACACCGACAGCACGTATACCGCAGACCTCGTAAACGTCGATTATGCCGCGGCTAGCTCGCCGGTGCGCAACGTCGTGTTTGACGCCGCCGACGACGATGGCGGGCCGAGCCAGACCTTCGTCAATTTCAACATCGCCGACCCCGCCAATTTTGTCGCCCGAGGCCTGTATCAGGAGCTTCTGGTGGTGAGCGGGAAGGACTGGCAGGCGCGGACGGACCTGCGATACGATCTCGACTGGAGCTTCCTGAAGCGGATCGAAGTAGGCGTGCGCTACAGCGACCGTAAAGCGTCGCGCGATTTCGGCAATCTCTACAACAACGTCGCGGTGCCTGGCACTGCCACGACACCTCCGATCTTCTTTGAAGATCAACGGATTCCGTTGACCTCGCTGCCGGGGGCGGAAGTACGGGCAACCCTGCCGGGCTTCACCTACAACAACCTGCAGCCCAACAAAACGTACGCCGCGTCGACCCGCGACAGCATCCGTGACAATCTGCCCGCACTGCGTCAGTTTTTCCGCGTGCCCGCGGGGCGGCCCAACTTCAATCCGGGCGACAATTTCCGCGCCAATGAAAAGTCATATTCGGCCTATGCACAGCTGAAATACGGTTTCGACCTTGGCGGCATTGCTGTCGACGGGGTCGCTGGTCTCCGCGCGGTCAAGACCACGACCAACATCAACAGCTTCGGGTTCGTCAACAATATGCTGACGCCGATCTCCCGCAGCAACGATTATATCGATTATCTGCCGAACGTCAGCGCGCGGATTGGCCTTACTGACAAACTCCAGTTGCGCCTCGCTTATACTCAGACGCGCACGCGGCCGAGCTTCTTCGATCTGCGCCCGAATCTGTCGATCGGGCAGCCTGTCGATCCGGCGTCCTTGCCCGCCGGCGACCCGTGCAGGGACACGGCGAATGCCAATACCGAGGACTGCATTCGTCGTCTGTCGACCCCAGCCAATGGCGGCAACCCGAACCTGAAGCCGCTGACGTCCGACAATTATGACGCAAGCCTAGAATATTACTTCTCGCGGACGGGCTCGTTCACTGCGGCCATCTTCCGCCACGACGCAGAGGGCTTCGTTGCGACGGTCGACAATTATTACACCGATCCGCAGTTCGGGCGGCTCCGGGCGTTCCAGCCGGTCAATCTTGGCAAGACCCGACTGCAGGGTGCGGAAGTGACGTTCACCAGCTTCCTCGACATCGACGGGCTGCCCGAATGGGTAAAAGGCTTCGGAGTCCAGGCAAACGGCACCTACATCGATGCCGAGGGCGACCTTCAGCCCAACTTCGCGGCGACTCGCAGCGATCCTCGGGGTGCGTTCCCAGGCGTATCGAAATGGGCGTACAATCTGGTGGCACTGTATGAGAAGCCGATGTTCTCGGCCCGTGTCGCCTATAACTATCGCTCCGATTTCGTTTCGTACTACAGCATCGAGCCGCTTGATCCGGTCGTTCATCCGGTTATCGAAAAGGGCCGTGGCCAGGTCGATTTCTCGACCTCGATCACGCCGATTCCGAACATCACGGTGGCGTTCGACATCATTAACGTGCTCGGCAACCCGCTACAGCGCTCGCGCCAGTATAACACCGCTGGCGATAGCTATGCCCGGCAGGTGATCTATCTCGAGCGCGCGTACTCGCTCGGCGTGCGCTTCCGCTTCTGACGGGAGCCCGCAGCAAGGCAGGACGGAGGCCGGGAGACGCAAGTCTTCCGGCCTTCTTCTTTTCCGGCGCGGCTTTGCTATCACCGCTCTCCAAAAAAGAGGGGATCCCGAATGGCGCTGCGCATCGCCTTGCTTCTGCTCGCGACGACCGGCGGCGCGCTGCCGGCGGCCGCCCAGACCCCCACCCAGGCCAGTCCGCGCGCTGCGATCGACGCCGCGACCAGGCTTGCGCGCTGGCAGCTCGCGCGGATGGCCGACACCAGCCACATCTCCCGCGCCGGCGGCGAGACCGGCAATCCGCGCGCCTGGGAGCAGGCGGCGTTCTGGGTCGGCATGACTGCGCTCGCCGATCACGGCGCGCCGCCCGACATCGCCGCGTCGATCCTCGCTATGGGTCGCGCCAACCAGTGGCAGCCAGGTCGCCTGCCCTTCTTCGCCGACGATCACGCAATCACCCAGAGCTATCTCTGGGCCGCGAAGCACGGCGCCGGCACCGCTCCGGTCCAGTCGGTGCGCCGCGTCTTCGACAATGTCGTGGCCAACGCGCCGCGCGTCACGCTTGCCTTCGTCGTTCCCGAGAAAGGCGGCTATGGCGCGACCGAGTGCCTCGCACGCTGGTGCTGGTGCGATGCATTGTTCATGGCACCACCCGCGATGCTCGAACTGTCGAAGCAGACCGGCGACCGCCGCTACCGCGACTATGCGCTGCGCGAGATCGAGGCGACGACCAACTTCCTCTACGATCCCGCCGAGCGGCTGTTCTACCGGGACAGCCGCTTCTTCGACCGGCGCGACGCCAAGGGACGGAAGATGTTCTGGAGCCGCGGCAATGGCTGGGTGCTCGCGGGCCTCGCGCTGATGATCCCCAAATTGCCCAGAAGCGATCCCGGGCGGCGCAAGCTCGAAACGCTGTTCGTCGAGATGGCGGGCAAGGTGAAGGCGGTGCAGAAGCCCGACGGCTATTGGGCGCCGTCACTGCTGGCGCCCGAGGAGTCGCCGCCTGAATCCAGCGGCACCGGCTTCTACACCTTCGCGCTCGGCTGGGGCATCAAGGCAGGGCTGCTGCCGCGAGCAGAGTATGCGCCGGCCGTCCGTAGGGGCTGGTCGGCGCTCAACCGCGCGATCCAGCCCGACGGCCGGCTCGGCTATGTCCAGCAGGTCAGCGACCGGCCCGAACAGGTGTTGGCCAGTGACACGCAATATTACGGCGTGGGCGCCTTTCTGCTCGCAGCGAGCGCGGTCGCGGACCTGCAGCTCGACTGATACCGGAGGGTCCCGCCGCCGCCCAGCACCTCAGCAATCGACCTTGCGCTCGGTCGGCGTATGCGGCTGGATGCACGGGTGGGTCGGATAGGCTTCGAGGTCGAGCTCGGTCGCCTCGCGCACCACTTCCACCCGGTCGCCGAGATCCTTCATCTCGTACAGCTTGCCGAGCGCGAAAGTGAACGGGCGGTGGAGCACCATCATCAGCCGCCCATCGAACGCGCGGAACAGCATGCCATGGCCGCTGTCGCGCCGGACCAGCGGATCGAGCTGCTCCCACGGCCCCTCCAGCGCCCCCGATTTCGAGCGCGCGATCGACTGGACATAGCCGCGCTCGCCATAGCTCGACCACAGCATGACCAGCGTGCCGGTATGCGTGCGATAGAATTCGGGGCCGTCGGTCACCCAGACGCTGTCGCCATCGGCCTGCTTCTGGCCCCTGGCCCAGGGCGCTTCATTGGCGCGGAACAGGAGCTTCGGCGGGCCAGCCGCCGAGAGATCGTCGTTAAGCGGAATCGCCTCGATCGTGCCCACGGTGGTCTGCAGCCATTCATGCGCATAGACCAGCCACGGCTTGCCCCGTGCGTCGACATGCAGCGTGCCGTCGAGCGTCATCAATTCCTTCGGCGCGACCGGATCGCCATTGCGGACGACGCGATACGGCCCGTCGACCTTGTCGGCGACCGCGAGGATCGTACCGCGCCGATAGGGCTTGCGCTTTCCCTCGGGCGGCAGCGTCGCAGCTTCGTCGTGGAAGGTAGTGAACAGATACCATTTGCCCTTCCATTGATGGACCTCCGGCGCCCAGGCCCCGGCCTTGGCCCAAATTCCTTCGGGCAGCGCGAAGACGGCGCGCGGGCGGCTCCAGTGCTTCAGGTCCTTGCTGGAATAGACCATCGTGCCGAGCCGACGCTCGCCGGTCATCGCGGTCTCGTTGCGCGTGAACAGATAATAGGTTTTGGACGCCTTGTCGGCGACGATGAACGGATCGTGGAGCTGCATCTGCGGCAGCAGCAGCGGCGCATCGGCGGGCGCTTGCTGCGCAGCAGCGGGGGTCGCGGCGGCGATGGCGAGTGCTGCAAGCAGGTATCCAATACGCATTTCCATTCCTCTCCCCGTCATCCCCGCCTGCGCGGGGACGACCACCGTTGGTTTAGGAGGCTCGTCCGGCTGCGATCGCCTCGAGCGACTTGCCTTCGTTGCGCGGCGCCCAGATCAGCCCGATCACGCCCGAGGCCACGAGGAAGCCGGTGAGGATCCAAGCCAGTGAGGTGTAGTCGGTGGCGGCGAGCCACGGCACGAAGAAGCTCCAGATGCCGAGTCCGACGCGAACGATCGCGAAGGTCAGCCCCTGGGCGGTCGAACGGATCGCAGTGGGGAACAGTTCGGCCGACCAGAGCTGGAAGAAGCTCTGCGCTCCGAAGCCCCCGGCCACCCCCATGATCACCACATGCAGGATGTAGACTTCCAGCGTGAACCCGAAGATCGCCAGGATCGCCATGCCGATCACGTGCATCGCTGCCGAAATGCCGAACAGCAGCTTCTGGTTGACCCGGTCCGACAGCGTCATGAAGATCGCGAGGATCGAGGCCATCCCGATCAGGAAATAGCTCGCCGGCACCAGCGTCTCGACCCAGGCGGGCAGATTGTGCGCCTTGACCAGATACGGCGTGAAGAAGCCGTTGAAGCCCGCCCACAAATTCCAGAATCCGTACATCGCCGCGAGGAACAGGACTGCGCCGAAATAGCGCGGGCTGAACAATTCGCGCCATTGCGCGACCTGCCCCGATGCCTTGCTCTCCTCCCAACGCCCGGACTCGCGCATCCGCGATCGCAGGAAGGTCAGCGCGATCGCCAGCACTGCCAGATGCGCGAAGATCCAGCGTATGCCGGTGATCCCCCATGGCTGGAGGAAGAAGGCCGCGACCAGCACCGCCACCGGCCCGAGATACCAGAGCAACTGCGCCACCCCGGAATGCGCGCCGCGCTTGTCGTCGGGCGCCTGCTCGGCGATCAGCGACCAGGACGCGGGGATGTCGGCGCCGACAGCGAGCCCGACCAGCACGAAGCCCAGCACGATCATCCACGGCGCCGAGGCGAAGACCAGGAAGAGCATGCCGAAGGCGTAGAACAGCATGTCGTACTGGTAGATCTTCTTGCGGCCAAACCTGTCGCACAGGATGCCGCCGATCAGCGCGCCGATACCCGCGGATATCGCGTTGGCGCTGAACGCGCCGATCAGGCCGATGAAGCTGTCGGACAGGCCGTAGATCTGTTTCCACAACCCCAGCGCCACCGATCCCGCAACGATCGACCCGGCGTCGATGTAATTGGCGAGGCCGGCAAGGATCGTGTTGCGCCACTTATGGTCCCGGGTGTCGCTCATCATGCCCCCTTAGATGTCCAGCCCCAGCCGATAGATGCGATCGGCGTTGCGCCCCCACAGAGCGCGGCGCTCGTCCTCGCTGAAATCCCTGGTGATCGCGTCATAGGCGTCGAGATGCTGCGCGAAGCTGCCGAAGAGCTTGTCGGTCGGGAAGTCGCTGGCGAACATCGCGCGATCGGTGCCGAACAGGTCGATCGCCTCGAGGATGTAGGCGCGCGCCTGATCCGGGCTCCACGGGCGATGGGTGAAGCCCATCCCCGACAATTTGGTCGCGACATTGGGCAGCGCGGCGAGCGCCGCCATCCCTTCGCGCCACTGCTCCCACTCGCCGGGCACCGCCATGCCGGTATGATTGATAATGACTTGCACTTCGGGGTGCCGGGCGATCAGTTGCGAAAGAGCCGCAAACTGGCCGGGATAGGCCTGGAGATCGAAGCTGAGTTGGTATTTGCCGAGCAAGGCGAAGCCGTTCGCCCACGCCGCATCCTGGGTGACGTCGCGCGACGAATAGGTGCGGCGCGGATCGGCGTGCCAGTTGACGATGTGGCGGATGCCGCGGACCGCGTGATGCGCGGCGTGCGCGTGGAGCAACGCCTCGACGTCGGGATCGTCGAGCGCGGCGAAGGCGATGATCGCATTGGGCATGCCGCGCGCGTCGTGCAGGCCCTGCAGCCATTCGGTTTCGGCGAGCGCGGCGCTGGCATCCGCCCCGGCATCGACATGGACGATGCCGCGGACGTCCCAGCCTTCGGCATCGGCGAGATAGTCGTCGAGAAGATAGGTCCTGGCGATCGGCTCGACGCTGCCGTTGGGACCGTCATCGGCGAAGGGCGGCGTCAGCCACGGATAGGCGATGCGGTCGAGGTCCCAGAGATGCACATGGGCATCGATGAACGGCAGATCGCGCGCCATTTTCTCTCCCCTTCCCCGTGCTCCTGCGAAAGCAGGAGCCCAGCGGCCTCACTCGTCTCGCTTGCGACTCTGGGCTCCTGCTTTCGCAGGAGCACAAGGGTCAGAACGTCGTCCGCCCGCCTGAGGTATCGAAGGTCGAGGCGGTGGTGAAGCTGCACTCCTCGCTCGCCATGAACAGGATCATCGCGGCGCTTTCCTCGGCCTCGCCTAGCCGGCCCATCGGAATCTTCGAGCGCATGTAATCGACCTGGCTGGCGGGTAGCTGGTCGAGGATCGGGCTCTCGAAGGTCGCCGGAGTCAACGCGTTGGCGATGATGCCCTTGCCGGCCAGTTCCTTGCCGAGCGACTTGGTCAGGCCGATCACGCCGGCCTTCGACGCCGAATAGGCCGAGGCATTGGGGTTGCCTTCCTTGCCGGCGACCGAGGCGACGTTGACGATGCGGCCATAGCCGTTCGCCAGCATGTGCGGGACGACCGCGCGGCAGCAATAGAACAGTCCGTTGAGGTTGATGTCGATCACCCGCTGCCAGCTGTCGATCGGATAGTCGTGGACCGGCCCGGTCGCGCCGGTGATCCCCGCCGAGCAGACCAATACGTCGACCCGGCCGAGCGCCCGGGCGGTGGCCTCCGCGGCGGCCGCCACCGCTGCGGCGTCCGACACGTCGAGCTGCTCGCTGTGCGTGGCGCCGACCTCGGCCGCGGCCTCGGCGATTGCGTCAGCGTTGACATCCCACAGCGCAACCTTTCCGCCCTCGGCAACGAAGCGCTTGGCTACGGCGCGGCCGAGCCCGGAGGCGCCGCCGGTGATGATCGCGGTGCGCCCCGCGAAGCGATCGGCGTAGAGAGTCAACCGAGCACCTCGTCGCCCAGGTGGCGCCAGGCGACGACCGCCTGCTGCTGCTCGCCCAATTGGGCGATGCCGAGCCGCATCGTGTCGCCGGCCTTGAGGAAGATCGATTCGGGCTTCTTGCCCTCGCCCACGCCCGGCGGGGTGCCGGTGATCAGCAGGTCGCCCGGATAGAGCGTCATATACTGGCTGACATAGGCGATGATCTGCTTGACGTTGAAGATCATCGTCCGGGTGTTGCCGGTCTGCATGCGCGCGCCGTTGACGTCGAGGAACATGTCGAGGTCCTGCGGATCGCCGACTTCGTCCGGCGTGACCAGCCACGGGCCGACCGGGCAGAAGGTGTCGTGGCCCTTGCCCTTGCTCCACTGGCTGCCGCGCTGCTTCTGGTTGAAGCGCTCGGAGACATCGTTGGCGATAGTGTAGCCGGCGACATGGTCGAGCGCGTCGGCCTCGTCGACATAGCGCGCGGTCTTGCCGATCACCACGCCGAGCTCGACTTCCCAGTCGCTGTGGGTTGAACCGCGCGGGATCATCACTTCGTCGTTCGGGCCGGTCAGGCTCGACAGCGCCTTCATGAACATCACCGGCTCGGTCGGGATCGGCAGGTTCGATTCGATCGCGTGGTCCTCGTAATTGAGGCCGATCGCGACGATCTTGCCGATGCCCTTGACCGGGACGCCGTAGCGCGGGGTGCCCTCGACCGCGGGAAGGCTCGCCGCGTCCACGTTCGCAAGGCCGGCGATCGCATCGACGGTCAGGTCCGGGATCTTGTCCGAGAGGTCGCGCAGCGTCCCGTCGCTATCGACGAGGCCGGGCTTTTCCTGCCCGCGGGGGCCGTAACGGCAGAGTTTCATGGGTCTGGGTCTCTCAGTGCGTGTAAGGGCGGTGCATCGGCAAGTCGCGATTGAGCTCGACCCCGAAGCCGGGCTTGTCGAGCGCGCTCACGTGCAGGCGCCCGTTCACGGGCACCGGCTCGCCGATCAATTGCGGGTGGAACATCGGGACCACCTCGGTCGGCCCCGGGTGCATCATCAGGAACTCGGCGAAGGGCGAGTTATGCCGGGTGATGACGAAGTGGTAGCTGTATACGCTCGAGCCGTGCGGGATCATCAGCACGCTTTTGCTGTCGGCGTAATTGGCGATCTTGATCAGCTCGGTGACGCCGCCGCACCAGCCCACGTCGGGCTGGATGATGTCGCAGCAGTCCATGTCCATCAGCATGCGGAAGCCCCAGCGGGTCGCCTCATGCTCGCCGGTGGTGACGAGCAGGCCCTTGGGGGCATTCTTCTTGAGCTCTGCGTACGCCCAGTAATCGTCGGGGCTGAGCGCCTCCTCGATCCACTTGAGGCCGCACTCATTGTACGCGCGGTGCGCGAGGCGCGTCGCGTAGTCGAGGTCGAGGCTCATCCAGCAATCGAGCATCAACCAGAAATCGTCGCCGACCTTCGAACGCATGTCGGCCAGCTCGGCGATGTTCTTGTGCAGCCCCTCCAGCCCTTCGGCCGGGCCGTGATGGAGCGGCAGCTTGCCGCCGATGAAGCCGAGTTCCTTGGCGACGTCGGGGCGTGCGCCGGTGGCATAGAATTGCAGCTCGTCGCGCACTGCGCCGCCGAGCATCTGGTAGACCGGCTCGCCGCGCAATTTGCCGAGCAGGTCCCAGAGCGCGAGATCGACGCCTGAGATGGCGTTCACCACCAGGCCCTTGCGGCCATAATATTGCGTCGAGAAATACATCTGGTCCCAGATCTTCTCGACTTCGCGCGGATCGCGCCCCTCAAGGAAGCGCGCGAGGTGCTTCTCGACGATGAACGCCGCAGGCTCGCCGCCGGTAGTCACCGCGAAGCCGATCGTCCCGTCCTCGGCCTCGATCTCGACGATCAAGGTGCCGAGCACGTTGATCCCGAAGCTCTGGCGCGACTGGCGATATTCGGGATAGCGCGCCATCGGCGTGGCGATATGGTCGTCGATCCAATGGCCAGCGCCCTGATCGTGATAATCGGCACCGCCGCCGCGCACGGTGAACGCACGAACCTGCTTGATCTTCGAAAGCCCGGCTGCAGCCACGTCTTTGGATCCCCTTTGCGCGCCCATACCACATCTGGACACGCCACCTGATAATGTGAAAAATCGCGAGCAAGGCATACCATCATGTGATACGCCGCGCCGCAATGCCTGCCTGAATGGGTGTGGTGGGTGCCGAAATGCCCCGCCGCCGCGCACCCCTCCTGATGCTTTACTTTCTCACTTTATGGGATAGGATGTTACGAGATGAGACGCGACACGTCAAACGCTGAATCGGAACCGGCCGAGAAGAAGGCTGGCCCCAAGGTGCAGGGCAGCCAGACGCTGATCCGCGGGCTCGACATGCTCGACAAGGTGATCGACGGCCCGATCAAGCTCGCCGAGCTTTCCGCACGCATGGGTCTCACCCGCTCGACCACGCACCGGCTGGCCAATGCGCTGATCGACCGCGGCTTCCTCACCTATCTCCCGCGCGACGGCTATCAGCTCGGCCCCAAGCTCATCCAATTGGGCTTCCTCGCGCAGAGCCAGGCCGACATCGTCCAGATCGCGCGCCCGCGGATGGAAGAGCTCGCCGCCGCGTCGGAGGATACGGTGCACCTTGGCCGGATGGACGGCGACCTCGCGCTCTATCTCGACAAGATCCCGGGCCGCCGCCGCGTCGAGATTTCGAGCCGGATCGGCGACCGCCAACCGCTGACCTCGACCGGGCTCGGCAAGGCATTGCTGGTCGACGGCAGCGAGGCCGAATGGACCCGGCTGTTCGACGCCGACCAGGCGCATGGCGCGCCGCGCGCCGATCGCGAGACCTGGTTCGAGCGGATGCGCGGCTATGCCGATGCCGGCCACGCCTTCGATCTCGAGGAGAATGAGGATCAGATCCGCTGCGTCGCCGCCCCGGTGCGCGATGTCTCCGGCAAGATCGTCGCGGCGATCAGCGTGTCGAGCGCGGCGCAATATATGGACGACGAGCGGATGGCGTCGCTGAGCGGCGAAGTCCGCGACACCGCCCAGAAGATCAGCACCGATCTGGGCTGGAGCCCCGACGTGCGCCCGCCGCGGCGCTCACGCAGATAGGTTTGGGAGAGTTCGAGTGAAGTTGTTGGAAGGCAAGACCGTGCTCGTCACGGGCGCATCGACGGGTATCGGCCGCGCCGCGGCAGTGGGTGCGGCAAAGGCCGGCGCCGACGTCGTCATCAACTATCACAGCCGCGACGACGACGCCGCGGCCTGCGTCGCCGAGATCGAGGCCGCCGGACAGCGCGGGCTCGCGGTGAAGGGCGACGTCGCCGCCCCGGAGACCGCGACCGAATTCGTGCGCAAGGCAGTCGAGGCCTTCGGCAAGGTCGACGTGATGGTATCGAACGCCGGGATCTGCCCGTTCCACAGCTTCCTCGACATGCCGGTCGAGACCGTCCAGCGGACGATGCAGGTCAACCTGCTCGGCGGCTATTTCATGTGCCAGGCCGCAGCGAACCAGATGGTCGCGCAGGGTCATGGCGGCGCGCTGATCGCGGTGTCGTCGATCTCGGCATTGGTCGGCGGCGAGTACCAGACGCACTACACGCCGACCAAGGCGGGGCTCCATTCGCTGATGCAATCGACCGCGATCGCGCTCGGCAAGCACAAGATCCGCTGCAATTCGGTGCTCCCCGGCACGATCCTGACCGAGATCAACAAGGACGACCTCGCCGACCAGGAGAAGCGGAAATACATGGAGGCGCGCATCCCGCTCGGCCGCCTCGGCCAGGCAGAGGACCTCGCCGGCCCGATCGTCTTCCTCGCCTCCGACATGGCGGCCTATGTCACCGGCGCGGCGCTGCTCGTCGACGGCGGCGCTTTCGTGAACCTGCAGTGATGCGCCCGCTCCTCGCCGCTGCTGCATTGCTGCTCGCGCTGCCGGCGGCGGCGCAGGACCGCATCCTGATCGCGAGCGATTCGACCGCGGCCAATTACGGCGCGGACAAATATCCGCAGACCGGCTGGGGGATGATGCTCAAATGCGGGCTCGCGCCTGACGTCGAGGTGATCAACCGCGCCGTCGGGGGCCGCAGCACGCGGACCTTCATCTCCGAAGGCAAATGGGATGCGCTGCTCGCCGAGAGCAGGCCCGGCGACGTGGTGCTGATCCAGTTCGGGCATAACGACGCCAGCGTGTCGCGCCCCGAACGCTATGCCCCCGCGGCGACGCTGTACCGCGACAATCTGCTGCGGATGATCTGGGAATCGCGCGGCCGCGGCCTGATCCCGGTGCTGGTGACGCCCCCTGCCCGCCGCTCGTTCGACGGCGCCCGCGCCAAGGCCGAGTTCGCGGCCTATTCGCAGGTCGAACGCGAGCTGGTCGCGAGCACCAACACGCCGATGATCGACCTCGAGGCCCGCTCGCTCGACCTGGTCAGCAGCGCCGGCGAGGACGGCGCGAAGAAATATTATCTCCATTACGCCGCGACGGACAAACTCGCCGCCTTCCCCAACGGCATCGCCGACGACACCCATTTCAGCGAGCTCGGCGCCCGCGCAATGGCCAATCTGGTCGCGCAGGAGCTCAAGGGGCTCAAGGTCCCGGTCGCCGAGAAGGTGCTCGCCGAGCGCCCCGACCTGACGCGCAGCAAGCCGCTCGGCAGCTTCGCCTGCCATTGAGACATCGGCAATCTCGTCCCGACATGACGCTATTCCGCCAATTGACACCGGTGGCATAACGCGACATCCTCTTGCCCGAAGACCTGTCGGCGCTGCGACGCCATGTGTCTGGAGTGTGACCAAAACCCCACATTAGTCGTACAAACGGGAAAACAGGGATTGGCGGCGCGGCTGCATTGCGTCATATATATTGGGAAATAAGAACAACAAATGAGACCGACCAGCGCAAAGCGCGGCGGTCACGCAGGATCAGGAGGAGGGGAAGACGATGAGGCTTTCTGTACAATCGCGCGTTCGCGCCGCCGGGATTTCGGGCGCGGCACTGGCCGTCGCGCTGGCTTGGACACCGGTGGCAATGGCACAGGAGGCGCCGGCCGCCGACCCTGCCCAGCAGACAGACACGACCGACGAAGGCGAGATCGTCGTCCAGGGCTTCCGCGCCTCGCTCAACAGCGCGCTCAACCAGAAGCGCGAGGAGACCGCCGCGGTCGACTCGATCGTCGCCGAGGATATCGGCAAGTTCCCCGACTCGAACCTCGCCGAATCGATGCAGCGTATTCCGGGCGTCGCGCTGTCGCGCGGTGACGGCGGCGAAGGCCGCAACATCGCAGTGCGCGGCCTCGGCTCGCAGTTCACCCGTGTCCGCATCAACGGCATGGAAGGCAGCGCGCAGACCGGCTCGTCGGACATCTACGGCGCCGGCAATTCGGGCCGCAGCTTCGACTTCAACGTCTTCCCGACCGAAATCTTCTCGGCACTGTCGGTGCGCAAGACGACATCGGCCGATGTCGAGGAAGGCTCGCTCGGCGCGACCGTCGATCTCAAGGCGCCCAAGCCGCTCGACTTCAGCAAGGACTTCACGCTTTCAGCGACCGCGCGCGGTGTCTACAACCAGATCAGCAAGAAGGTCGATCCCCGCGCCTCGCTGCTCGTCTCCCAGAAGTTCGCCGACGGCACCTTCGGGGTGCTCGCCTCGGTGGCCTATCAGAAGCGCCACATCCGTGAAGTCGGCTATTCGGCGGTCGACGTGCTTTCGGCCAACACCAACGGCCTCGATCCCGACGGCAACGGGCCGAGCCCGGTCCTGCCCTATTGTACCCCGGTCGGCGGTTTCGTGCAGAACGGCGTGACCTATAACAGCCCGCCGGTCGGCTATTTGCAGGGCGGGTTCAACATCGGCGCGACCGCGGCGAATTGCAGCACCGGCAATCCGCGCACCAGCACCCAGGCGGCCTATGCCACGGTGTTCAACCTGCGCCGCGCCGATCTGCCCAATACGCCGGGCAGCGGCGCCTTCCTGCCGCGCCTGCCGCGCTACGTGAACTCGGAGCAGGACACCAAGCGCATCGGCGGCACGCTGACGCTGCAATTCTCGCCCGATGAAGATACCGACATCAGCATCGACGGGCTGTATTCGCGCTACGAAGTCGAGCGCCGCGACAATTACATCGCCGGCATCTCGTTCGGCCGCAGCATCACCAATCTCGGCCAGCCGGCGGTCTCGATCCGCGAGGCGCAGTTCGACGACAAGGGCTCGCTGGTCTACGGCGTGTTCGACGGCGTCGATGTCCGCTCGGAAGGCCTGGTCGACCACTGGATCTCGGACTTCAAGCAGGGCGACATCAACTTCCGCCACCGCTTCACCGACAGCTTCGAGATGAGCATGTTCTTCGGGATCAACCAGTCGGTCTGGTTCGGCCCGAAGCGCTTCCAGACTTTCATGGACGCGATCGACGTCGACAATTTCTCGGTCGATTTCCGCGACGGTGGCGCCACGCCGCTCATCAACTTCGGCTTCGACGTCGCCAATCCGGCGAACTTCCAATACGCGCCCTCGACCGGCGGCGGCACCACGGTGCTCGGCGGGTTCAGCTTCCAGGGCAAGCCGTCCAAGAACCAGACCGACAATCTCACCGCCGAGATCAACACCGACTGGGACGTGGACCAGGGCCTCAAGCTCAAGGTCGGCGCGCAATATCGGCGCAGCGACTACAACGCCTATAATTCGAACCCCTATACCGCCGACACGATCGTCCGCGCGCTGCCCGCCGGCACCAGCCTCGCCAGCATCACGCGCCAGATCAGCGGGCTCGACAAGCTGTTCGGCGCCGGCGCGCCGGCAAGCTGGGCGGCGATCGATCCGGACAAATGGGACCAGGTGTTCGACTTCGATTCGGTGCGCTTCTGCCGCACCGAATGCGGCGCCGGCGCCTCGCGGATCCGCGAGGACGTCAAGACGGCCTATGTGATGACCACGTTCAACACCGAGGACCAGCTTCCGGTGAAGCTGCGCGGCGACATCGGCGTGCGCTATGTCCGCACCGACATGCTCGCGGCCGGCTATATCTCGGTCTCTGCGCCCGCGGGCTCGACGCCGACCAATCTGCGCGGCCAGTACGCCCAGGTGCTGCGCGGCTATGACGACTGGCTGCCTTCGGGCAATGTCGCGATCGAGCCGGTCGACAATCTGATCCTGCGGCTGTCCGCCGCCAAGGTGCTGTCGCGCCCCGAACTCGGCAACCTGGCGCCGACCAGCGGCATCACCGCGACGACCCGCACGGGCAACATCAACAACCCGTATCTCGACCCGATCCGCGCCGACACGTTCGACGCCGCGCTCGAATGGTATTTCAAGCCGGGTTCGCTGCTGTCGGTCGCCTATTTCAAGAAGGACATCAAAACCTACATCCAGCGCGTCACCAGCCAGATCCCGTTCAACCAGCTGGGCCTGCCCGACGCGCTGCTGACCGGCACCAACACCACGCCGACCGAGATCTTCACCGTCGGTCAGCTGGTCAATACCCCGGGCGGCCCGCTCGAGGGCGTCGAGGTCAACGCGCAGATCCAGCTCGACTTCCTGCCCGGTTTCCTCGGCAATTTCGGCGTGCTGGCGAACTACACGCACGTCACCTCGCAGATCCAATATGTGCTCGCCAGCGTGAACGGCGTGCCGACGGTGACCACCACGGCCGACCTGGTCGGCCTGTCGAAGAACACCGCCAGCGGCACGGTGTTCTACGAGGATAGCAAGTTCAGCATCCGCGCGACGGGCAGCTACCGCGACCGCTACATCCGCGGCATTCCGGCGTCGCCCGGCAGCAACCTGCAGGGCAATTCGCCGAACCTGTTCGTCGACGCCTCGGCTTCCTACGCGATCACCGACAACATCAAGGTGATCCTGGAGGCGCAGAACCTCACCGACGAGCGCAACAACCTCTATATCGACAGCGAGCGCAAGGACACGCTGTTCCAGACCCGGATCGGACGGACGTTCAACTTCGGCGTGAACTTCCAGTTCTAGCCCTTGCCTCCCCTGTGGGCCGTCGCTCGCGGCGGCCCGCTTCTTTCGGCACCACCGAACGGGCCGCGATCGCTGGATCGCGGCCCGTTCCGCATTGGACATAAATCCCGCAATGTAAATGTTGGTGCCATTTGTTGGGACTATATTGACTCCTTCCCTTGGCGCGCGCAGCTTCACGCAAAACAGATTGGGGAGAGGTCCATGCTGACGGCACTCATCATCGCAGCGGCGAGTCCCGCGCAGGCACCCGTGGTGGCGGGACGGCAGATCGAGCGGCTCGATCGCGCGCTGGTCGCGGTGCCGGCTGCAGGCGGCGGCAATCACGTCTCATGGCGCCTGCTCGCCACCGACGCCAAGGGCGCGCGCTTCACCCTGTATCGCGACGGCAAGGCGATCGCGCGCGTAAGCGCCAATCAGGCGACCAGCTTCCTCGACAAGGCAGGTACCCCGGCGTCGCGCTACGCGCTCACCGCACGCGCCGCCGGCGCCACTGCCTGGGCCAACGGCTATCTCGCCATCCCGCTCGACAAGCCCGCCGATGGGCGCACCGCCGACGGCGAGACCTATAGCTACAGCGCCAATGATGCCTCGGTCGGCGACCTCGATGGCGACGGGCGCTACGAATTGATCGTCAAATGGTACCCGTCGATCGCCAAGGACAATGCCTTTTCGGGCTATACCGGCACGACGCTGCTCGACGCCTATACGCTGGAGGGCAGGAAGCTCTGGCGGATCAACCTCGGGCCCAACATCCGCTCGGGTGCGCACTACACCCAGTTCATGGTCTATGACCTCGACGGCGACGGCAAGGCCGAGATCGCGATGAAGACCGCCGACGGCACGGTCGACGGCGCCAACCGGATGATGGGCGATCCGCACGCCGGCTGGACCAGCCGCGAAGGCGAAGTCGATATCGACGACCGCACCGGCGCCAAGGTGCTGCCCGACGGCAAGAAGGTCTCCGAATTGAAGGGCCGCATCCTCAAGGGGCCCGAATATCTCACCGTGTTCGACGGTATGACCGGGCGCGCGCTCGCCACCGCGCCTTACGCTCCGTCGCGCGACCCGAGCGGCGACAATCCGAGCTACGACCAGATGAAGGCGACCTGGGGCGACGGCTATGGCAATCGCTCCGAACGCTATCTCGCTGGCGTCGCCTATCTCGACGGGCACAAGCCGAGCCTGGTCTTCGGCCGCGGCTATTATGCCCGCTCGACTATCGCCGCCTGGGATTATCGGGGCGGCAAGCTCACCCGGCGATGGCTGTTCGACAGCGCCACGCCGGGCAACGAGAAGTACGGCGGCAACGGCAACCACCAGCTCTCGGTCGCCGATGTCGACGGGGACGGCCGCGACGAGGTGTTCTACGGCTCGATGGTGATCGACGATAACGGCAAGGGGCTGTGGTCGTCAGGGCTCGGCCACGGCGATGCGATGCACCTCTCCGACCTCGATCCCACGCATCCCGGGCTCGAGAAGTTCGGCATCCACGAGACGATGCGGATGAGCGGCAATCGCGGCGCGGCGATGCTCGACGCGCGGACCGGCGCGATCCTGTGGTCGACCCCCGCCGACAAGGACACCGGCCGCGGCATCGCGATCGACATCGATCCGCGCCATCCCGGCGCCGAAGCCTGGGCGAGCAATTCGCGCGAGCTCTACGACGTGAAGGGCAACGTCATCCCCGGCGGCCATCCGCGCGCGGCCAATTTCGGCATCTGGTGGGATGGCGATCGCCTCCGCGAATTGCTGGACGGCAAGAAGATCACCAAATGGAACTGGGCCACCAGCACCGAGACGCCGCTGCTCGACCCGCCGGGCGTCGTCTCGAACAACGGCACCAAGCAGAACCCGTCGCTCTCGGCCGACATTCTCGGCGACTGGCGCGAGGAATTGGTGGTGCCCAGCGCCGACAGCAGCGAGCTGCGCATCTATGCGACACCGATCCCGACCAGCGAGCGCATCGTCACGCTGATGCACGATCCGGTCTATCGCCTCGGCGTGGCATGGCAGAACACTGCGTACAACCAGCCGCCGCACACGTCCTATTTCCTCGGGGCGAAGTGACGCGATGCTGCTAATCGCCCTCCAGATGGCGATGACCCAGGCCCCGCTCCGCTTCGATCTCGAGCCGCCCAAGCGCGCCACCGGTCGCGTCGCGGTCAGCGCCGACAAGCCTTATGAGGCAGGCGGCTTCGGCTACGAGCCTCAGCGCCGGGGAAAGGAATTCCTGTTCTCAGCCGCAGTGCCCGAAGGCAATTACCGGGTGACGGTGCGGCTCGGCGGGCGCGTGACGGTGAAGGCGGAGTCCCGCCGCCTGATGCTGCGCGACATCGTGACGAAGCCCGGCCAGTACGTCACGGCCAGCTTCGTCGTGAACGTCCGCAACGCCCAGCTCGCGCCGCCCCCCGCCAATGCGCCGGGCGGCAGCGCGGTCCGGCTCAAGAGCCGCGAGGCGGGCAGCTACACCTGGGACGACAAGCTCACCCTCGAATTCCTCGGCGGCCCGCGCGTCGCCTCGATCGACATCGAGCCGGTCGCGGTGCCGACGATATTCCTCGCGGGCGATTCCACCGTGACCGACCAGCGCGCCGAGCCCGCCGCGAGCTGGGGGCAGATGCTGCCGGCGCTGTTCGGCCCCGATGTCGCGGTGGCCAATCATGCGGAGTCGGGCGAGACGCTGAAGTCGTTCGTCACCGAGCTGCGCCTCGACAAATTGCTGTCGCTGATCAAGCCGGGCGACTGGCTGCTCATCCAGTTCGGGCATAACGACCAGAAAGCGAACTGGCCGCAGACCTATGCCGACCCCGCGGTCACCTATCCCGCCTGGCTGCGCACCTATGTCGCCGAAGCCCGCCGCCGCGGCGCACACCCGGTGCTGGTGACGTCACCGGAGCGGCGCAACTACACCCCCGACGGCAAGGTGAAGCCGACCCTCGCCGCCTATGGCGACGCGGCCCGGAAAGTCGCGCGCGAGGAGAATATCCCGCTGCTCGACCTGCAGGCGCGCACCATCGCGCTCTACGAGGCGCTCGGCGAGGCCGAGGCGGCCAAGCTGTTCAACGACAGCGGCAAGGACCGGACGCACCACAATAATCCCGGCGCCTGGTTCCTGGCGCGTGCGGTGGCTGCGGAGATCGCCGCGCAGGTTCCGGACCTGGCGGTGCATCTCAAGCCGGCGGCGCGGCGCTTCGATGCAGCGAAGCCCGACCTCAGCGAAGGGGCGATCGCAGCGAGCCTCGCCGAGAGCGACGTTCGGCCGGCGGGAAGCTGATGCGCACCGGCCACACGTTCGACGTCCGCGATCACGGCGCGCGCGGCGACGGCGTCGCGCTCGATTCTCCCGCGATCAACGCTGCGATCCTCGCGGCCGAGAAGACCGGCGGCGGCATGGTGATCCTGCCGCCCGGTGCCTATCTCAGCTTCTCGCTGCGCCTGAAGAGCAAGGTCACGCTGGTGCTGGAAGAAGGCGCCACGCTGATTGCCGCCGAGAAGGGCCCGCTTGGCGCCTATGACCTGCCCGAGGATCGCGGGCCGCAGCTCTATCAGGATTTCGGCCACAGCCATTGGCACAACAGCCTGATCTGGGCCGAGCATGCCGAGGATATCGCGATTCTCGGCAAGGGCCGGATCGACGGACGCGGCCTCACCCGCAACGGCCCAGGCACGCCGTGGAGCAGGCAGGCCGGCGAGCGCCCGCTGTCGATGGCCAGCATGCCCGCCGCCGACATCGACAAGCTCGAGCGCTCGCGGCAGGCGATGCAGGGCATGGGCAACAAGGCGATCGCGCTGGCGCACTGCAGGCGCGTCAGGCTCGACGGCTTCAGCATCCTGAAGGGCGGCCATTTCGCGGTGCTGGCAAGCGAAGTCGACGGCCTCGACATCACCGATCTCGCCATCGACACCAATCGCGATGGGCTCGACCTCGATTGCGTCCGCAACGCGCGCGTCGAGCGCTGCCGCGTCAACACGCCCAATGACGACGCGATCGTGCTCAAGACGTCGCTCGGCCTGGGCAAGCGATCCAATTGCGAGGACATTTCGATCCGCGACTGCACCGTCAGCGGCTTCGATCCCGGCACGATGCTCGACGGCACGCGCCAGCGCAGCCAGGAACTGGCGCCCGATCGCGACCGCGTCACCGGCCGGATCAAGCTCGGCACCGAGAGCAATGGCGACTTCCGCCGCATCCGCATCGCCAATTGCCGCTTCGAGCGCAGCCGCGGGCTCGCGCTCGAGACGGTTGACGGCGGGACGATCGAGGATGTGCTCGCCGAGAACATCGTGATGGACGACGTCACCACTGCGCCACTGTTCCTTCGCCTCGGCGCACGGCTGCGCGGGCCCGAAGGCACGCAGGTCGGCGCGATGCGCAACGTGGAAGTGCGCGGGCTGAAGGCGACCGGGATCGATCCGCGCTTCGCCGCGATCCTTGCCGGGCTTCCCGAGCATCCGATCGAATGCGTCCAGTTGCGCGACATCGACTTGGCTTTCCGCGGCGGGCTCGACGCGCCGGTCGCGAACCCGGACGAACTCGCCGACGCCTATCCCGAGCCGAGCATGTTCGGACCCACGCCGGCCTGGGGCTTCTGGGCGCGGCACGTGATCGGGCTCGAGGTCAACAAGCTGCGGCTGCATCGCGAACGTGGCGATCGTCGCCCACCGGTGCTGCTCGACGACACTCAGGCCCGCGCTGAGGACGCGCAATATTGGCCCGACGCGGTTTGACGCGGCGCCCGCCTTAGACTATCCAAATGTTGCATTACGATCCCACATAATGGGCTTCAGGAGAGGGCATGACGACCACCCACGCATTCCGGATGCAGCTGAAGCCGGGCGTCGTCGACGAATACAAGGCGCGCCACGATGCGATCTGGCCCGAGCTCGCCGAACTGCTCCATCATAGCGGCATCCGCGACTATTCGATCTTCCTCGACGAGGAGACGCTGTCGCTGTTCGCGGTGCTCAAGCTCACCGACGACAACAGCCGCGAGGCGCTGCCCGACCATCCCGTGATGCGCAAATGGTGGGATTACATGGCGCCGCTGATGGAAGTCGAACCCGGCAACAAGCCGAAGGAATGGCCGCTCACGCCATTGTTCTACCTCGCATGAGCATGCGCCAAAAACCCGTTCGTACTGAGCTTGTCGAAGCACCGTCCTTCCTTGGGGCGAAGAAAGAACGGCCCTTCGACAAGCTCAGGGCGAACGGAGGTGGTTTGGCGTGCGCCATGCTCCTAGCCGCCTCTGCGCTGTTCGCGCTCCCCGCCGCCGCGCAGGAAGCTCGGCAAACCGCCAACTTCAACGCGCCGGTCAAGACCTTCGGCCGCGTTTCCTATGACGCGCGCTCGCTGATGATCGACGGCAAGCGCACGATCATCTGGTCGAGCGAGATGCACGCTTTTCGCCTGCCCTCGCCCGATCTGTGGCGCGATGTGCTCCAGAAGATGAAGGCGAGCGGGTTCAACACCGTCGCCTTCTATTTCGACTGGGGCTTCCACAGCCCGAAAAAGGGCATCTACGATTTCAGCGGCATCCGCGACATCGACCGGCTGCTGACCATGGCCGAGGAAGAGGGCCTGTGGGTCATCACCCGCGCCGGCCCCTATGTGAATGCCGAGCTGACCCGCGGCGGCTTTCCCGGCTGGCTGGTCAACCAGCGTGGCCGCGCGCGCACCGACGATCCCGAATATATGGCGGCCGCGGACGAATGGCTGACCCAGGTCGACGCCATCATCGCGCGCCACCAGATCAATGGCGACGGCAAGGGCCACAAGGGCAACGTCATCCTGCATCAGATCGAGAACGAGCTGGCGCTGACCACCCCCGCGCAGCGCCGCTACATGGATCACCTCTACGCCAAGGTGCGCGCGGACGGCATCAACGTGCCGATCTTCCACAACGACCAGGGTCGCAACGGCAATTGGGTGCCGGAGGATTCGAAGGTCGAGAAGACCGTCGCCGGCCCGAACGAGATGTACGCGTTCGACGGCTATCCGGGCGGCACCTGCACCGTGAACGGCAAGCCGACCCGCGGGTCCGCGGCGCCCGATTGGGGCTATTACGGGCCGGGTGGCGCCAAGGGCGGCGCCTCGGCCTCGCCCAATACGCCGGGCTTCCTTGCCGAGTTCGGCGGCGGCTGGTTCGATTATTGGGGATCGAACGGCGGCTATGAATGCAACGCGATCCAGCGGGGCAAGCGCTTCCAACGCGTGTTCTACGGCACCAATCTCGCCAACGGGATCGGCATCCAGAGCTTCTACATGGGGTTCGGCGGGACGAGCTGGGGCTGGCTGCCGGCACCGGTGGTGTTCACCAGCTATGATTATGGCGCGGCCTTGTCCGAGACCCGCGAAGTGCGCCCGAAGGCCGAGGAAATGAAGCAGCTCGGCGGGCTGATCGCGGCGGTGCCCGATCTTGCCGGCATGATCCCGGCGGGCCCGGTGCAGATCTCGACCGACAAGATCCAGGTCTATCACAACAAGAGCCCCGAGACCGACGCGCGCTTCCTGCTCGTCACGCACAAACCGTCGAACGGCCAGACCAGCGACCGCTTCACCGTCACTGCCGATCTGCCCGACGGGCGCTACACGCTGCCGCTTGTGCTCGACGGGTTCGATGCGAAGTGGCTCGTCGCCGGGGTCAATCTCGGCGGTCAGCGCCTGGTCTACTCGACCTCCGAACTGCAGACGCTGATCAGGCAGGACGACCGCGACGTCGCCTTGCTCTACGGGCGCACCGGCGAGGCCGGCGAGACCATGCTGCGCTACGCCAGCGAGCCGAAGGTGACGGTTCTCGAAGGCGGCGCGACCTCGACGTTCGATACCAAGGGCGACCTCAAGCTGAGCTATGCCCATCGCGGTCTTACTCGCGTGCGGATCAGTGGCGGCGGGCGGCCCGATCTGCTGCTGTTGATCGGCGACGAAGCCGAGGGGGCGAAGTTCTGGCACAGCGGCGACGTGCTCGTTCGCGGCCCGGCGCTGGTCCGCAGCGCTAAAACGGCGAAGGGCACCCTCGCCGTGACTGGCGACACAAGCGAAGCCACTCCGCTTGAGATCTGGGCACCCGCAGGCGTGCGGGGCGTGACCTGGAACGGCGCCAGGGTCCCCACTCTTCGCACGCCTTCGGGCACCCTCGCCGGGACCGCTCCGCTCGCCGCGCCGGTCGACTTTCCGCTCCCCGCGCTCACCGAGTGGCGCGTTGCGGGCGGCTCCCCCGAGGCGGCACCGGATTTCGACGACCGCGACTGGGCAAAGATCGAAAACCGCGCCTATGCCAGCATCACCGCGCGCGCCGACGGCCAGCCCAACATGCTGATGGACGCCTATGGCTTCCACGAAGGCGATGTCTGGTATCGCGGCCGCTTCACCGGTTCGCCCGACGCCGAGCGTCTCCGCCTCCATTACGGCGCGGGTGGCGCGGGGCTGGTGCAGGTGTTCCTCGACGGCAAGCTGGTCGGGCAGGACGAGATCCCCGCCGGCCTGCCCCGCCCGATCACCACGGGCGCACCGAGCTTCGCGCTCCCCGATGCAGCGCGCGCGCCGGGCGAGCATGTCCTGTCGGTGATGGTGCGCAACAACGGGCACAATTGGGACCTGGACGCCGACGATTTCCACAAGGAAGCCCGCGGTATAGTCTCCGCCTCGATCGAGCCGATCACTGGACCGAGCTTCGCGACCCCCATCGCGTGGAAGATCAACGGGCGCGGCGAGGACCTGTTCGACCCGGTCCGCGGCGTGCCCAACAATGGCGGGCTCGATGGCGAACGGCGCGGCTGGGCCCTGCCCGGCTTCAACGACCGAGGCTGGAAGTCGGTCTCCGTTCCCGCCGCGCAGGCAACCGCCGGCACCAGCTGGTATCGCACCAGCTTCGCCCTCGCCGTGCCCAAGGGTCAGGACGCGACGATCGGCCTCGCTTTCGGCGACACCAGCAAGCCGCGCTCGACCTCTGCCTATCGGGTCCTCATTTTCGTCAATGGCTGGAACATGGGCCAGTTCATCGCGCATGTCGGCCCGCAGCGGGTGTTTCCGATCCCCGAGGGTATCCTGAACCACCGGGGCCGCAACAGCATCGCGCTCGCGGTGACCAGCGACGGCGCGCCGGGCAACGCGCTCGAGCAGGTCAGGCTGGTGACACTGCGCAACGTGAAGGGTGGTCTGCCCGTGCGTATGGTCGCCGCCCCCGCAACGCCGGCGGAGATCAAGTGAAGGCGACCCGCCGCCAGGCGCTCGCGGGGGGTGCGGCGCTTGCGCTCGCCCCGGCACCCGCGCGTGCGGCCAAGGGCGTGCGGCCCTGGCCGTATCTGATCGGCGCCGACATCTCGTGGGTGCCCGAGGACGAGTTCGCCGGGGCGACCTATTATCTCGACGGCGCGAAGCAGGACCCGCTCGCGATCTTCCGCGCGGCCGGGTTCAACGCGCTCAAGTTGCGGCTGTTCGTCGATCCGGCCAGGGGCTATTCGAAGGGCAAGCCCGGCGGGCCGTGGTGCAGCCTCGCGCAGATCACCGACTTCTCGCTGCGTATCAAGCAGGCCGGCTTCCACCTCTCGACCACGCTGCATTTCTCCGACACCTGGGCCGATCCGCAGCATCAGGACAAGCCGGCGGCCTGGGCCGATCTGCCGTTCGCCAAGCTGGTCGACACGGTCCATCGCTACACCGCCGGCACGTGGGCCGCGCTCAAGAAAGCCGGCGCGGCGCCCGACCTCGCGATCCTTGGCAACGAGACGACCTTCGGGATGCTGTGGCCCGAGGGCCGCGTGCCGCTGACCATCCCGACCGGCAATCCGCAGACCGACGCAGTGCATATGCAGGCGACCGGCGCCGGCGGCTATGATCGGTTCGCGGCGTTGCTCAAGGCGGCGGTATCGGCGACGCGCGAGGCGTTGCCGGGCGTGCCGCTGGCGCTCCACAACCATCTCGGCCGGCACTGGCCGATCGTCCGCCACTGGACCGACAGCCTGATCGAACGCGGCGTCGATTTCGACGCGCTCGGCTTCTCCTGCTACCAGCAGCAGGCCGAGGGCGACTGGCAACGCACCTTCGCCGAGTTCGAGAAGCGCTATCCCGGCAAGGGCTTCTTCGCGATCGAATATTCGTCGCGCAAACGCTACCTCAACGATCTCGTCCACGCGCACGCCCATGGCTGGGGCAGCTATATCTGGGAGCCGACCCGGCACCAGGAAGCGATCTTCCTGAAGGACGGCGTCAGCGCCGGCGAAGGCCCCAAGCCCAATCTGCTCTCGCAGGGCATCAACGGCGCCGAGGCACCCGGCGCCACTCCCGCCCCGCCCGAACCGCGCCGCCCACGCGACCATGGCGAGCGCTACGACGCCGACCCGAACTTCATTCGCCTCTACCAGCAGATGGCGAAGGACTATGGAGTCACGAAGTGACTCGCATCTCTATCGAACCCAGGAGACTTTGATTGGCCGCCCTCACCCACGACGTTCCGCGCAGCGAGATCACCAGCAAGATCGACCTGCTGATGGACAATCTCGTCAACATCAAGGACGAGACCGGCGAGTTCCTCCTCCATCTCGAGGACGGCCGGATCATCGACACCAAGGGCTGGGCCGGCTGGGAATGGACCCACGGCGTCGGCCTGTTCGGCATGTGGCGCTATTACGAGCAGACCGGCGACGACAAGGCG
>Ga0065165_1001308_pt1 | contig 27817 bp, 28 predicted proteins | sample AraplaMF_Cvi_mMF_FD_63813 | JGI IMG/M metagenome (GOLD analysis project Ga0065165, IMG submission 63813) | Arabidopsis root microbial communities from the University of North Carolina, USA - plate scrape MF_Cvi_mMF (version 2) (version 3) | ecosystem: Host-associated > Plants > Roots >... | reverse complement strand
GCCGCCCTGCTTCATGTAGGCGTCGATCTTGTTGATGGCATCCTGCGGCGGCTTGGGCGCGCCCGGCACGATCGGCCAGTAGATCAGCGGGAAGAAGGCGAGCTCGTCGCGCGCGGGATCGATGCCGACGGGATCGCCGGCCTCGAGCGCGGTGCGCTGCGCCAGGAACAGCGTCAGTCCTGACAGCCCGGACTTGACGATGGAATCGACGTCGGCATTGCCCGTCACGACATAGGCGAGGCGGGTCTGCGACACCGCCTTCATCGCGAATTCGTCGGACGCGCTGTCGGCATAGGACGGCGTGGGCGAGAACGACACGAGGCCCGCGAGCGCCAGTCCGAAGACGATCATGGCGGTCGCGGCGCGGCGGCGCAGCAGTGCGGCGAGGCCGCCGCCGAGCAGAGCGACGATGAGAGCGTCGACCAGGAACAGCGCCAGCGCCGTCGACAGCAGCCAGCCGCGCAGATCCCGCGGCTCGGCATTGGTGTAGGTGGCGTGCCGGGCGCGCAGGCTCGATGTGTCGAGGGCTGCGATGCGGTCGGCGCTAGCGAGCGTGTTCACGGCGAGCGGTCCTTCTGCCGGACCATAGAAGCCGGGCGGGTGATCGGGCGTGGCGCGGTCGCGGTAATCCGCGGGCAGCGGCTTGGCGGTCGCCGGCGGCGGGCCGAACGCGCCAAAGCCGTCGAGGATGTGCAGCGGCGCCACCGTTTCGGTGGTCGCCTCGCTGGCGACGCCGGCGCCGGGCTTGGCGGTGTAGCCGGACATGTCGACCACCCGGCGCAGCATTTCGACGAAGATGCCCGACATCGGCAGATCCGACCAGCGCATGTCGGCGCTGACATGGAACAGGCTGACGATGCCCTTGCCGCGATGCTCGCCGGTGACCAGCGGCGTGCCGTCTTCCAGCGAGGCCCAGCTCTTGGTCGCGAGCACCGCGTCGGGCTCGGCAAGGACCTGGCGGTTGACGGTGACGTCCTTGGGAACCACGACGCCGGCAAACGGGCCATCGGCGGCGAACGAGGCGAGGTGCTGCGGCTTCTCCCAGGTCAGGCTGCCGCCGAGCGTGCGGCCGCCCTTGCGCAGCTTGACCGGCACCAGATCGTCCTCGGCCTGCGCGAGGCGGGGACCTGCGAACCGCACCAGCACGCCGCCCTGGTCGATCCAGGCGTTGAGGCGCTCGCGGATCTCGGGGGCGATGGTGCCGACATCGGCGAGGATGATCATCGGCAGCTTCTGGTCCAGGAACTGCGTGATGCCCTGCTGCGGCGAGCCCTTGTCGGCGAGCCTGACGTCGGCGAACGGTGCCAGCGCGCGGGTGAGATAGAAGGTCGGCGCCAGCAGCGGCTGCGCAGTCTCGCTGGTCGAGCCGGAGACGATGCCGATGGCGCGGCGGCGCCAGCGCTTGTCGAGCAGCTGCACCGCGCCGGCCGAGCGCTCGCCCGAGATCTCGAGCCGGGTGATGTCGTTGCGCAGTTCGACCGGCAGGTCGAACGCGGCGTCGGTCTCCTTGTCCTGCGGGCCGAAGGAGAAGCGCGCCTCGCCGATCGGCGAGGCCTTCTGGTCGAGCGCGCGCACGGTGCCGACCGCAATGCCGCTGTCGGTGCGCAGCACCTTCACCGTCATCTTGGCGGCGGCGTTCTCGGCCGCGACCAGCGCCAAGGGCGAGGAGGTGCCGCCTTCGAAGATGGTCAGGCTGCGGTCGCCGAGGGTCTTGCCGAGGCCGGCGACGAACTCCTCGCCGCGGCCGGTGTCGACGCCATCCGACAGCCAGGCGATCTCGCAGTCGCCGGTGGCTTTCAGGAAGCGATCGACCGCCTGGAGCGTGTCGACGCGGTCGATCGAGTAGGGTTTCGGCGTGATCTGGCGCAATGCGACGCGGGCCGCGCCCGCCGGCATCAGGGTGATGTCGCGGTTCGGCTCGGACAGCGGCACCAGCGCGATGGCGCGGCGGTCGTTGTCGGCATTGGCGATCAGCTCGTCGGCGGCCCGGATCCTGACGTCCCAGTTCGAGGCGGCACTCCAGCCGTCGTCGAGCATGATCATGAGCGGCGCCTTGCTGCCGGCGGCGCCCGCTTGCGGATTCCAGATCGGCCCGGCGGCGGCGAAAATGACGAGGGCCGCAGCCAGAAGCCGCAGCGCGGTCAGCCACCACGGCGTCCGCGACGGTGTCTCTTCCCGTGGCGCGATGTCGAACAGCAGGCGCGTCGGCGGAAACTCGATCCGGCGCGGCCGCGGCGGCATCACCCGCAACAGCCACCACAGCACCGGCAGGCTGATGAGGCCGATCAGGAGCAGCGGTTCGGTGAAAGCGAGCGGCAATCCCATCATGCGGCCGGCCCCGCCTTGATGGTCGAGGTGCGCGCGCCCGACTTGCTCACCTGCATGCCGGCATGCAGGAACAGCAAGAGCTCGGCGGCGGAGCGGTCGGTCGCGTGCGTCGTGAACAGCCAGTCGAGCTTCGAGGTCTCGGCGCGGATCTGGTCGCGGTGCAGCGCCAGCCGCGTGGTGTAATCCTGCGCCCAGCTCTCGGCGCGGCCGGCGGTGATCACGCCGAAGCCTTCGGGCTCGACGAACTCGATGCGGCCGGAATAGGGGAAAGATTCTTCGGCGGGGTCGACCACCTGCACCATCGTGCCATGCGCACCGGAGCCGGAGAGCCCGGCGAGCGTCGCGCTGATCTCAGGGATCGGCGACCAGAAATCCGACAGCACGATGATCTCGGCCAGCGCGGACGGCACGAAGGACGGCGGCAGGCTCGGCCGGTCGGCATCGTCATGCAGCATCGCCTGCGCCATCTTGTCGATGACGCTGCGGCTCGCGGTCGGCGACATCAGGCCGGGAATGCCGACGCGCTCGCCGCCCGAGACCAAGAGCTCGGCCAGCGCGAAGGCGACGATCAGCGTGCGCTCCAGCTTGGATTCGCGCGCGGTCTTCGAGGCGAACGCCATCGAGGGCGAGCGGTCGGGCCAGATCCAGACCGTGTGCGACGCTTCCCATTCGAGCTCGCGGACATAGAGATGGTCGTCGCGCGCCGAGCGGCGCCAGTCGACATTCTGCGACGGCTCGCCGGAGACGAAGCGGCGATATTGCCAGAAATTCTCGCCGGAGCCGGCGCGGCGCCTGCCATGCAGACCGTGGATGACGTTGGCGGCGATGCGGCGCGCCTCCAGTACCAGGCGCGGCAAGGAAGCTGCGAGCGTGCGGCTTTCGCCATCGGCACGTCGGATCGCGATGATCTCCTTCGCTGTGCGCCCGTCGTCTGCGGCCATCAACCGATCCGTGTCTTGAGCTGCTTGATCACGTCCGGAATGGTGCGGCCTTCGGCGCGCGCCTGGAACGTCAGCGCCATGCGGTGCTTCAGCACGGGCTCGGCGAGGTCGAGCACGTCGTCGATCGAGGGCGCGAGGCGTCCGTCGATAAGCGCGCGGGCGCGCACGGCGAGCATCAGCGACTGGCTGGCGCGCGGGCCGGGGCCCCAGGCGATGAACTTGCCGGTCTCGCCGCTGTCCGGACCGGGGCGGGCCGAGCGCACCAGCGACAGGATCGCTTCCACCACGGAATCGCCGACCGGCAGGCGGCGCACCAGCCGCTGCGCGGTGATGAGCGCATCCGCGGTCATCGAGCCCTTTGCCAGCGTTTCATCGGCACCTGTGGTTTCGAACAGGATGCGGCGCTCGGCGTCGCGATCGGGATAGTCGACGTCGATCTCCATCAGGAAGCGGTCGAGCTGGGCTTCCGGCAGCGGGTAGGTGCCTTCCTGCTCCAGCGGATTTTGCGTGGCGAGCACGTGGAACGGCTTCGGCAGGTCGTGCCGCGCGCCGGCCACCGTGATGTGCTGCTCCTGCATCGCTTGCAGCAGCGCCGACTGCGTGCGCGGGCTGGCGCGGTTGATCTCGTCGGCCATCAGGAGTTGCGCGAACACCGGACCGGAGATGAAGCGGAAGGCGCGCTTGCCGGCGGTGCTCTCGTCCAGCACTTCGGCGCCGAGAATGTCCGAGGGCATCAAATCGGGCGTGAACTGGATGCGCTTGGCATCGAGACCGAGCGTGACGCCGAGCGTCTCGACCAGCTTTGTTTTCGCCAGGCCGGGCACGCCGATCAGCAGCGCGTGGCCGCCAGAGAGGATGGTGACCAGCGTGTTCTCGATGACGCGGTCCTGGCCGAAGATGACGGAGCCGATCGCCTCTTTCGCCGCGCGAACCTGGGCAGACACCTGTTCGGCCGAACGGACGATCCCGTCTTCGAGCTTCTCGACACTCTCTGCCATCCGTTAGCTCCTTCAGCCTGCCACGCGGCTTTTCTGCGGCGTCAGATCATCACATCACGTCATCACATGGGCCCTATGCTAGACTTGCAGGAACGCCATGTATTCGTTGAATTAACCTATCCCCACCTTATCGGCTTAAGGGTATGTAGGGCATCACGAAGTGGCGACCTCCACACCGGACTAATCCGGGGGTGGAACCGCTTGGCGACATACAACGTAGACCTGCACCAATCGTGCCAAATAACAGAGTCAGGGCAAACCATGGCGAACCAAGGGCAGAGCGCCGAACGCGGTCTTGAGGGGCTGACTGCCGCCGCCAAAAGTGCTGCCAGTACCGAGGGCACCAAGAAGGGCCTGCCGCCGGTGCATCTGTGGAATCCGCCGTTTTGCGGCGATCTCGACATCCGAATCGCCAGCGATGGTACTTGGTTCTACATGGGGACGCCAATCGGCCGTCACGCGCTGGTCCGGCTGTTTTCGACCATCCTCAAGCGCGAGGGCGACAAGCATTTCCTGGTGACGCCGGTGGAGAAGGTCGGCATCCGCGTCGACGACGCGCCGTTCATGGCGGTCGAGATGCTGAAGAGCGGCGAGGACAGCCATCGCGTGCTGAGCTTCCGCACCAATGTCGACGACTGGGTGACTTGCGATGCCGCGCACCGGCTGCGTTTCGAGCAGGCCAGGGACGGCGGGCTGACGCCTTATCTGCACGTCCGCGCCGATCTCTGGGCCAAGGTCACCCGCGCGCTCTATTACGATCTTGTTGACATGGGTGAGGAGCGGATGGTCGATGGCCAGCCGATGTTCGGCGTCGAGTCGGCCGGCGAATTCTTCGCCATGGCCGACGCGGAGCAGGTGAGGGCCGCGCTTTGAACAAGCCTATCCTGAGGGGCGAGCCCGTCGCGATCGGAGCTGCGGATTTCTTCGCGCGCTCCAAGGCGCGGCTCGGCTTCGACGTGCCGCCCGGACTCTTTGATCCGAACATCGTCCCGGCCTCCGGCGATCCCGGCACCGACAAGATGCTCGAGATCATCGCGCGCGAGCAGCCGGTGCGTCCCGCGGCAGTCCTGATCGCCGTGGTCGACCATCCCGAGCCGACCATCCTGCTGACGCAGCGCTCGGCGCATCTCAACGACCATGCCGGCCAGATCGCCTTTCCCGGCGGCAAGATCGACGCGACCGATTCCTCGCCGCTCGATGCGGCGCTGCGCGAGGCCGAGGAGGAGGTCGGGCTGGCACGCGACTTCGTCGAGCCGATCGGCTATCTCGATCTCTACGGCACCGGCTTCGGCTTCCGCATCCTGCCGACGGTCGCCAAGGTGCGGCCGGGCTTTCAGCTCACCATCAACCATTCCGAGGTTGATGATGCCTTCGAGGTGCCGCTATCCTTCCTGATGAACCCGGCGAACCACCAGCTGCACAGCAAGGAATTCCGCGGCATGGAGCGCTTCTACTACGCGATGCCGTTCGCGGAGCGCTACATCTGGGGGGCGACGGCCGGAATGCTGCGTGTGCTGTATGAGCGGATCTATTCGTCATGATCCGGCCGGTCCTGACCGAGATCGGAATCTTCCTCATCCCCTTTGCCGTCTATGCGCTGTTCCTGGCCGCCACCCGTTCCGGCCTGTTCGTGCAATCGTCCTGGCCGGTTACCGTCGTCGCGCGGCTGGCTCTGGTCGCGATCGTGCTGGTGATCGCGGGACTGATCGGGCTCGCGCATTTCTCCGGCGCCGCGCCGGATTCGACCTACATTCCCGCTCACATCGAGAACGGCAAGCTCGTGCCGGGCGTGGAAAGATAGGGGCCGGACGATGAGCGCGGAGCCGATACTCGCCGATGCGCCCTGGCTGACCGCAGGCGGGACCTCGCGCGTCCTGCAATTGCTCAACGCGGACGGCGAGGAGGCGCGCGTCGTCGGCGGCGCCGTGCGCAACGCGCTGCTCGGCCTCATGCCGGGCGACATCGACATCGCCACCACGGCGCGGCCGGAAGAGGTGGTGCGGCGCGCCAGGGCGGCCGGCATCAAGAGCGTGCCGACCGGCATCGATCACGGCACCGTCACCCTCGTCATCGACAGCCAGCCCTACGAAGTCACGACGCTGCGCGAGGATACCGAAACCTTCGGCCGCAAGGCCAAGGTCGCGTTCGGCCGAGACTGGGTGAAGGACGCCGAGCGGCGCGACTTCACCATGAACGGATTGTCGGTCGATGCGAACGGTGTCGTCTACGACTATGTCGGCGGCATCGCGGACGCCAAAGCGCGCCGCGTGCGCTTCATCGGCGATCCCGACCAGCGCATCGCCGAGGATTATTTGCGCATCCTGCGCTTCTTCCGTATCCACGCCGCCTTCGGTGCCGGCGAGCCCGATCGCGACGGCACGCTCGCCTGTATCCGGGGGCGTGCGGGCCTGGCCAGCCTGTCGGCCGAACGCGTGCGCATGGAGATGCTGAAGCTGCTGGTGGCCCCAGGTGCGGCCGCGGCCTCGTCGGCCATGGCCGAAGGCGGATTGCTGCAAGCGCTGATCGGCGGCGTTGCCTATACCGGGCCGCTGGAAACGATGATCGCGATCGAGCGCGAGTTTGGCCTGCCAGCAAGTCCCACGCGGCGCCTCGCCGCGCTGACGGTTGCCGTGACCGAAGATGCCAGGCGCCTCGCCACGCGCCTGCGGCTCTCCAATGCCGAGGCCAAGGCGCTGGATTCGATGGGGCATCGCTGGTGGCGCTTCGCCACCAAGGACGAGGCCAGCGCACGGCGGCTGCTCTACCGGCTCGGCGCGGAGCGCTATCACGATCGCGTGTTGCTCGGCTGGGCGCGCGCGGCGAGCGACGTGCATTCGTCGCACTGGCGCGCGCTCGCCGAGCTGCCGCAGCGCTGGACGGCGCCGAAATTTCCGCTGAAGGCCGCCGACTTCATCGCGCGCGGCATGGCGGAAGGGCCTGCGCTCGGGCATGTGTTGACGCTCGCCGAGGACGCCTGGCTTGCTGCGGATTTTCCACTGGAGGAAGCCGCGCTCGCGTCCATCGCCGATCAAGCTGCGGCCCGCGTCGGCCGCGACGGGAAAACGTGACCATCGTTTCGGGCTTCGCCCCACTGCAAATCCAGTTACGTCTCGTCCTGGTTCGGTCCCGTTCGATATTGCGTCGGTGAGCAGCCGAAGTGATTGCGGAAGCGGCGATTGAAGTAAGTCACTTCATTGAAGCCGCAGGCAAAGGCGATGTCACTCACCCTGGTGTCGTCGTAGCGAACGTCCGACAGCATGGCCCGCGCCTTCTGCAAGCGCAGTTCAAGGACGCGCTCGGAGAATGTGGCGCCGCTTTCGAGCAGCAGATCGCTGACGTAGCGCCGCGACAGGTTGAGAGCATCCGCGATGGTCGTGATCGACAGAGACGGCTCGGCGAAGCGCTTCTCGATGATGGCGATCAGTTCGCGCTGCCGCGCGGCGCGCAAGCCGCGTTCCGCCGCGATCTCCGCGACTTCGCCGCGCGCGCCCAGCGCCAGCACGATCAAGTCTCCGAGCATGGCCTTGGCGCGCCGCGTCAACTCCGGGTCTTCGTAGACTTCATCGGCATCGAGAAGAAAATTGATGGTGCGCTCGAGATGCCGTACCGCCGGATTCGCCGGGTCGAGCAGCATTGCCGCGCGATGATCGGCATGCGGAACGAGTTTCAGAACCTGCGCACGCGGTAGGGAGGCCAAATTCCACGCCGTGAGGCCGTTCGTGAAGCTCGCAACCGGCTGGGCGACGTTGAAGGCGACGACGCTTCCCGGTTTCAGGTCGAGCCCCTGGTTTCCCACCGTCCATAATTGCGGTTCGGGACTGCGATAGAAGCCGACCAGAATATCGTCGCGATCATTGGTCACGTGCTTGCGCGTGCGCACGTAGTGTCCCGTCGTCGTGGCGAAGCGGCTGACGCTCAACTCGCCGAGAAGGACATTCTTCGACGCGGTGTAGAATGGCTTGTCCTCGGCGTGCTTCATATCCGCGTTGCCGAGTTGCTCCAGCCATATGTCGCGCCACAAGCGGAATCGGGCCTTGTCATTCAAATGGGATGGAAGCTGGTCCGATGAAAATTCTACCTTCGGCATATCCGTCCATGGTCCTCGCGCGCCGGTTCCATTGGTATCATGAGGTTGCGTGAAAGGCATCCGCCCACCTCTCCACCGATGTGATGCAAAAGCGGACCGCCGTGCATTCCAGGTCAAGTTCAGTGCCGGATAGATCAAGTTTTCGGCTGCCGACCGTTGCGCCGAAATCACATTCGCCGGCGATCCGGGTGCCGTGCCGTTTCGATCAAGCCCGGCACCTTCGCGGACAAGACGACCCAATTGCGGCTCGGTAATCATGCCGAACGACGGACTTATTGGGAATTTTCACATGAAAAAATTGATCGCGGCCGGTGTTGTCGTTTCAGGCATGATGTTGTCGCCTGCATCGGCTGCCGACCTGCCGGTGAAGGCCAAGCCGGTCCCTGTCTACAGCTGGACAGGATGGTACGGTGGCCTGAATGCCGGCTACGGTTGGCAAGACAAGAACGCGGATTACACCGGCGATGTCGTTACAAATCCGCTGATCGGCGCCGGCACCGTGTTTACCGACAATCTGGCGATAAGTTCGCTGCAAGCGAGCGAAGAGGAGGCCGTGAACCATCCTGCCTACCGGCAGTCTCTTCGCGCGTCCGGCTTCACTGGCGGCGGGCAGTTCGGCTACAACTGGCAGATCGATCGCAGCTGGGTCACCGGTTTTGAGGCCGATCTGCAATACGCAAACGTGAAAGGCCGCGCGCTTTTCGAGGATCCCTCGACCGGCGGCACTCCTCTCTCGGCCGCCTCTTCCCACCAACTCGACTGGTTCGGCACCCTGCGCGGCCGGATCGGCTATTTGTTGAGCGACCGCTTCCTCGCTTTCGGCACGGGCGGCCTCGCCTATGGTGGAACGAAGGGACAAGCTGCCGTCTCGATCATTGGTCCGTTGGGCGGGACCGTCGACGCGGGATTCGCCACAAGCATCGTCTGTCCCGGTTTCACGACCTGCCTCGCGGGCTCCTCGTCACAGACGTCGGTCGGCTGGACGGCCGGCGGCGGACTTGAATATGCGGTGCTTCCGAACGTCACGATCAAGGCCGAATATCTGCGCCTGGACCTCGGTCACCAGAACGTGAAGCTGACGGTGCAGAGCCCCGCGACCGGCAATGGCTTCGTCAATGTCAGGTTCAGCAACGCCTACGACATCGTTCGTATGGGGGTGAACTTCCGGTTTTGACGCACGGCCGGACATGTGTTGACATTCGTCGAGGACGCTTGGCTTGCGGCGGATTTTCCATTAGAGCAAGCCGCACTCGCTTCCATCGCAGATCGAGCTGCGGCCCGCGTCGGCCGCGACGGGAAAACGTGACCATCGTATCAGGCTTCGCCGACATCTCGATCTTTCAGCTCCTGCTGGTCGCGTTGATGGCGTTGTTTGCTTCGGTGATCGGTGGTCTCGCCGGCTACGGCACCGGCGCGCTGATGCCGCTGGTGCTTGTGCCACTGGTCGGCGCCGAGCCCGTGGTGCCGATCATCGCGATCTCCGCGATGTTCACCAATTCCAGCCGTGCCGTCGCCTATCTCCGTTACGCCGACCGCCGCCGCGCGCTGATCGTGCTCGCCTGCGCCGCGCTGACGACCGTGCTCGGCGCCTACGGCTACACGCGCCTGACCAATGCCGGCGCCGCGCTCGTGATCGGCTCCATGCTGATCCTGAGCGTGCCGCTGCGCCGCGTGCTTCGCCGCCGCCAGGTCAGGATCGGCGATACCGGTCTCGCCGCCGGCTCCGTCGGCTACGGCGTGCTGGTCGGCGGCACCTCCGGCTCCGGCGTGATCCTGCTCTCGCTGCTGATGGCCGCGGGCCTCGAAGGCGCCGCCGTGATCGCGACCGATGCGATGATCTCGCTCGGCACCGGCCTGATCAAGATCTCCGTATTCGGCCTCGCCGGCGCCGTCACCGCGCAGGTGCTCGCCTTCGCGCTCCTGATCGGCGGCATCGCCATCCCCGGCGCGTTCCTGGCCAAAGCCTTTGTCGAGCGGATGCCGGTGCATATCCACACCGCGATCCTCGATGCTGCGGTGATCACCGGCGGCCTGGTGATGATCTCGGCGGCGGTGCGGCAACTCGTGTGACAGACGATCGCTGGCCTGGTGCTTGCCACGATCCCATCCATATGGTGGGAATCACCTGAGGCAGCGAGAATACAGCCGTTCCCGCCCGCGGGTTTGACCGTTGAACCGAGACTCGCGGAAATAAATCGCCGCGGCTGTAACATCCCCTGCATGGCCGCCGTAGGGGTCTGTGGGAATGCCCGTTTCGCGTATCCGGAATGCACCTGGACAATGCTCGCGCGCGCAGCGGGACCGGTCGGGTTCAACCCGCTTCCTGGTTCTTGAAGACTGAATGGGGAGTTGGGATGAACAGCGAGACAGTTGGAGAGCCCGCGCATTCGGCACGGCTCAAGCTGGACAGGGCAATGCAATTCCATGTCGCCGGCAATTGGGAACGCGCCGAGCAGCATTATCTGGAGGTGCTGTTAGACGATTATCGCAGCACGGATGTTCTCCCGCTCCTTGCAGCCGTCGTCGCGAATCGCGGACAGATCGATCGCGCCATCTATTACTGGGACACCTTGCTGTCGATGGAGCCGCATCACCTGAATGCCCTGGCTGCCAAGGGTGGGCTGCTCTACAGGACCGGGCGTTTGGCCGACGCGCTGAGCTGTTTCGAAATCGCGGCCGGCCTCGCTCCCCACGATGCGCTCATCCGCAACAATCTCGCCGTTGCATTGGCCGATAGCGGCCGAAAGGACGAGGCGATCGTCGAGTTCGGCGAAGTTCTTCGCCTCCAGCCCGACAATGTCAACGCCTACCACCAGCTGCGCCGGTTGTCGTCCGCGATCGTTCCCTTCTGGCACATCCCCATGATGAACGACACACGGCGCAACGACTGTTTCGAACGGGCGATCCGCCGGGCGCTGGCAATCCGCGGCTCGAGCGCGCAAATCCTCGACATCGGCACGGGCAGCGGTTTGCTGTCGATGATGGCGGCGCGCGAAGGCGCCACCAACATCGTCACCTGCGAGACCGTTCCCATCATAGCGCGCGTTGCGCAAGAGATCGTAGCCGACAACGGATATGACGACCGGATCACGGTCATCGGCAGATCCTCGACGGCACTTTCAGTTGGAGAGGATATCCCGGCGAAAGCCGACATCCTGATCTCCGAGATCCTCTCCAGCGATCTCCTGGCCGAGGATGTGTTGAGCACGTTTGAAGATGCACGGCGCCGGCTGATTGCCGAAGACGCGATCGTCATTCCAAGGGCGGCAACAGCCATGGGCTGCCTTGTGGCAAGCGAAACGCTCGGCGCTTACAGCCATGTCAAGATGGCGTCCGGCTTCGACGTTTCGCGGTTCAACAGCCTCGCGCCGTTGCGTCTGCCGATACATGGGACGATGACCGAATGGTCCAGGCTTTCGAACGATTTTGAAATCGCATCGCTGGATTTGACGTCAGCCGCGCATGAGCCGGAACTTCGGTCCGTCTCGATCCCCGTGATCGCTTCCGGAACCGCCGTGGGCGTCGTTCAATGGATGCATGTTGGCCTGATCGACGATGTCGTCTTCACCAACCATCCGGACGACTATCATGATGGCGGCTGGCTCCAGGTGCTCCATGTTTTTCCGCGCCCGATGCCCGTCGAGGCGGGGGCGGTCGTGGATCTTCTTCTCGGCCATGACCGGTCCACCCTCATCGTGCTGCCGGCAGGCTTCGCAACCCCATGAGCAAGCAGGGCCCGGGAGCCGATGAGCTGCGGAAATCCGGTCTCATGCGATGGAAATCGGGAGAACTGGACCTGGCGATCCAGGCGTTTGAGGCAGCACTGATCCTTGAGCCGGAAAGGGCCTCGATCTGGGAGGACCTCTGCGGCGTGCAACTGGCCTCCGGCAACAGCGAGATGGCGCTTGGCTCAATCAGAAGATCGATCGCGATCGATGGCCGGCGCGCTCAATCCTGGCTGATGCTGGCAACAGTCCTCGACCGAATGCAGGATCATGACCAGGCGGCGTCGGCCTACGGCAAGACAATCATGCTCGACGAGACGATTGCGAGCGCACATTTCGGTCTCGGCATCATCCACCTCAGGAACGGACAACCGGCGCAGGCCCTGCCATGCCTGCGGCAGGCCGTCAGGCACGATCCACAGAACGCAAACGCGCATCTCTGCCTTGGTCATGCCTGTTATGCGACCGGCGATTTTGTCGGTACGGCGAGGTCGCTCGATGCCGCCGGCGAGTTCGGTCCGCTGGATCCGGCCAGTGCACTGGTCCGCATCAAGGCGATAACCTTCCAGGCGATCATCGAGGGCAAGGTCGACGACGCCCTGGCAAGTTACGGCCGGCTCGCCGACGCGGGCGATGGACCCGACGACATTTCGCAGGAAGCATTTGCGCTGCTCAACGTGCACGGATACCGGGATGCCGCCCGTCTTGTTGGCCAATTTCGGCTCCGCCGCAACCCCGATGACGTGGTTCAGCGCTACATGAACAGTGCAGTGGCCGGTGAACAGCTTGCCACGGCCCCGGCCGACTATGTCGAAAGACATTTCGATGGCCTGGCGCCCGGTTTCGACAGGAAACTCGTCGACTCCCTGCAATATCGCGGTCCTGAGATCATGGCGCAGATGATCGCCGTGCACCGTCGTCGTTTCGATCATATTCTCGATCTCGGCTGCGGGACCGGCCTCGCCGCAAAGCCCCTCTCTCGGTTCGGGGGCACGGCCATTGGCGTCGATCTCTCGGCGGCGATGCTGCTGCAGGCCGAACAACGCGGCTTCTACAGCGAGTTGCGGAAAGCCGAAGCGATCGAGTTCCTGGCAACGAGGCCGGCAAGCTTCGATCTCGTCTTCGCGGCTGATGTCCTGGTCTACATTGGCGATCTCCGGGCATTGTTCGGTGCGCTTGCCGACGTCCTCGTCAAGGATGGCATCCTGGCGCTCAGTATCGAGACGACGAGTGTTGCGGATTTTGAGCTGCGGTCTTCCGGGCGTTTTGCGCATTCCGTCGCTTATGTCGATCGATTGGCATCCGAGCATTTCATAAAACTGGACTCGATGACGGCGACGCTTCGGCTTGAAATGCGACGTCCAATCGAAGGCGAATTCATGATTTTTCGGAAGAGATGACTTTCTGAGAAGGTCGTGGAAATTCCGGGAGCGCGCAGGGCAAAGGTTCGGAGATCGAGCGACCGGAAGTTGCCATCTCGACGGGAACTCGCGTATGCATGACGTGCAGGATCGTAACGCGAGACATTCAAATGGCGATGGAGCTGAGGGGCGCGAGAGGCGAGGGGTTTGCGACCATTGCCGCCGATGGTCGCGTGCTGGATTCCTGGTTTCTTCGGCTGAGCCTGGTTGGGGAGGCCGACAGGACGGCGACGGTGCGGCTGACGGGCGACGAGATCGGCAGGTCGTTGGGTGAGGCGGCAGACGGATATGCGCGGCACGACGACATCCGCAATGTCGACATCGTTTCCATTCGGACGGACATCGGCTCCCTTTCATCCGCGCCGGCCGATGTGCACGACGCATATCTTCGGCTCCATCTCCTGAGCCACCGGCTGGCCCAGCCGCATGGCCTGAACCTCGACGGAATTTTCGCCCTGTTGCCCAACGTCGCCTGGACGACGCTCGGTCCCTGTGAATGCTCGCGTGTGCCGGACGCGCAAATGCTGGCGCGGAAGCGTGCCCTCGCGTTTGAGGTGACGGGCGTGGACAAGTTTCCGCGCATGACTGACTATGTGACGCCTGCGGACGTGAGGATTGCAGATGCGGACCGCGTCAGGCTCGGAGCCCATTTGGCTCCGGGCACGACCGTCATGCATGAAGGCTTCTGCAATTTCAACGCGGGGACGCTCGGTCCCTGCATGGTCGAGGGCCGTATCAGCGCCGGTGTGGTCGTGGGAAGCGGCAGCGACGTCGGCGGCGGTGCGTCGATCATGGGGACGCTATCGGGAGGAGGGAAGGAGAGGATCACGGTCGGTGAGCGCTGCCTGATCGGAGCCAATGCCGGTATCGGCATTTCATTGGGTGACGATTGTGTCGTCGAAGCCGGCTGTTATGTCACCGCAGGCGCGCGCATCCTTTTGGAAGATGGCCGTATCCTGAAAGCCAGAGAACTCTCGGGCCAGAAGGGCCTTCTGTTTCGTCGCAATTCCCAGAGCGGTGCTCTCGAGGCGACCAGACGGACGACGAATTGGGACGGCCTCAACGCGCAACTGCACGGCTGAAATTGCGCTGACGGTGATGACTTGATCATCACCATCAGCGCGGGGCGCGCTTTAAGCGGCGGGCGCGAGCACGCGCAGGCGATGACCGTCAGGATCGAGTGCGACGAACGTATGTCCGAACGGCATGGCCGTCGGAGGCTGCGCAATCCGGACGCCGCGCCTCGTCCATGTTTCGCAGGTCGCGCGCACCGCCTCCGCGTTTGCGGCCGCCCAGGAGATCTCGCTGGAGCCGGCTTGCGAAGCGGACGGCGGCTCGACGGCGTCCCGCTGCCACAAGCCCAGCATGGTGCCGTTGCCGAGCGGAAGAAGCACGAATTTGGGGGATGATTGCGCGACAGGACACTCCAGCAGCGCCTGATAGAAGGCGGAGCTCGCTTGTGCATCGTCGACATAGAGCACCACGAGATTGAAATCGGCCATTTGCATCTCCTGTTCAGCTTGGCGATGGCCGAGGCTTACGGGAACGTGCTGTCAGTTTCTGTCAGCATGATCAGGGTTGGGTGATGCCTTCCTGCTGCCGCCACTCCCGCAGCAAATCGGTGCGGCGTCGTGGGTAGCGGCGCTCCGTGAGCGTGATCGACAGGATCCGGTCGGTGCGGAAATGGCGGTAGTCGCCGCGGCTCTCGCACCAGGCCGCCACCATGCGTATCCGGTCGAAGAACCCGAGCGCGATCGGCCAGATCGTGCGACTGGTGCGGTTGTCCCGTTCGTCGCTATAGGTGATGCGCAACTTGCGCTCGTTGCGGATGGCGGTGCGAATGATCGGCAATTCGGCGTCGCCTGCCGCCGGATGGCGGCGAGCGACCATCAGGCCCGACGTTTCCAGGCTCCGTTGAAGGTCGTCGGGCAGCACGGCGGCGATCTTTGCAAGCGCGTTGTGCGCCGCCTTTCCGAGCGGCTCATCCGGTTGCGCGGCAACCCACCGACCGCCCAGCACCAGCGCCTCGATCTCCTCTTCCGAGAACATCAAAGGGGGCAACATGAAGCCCGGCCGCAGGACATAGCCGATGCCGGCCTCGCCATCGATGTGGGCGCCCTGGCCCTTCAGCGTCTCGATGTCCCGATAGATGGTCCGGAGCGAGACGCCGAGTTCCTCGGCCAGCAGGCCCGCTGCGACGGGCCGGCGGTGCGTGCGCAGGAGTTGGATCACGTCGAGAAGGCGTTGAGCGCGCGACATGGCGGCTCATATCACGGCATGCTGCCAGATTCTGTCAGCATTCGCTTCGAGTCCGCAGGATGGAGCGGGCGAAAACAAGACCCGTCAAAGCCTCGCGGTCGAGGATGCTCGAGCGTCGCCGGCTCCTACTGCGTTGTTCTGTTGCTGCTGAAGACGAGGGCTGCCTGAAACACGCGCTGGGTCCCGGCCCGCACCTCGACTGCAACGTCTTGCCGTTCGTCCGTGATTGCGAGATCGCGGGCCAGGTCTGCCAGTGCCAGGGCGGCTTCGACCTCGGCGTCGCGCTGAGTTTCGAACTCCAGCCCCTCCTCATCGCTGTACAATCCGCTGTCGTCCCTGATATCGAAATAATAGCGCGTCACTGCGGCGTCTCTCTGATCCGGCATTGATGGCAACATCAACGCCTGTCGGACGTTCCTGACCAGCGAATGCGCGCCGCCACATCCGGGTCGAAGCGAACGATACGACAGGTGTGCTGCCGCTTCCGACGATCCGAAAGACCGGGTTCCCGCTAGTCCGCCGGCCGGGAGGTCTGCGGCAGGGGCGACTTGCGTTCGGGAAGCTTCTTCTTCGGGGGCGCGGGCAGCAAGCCCTCCCTGATCGCCTGCTTGCGGGCGAGCTTGCGCGCCCGGCGAATGGCTTCGGACTTTTCGCGCGTCTTTCGCTCCGAGGGCTTTTCATAGGCGCGCCGCTGCTTCATCTCGCGAAAGACGCCTTCGCGCTGCATCTTCTTCTTCAGAACGCGAAGCGCCTGATCGACATTGTTGTCGCGGACGAGAACCTGCAATTGAAACTCCGTGCTGGGCTGCGAAATGCGACGATCCTGCACGCAGCCGGTTGCGCAGGAAACGCGTTGCATGAGTGAGAATGACAGCAACCGCGTTCTTCGCCGGGCTCGAACGAGCAGATATGCCCGTCACGGCGATGCGGTTTGGTGACAGCGACGTGACCACCCCCGCGCCGCCAAGTCAATCGATAAAGACTTTCGCGCGCGTCTCCGGCCCATTTGGAACTGCCCCGACCGGCGCGAAAATGGCCCGGTTGAAACAAACAGGCCGCCTTCCTTGTAAAACGGCGCATGTCGTGTATACTGAATTTATTCGATTAGCCGCTGTGCCTTGTTGAACGTGCCCGCGGGCTCCTTTTCCAGAGACATCGACGAAGTTGAAATCACCGCGTGATTGTCACGCGGCACGCGCTTGCGCGCTTTGGAGAAGATCATGACGACAGGTACCGTGAAGTGGTTCAACGACCAAAAGGGCTTTGGATTCATCCAGCCGAACGACGGCAGCAGCGATGCGTTCGTTCACATCAGCGCGGTCGAACGCGCTGGTCTTTCGGGTCTGGCCGAAGGCCAGAAGGTCAATTACGAGCTCAAGACCGACAAGGTTCGGGGCAAGGTCAGCGCAGAGAACCTCTCGCTGGCCTGACCTCTTGGCGCCGTTTCACGGATGTACTGGAACGGCACGCTGCCCGCTCGATCTTGAGGATTGAGCGGGTTTTGTCTATTGCAGAACGGGTGAAGGATGAGCGCCAGCAAATCGGCAATACCGTCCCCGGCAACAATCGCGCGCTCCGATCGCCGGCGCCTCGCCGCTGAAGAAGGCGCACGCGCGATCGCGGATGTCGAACGCCAGGCGACCGATGTCCGCAAGAACATGGCGCGGCTGCGCGAGTTGCGTGAAGCCAGGGAAATTGCGGACGCAGCTCTCGCGTCAACGCTGCCCCCGCCGGCAAAGAAGCGGAAGAGGAAGTCGCCGGGATAGCCAACCTCGGCGATAGTCGACGTCGTTATCGAAGATTGAGTCACGAGCCGGGAGTGTCGATCGTGCCCAGAGCAAAGTCGGACGGCGGCGGAACGATCACCTTCACGCTCGCGCTCGGCGCCGCGCGGCAGATATGCAAGCTCACGACGACGTTTGCGACCGACAAGCAGGCCTTGAGCTATCTCCATAAATATCGGACGGAGCTCGAGCGGGTCGCGCGGGCGCGCCTTGCTTCAGGTGAGCTCGAAGACGGAATCGTCGTGCTCTCGATGCTCTGAAGCATGCTCTGCTTTCAGATCGCTCGATGAGCGGCAACGACCGGCCTGGCGTGGGAGCAGGTGAGCCGCCTGACGCCTTGGGCGTTGTCGCATGCCCTGACCTTGACGACCGCATTCCGGAGCACGATTTGGTCTGCAGTTGGAGCATTCGACCATGACGGACCCACATCCGGTCTCGCGCACTTTCAGAAGCCCCCGTCAATCAACGCACTACATCGAATGCGGGCCGGCCGACGGACCCCTGATGATCTTCCTTCACGGCTGGCCGAGCATTGGTTTGATGTGGCGCGCCCAGATGGACGCGTTCGCGGCCGACGGCTGGCACTGCGTTGCTCCCGACCTGCGCGGCTTCGGCGGTTCTTCCGCGCCTGAAGCCAACGACGCCTATGCCATCGAGAACGTCGTGGCTGACATGACCGGGCTGCATGACCATCTCGGCGGAAAGCCGGCGATCTGGGTCAGCCACGATTGGGGCGTCGTCGTGGCTGCCGAATTGGCTGCGCACGAGCCCGAGAGGTGCCGTGGCGTCGTGCTGACCTCGCTGGCCTATCAGCCCGAGGGGCACGCCCTGCGCACGATCATCCCTTTGGTCGATCGAACGATCTATCCGGCCGACCAGTATCCGGATGGCCAATGGGACTACTACCGCTTCTACACGACGCACTTCGAGGCGGCGGTGGCCGATCTCGATGCGGACCAGGCGGCATCGCTGGCGTCGATCTTTCGACGGGGTGATCCGGCGGGCGTCGGCAAGGTTTCGCCGAATGCGGTGGTCACGCGCAACGGCGGTCGCTTCGGCGCCGCGCATCGCGCACCGCCGACCCAACCTGATCCGGATCTTTGGCCGCCGGCAGACTTCGACGTGCTGGTGAAGGCGTTTAGGGCTCACGGCTTCCGCCCCTCCTGCGCATGGTACCTCAATGACGACGCCAACCTTGGCTACGCTCGCAAGGCGCTCCATGGCGGCCGCCTGTCGCAGCCGGTCCTCTTCGTCAACGGGGACTACGATCAGATCTGCACCGTCACAGGAAATCGCCAGGGCGATCCGATGCGCGCGGCCTGCGCGGATCTGACCGAGGTGAGCCTGCCCTCCGGACACTGGCTGCCGCTCGAATGCAAGGAAGAGCTCATCCAGGCTATCCGCGCCTGGCTTCAGAGCAAAGGCCTCGATGCGGCATCGGGACGGTGACCTTGCGTGGAGATGCAATCTGACTGCCGCATGATGAGTGACGGTCGCAGAGGAGAGGTTCACCTCCAGGCGGCAGTGGAAGGCTGGTTGCTGCCGGGCTGAACCTGGGTTCCCCGCCGACCTGCGCGCAGCTTCCCCCTCGTGCAGCAAGGCCACCGAAGACGTGGCCAGGTTGCAGAAAAGCGGTCCGCGCAATATCGTTGATCGTCTGCCCTCCGGCGGCCATCTTCTCAGGAGCCAACCTTATGAACGCGGCGTTCGTGCCCAGTGGGATCAAGCGACCTCCAGGGAGGGTCGACATCCCATCTGCCTGGCGCGGCGCGGAGATGAAGGCCAACCCTGATCGATGGCTGATATCGCTTGCTGCCGGCGAGATCGCCGAGCTCGAGAACGCGGCTCGATCATATCTGGGTCGAGGCAAAGCAATTGCCGACATCACGAAGGAAAGCTTTCCGCTGCCTCACCTCGGGGCGCACCTGGAACAACTCAAGGCAAGGCTCCTGACCGGTCTTGGCTTCGAGGTCATACGCGGTCTGCCGGTGGCAAACTACAGCCAGGAGTTTGCCGCCACGATCTTCTGCGGGGTGGGCGCGCATCTCGGATCGGCACGGTCTCAAAATGCAGCGGGTCACATTCTCGGTCACGTCCGCGACACCGGCGCCGATGCGAGGGACCCGAACACCCGCATTTATCAGACCTCGGAACGGCAGACATTCCACACGGATTCGTCCGATGTGGTCGGACTGTTGTGCATTCGCGAAGCGATGGAGGGAGGCGATTCCCTCCTCGTCAGTACATCGACGATCTACAACGAGATGCTTGCCGGACGTCCGGACCTGGCCGCGCTCCTGTTCGATCCCATCGCGACGGACCGGCGCGGCGAGGTGCCGGAGAACGAAAAGCCCTATCTCGAAATTCCGGTGCTGAACTGGCATGAGGGGTTTCTGACCGGGTTCTATCAGCGCCAGTATATCGATAGCGCGCAGCGCTTTCCCGATGCGCCGAGACTGACGCCGGCTCACGTCGAGGCGCTCGATCTCTTCGACGCGCTCGCAAATGATCCCGGGCTGCATTTCGGCATGCGGCTTCAACCGGGGGACATGCAGTTCGTCTACAATCACGCCTTGCTGCATGACCGGACCGGATTCCGCGACTGGCCCGATGCAGGCCAGAAGCGCCATTTGTTGCGCCTCTGGCTCAGCATGGAAGGCGACCGGCCGCTGCCCGATTGCTTCAGGCAGCGCTATGGCTCGATCGAGATTGGCAACCGCGGCGGCATTATTACCAAAGGGACCAGTTTGAACGTTCCGTTGGATTGACGTTCGAAGCATCCAGCGATGTCCGCTATCGCGCTGGGGCCGGTTGATGCAGTGTTCGAAAACGACCAGGAACTCATAGTGGGAGTTCGGTGACGGTGCAGTCAGTCAACCGTGCGGTGCTCATCGAGCCACCATTTGTGATCGTCAAAGTCCGCGCGCCTAACACCGAATTGTTCGGAACTCATACCGGTGATGTCGAGCCAGCGATCCACCAGGCTCATCTGGGTGGCGACTCCTAATGGAATTATGTTGTTCTCTTTGATCGCTTGATACTCGAGATCTGCTAGCGCCTGGTAAACTCCCGCCAGTATCAATGCGCGCGTGAGAGCGATCTCACGTTTCTCCTCCCATTCGTGCTCGCGGTCGAAGTTGATCGGAAATCCACCGTTGAGAATGCGATGCAGTCCTCCCGCTCTGATTGTTACATCTTCAAATGGATCCCCGCTTTCAGTTGGGACCGCGTGGCGAAAGAGAGACTGAAATTCGATATCTCTTGAAGAGCAGCTTGCGAAGATTCGAGGCGGATGTATCGCTTCAAAAGGGTTTCCGTCGCCTTCGAATATGTCTCTTCCTACGCAGCCAAATATGACTTCGGCTTTATGGAGCAGCTCGTCCAAGGAGGCCGCATTTTCGTGCCGATGCGAATTAGCTCCCCGATTTTTGTCATAAACGACTATATCGGCATGCCGAGCGGACATGGAGTCAGCGAGCGCCTCGCCAATGGCACCATATCCCACGATGCCGATTTTTCGGCGCTCAAGTCCGTTGATCCGTGAAAAAACCTTGCGGCTGATGCCTCTTGCGATGATCTTCGATTCGAATCGTCTTTTTGCCGCAGAGCCCGCGACGTTGACCTTGGGGATGCGTTGATCGCGGAGCGGGCGACGAAACAAGCCAGAAGTGGTCTGCTGCACTGACACGGTTTCAAATCGATTGGCGAGCCCATAGTCAAACCAGCGCTCGGTAAGCATGCCCCCGTCGTCAAGCAAGACGATCCTGGGAGGCCTCCGATCGCTTCCTTCAAATCTCTCCGCAATCTCACATGCCCTGTTTAGGGAAGAGGTGGCGTATTCGTCGTAACGTCCTGGCAGCAAATCCCCGTCGGAAAGCAATAGCCGAAAGCCCATCCGTCGGCTCAATTCATTGAGGGAAGCCGGAATTGTTGAATAGGCTTTTGGGATGACGAAAATTTTCGACGGGTCGAATCCGGCCTTCTCAATCATGAAGCCAAGGAGCTCTACATAAGACGGCAGGCAATGAATATGAGCGAAAATGACGGCTTGAGAAACTGCGATCTTTTGAGCGAAGCCGTCACGCGTCAGAAGATCTCGATCGACGTGCTCGAGAAGCTGGGTCAATGGAGTTCTATTCGGCGCATCGACTGACATTGAGCAGGTCCGTATCGTTGCCGAGATGATTGGCGGAGGGGCACAGCTGCCGTCTTCTTGCTAGGCAATGTCAAAAAGTTTTGCCAATCCGTGCCAATCCTTCATTGCCTGGCGGCGTTCTCGATCCTGGGATGTGGGCGATGTTAGAGCTCGAGGTACGTTTGCACAAAAAAGATAGCTGAGGATTTGCGCGTTGGAGGCTGGCGGCTTTTTCGGCAATCGCCCTTCACTAGCATCCAGTGATGTCCGCTTTTGCGCCGTGATCGGCGGCGAAGCGGACATCAGGAGAGCCGGAGCGGAGTGCTCGGATAGCTTTCTGTCTCAGACGTGCCTACTCGTCTTCATCATCCTCGTCTTCTTCCTCATCTTCCTCATCCTCTTCTTCCACCTGCACGAGCGCGGCCAGTGGCAGCGTCTCGCGGAAGAGATCGCCTTCCATGCCCATCCAGAGGCAGAGAACGTCCTCGCCCTTGACCTCCGCGATCGTCATCGGCTGGCCGCCGGATTTCAGCATGACGATATCGCCGGCTTTCAATTCCATGGATTGTCCTTTCGGGTTGATCGATCCGGAGGAGGCTAGCAGGCGGTCATGACATGCCGATCACGCAAGACGGCGCGCCGGAACGTCGGGCCGCGTCCTGCGCGCCATGTTCAGGCGCGCTCCTTGACGGCCGGAGGGATCGGCAGGCACTTATTGCTGAAATAGCCGATCGCGTCGCGTACCAGCGGCACATGACAGACGAAGCCGGTCGGGCGGTATCGCACCCTGATCAGGTCCAGCCGTGACATGGTCAGTGTCATGAACGCGTCGAGCCGCCGGGCCTGGAGCTGCAACCTGTGCTCGCTGCCGTCCTGTGGCCTTGCCTGCTCCGGCTTGCGATCATTGAGGAGACCGTTGTTCGATGCCGGCACTTGCAGCGTGCTCAGCTGGCCGCGGAGCGCCTCGAAGCAGTGGTGCATCACCAGAACGTGGTGCTTGGCGCTCCACCAGTTGACGGTGACGACCTTCTGCAAGGGATCGATCGTGCCGTCCGACCGTCGCGCACAGAGATTGACGTAGGCTTTCAGCCCATCGGCGGTCGGGTCGTTACAGAGTTCTTCGGTGGGACGGCCCGGATCGCCTCCGCCGTAGATGGCGCCCTTGAACTGGGGGAGATTGGCCTCGGAGTCGCAGTCGAAATTGTACTTCGTCAGCAGCGTCGCGGTGAGGGGGTCCTGGTCGAGCGTGTGGTCTCCCGCCGGATCGCGGTCGATGTCGCTGGCCCAATCGATGTAGATTTCCGCCTTGCGCGCGAAGATGGGGCCGTTACGCTGCAACGTCGCACGTGATTTCGAGTAATCGTCAGGCGCGGCGCCTGGAGTTTTCGAATCGATCGGTATGTAGGCGGGGCTTGCCTGCAGCTTCAGTGAACCGAATGACCCGGTCAGCAGGTTCTCCTGCTGCGTCTGCACGTCGGCGAACGCGTTCGAAATTTCAAGGAAGGCGTCTGTGGCCTTGTCCATGTCGGCCTTGGCCTGCTCGCCGACCTTCTGCTCGTAGGAATTCAGGAACTGGAAGTATCCGCCGAGGAAGCCGGTCAGCAGGGTGACGGCCGTCAATCCCTTGGTGACCGACAGGCGGCTGTCCCAGGATAGAATTCTCTGCCAGAAGCCCGGTGCGTCGGCCGGGGATTGCGTTTGCGCCGCGTCCTTCCGAAGGTCCTGCTCCATTGCTGCCTCCAACTCACGCCACGCCCCATGGAGCGAGGGTACCGCAATTCCTGACAGCGGCTTGTGAGGCAGTTCACTTCAAGTGCGGCAGGGACATTGTCGGACATCGCGCGACAGCAGCCCTGTCGGAATTACGGATTGACCGGAATAGCGGGGGGGCAATGCACTTGAGCATCACCGCCGGGCAGTGCTGGTTCTGGGTAAGTCGTCCGATCATCGCAGCCGACCGGAGGTGCGAGGGCGTTGACAGCGACGTCCGCTGACTCGCCATGATTGGCGGAGCAGCGGACATCAATGGCGCCGGAGCCGAGGGCTCCGCTGTCACGAGGATGTGGCCTTACGTGCCTACTCCTCGTCTTCGTCGTCCTCATCCTCGTCCAGTTCTTCGAGCTGCTCGAGAACGGCGATCGGGAGGGTCTCGCGAAACAGGTCGCCTTCGACGCCCATCCAGAGACAGATCACGTCGTCGCCTTTGACGTCCGCGACGGTCAGCGGCTGGCCGCCGGATTTGAGCATGACGATATCGCCGGCTTTCAGTTCCATGGGTGGTCCTTTCGGGTTGATTGACGAGAGAAGAGGCTAGCAAGCCGTCATGACATGCCGGTCGTGGCTGCGGATCAACGCATGCGCTGCGGGTATCCGCCCGTGCAGACTGAAACGCCGATGACAGAGGTTCGAGTGGGGGATCGCTCGAGGGGCACGCAAGGGCTCTCTGGTCCCGAACGCGGCGATGATGGCATTATGCCCCCGTTTTGCCCGACGGGTCAAATCCTTTTTCGTAAAATCCGCAAGCCCTTGATTTTGCGGCGGCCGGCTACTGTGCATGGGGTTGTTTTCGAGATTTCGTTCGTCACGCCCCGTCCGGCACCAGCTCGGTCAGCGAGCGGATGATGCGGTCGGGCCTGATGCCCGAGCCTTCCGGCAGGCCGTCGCCATGCACGTCGATCCAGATCGCGTAGATGCCGAGGCGCTGCGGCGTCACCACTTCCCATTCCAGATTGTCGCCGATCATCCAGGTGTCTTTTGCGGTGACGCCGAGCGCCTCCATCGCGTGCAGATAGGCGCGCTCCTCGGGCTTGCCGAAGCCGTGCTCGCCCTCGATCTGGATGTGGTCGAAACGGTGCGTCAGCTCGAAGCGCTCGACCTTGGCGCGCTGCATGTCGGCGGCGCCGTTGGTCACCAGCGCGAGCTTGACGCCGCGCGCCCTGAACGCGTCGATCGCATCATGCGCGCCGGGGAAAACGAAGATCGCTTCCTCGCGATAGGTGGTGAAGCGGTCGGCGAGGCGAATGGCGAGATCGTCGGGCAGGGCGCGGTGACCGGCGGCCGCAAGCGCGGCAAAGCCGCCCTTCACCGTCAGGTGCCGCGCTTCGGCGAGCTTCATCCGCCACGAGGCGTCCGCATTGGCCCAGAAGTTTCGCGCGAAGGCCAGCACCGCCGTTGCGACCTGCGCCGGCGGCAGCGGCGCCAGCTCCTCGGCGAATTCGTTCGTGATCGTGTTCCAGGCGATCTCGGGCCGGCCATAGGCCGACAGGATGGTGTCGTCCATGTCGATCAGCATGGCGCGGGGGAGGGGCTTCATTGCGGTCATGGCCATTTCACCTCGGGCGGCAGCGACGACAGGATCGAGTCCACATTGCCGCCGGTCTTGAGCCCGAAGATGGTGCCGCGGTCGTAGAGCAGGTTGAACTCGACATAGCGTCCGCGCCGGATCAATTGCTCCTCGCGGTCGTCGGCCGTCCAGGCGCTCGCGAAATTGCGCCTGACGATCTCAGGATAGACCTTCAGGAACGCGCGGCCGACATCCTGGGTGAAGGCGAGGTCGGCGTCCCAGTCCCCGCTGTCGTGCCAGTCGTAGAAGATGCCGCCGATGCCGCGCGCCTCTTTGCGGTGCGGCAGGTAGAAATACTCGTCGCACCACTTCTTGTACTTGTCGTAGTCGGCAATTCCGTTGTGCTGGTCGCAGGCCTGCTTCATCGCGGCGTGGAAGGCGAGCGTGTCGGCATCGTCCTGCATGCGCCGGCGGTTGAGCACGGGCGTGAGGTCGGCGCCGCCGCCGAACCAGGCTTTTGTGGTGACGACGAAGCGCGTGTTCATGTGCACGGCCGGCACGTGCGGATTGCGCATGTGCGCGATCAGCGAGATGCCGGAGGCCCAGAATTTCGGATCCTCCGCCGCGCCGGGAATCTGCGCGCGAAATTCGGGCGCGAATTCGCCATGCACGGTCGAGCAGTGCACGCCGACCTTCTCGAACAGCCGGCCGGACATCATCGACATCACGCCGCCGCCGCCGGCCGCGCCTGAGTGATCGGTGCGCTGCCACGGCGTGCGCCTGAAGCGGCCGGCCTCGCCGGGATAGAGGCTGTGCGGCGCGTCGTCCTCGAGCCGCTCGAAGCTCGCGCAGATGTCGTCGCGCAAGCGCTCGAACCAGGTGCGGGCACGGGCCTTGCGGTCTTCGATCAAGCCTGGGTCCATCGAAAGCCGATCCTATCTGATGCCGAGCGATTTATGCGTCTGCACGCTGAGTCGCCATTGCGGATGGCGCAGGCAATAGTCGATCGCACGCGCGGTGTTCTCCGTGACGTCGGGTCCGTCCATCGGCTGAAGCGAGAAGCGCTCGAAGGCGAGGCGCTCGAAGGTCTCGGGCGCAGCGAGCGCCTGCGGATAGACCAGCTTCAATTCGTGACCGCGGCGCTGGACCAGCTCGCTGCCGCCCTTGGGGCTGACGCAGATCCAGTCGAGGCCTTCGGGCGCTTCAATCGTGCCGTTGGTCTCGACGCCGATCTCGAAACCTCGCGCATGCAGCGCCTCGATCAGGTCGGCGTCGACCTGGAGCAGCGGCTCGCCGCCGGTCAGCACCGCGTAGCGGTTGTCGGAGGATGCCGTCCATTGCGCGGCGATGGTGTCGGCGAGTTCCGCAGCCGAGGCGTAGCGGCCGCCGAGCGTGCCGTCGGTTCCGACGAAGTCCGTGTCGCAGAATTTGCAGGTCGCCGACTGCCGGTCGGCCTCCCGGCCGCTCCAGAGATTGCAGCCGGCAAAACGGCAAAACACCGACGCGCGCCCGGCCTGGGCGCCTTCGCCTTGCAGGGTCAGGAAGATTTCCTTGACCGCGTAACTCAATCGTCTCTCCTCAAACTTGCGGGTTCCGGAGCTGCCGCAGCGCCTCGCCTGCGGCCATCGCCGCGGTCATGGCGACATTGAGCGACCGCAGCCCCGGATTGATCGGGATCACCAGCCGCGCATCGGCAGCCGCGACCACCGCGTCGGTGACCCCGGCGCTCTCGCGCCCGAATAGCAGGATGTCCGACGTCTGGTAATGAAAATCGCGGTAATCGGTGGCGGCCTTGGTGGTGAACAGCAGCAGGCGGTAGTTATGTGCCGTGCGCCACTCCTCGAATTTCGCCCAGGAGTCGTGCCTGATCAGGCTGACATGGTCGAGGTAATCCATTCCCGCCCGGCGGAACAGGCGGTCGGAGACGGGGAAGCCCGCCGGTTCGATGATATGGGCGGCGATGCCCAGACAGGCGCAGAGCCTGAGAATCGTGCCGGTGTTCTGGGCGATGTCGGGTTGGAAAAGCGCGATCTGCATGGGCTGTATCGGGGTCAGTGCCGGCTCGAAATGTCTCAATAAAACATCGCTGGCTGCGGAATTCGTGCATTGCACGCTCCCACGCCGTTAGCGGGCTTGCGCTCGCCCGGCAAGGGTGCCAATAGAACGATTCTGGACTGCTGTTTTCGTCTTGTTTTGGCGGGGACGAGTGAAGTTCTGCCGCCGCGGGGGGCCGCGGGCGCCGGCAGGCTGTTCTGGGGACCTTGGGGGCTCCCGGAGCGGTTCCACCGGCTGCATAAGAAGAAAGGGTTGGAATCGTGACGACAGCGTCTTCGGCGGACCATCCGACACGCCGTGATTTCTTATTCGTTGCAACGGGGGCAGCTGCAGCAGTAGGGGGCGCAGCTGCGCTCTGGCCCTTCATCTCCCAAATGAATCCTGATGCGTCGACCATCGCGGCCGGTGCGCCGATCGAGGTCGATCTCAGCCCGGTCGCCGAGGGCCAGGACATCAAGGTGTTCTGGCGCGGCAAGCCGATCTACATCAGCCACCGCACCAAGAAGCAGATCGACGAGGCACGCGCCGTCAACGTGGCGAGCCTGCCCGATCCGCAGAGCGACGAGGCCCGGGTCAAGTCCGGCCACGAGCAGTGGCTGGTCGTGATCGGCATCTGCACCCATCTCGGCTGCATCCCGATCGCTCATGAAGGCAATTACGACGGGTTCTTCTGCCCCTGCCATGGTTCGCAGTACGATTCGTCCGGCCGCATCCGCCAGGGGCCCGCGCCCGCGAACCTGCCGGTGCCGCCGTACCAGTTCGTTTCCGACACCAAAATCCAGATCGGCTGAGCTTCGGACC
>Ga0065165_1001307_pt1 | contig 27822 bp, 30 predicted proteins | sample AraplaMF_Cvi_mMF_FD_63813 | JGI IMG/M metagenome (GOLD analysis project Ga0065165, IMG submission 63813) | Arabidopsis root microbial communities from the University of North Carolina, USA - plate scrape MF_Cvi_mMF (version 2) (version 3) | ecosystem: Host-associated > Plants > Roots >... | reverse complement strand
CATAGATGATCGCGATCTGGGTCCGGTTCTGGAGGCGGTATTTGCGCATGATGTTGCCGATATGCGCCCGCACCGTGTTCTCCGAGATCTTGAGCTCGTAGGCGATGTTCTTGTTCTGCATGCCTCGCGCGATCAGCATCATCAGCTCCCGCTCGCGCGGTGTCGGTGTAATCGAATCCTTCGGATCCCGGCTCATGACTGGTTCCTCCCTGGCTTTGGTCGATGTGAACATCCCAGCATGTTCTCATTCCGTCTTGAGCGCCTCGATCGGGCTGAGCCTGGACGCCTTGTGGGCGGGATAAAAACCAAAGATGAGGCCGGTCGCGATCGAGAAGGCGAGCGCAAGGCCGATCGCCTCGCCGTCGATCGAGGTGATCCATCCCGCCATGCGCGCGACCGTCATCGACAGCGTGATGCCGGCGGCAACGCCGATGGCGCCGCCGAGCAGGCAGAGGACGAGCGCTTCGCAGAGAAACTGAAGGCGAATGTCGCGCATCCGTCCGCCGAGCGCCCGGCGGATACCGATCTCTCGCGTGCGCTCGGTGACCGACACGATCATGACATTCATGATGCTGATGCCGCCGACGAGCAGCGAGACCGAGGCGATCGCGACGAGCAGCAGCGCCACGGTGCGGATCGCGCCCTGCTGCGCTTCCATGGCGGCGGCCGGATCCTGGACCTTGAAGTCGTCCTCCTGGCCGGCCGGAACGCGGTGGCGCTGCCGCAGCAGGCTCTCGATCTCCGATCGCGCGCCCGCCATCTGGCCGTCCGCAGCCACCTTGGCGATGATGTAGGCGACCGAATCCCGGTTGATGTTGCTCGCGCTGCCGAGGAAGCGCAATTTTGCCGTGCTGAGCGGCACGAAGGCGACGTCATCCTGCGCCGGGCCCTTGCGATCGAGCACGCCGACCACTTCGAGCGGCACCTTCATGATCCTGATCTGCGCGCCGATCGGATCGTCGCCGGGCGCGAACAGCTCGCGCGCGACGGTGCTGCCGAGGATCACGACCTTGCCGGCGCCGGCTTCTTCGGTGCCGGAGAAATAGCGCCCGGTCGCAAGCTGCCAGTCGCGCACCATGAAGTGGCCGGTCGTCGTGCCGTTGATGGTCGTGTTCCAGTTCTTGCTCTCGTGGATGATTTGCGCCGTTCCGGCGATCGAGCCGGCGGCAGCCTGGATTTCCGGAATCTGCTCGAGGATGGCCTGCACGTCGCTCTCGGTCATCGTCAGCTTGCTGCCGTCCTTGAGGCGCACGCCGCCCTGATAGGCCGCGCCCGGCGTGATCATCAGGACATTCGCGCCGATCGACCGGATCTGTTCCTGGAGGCGCAGCTGCGCGCCAGACCCGATCGCGAACACCGTCACGATGGAGGCGACGCCGATCACGATGCCGAGCATGGTGAGGAAGCTGCGCAGTGGATTGAGGCGCAAGGCGTGCAGAGCGATCTGAAAGCCCTGGAGCATCGTCATGACGCCGTGCTCCGCTTCGGCAGGATCCGGTCCTGCACCTCGTCGCCGACGAGCTCGCCGTCGTGCAGGCGGATGGTGCGCCGGCACCGGGTCGCGATCGCCGGATCATGCGTGATCATCACGATGGTCTGGCCGGTCCGGTTGAGCTCGGCGAACAGGGCGAGGATCTCGGTTCCGGTGCGGCTGTCGAGCGCGCCGGTCGGCTCGTCGGCGAGCACGATCAGCGGGGAGGCGATCAGCGCACGCGCGATCGCGACCCGCTGCTGCTCGCCGCCCGAGAGCTGCCGCGGAAAGTGATGGGCCCGGTGCAGCATGCCGACGGCCTGAAGGCTTGCTTCGGCACGCGCCAGGCGCGCCTTGCGACCGACGCCGCAATAGACCAGCGGCAGCGCGACGTTCTCGATCGCATTGTGGCGGGCGAGCAAATTGTAGGACTGGAACACGAAGCCGATGCTGCGGGCGCGCAGGGACGAGCGGCGGTCTTCCGGAATATCCGCGACATTGGCCCCTTCGAGATAGACCGCGCCGTCGCTCGGCAGGTCGAGCAGCCCGATCATGTTCATCAGCGTCGACTTGCCGGAGCCCGACGGTCCCATCACCGCGACGATCTCGCCCTGCGCGATGTCGAAGCTGACGTTGCGCACCGCTGTTACCGCGACGCCGTCGGTGCGATAGGTCCTCGAGACGGATCGGAGACTGATGAGGGGCAGGGCGGCGCTCATGATCCGAACCTGATTCCGAAGAATTCCATGCCCGCCGGCCGGATGGCCTGACCGACGGCGACCTGGCTGCCTTCGGCGAGGTCTCCGCTCCTGAGCGCGACCTGTTCGGCGCCGGCCGCGCCGACCGTCACCGCGATGCGCCGCAGCGAGCCGCCGGCAGTCCGCACCCACACGCCGCTGTTCGCAGGGGCTGCGTCCGGCCGCGTGCCGGATGGCTGGAACCGCAGCGCGGCGAGCGGCACTTTCAGCACGTCGTCCTGCCGCTCGATCACGATCTTCACCAGCGCCGTCATGCCGGGCAGCAGCGCGCCATCGAGATTGGAGGTTGCCAGCACGACGGTGTAGGTGACGACGTGCTGCTGGTTCTGCGGCGCCTTGCGCACCTGCCTTACCACGGCCTCGAAGCGGCGATCGGGGTAGGCATCCACGCTGAAATGGGCGCTCTGGCCGGAGGCGATACGCCCGATATCGGCTTCGTCGACCTGGGCGTGAATCTCCATGTCCTCGAGGCGGTGGGCGACCACGAAGGTGGTGCGCGACTCCAGGCCGACCGCGAGGGTCTGGCCCTCGTTGACGAACCTGCCGACGACGACGCCGTCGATCGGCGAACGGATCACGGTGCGGTCGAGATCGGCCTGGGCCGCGGCGAGAACGGCGGCCTTCTCCGGCACCGCCATGCGAGCTTGCTGCAACTCGGCTTCGATGCGGCGGACGTCGGCCTGGGCACCGTCCACGGCGTAGGCATTGAGGGACATCAGGACCTCGGCCTCGCGCTCCTGGGAGAGGCGCGCGGTGTATTCGGTCTGCGCGTCGTCGACCGTGGTCGACGCCACGACGTTCTGCGACTGGAGCGCCAGCTTGCGCTGCAAGGTCTTCTGCGCGGAGGTCTTGACCGCCTGGGCGCTTTCGAGCTTGGCGGCGAGCACGTCGCGGCTGCCCCGGGCGTTCTGGAGATCGATCCTGGCGCGATCGAGCTTGGCGCGAGCGATGTCGACCAGCGAATTGGCGACCGCCATGGAGGCCCTGGCTTCGTCGACCTTGGCTGCAAAGCTGCGCGGATCGATCAGGGCGAGCGGCTGGTCCTTGGCCACGGTGTCGTTGAAGTCGACATAGACCCGGGCGAGCTGCCCGGACAGCTGGGAACCCACCTCGATCGTCTTGACCGGCTGGAGCGCGCCGGTGACGGTGATGGTCTGCTCGATGCTGCCGCGCTGGATTGCGGCATAGCGGAATACAGGCGCATCCGACCCGAACGTGGGGGTCTCGCGCGCAGCCGGCACAAGCAGCCGCCTGGTCGACTCATAGGCGTGAGCGGCCGTGTCCGACGCACGTCCGGCCGCGCCGGCGATGACGGCGGGCCCCGCGGCGTAGATCGCGGCGAGGCCGCATGCAGTTCCGAGCAAGGCAATAATTGGCGCAAATCGCATTTCAAAAACCCGCCTGCTTGAAATGGCTCGTTGGCGGCACGTCCGAATGTCGCGCTATGGTTGTAAATCGTTCGAGGCGATATCGATCGTCAATATGTCGGGGCTGCGGGGGCGACGGTCGGGCGCGCTGTACGATCCAGAAGTAAAGGACGCGGCTGCGACTTTTCGTGATTTGCTGGGAATGCATACGGGGCGTATCGATATGAGGCGCGCGGTATCGAAACTCGACAGGCTGACTGAACGTCCCGTATGATCTGGCCGAAGCGGCCGGTGGTCGGCGTTCAGGTCGGCGCATGGGTGGCGACGCCATGACGCAGTCGGCGATACCGCGGCCAGGATGCCGGATTGCCGCATTTCCGATGCCGCGTCTCGCCGCGATCCCGCCGGCGGCGGAATCGAATCCCTGTCATCACGAAGCCCGATATGTGAACGCCTTCACTCGTCTTCGCGGAGTGATGGCCCTAAGAGGTCGAACCGGTGGACCGACACCGCTCGTTCGATCCTCGCGGATTCAATCAAGCACCTTGTTATCGCTTGCAAGAAGAATGGATGGCTCGCTGCCTGCTCATCGAGCCCCAAGCCGGGGAGTCCGTTGCCATGAGTTCGGCTCAAGCTACAGTTTATGTCGTCGACGACGAAGTTCAGATTAGAAATGCGATTGGAAGCCTCTGCGAGGAGACTGGGCACCAGGTCAAGCTGTTTGCCTCTACCGACGAGTTTCTCGCCGAAAGCCTGTCCGCCGGTCCTTCCTGCCTCGTGCTCGACGTCCGCTTTCCCGGGACGTCGCCGACCGGTCTCGAGTTGCAGCGCCGGCTGGCCGAGACGGGCGTGGCCATTCCGATCGTCTTCATCAGCGGCCATTCCGATGTCCGTGTCTCGGTCGAGGCGATGAAGCGCGGCGCGGTCGAGTTTCTGCCAAAACCCTTTCGCGAGCAGGAGATCCTCGACGCGATCCGGCATGGCATCGAGCGCGACCGCAGGCGCATGGAACGCGAAGATGCCGTGCGCGATGCGCGGCAGCGCGTCGAGACGCTGACGACGCGGGAGCGCGAGATCATGCTGCTGATGGCCGAGGGACTCGTTGCCAAGCAGATCGCGGCGCGACTCGGCGTGAGCGAAGTGACGGTGAAGGTCCACCGCGCGAAGATGATGCGAAAGCTGGAGCTGCGTTCGCCGATCGAAGTGGTGCGGCTGGTCGACAGCATGGAGCGCGACGCGGCAGCGGCACGCGCCGGTGCGGGACAGCCGCAAATCTAGCGCTGCGCGCGCTGACATGCCGCGCATCGCCTAGTCCGTACCAACTAGCATGAACTGCAGTCTATCGCACGGAGCACCGCCGGTTCAGAGTCATCCCACGATGCCGGTCGCATTCGAAACCGTCATCCGAAACCAGTCAGACAACTTGGCTAGAAAGGGATACTCCATGCGCAAATTGTTTTTTGCTTCCGTTGCCGTGTTCGCCCTGTCTTCCGCTGCCCACGCCGCCAATACTTCGACGACCGTGCAGGTCGGCGTCGTGAACGGTTCGAGCGTTTCGCAGCAGGGCCTCACCAATGACTCTTCGTCGACGACCCAGATCGGCATCCTGAACGGTGCAAGCACCATGCAGGGCACCAGCTCGCCGTCGCTCAACAACGCCAGCACCGTGAACCAGGCGGGCGTGCAGAACTCGGCGACCACCGGCCAGGTGGCGTTCGGCAACAACGGCAGCGCGATCACCCAGAACTCGTTCGGGCCGCCCGCGCTCCAGAACAACTCCGCCGCCGTCGGTCAGCTCAGCGGCCTCGGCATCAACACGAGCACCGTCTCGCAGACGGCGCACTGAACCACCTCGTCGGCCGGACGCGCCACCGTGCGGCGCGTCCGGCTCATTCTCGCGGAGGACATGACATGCGGATCACCTATCTCATTGCGACGGCCGTCGCGCTCAGCACGCTGACTGCGGTCAATGCAGAAGCCGGCAACTCGGCCAGCGTGCTGCAATTCGGGGCGACCAACAGCTCCTTCATTTCGCAGACGGGCTCGACCAGCAACAGCGCCACGACGATGCAGTTCGGCGCGACCAACACGGCGACCACCTTGCAGACGGGTTCGCTCCTCACCGTCAACACCGCGGTGACCGGGCAGGGCGGCACCACCGCGACGGCGTCCAACACGGCACTGACCGGCCAGGTCGGCGGCTCCAATTCGAGCCTGATCGGTCAGATCGGTGCCAACAACACGGCCGGCGTCGGGCAGCTCGGAATCCTGAACGGCTCGACGATTCTCCAGCAGACCCCGTGAGCCATCCTGAAGTGGTGAGGCACGTCATGAAACGTCTCTCGAGAAACGCGTGTGCCGCGATGCTCGCTTTGTGCTCCGCCGGCGCCGGATCGGCCGGCGCCCAGACCGCCGACATCAAGACCATCGTGTCGGTCGGCGGACCGCCGGTCGTCCTGAACCAGACCAGCCAGCTCAACATGGCGGGCGTCTTCATGATCGGCGGCAGCACCAGTGCGACGGTCACCCAGACCGGCACCAGCAATGCCACCGGCGTCCTGCAATTCGGCGGAACGAATTCGGCATCGATCGGGCAGACCGGGATGAACAATTTTGCCTTCGTCGGCCAGACCGGCCAGTCGGCGACCAGCCTGGTGTCGCAGCTCGGCGCCATGAACACCGGCACGGTGGCGCAGTTCAGCGCGGTCAACAGTTCGACGATCGTCCAGACCGCTCCGTAAGGCGGGCGTGAACTCATCGGCGTCGGGAACCAGAGGGGAAGCGCGATGCGGTGTGGCAGAGAGATCCTGAAGCGGGTTCTGGCTGTTGCGGCTTTGCTTGCCGCCATCGGTCCGGCGACGCAGGCGTCGGCCGGATCGGTCCAGCGCGGCACGACCAACCGGGCCGTGAGCATCGAGACGGTCGTGCAATTCGGCGACAGCGTTCAGCCTGTCACGATCGAGGAGAGCAGCCGCATCAATATCGCGCGGGTGATCCAGATCGGCGGCACCGGAACGGTGGATGCGACGATCATCCAGAACGGCACGCGCAACTATGCCAATGTGATCCAGGTCGGCGGCACCACCAACGCGGCAATCGGTCAGTCGGGCGTGAGCAACACGGCCGACATCACCCAGATCGGCAATTCCACCAATGCGCTCCTGCTTCAGATCGGCGACATGAATTCGGGAGCGGTGAGGCAGTTCGGACGTTTCAACTGGCTGGCGATCTTCCAGTTCGCCCGGTGATGGAGGAGTGACATGAAATTGCTTCTGCTCGCATCCGGACTAGGATTCATGAGCGTGATTGCGATGGCGCCGGCTGGAGCCGGCGATGGCCACACCACGGTGGTCCAGGACGAGAACGGCACGGCGACGATCACCCAGAGCGGCGATCCCGCGCAGGCCGAGGTCAGGATCGAGAAAGAGCCCGGACGCACCACGGTGTACCGGCGCAGCGGCGGCAACACCGCCATCGTCTCGCAAGGCACCGGAAATGCGCAGGACATGCTCGACTGGCTGCGCAAGCAGCATCAAAACCACTGACACCTGGCACTGACATGCAAAGGCCTGTCGTCCCCAAGAGGACGACGGGCCTTGCTCATAGCCAGGCTACCAGCTGCGATAGATGCCGGTCCGCGTACCGTTGTTGTTTCCGTCAGGGCCGACGTCGCCCTGCGTCGAGCTCGGTGCCGGGTGGTTGGACCCATTGAGCGCGCCATATGGCCCCGCGGCATCCGGATAATAGGCGCGCGGTTGAACCGGCTCGTAAGCGGGCGCGGTGCGGTCCCAGCCGACGCGCGGTCCGCTCCAGCCGTAGCCTTGCGCCGACGCTGCCGTGGTGCCCGTGATGAGCGATGCCGTGATCAGGCAGAGGAGTTTCGAGTTGTTCTGCATGGAAGATGCTCCTTGCTTCTTGCCCGAGCCAACGGATGCGATGGGGGAGCGTTCCTGATCGAGCGGGATTGATGCGGTCAACTCCGATCAACTGGTTATGAAGTGTCGCTTCCGGAACGAAGTGCTTGAAACCAGACGGGAATTTCGGTCGTTCTGCCGCACCCTGTTCCGCGTAAATCCCGTGCCTTAACCAACAATTAATTATAGGTTTGCGGGCGGGTGAGGGCCCGGCCTAGCGTGCGGTGGGGAGCCGCGGAAAGCCAAACCAGTTGGTGCGTATCATGATGTCCAGATCCTATGGGGCGCTGTTCGCCTCGCTCAGCGCAGCCGCGCTGCTCCTCGGCCCCAGCGACGGTTTTGCACGACCCGGAGGCGCCGCGCCGCATGGCGTTGCGACTGCGGCTGCGCCGTTTGGTCCGGTGGCGCGTCCGCCGATCGCACCCGGCGCCCGGTTCCGTGGCCGCAACACGCCCTGGGTCTATTGGCCGGGCGGCGGCGGGTTCTACTACAGTGGCGGAAACGACAACCAGCCCTTCGTCGATATCGGGCAGCCCGTCTCCAACGACGTGCGCTACACCTACACCTATGACGTTCCCTGGGACTGGACGCATCGCTTCCCGCCGAACGTGGTGCCGTCCGACCGGCCCTATGTGTCGAGCTGCCCGACGGAGCAGGTGACGGTGCCCGGCCGCGGTGGCGGCGAGCACACCGTCAACATCATGCGCTGCTACTAGCCGAGCTCAAAGCTGGTCACGCCGAAGACGCGGTCGATCCGCAGCGGCGGGATCGGCCCCGTGTACATCCGCGCCGTCTCGAACACCGGCTTGAGGCGGAGCTCTTCCGCGAGCGCAATCGCTTCGCGGTTGACCGCGGGGACGTCGAGGAAGATTTCGCCGCCGCCCGCGCTCGCCAGCAAGGCCTGCACGATCGTCTCCGCCGCAGCGCGATCGTCGGCGACGAGCGGGCCGATCTTGGAGCCGTTCCGGCACGGCCGGATCACGCCCCATGCGGCGAGCCTGCCGTCGCGCATAAGCGCATGGCCAATATGGCGTGGTGCCTTGATCCATGCGCGCAGGAAGGCGCTGCGTCGCGCGGGGAAAACCGTGGCGTCATCGGCTTCCACAAGCGCGAACGGGACATTGTCGAGCGCGACGACATCGGCCGGCGTCGGCGGCACGGCGGCGATGCCGCCGTAGCGGATATTGGCGTAAGCCAATTCGAAGCCGGATTTCCTGTAATTCTCCTGCTGCGCCACGACGCCGTCGAGCCCGATCACGCGCGGGCGTGCGTGCGCGATCGCCGCGTCCCAGATCCGCAGGCCGTGGCCTTCGCCGCGAAAACCGTCGCGCACGATGTAGAAGCCGAGGAAGGCGAAGCGGTCGTCGTAATTGACGCAGGAGATCGTCGCGACCGGCGCGCCGTCGATCTCGCCGACGAAGAAGCCCTTTGCGTCGGGGACTGCGAAGCAGGCGGCGTCCGACAGGCCCGGATTCCAGCCCTCGGCCGCGGCCCAGTCGGCGGCGAGGACGATCTCCTCGGGACGCAAATTGCGGATTTGCAGATCGCTCATGACGGATGCTCTCGACGGTGGACCTGCCGGCAGGTCCGGCAGTAGAAGGCCTCATGATAGGCCGGGCCATAACGGACTGAACCCAGGGCTCGCCTCAACGATATCACAGAGGATGATCGGTCATGGCAGCAGAGAAGGTCGCACTCGTTACCGCGGGCGGCAGCGGCATGGGGGCGGGGGCTGCACGGCGGCTCGCCGCCGACGGATTTCGCGTCGCGATCCTGTCGTCCTCCGGCAAGGGCGAGGCGCTGGCGGCCGAGCTCGGCGGCCTCGGCGTCACCGGCTCCAACGCGTCGAACGACGATCTGAAGCGTCTCGTCGATGGTGCGCTCGCCAAGTGGGGACGCATCGACGTGCTCGTCAACAGCGCCGGCCACGGGCCCCGCGCGCCGATCACCGAGATCACCGACGAGCAATGGCACACCGGGCTCGACACCTATCTGCTCAACGTGATCCGTCCGACCCGGCTGGTGATGCCGGCGATGCAGGCGCAGAAGGCCGGCGCCATCATCAACATCTCGACCGCCTGGGCGTTCGAGCCGAGTGCGATGTTTCCGACGTCGGCGGTGTTCCGCGCCGGCCTTGCCGCCTTCACCAAGATCTTCACCGACACCCATGCCGCCGACAACATCCGCATGAACAACGTGCTGCCGGGCTGGATCGACAGCCTGCCGCAGCTGGACGCGCGCCGCGACAGCGTGCCGATGAAGCGTTACGGCAAGGTCGAGGAGATCGCAGCGACGGTCTCGTTCCTGGCGTCGGACGGTGCGGCCTATATCACCGGCCAGAACATCCGTGTCGACGGCGGGCTGACGCGCTCGGTCTGAGCCAGGCGGATTCGAATCGCGCTCGCGCGCCCTTGTCGTGATGCGACAGGGGCGCGCGTGGTGCGTCACCGATGAAGGGCGACGCGTGGCTGCCGGGCCACACTCGTCATCCGTTCGCACGACACAGGGCCCATACTACGTCACAGTCCCTATGAACTTCGCCGCAGCCCAAGACGGCATGGGGCCGGCGGCCTATGCCCGATCTGCGCCGGATGCCTTCCGCCCGCGCGCATTCGAAACGCGAGTTTTGTCGCGTGGGGCAAGGAGACTGAAATGAAGAGGATTTTGCTGGCGGTCGCATCGCTAGTGCTCGGCACCGCATCCGTGCAGGCGGCCGATCTCGCCGCGCACTACACCAAGGCGCCCGTGATTGCGTCGGCCTACAACTGGACCGGCTTCTATGTCGGCGGCAATGTCGGCGGGCAGTGGGGCAGCTCTGATCCGACCACCTCGACGGTCTTTTCGCCGACGGGCTATTTCGCCAGCAGCAGCGTTCCCGCCATCGGCGCTGTGGGCGCCCAGAGCGTCAACAGCTCCAGCGTGACCGGCGGCTTCACCGCCGGCTACAACTGGCAGGTCAACCACGCCGTGCTCGGCCTCGAAGGCGACATCAACTATTTCGGCTTCAAGGGCAGCGCGACCGGCTCGGCGCTCTATCCCTGCTGCGCCCCGACCGCCTTTACGGTGTCGTCGTCGGTCTCGGCCGACTGGCTCGCCACCATCCGCGGCCGCATCGGCTTCCTGGCCGCTCCGACCTGGTTGCTCTACGCCACGGGCGGCGCGGCGATCGCGGAGGTGAAGGGCAATTTCAACTTCACCGACACGTTTGCGGCAGCGACGGAATCCGCCGCGATCCGCGATACCCGCGTCGGCTGGACCGCGGGCGTGGGCACCGAATACGCCTTCGGTGGCGGCTGGTCGCTCAAGGCCGAATATCTCTATGTCGATCTCGGCCGCGCCAGCGCCACCAGCAACAATCTGGCCGCGTTCGTGCCGGCGACCGCATTCCCGAGCAACGTCTACACCCACTCGGTCGACATCAAGTCGAACATCGTGCGCGTCGGCGTGAACTACAAGTTCGGCGGACCCGTCGTCGCCAGGTACTGAGCTTCATCCCGTTCCGGATCTGGCGTGGAAAGCCCCGGCCTGGCCGGGGCTTTCTGTTGTCGGGACCAGTTCAGCGCGAGGCCACGAGCCTGGCCAGCGCGGGCAGGATCTTGTAGCGGGCGATCTCATGCGGATATTCGCCGCGATTGGCCAGCAGTACGATGCCGATCCGCCGCGCCGGCACGAGGCCGAGATAGCCGGAGGCATTGTTGAGGCCGCCCGGCTTGTCCACGATGGCGGCGTCGGGAAGATGCACCGTCTCCCAGGCCATGCCTTGCCCGAATTTCTCGTCGACGCGGAAGGCCTCGTGCTGGGTCATCCGCAACGCCTCGCGCAGATGCGGGTCGATCGACCGGCCATCGACACAGGCCGCAACGAAGGTCGAGAGATCCCGCGCCGACGAGAACATCTGGCCGGTGCCGGGGAAGTCGAAATAGCTCTGCTGGTTGCCGATCGGGCCGATCGCCACGCCCTGGTCCGAATAGCCTTGCGCGACGCGCCGCAGCCAGGCCGCGTCCATGACGGCGCGGTTGTCTTCGCCGCGCTCGGGCACGCAAGTCGCGGTCATGCCGAGCGGCCCCAGGATGCGCTGTTCGAACAGCGTTGCGATCGGGGTGCCGTAGCAGCGCTCGAGCACGAGCTGGAGCAGCACGTAGCCGGCATGGCTGTAGAGGCGCTGCTTCCCGGGCGCCTCGCCGGCCTCGGGCTTCCAGCCGTTGAGCATGTCGATGAACTGCGCGCGCGAAAACTGTTGGTTCGGCCAGGGCGGATGGTCGGTCGGCAACAGCAGTCCCGACGTGTGCGTGGCGAGCTCGCCCACGGTGACGCGGCGGACATAGTCGCCGGTGAGCTCGGGCAGATATTTTTGCACGGGATCGTCGAGCCGCAATTCGCCGCGGTGCGCGCCGAGTGCGACCAGCGTCGCCTCGAACGGCTTGCGCAGCGAGCCGAGGTTGAAGAGCGTATCCGATGTGACCGGCCGCCGCGTGGTGTCGTCGGCAAAGCCGTAGTTGAAGAACTCGACATGGCGGCCGGCATGGAGCGCGGCGGCGAGGCCACCCGGCTGGTCCGGCGTCATGGTCGGTGCGAGCTCGGCGGCGACGATATCGCGCATCTGCGCGATCATGTCGGAATCCGCGGATGCGCGCGGTGGCGCAAGCGCGACCGCAAGCGGAATGAGCGCGGCCCGGGCGAAGCTTCGCCGGGTGATCGGGGATGAGGTGACAACAGGCGGCACGTGCTCTGATGAATCATGCTGGTGCGCCCCCTGATTATCTTCAGCGGGGAGGGCGCGATGGCCAAATCACGATTGCGCGTTGTGGGTTCCGCAGGAGAAGCCGCTCACTCCACATTAAACTTAGCCAATGAGCTAACAATCATTGACGCGGGCGGATGCCGGCGCTATAGTTAGCTTAATGGCTAACCAATTATCCCGCCTCGACCAGATCTTCGCAGCCCTTGCCGATCCCACGCGGCGGGCGATCGTGATGCGGCTCTGCGCTGGCGAGGCCTCGGTCGGCGAGCTCGCCGATCCCTTCGACATGGCGCTGCCGAGCTTCATGAAACACATCCATGTGCTGGAGACGAGCGGGCTCGTTCTGTCCGAAAAATCCGGCCGTGTGCGCACCTGCCGCCTCAGCCCGGACGCGCTCCTCGGCGCCGAAGACTGGTTCCAGCAGCAGCGCGCGATCTGGGAGGCGCGGCTCGACCGCTTCGAAGCCTATGTGATGAAGCTCAAGCAGGAGAGGGCGGCCGTCAAGCGGCCGTCCAGGAAAGCGGACAGGAAAATCGAAACGACAACCGACAAGACAACCAAACGGAAAGGTTCCTGACGATGACGAGTTCTGCCAATCCCGCTCTGTCGCAATGGTCGCTCGACCGCGAGATCGTGATGTCGCGCGTGATCGACGCGCCGCGCGATCTGGTGTTCGAGGCATGGTCCGACCCAAAGCATCTGCCGCAATGGTTCGGGCCGAAGGGCTTCAAGGTCGAGACCTTCGAGATCGACGTGCGGGCCGGCGGCGTCTGGCGCTTCAACATGATCGGCCCGGACGGCACGGTCTATCCGAACCGCATGCGTTTCCGCCGCATCGAGCGTCCCTCGCTGATGGAGATGGACCACGGCGCCGACCAGGACGAGGATCCCGGCATGTTTCGCTTCACCGTCACCTTTGCCGAGCAGAGCAACGGCAAGACCGTGCTGATGATGCGGCAGCTGGCCTCAAGTACCGAGCAGCGCGACGGCATGATCGGCTTCGGCGCCGTCGAATACGGCTACCAGACGCTGGACAAGCTGGCGGCCTATGTCGGCGGGATGAAGAGGTGACCCCTCGTCCCAATCGTCAAATACGGCGATGACAGAGGAGACGGGGGCCGCGCCTCACGCGCGGCCCTCACTCCTTCGCCTCGTCCGTGATGATGCCGCCGAGCTTCTGCCAGTGCTGGCCGTCAAACTGGACCATCTGGAACTGCTTGTTGACGCGATAGTCCGTCGGCGTCGTCGTCACCGAGATGCCCGGCAGCGTCAGGTCCAGTTCGATGTTCTTGAGGCTGGCGGCCTGGCGCATCACGTTCTCACGGGTGAGATCGTCGCCGCACTGCGACAACACTTGAACCAGAAGCTGGGCGGTGATGTAGCCGTAGACGTTCAGGTTCGAATCCTTGTCGCCCTCTGGATAATACTTCGCCATGAAGGCGAGATAGCGCTTCATGCCGGGGTCGTCCTTCCATTCGGGATCGGCAGAATCCTTGACATAGCCGACGCTCACGACGCCCTTGGCATTGTCGAGCCCCGCGGGCTTCAGCACCGCGCTGACCGAGGAGGCGTTGATGTCGATGATGTGCAGCGGCTTCCAGCCGATTTCAGCGACCTTCTTGATGGCCTGTGCGGCCTGTTTGGGCGTGGTCGCACTGAACAGCACGTCGGCACCGGCGTCCTTCAATCGCAAGATCTGGGAGTCGATGGTTGGCTCGGTGATCTCGTAGGATGTTTCGGCAACGATCATCTTCGCTTTGTCGCCGAGGCCGGCCTTGAGACCCGCCAAATAGTCCTTGCCGAGGTCGTCGTTCTGGTAGAGCACGCCGATCTTCGCATTCGGATGGTTCTTCAGGAGATATTGGGCGTAAATTCGGCCCTCGACGAGATAAGAGGGGTTAAACCCCATGGTCCAGGGGAAGTTCTTCGGGTCGGTGAAGCGCGCCGCGCCAGTGGCCGCGAAGAGTTGCGGGACTTTCTTGGCGTTGAGGTATTTCTGCACGGCGACGTTCGGCGCGGTGCCGATGATCTGGAACGTCAGCAGCACTTCGTCGCTTTCGACCAGCTTGCGGGTCTGCTCGACCGTTTTCGGCGGGGAGTAGGCGTCGTCATACTGGATCAGCTTGATCTTGCGGCCGTTCACGCCGCCCTGATCGTTGATCATGGCCATGTAGGCGGCCTGGGTCTTTCCGATCACCGCATAGGCCGAGGCGGGACCGCTCAGTGGGACGGTCTGACCCACTTTGATCTCGGAGTCGGAGGCGCCGGGATCGTATTTCTTCTGCGCTCGAACTGCCGGGATCGACAGCGCGAGAACGAGGGCGGCCGCCGCGATAGGCTGGAGAAACGGGGTCTTCATATTGCATTCCTGTCCGTGTCGGTCACTCGCCCTTGAGGCCGGCCGCAGCGATGAGTGCGGTCCATTTCCTGGTTTCGCTGTCGATGAACTGGCCGAATTCGGCGGCAGTGCCGGCGTGCACCTCCAGGCCCTGGGCCGTCAGTTTCTCCTTGATCGCAGGTACGGCGAGCGCACGCAGAATCTCGGCCTGGAACTTTTCGACGATCCCGGACGGCGTCGTGGCGGGCGCCATGAAGCCGTACCAGCCGGCGGCGGCCACGTTGGGAAAACCCTGCTCGCGCAAGGTCGGCGCCTGCGGATAGAGCGTGCTGCGCTCGGCCGAGGCGACACCGAGCACGGTGAACTTGCCGCTCTGGATATAGGGCAGCGCCGTCGGCAGCGCGGTCAGCGTGGCATCGACGCGGCCGGCGAGCAGCTCGGTGTAGGAGGCTGCATCGCCGCGGAAGGGGATGTTGAGCCCCTTGACGCCGGCGTCGCGGAACAGGAGTTCGCCGGCGAGATGCGGCTGCGAGCCGGCGCCGGGCGAGGCGAAGGTCAATCCGTCCGGTTTCGATTTGCCGTAGGCGATCAGCTCCGGCAGCGTCTTGAACGGCGCATCCGCGCTGATGATCAGGAACAGCGGCGCAATCACCGCCATGGCCACGGGCTGTAGATCCTTGCGATCGTAGGTCAGCTTGCCGAACAGCGCCTCTGCGGTGGCGTAGGGGGCTGCGACATAGAGCAGGGTGTAGCCGTCGCCCGGCGCATGCGCGACGGTGTCATTGGCGATGCGGGTGCCGGCACCCGGCTTGTTCTCGACGATGAATTGCTGATGGAGGCTGCGGCCGAACTCCTCGGCCAGCAGGCGCAGCGAGATGTCGTTGGAGCCGCCCGGGCCGTAAGGCGAGATCAGCCGTACCAGGCGTGACGGCCAGGACTCCTCAGCGCGCGCGGAGAATGGAAGTGCGGACAGTGAAAGGGCGAGCGTGCCCAGCAATGTTCGGCGCGTGATGGTCATGGTGGCCTCCCGGTGGTGGAGTGCCAGTGTTCTCATTCATTTCCTGGCCCTCTTCTTGTTTTGCTTTTGTATTTCGACTGCCGGCCCAGTCGCGCCGACGATGGCGCGGATGCTGTCGGCGAGCGCTGCGATGCGCGGGCCGATCTCGCCCTCCAGCTGGCCCGGCTGGAGCCGGAACGCGGGGATGCCGCAATTGATCGAGAACGACTGCTTGGTATCGCTTGCATGAAACAGCGGCGCGGCCACGGCATGGATCGATGCGATATACTCGCCCCAGCAGGTGCAGAAGCCGCGGCCGGCGCATTGTCCAAGGCCGGCGCGGTATCTGTCGCGAAAGGCCGACCACAACTCGGCATCCTCGCTCGCGATGCGGTCTTCGAGCTGGGCGGCATCGGCCGTCGGCAACGTCGCCGCGCCGGCGCGGCCCATCGCCGTCATGACCACGGGAATGGGCATGCCGATATCAGGGACGTGCGGGCCGACGTCGCCGGAGCGCGCGGTCTCGACATAGATCATGGAGGTCGCATCGAGCAGGCCGATCGAGACCGTGCCGCGCACGCTTTGCGCCAGCTCCTGCATCAACGGGCGTGCAACCTGGCGGAACTGCATGTCGGCGAGCAGCGGATGCGCCATGCGAAGTGCGCGCGCGCCGACGCGATATTTGGCGCGTTCGGAATCGTAGCGGAGGTAGCCGAGCTCGGCGAGCGTATGCGTCAACCGCGCCACCGTCGGGCGCGGAATCCCCGTCAGCGTCGACAGCTCCATGTTGCCCAGCAGCGCCGTCCCGGCCTTGAAGGCTTCGAGCACCACGAGGCCTTTGGCCAGCGTGGTCGCAAACGCAGCGTCGTCGGCGCTCGAAGCCAGCACGGCGGCGGCGGACGAAGAGGCGAGGGGCGGTTTAAATACGGCTTGAGCCATGCCGATTTAATGAACCGAGAGGCGCCACTTGTCCATTAAATTCAAGGCTAACCCATTGTCTGTCCATTATGCGGACACGGAGGGCGGCTCCAGGCCAAGGCAAAAGATGTGCGGCGGGCACATCCGCACACAGATTTTTGTCGTGATTCCATGGCTTGTTGTGACAGGATTATTACGACTAGATGTCATATCGACTACGGCGGAGCGATTCATGTTGCAGTGGCAGGCACGGTCAAATCCCCTCGCGTGGTGGTGGGGGTCCCTGACGCTTGTCAGTGCGGCCAACATTCTCGTCTGGTTCATGCTGTACCGCGAGTTCTACCCGAGCGTGGCGGGCAGCATCGGCGGCGGCACGGATATCGGCCTGATGTTCCTGCTTTGCGCGGCCTATGTGTTCGGCTGCGCCTTCCGCTCGGTGCTGCCGCGCGCCGACGTGCAGCGCATCTGCCTGTTCGACACCTGGCTATCCAGCGTCTTCGTCGGCCGCACCGTCGCGACCGTGGCCGAGGTCTGCTTTGCCGCGCAATGGGCGATCATCCTGCATCAGCTCGGTCGCATGACCGGCGCGGAGACCGCGGTGAACATCGCGCTGGTGATCGTGCCGATCATCATCATCGCGGAGTGCTTCTCCTGGTACGCGGTTGTGACGACCAATTTCCTGTTCAACGCGATCGAAAACTCGCTGTGGGCGGTGACCTTCTTCCTCGCCGGCATCGCGCTGTGCCGCCTGATGCCGGAATTCCAGGGGCCGGTGCGCTGGGCAATGCTGTCGGGCATCGTCGGCATCGCCTGCTTCCTCGCCTTCCTCGTCACCGTCGACGTGCCGATGTATCTCAGCCGCTGGCGGGCAGGGCATGAAGAGGGCAACAAGTTCCTCGGCTTCCTCGAAGGCCTGCACGACGTCTCGACGCGCTGGGTGGTGACCCACGACATCGCGCACTGGAAGGGCGAGCTGACCTGGATGTTCCTGTATTTCAGCGCCGCGGTGTGGTCGAGCCTCGCGCTCTGCGCGCTCTATGCGATGGAAGGCTATCTCACGCGCTATCTCGCCTGAGCGGCTATTTGCCGACCAAGCCGCATTTGCTGCGGTCGAGCGGGCGGAACGCCTGGTCGGGCGGAATGGTCGCGACCAGCTTGACGAAATCCCAGGGACCCCTGGATTCCTCGGGCGTCTTGACCTGCACCAGATAGAGATCGTGCACCATGCGCTGGTCCTCGCGGATGCGGCCGTTGGGCGTGTAGGCATCCGAGACCGGCGTCGCCTTCATCTTGGCCATCACGGCAGCACTGTCGTCCGTATCGGTGTCCTTCACCGCTTGCAGATAGTGACGCACGGCGGAATAGACGCCGGCCTGGATCTGCGACGGCATCGCCTTGCGGCGCGCATAGAACGCATCGGAGAATTTCCGGGCGGCCGGTGAGACGTCCTCGAAGAACGAGGTGACGATGAGATCGCCGCGCGTCGCCTTGAGACCGACGGCTTCGATGTCGACGTTCTGGAACGACATCGGCACGATCTTCATGCCCTGGCCAGCCAGGCCGAATTCCTCCGCCTGCTTGATCGCGGTGGCGTTGTCGCCGGCGACATTGATCGCGAGGATCTTTGCATCTGACGACTGCGCCTGGAGCAGAAACGACGAGTAGTCGGGCGTGCCGAGCTGGGCTTTCACGCTGCCGGCCACCTTGCCGCCGAGCTCGGTGATGCGGGCGCGTGCGGTCGCTTCGATCGAATGGCCGAAGGCGTAGTCCCCGGTGATGAAGAACCACGGCTCCTTGCTGGTCTGCATGATGCCGGAGACCACCGCGGTCGCGGTGGAGTAGGCATCCTGCGTCCACTGCACGCTGGTCGGCGCGCAGGCCTCGTCGGTGAGCTGGTTGGCACCGGCGCCGGAGACGAGGAAGATTTTGCCGTTGCCGCGCACCAGCTCCTGCACCGCGAGCGCCGCACCCGAGCTGCCGCCATCCGCGATCGCCTGCACGCCGTCGCTGAACCATTTTCGCGCGAGCGAGGCCGCAAGGTCCGGCTTGTTCTGATGATCGGCCTGCAAGATCTCGATCGGCTTGCCGTTGATCTTGCCGCCAAACTCCTCCGCCGCCATCCGCGCCGCCTCGACCGAGCCCGGGCCCATCGCGGTCGCGAATATGCCGTTCATGTCGGTGAGCACGCCGATGCGGATGGCATTGCCCTTGATCTCGGCGCGCGCGGTCGGACCGGCGATCGTCAGCGCGATGAGCAGCATGGTGGATGTCGTGCGGAGGGTGATCATGGCGTTTCCGATTGTTATCGTTGATTGATTGGTGTCGGCAGTCAGGCTGGTTCGGCGATGACCTTGTTGCGCAGAATTCCGATGCCGGAGATTTCGACCTCGACGGTGTCGTCGGGACGCATCCACAAAGGCGGGGTGCGCTTGGCGCCGACGCCGCCCGGCGTGCCCGTGACGATGACGTCGCCGGGGACGAGCGGGCAGATCGTCGAGATGTAGGCGATCAACTCGGGGATTGCGGTGATCAGGAGATCCGTCGTCGTGTTCTGCACGACGGTGCCGTTGAGCCGCGTCTGCAAGGTCAGCTTCGACGGATCGGGGATCTCGTCCGCCGTCACCAGCCATGGGCCGAAGCTGCCGCTCTGCGCAAACGTCTTGCCGGAGAGGAACTGGCTGGTGTGGCGCTGCCAGTCGCGGATGCTGCCTTCGTTGTAGCAGGAATAGCCCGCGATGTGGTCGCGTGCGTGGCGTGCCGGGATGTGGCGGCCTTCCTTGCCGATGACGAGTGCAAGCTCACCTTCGTAATCGAAATCGTCGCTGACCTTGGGCTTCACGATCGGCTGGAGATGGCCCACCTGGCTACAAGGGAAGCGGACGAACAGAGCCGGCTTCTCCGTGACGGTACGACCGGTCTCGGCGACGTGGTCGCGATAGTTGAGACCGACGCAGATGATCTTGCCGGGATCCGGGATGACAGGCGCGAAGGCAATGTTTTCGAGCGAATGATCCGGTGCCGCGGACGCGACCAGCTTCGCCGCCTCGGCAACGCGATCGGCCTCGAGCAACTGCCGCAGCGTGGTACAGGGCGCCATGCGCCTGCCGATATCGACGACGCCATTGTCCTTGACGGCGCCGAAGGAGGCGCGGCCGTCGGCGATGAAAGAGAGCAGCTTCATGAGATATCCTGATGTTCGGTCAAGCCGCGGACGGCACGTGAGTGGGGGGCGTGATGGCGGCGATGAGCCGGTCGAGTTCGACGTCGTTGCGGGCGGTGCCGCGGATGTAGCGGTCGGGGCGTGCGAGCGCGGCGGTGAGGCCGTGCTCGCGCAGCCAGGGACCGAGGCCTTCGGCGTCGTCGTTGGTCAGGAGCTTGATTCCAGCCTGTGAATGCGCGAGGCGTGACAGCAGCGTAGCCGCGCTTTCGACGAGCAGGAGATGGCTGTAGCCAATCTGGTCGTCGCTACGGCAGCCGTTCTTCAGTTGGAATTGCGGGGCGAGATGGCCGGCAAGCGGCAGGTCGCCGAGCGCAAGGCCGGGACCCAGCAGGGGCTTCTTGACCTCCAGCCTGACGGGCGCATTCTCGCGCGCTTCGCCTGCGGCGAGGCCCGCTTCGATTGCCTTGGTGTTGATGACGCCGCCGAGGCGAATGGCGAGTTCGATGAATGCGCGGACATGCGGCTGGCGCTCGCTCTGATAGGTGTCGAGCAGATCGGGCGCGGCGCGCTCGCCGATCACCGCAGCCAGTTTCCAGGCGAGGTTGGCGGCATCGCGAATGCCGGCGCACATGCCCTGGCCCAGGAACGGCGGGGTCTGGTGCGCGGAATCGCCCGCAAGCAGCAGACGATCGTGGCGCCATTGCCGTGCGATGACGGAATGAAACGTGTAGACCGCGGCGCGCTCGAGCTCGGCATCGTCGGGCCTCAGCCAGCGCGACAGTAGCTCCCAGACCTTTGCCGGCTGCGAGATCTCCTGGGAATCCTCGTCCGGCAGAACCGTGATCTCCCAGCGCCGCCGCGTGCCCGTGCCGCGCACGTAAGTCGCGGGCCGCCTGGGATCGCAATGCTGAATGCTGTAATCGCCGAGGTCGTCGCGGTTACGCTTGAGCAGCACGTCGATCACCAGCCAGCGCTCGTGGAAGCCGAGATCGTCCATGCCGGAGCCGATGAAGCGGCGAACGAGAGACCGAGCGCCGTCGCAGCCGATCACATGGCCGGCGCGAACCTCGGTCAGCCTGCCGTTGGAAAGGTCCTCATAGCGGACACGCACGCCGTGCTGGTCCTGATCGAGTGCGAAGACATCGCAGCGATTGCGCACCGTGACATGCGGCCAGCGCGCAAGGCCGCCGATCAGCACGTCCTCAAGATCTGGCTGGTGGAAGCGGTAGCTGAGATTCCAGCCCATCGGGGTCGGCGTCTGCGGTCGCGACCAGTCGAGCAGCATCTTGCCCTGGGCGTCGAGGAACAGCATGCCCGGGCTGAGGATGACATGCGGCAGGATGGCGTCGGCGAGGCCAATGGTCTGGAACACACGCATGCATTCATCGTCGAAATGCACCGCGCGCGGCAGATGATAGGTCCGCGCCTCGCGCTCCAGCACCAGCGTCCGCACGCCGCAAAGGCCGAGCAGATTCGCCAGCGTGGCGCCGACCGGGCCACGGCCGACGATCACGACGTCGAACTCTTCAGGGATGGATTTATCTTGCATGGGGCTATCTCTTCCCCAAGCCGCGCCGCAGCATCAATGCCGCCGCGCCAAGTGTCCGCCCAGCGGACGAGCTCCTAGACCTCGACCGGAATCGCTGCGGCCGTCTCCTGAAGATGGCTGCCAAACTGCGCCACCGCCTCTTCGATCCCCAGCGCCGAGCGGATCCAGATGATCGAGATGCAGCCGTATACGGTGCCGCTTCGCACGATCGGGACGGCGATCGAGGCGGTCTTCGGATTGTATTCGCCCTCGCTGCGGATCGCGTAACCCTTCGCTTGCACCTCGGCGATCATGCGGTCGATGCGGGCTTCGTCGAGAAAGGGCCGGTCGTCGGCCTCGTCGATCCGGCGCAGATGACCGATGATCAGGTCGCGCTCGCGCGCCGGGCAGGCGGCGAGATAGGCCCGGCCCGCGGACGTCCGCAACATCGGCAGGCGCTTGCCGATCATGCCGCGGTCGATCGACAGCGGGCTGCGCGAATGGGTGGTCTCCTGCACCACCATCGCCGCATTCTCGTAAGTCGAGAGATCGACCGGCCAGACCAGCGTCTTGCTGAGCTCCGCGAGAAAAGGCGCGGCCGCCTGGCAGATCACCACGCCAGGGTCGTAGCCGTCGCCGAGGCTGAGCGCGAGCCGCGTGACGCGAAAGCGGTCGTCGCTGGCGCTGCGGGCGACATAGCCGAGTTCCTCGAGCGTCTCGAGCAGGCGATAGACGGTCGGGCGGGGCAGGTCGAGCGCGCGGGCGACGTCGCCGGCGCGGATGCCGCCGGAGCGATTGACCTCTTGCAGCACGTCCAGCCCGCGCTTGAAAGCGCGGACGCCTTCCGACTGCCGCGGCGCCGCGGTCCGCGTCCGCTCCTTGGACACTTCGTATTTCCTCCCTTGCGGCCGACGGCCTCGCGATTATCGTCATTGCGAACGCGAAGCGATTGCGGGACGCCACCGTAGGGTCGCGCGGGGCCGGTATCAAGTTCGCCGCACTGCGGCGAGAGCGATGCTTTCGGGAGGGATGTCGATGGAAATCACCGCGCTCGGCTATATCGGGATCAGTTCATCCGAGCTTGATCAGTGGGGCCGGATGGCGACCGGGCTGCTCGGTATGCAGCAGGTCGATCGTGGCGGCAAGACGCGCGCCTTCCGCATGGACGACCGCAAGCAGCGCCTGATCGTCGACGGCAGCAGCGATGCGGGTCTCGCGGTGATGGGGTGGGAAGTTCCTTCGACCGCCGAGCTCGACCAGCTGGCCGGGCGGCTCGAAAGCCACGGCGTCAAGGTCGCGCGTGGATCGCGTGCGCTTGCCGATGAACGGCATGTCGCCGAGCTGATCGTTTTCGCTGATCCCGCCGGTCATCGGCTGGAAGCTTTTTGCAAGCCGGAGCTTGCGACCGAGCCATTCAAGCCGGGCCGGCCGATCTCGGGTTTCCGTACCGGCGCGCTCGGCATGGGGCATGTCGTGCTCAATGTGGAGGAGGTCGAGCCCTTGCTGCCGTTCTATCGCGACGTGCTCGGCTTCCACGTCTCCGATTTCGGGCTGAAGCCCTACGGGCTGTATTTCTTCCACGTCAACGGTCGCCACCACTCCTTTGCGATGGTCGGCTCAGGCCGCAAGGCGCTGCATCATTTCATGGTCGAGCTCGGGAGCCTCGACGATGTCGGGCAGGGCTACGATCTCGCACAGCTCGAGGACGGCCGCGTCGTCTACACGCTGGGCCGGCACACCAATGACCACATGACCTCGTTCTACGTGAACACGCCGTCCGGCTTCTTCATCGAATATGGCTGGGGCGGGCGCATCATCGATCCCGAGACCTGGCAGCCGCACGAGACTTTTGACGGCCCTTCGTTGTGGGGCCACGAGCGGCTCACGATGCCGGATGAGCAGCGCAAGCGGTTGCGTGACATGCGGCTGGATGCGGCAGCGCGCGGCGTCCGCGTCGCCGATCCACGCGTGCCGCCGCTGAACTGCGCCTGGCTGGATTCGGTGGTCGCGCGCGAGTGATCCGCGGCGACGCACCTCAGGCTCCGCCGAGATCGGCGTCCGTCAATATTCCTCTGTCAGTATTCCCTGGCGCAGCGCGAGGCGAACCAGCTCGATGTCGGAGCCGACGCCGAGCTTGTCCTTGATCAGCGAATGCAAATTCGCGACCGTCTTCGGGCTGACGTGGAGCGTCTCGGCGATCTCGTCCGTGGTGTTCTCGGCGAGCAGCAGCCGCAGCACCTCGAACTCGCGCGGCGTGAGCACGTCGGCGGCCGAGCTTTCGCCGGCAAGACGGCTGAGTGCGAGCTCGTGGTCGATATCGGGGCTGATGGCGATCTTGCCGGCGAGCACGTCCATCACCGCGCGCACCAGCGTCTCGGGCGGGCTGGTCTTGGTGACGTAGCCTCGCGCGCCGGCGCGGATCGCCTGCACGGCGAAACCAGCATTCTCGTGCATGGTGAAGACGAGGATCTTTGCGGCCTTGTCCCATTGCCGGATGCGCCTGACGGCCTCGATGCCGCCGATGCCGGGCATGCTCAGGTCCATGATGACGAGGTCGGGCGCCTCGGATTTGAAGAGGCGGTAGGCCTCGGCGCCGTCGGCGGCTTCGGCGATGACGCGCAGACCCGGCTGCTTCTGAAGCACGGAACGATAGCCTTCGCGGACGACGGAATGATCGTCGACCAGCAGAATAGTCGCGCTCATGCCGCGCGCTCCAGCGGCGGCTGATCGGCGGCCGGGAGCGGAATGACGACCCGCAGCGCCGAGCCGCCGTTGGGGCCGCCCTCGAAGCTCAAGCGCCCGCGCAGGGCCGCGACCCGCTCGCGCATGCCGAGCAGGCCCATCCCGGATTTCGCGGCCGGGTCGTGCGAGCGCCCGTCATCCTCGATCGCGAGGGCGATCTCGTCGACATGCATCGTCAAGCCCAGGCTCACCTTGGTGGCGCTGGCATGCTTGGCGGCGTTGGTCAGCGCCTCCTGCACGATGCGGTAGAGGCTGGCGCTGATCGCGGCCGGCAGGCGCTCGAACGCGCCGTCGAAGCGGATCGAAAACCGCGTCTCGCCGCGGCTGCGCCCGTTCCAGCCCGCGACCAGGCCTTCGAGGCTGGCGACAAGCCCGAGCTCCTCGACGTCGGGCGGGCGCAGCCGGAACAGGGCGCCGCGCAGCGTCTCCATCATGCCGGTCGCGGTTCGCGCGATGCCGTCGCATTCGCCGAGCAAAGACGGGCAGTCCTGCGCGGCGGTCTGGCGGGCGGAGGAGGCCAGTGCGCGGATGGCGGCCAGCGATTGGCCGAACTCGTCATGCAGCTCGCGCGCGAGATGGCGGCGCTCCTCGTCCTGGAGCGCGATCAGCTTCCGCGTCAGCTCGGCGCGCTCGGCCAGCGCGGTGTCGAGGCTCTCGGCGAGGTGATTGAAGACGTCGCGGATGGCGGACAATTCGGCGAGGTCGAACGGCGGCAGCCGCGCCGTGAGGTCGTTGGCGGCGATCCGCTCGAGGCCGGTCCGGATCATGCGCGTCGGGCGCAGCGCGCGCGCCAGCGCCGCGTAGACCAGGACGCACAGCAGCGGTAGCGCGATCCCGAGGGCTAGCATCAGCCGGCCGGCCTCGTGCCAGGCCTCGGCCGTCTGCACGGCCGGATCGACCGAGACGACGGTCTCGCCGAGCCGCACGCCGCGCACGATCACGGGCCGCGCCGCCTCACGGCCGGGATCGAACAGGCTGTGATAGAAGGCTGTGAAGATCTGCGGCGGCGAACTCGCCGGTATGGGGGCGCCGCTACAGAAGCGCTGGAGGATGTCGCCGCTGGCGCCGCGGAACGCCAGACACAGGCCGGGCGTCATCACATAGGCCGACACCGGGTCGAGGTTCGGGAAGTCCGAGCGGGGGCTCGCCACCCACTGGATCTTGCCCTGTTGCAGCTCCAGCGTCTTCGCCACGATGGCGGCGATCCCGTCGATGCGCGTGTGGGCCGCACGGTCGGCCGTGATCAGGAAATAGGCGGAGATCGCGGCGAAGCAGGCGGCCGATATGGCGGCCACGCGCAACGTCAGACGGACCTTGAGATCGAACCTCGGACGGTTCCACATTGGCGGCACCTGGTGCGAACGGGTTTGTCGCCTGCGCATTAAACGGCAGAACGCAAGCGGCGGAAAGCGGCACGCTTACCGCAGTGCAACGTCGTGAAATTTTCCCGGCTTTGTCGGGACAGGAACGGCTGCGCGGCGCGAGGCGACCGTTCAGGTTACGGCGCCGCTCCATCATGCGAGGTCTTCATGCGCTGCGTCAGGCTGATCCTCTCCCTGCTTCTCCTTCTTGTCCTTCCGGCCGTTCAATCGCCGGCCAATGCGGAAGGCTCCATCGGCGTCGCCATGGACGATTTCAGCTACACCGACACCTCGGCCGAACCGGCTAACCAGACCGCTGCCCATGAGCGGCGGCTTCAGGCGTTCATGGCTGCGCTCAGGCGGGACATCGCCGCCGATCAGCGCTACCGGCTGGCGCCGTCGGCCCAGGACGGTGCGGCGTTCAAGGTGATCGGCGGCATCCAGAAGACCAGCACGCTGGTGCAATGGGCCAAGGTTGCCGTGATCGACGTCGGCGCCAAGAAGCTCGTGATGGACAAGCTCTATACCTTCCGCGGCGACAATGATGAATCCTGGGAGCGCGCCGAGATGTTCGTGTCCCGCGAGATCATGGCCGCGCTCGCCACGCCCGCGCCGATCGCGCTGGCCGTGTTCGATTTCGAGCTGGAGGACGCGACCGCGGCCTCGGCCGGGGCTTCAGCCTCGTCCGATGCGTCATACCTCGCCGACGTCACCGGCAGCGTGCGCGAGGCGCTGGGCCAGTCCGGCCGCTACCGTATCGTCGAGGTCGGCGGCGAGGCTGCAAAGGCGCGTGCCTTGCGCGATTGTAATGGCTGCGAGGCCGCGATCGCGCAAAAGCTCGGCGCCGACCAGTCGCTGATCGGCGTGGTGCGGCGGGTCAGCCGCACCGAGTACACGCTCGGCTTCCAGGTGCGCGATGCCAGCACCGGCGCCGTGCTGGCGCGCGGCGACAGCGGCCTGCGCCTTGGCGCGGACTATTCATGGAAGCGCGGCGCCGTCCGTCTCGTCAGCGACCGGCTGATCGAGAGCCATTAGCTCTCGAACGTCAGCTGCACCTTCATCGACTGCGAGCGGTCGGTGGCGAGCTCGAAGGCGGCGACCGCATTCTCGAACGGCAGGGTCGCCGTGATCAGCGGTTTGACGTCGATCAGGCCTTCGCCCATCAGCCGCACCGCCAGCTCGAACTCCGGATCGAAGCGGAAGGTGCCGCGCAGCTGCAATTCCTTGGCGACGATGGCGTTGATCGGCAGCGTCATCTCGCCGCCGAGGCCGAGCTGCACCAGCGTCGCGCCGGGGCGCAGCACGTCGAGCGCGGTGCGCAGCGCGGCCTGATTGCCGGAAGCCTCGAACAGCGTGTCGAACACGCCCTTGCCGGCGCGCCAGGGATCGAGCGCGGCGGCATCGGTCGCGACATTGATGGCGTGGGTGACGCCGAGCTTTCTGGCGACCGCCAGCGGCGCATCGGCGACATCCGTGACGACGATCTCGGATGCACCGCCAAAGCGCGAGACCAGAATCATCAGCGCGCCGATCGGACCGCAGCCGGTGATCAGCACGCGCTTGCCGAGCAGGGGACCGGCCTGCTTGCCGGCATGCAGGCACACCGCGAGCGGCTCGGCGACCGCGGCTTCAGCCAGCGAGAGCTTGTCCGAGATCGGCACGGCCTGTGTGGCATCGACCGTGATGAACTCGCGAAAGCCGCCCTGGACGTGGGGAAAGCGCATCGCGCTGCCGAGGAAGCGCATGTCGAGGCATTGGTTGCGCATGCCCTCCTGGCAGTGCAGGCACGCCCCGCACGGCTTGCTCGGATTGACCGCGACGCGCGTGCCGGGCTTTACGCTGGCGACACCGTCACCAACGGCCGCGACCACGCCGGCGATTTCGTGCCCCAGCGCCATCGGCTGCTGGATGCGCACGACGCCGAAACCGCCGTGATGGTAGTAGTGCAGGTCGGAGCCGCAGATGCCGCCATTGGCGATCTTGACGCGGACCTCGCCCGGGCCGGGCGCCGTGTCAGGATAGGTGTCGATCCGCAGATCCTTCGGGGCGTGGATGACGACGGCGCGCATGGCTCGTTCCTCAGTATTCAGGTCACATCGCGGCGATCATGCCGCCATCGACATAGATGATCTGGCCGTTGACATAGGTGGAGGCGTCCGACGCCAGGAAGATCGCCGCGCCCACCAGCTCGTCCGGCTTGCCCCAGCGCTTCGAGGGGATGCGGCCCATCAGCCAGGTGTTGAAGTCGGTGTTGTTGACCAGCGCTTCGTTCATGTCGGTCAGCATATAGCCGGGGCCGATCGCATTGGCCTGGATGCCGTGCTGGGCCCATTCCACCGCCATCGAGCGGGTCAAATTCTTGATGCCGCCCTTGGCCGCGGTGTAGGGCGCGATGGTGGGCCGCGCCAGCTCGCTGCCGAGCGAGCCGATATTGATGATCTTGCCGCGCTTGCGCGGGATCATGCGCTTGCCGGCCTCGCGGCCGATCACGAAGGCGCTGGTGAGGTCGGTCTCGATCACCTTGCGC
>Ga0065165_1001305_pt1 | contig 27868 bp, 20 predicted proteins | sample AraplaMF_Cvi_mMF_FD_63813 | JGI IMG/M metagenome (GOLD analysis project Ga0065165, IMG submission 63813) | Arabidopsis root microbial communities from the University of North Carolina, USA - plate scrape MF_Cvi_mMF (version 2) (version 3) | ecosystem: Host-associated > Plants > Roots >... | reverse complement strand
ACTTCCCCTTATATAAGGGGAAGTGTGGCGAAGTCACAGCGACTGTTGCGCGCGGAGGTTAACGCTGGCCGCCTCACCAGCTGGCGGGGAGCTGCGTCAGCCCGCGCAGCACGAAGGTCGGCCGCCATTGGGGGTTTTCGACGTCGTCGATGCGCAGATCGGGCAGCCGCCGGAGCAGCGTGGCGATGGCGATCTCGGCCTCGATGCGCGCCAATTGGGCCCCCAGGCAGAAATGGATGCCGCCGCCGAACGACAGCGGCCTGACGTTCGGCCTGCCAACGTCGAGCCTGTCAGGGTGGTCGGGGTAGACCGCAGGATCGCGATTGGCCGAGCCGAGCAGGCAGAGCACGGTCTCGCCTTTCGGGATGCGCTTGCCGCCGAGATCCTCGATGTCCTCCAGCGCCACGCGACCGGTCATCTGCACCGACGAATCGTAGCGCAAGAACTCCTCGATCGCGCCCACCATCAGCTCCGGCCGCGCCTTCAGCAGCGCGAGCTGGTCCGGATTGCGGTGGAGTGCCAGCAGGCCGTTGCCGATCAGGTTGACGGTGGTCTCGTGGCCGGCGCCGAACAGCAGGATGATGTTGGCCGTCAGCTCCTCGTTGGTGAGCTTGTTGCCGTCTTCCTCGGCCTGCACCAGCTGGGTGATGAGATCGTCGCCGGGATTTTTGCGGCGCAGCTCGAACAGCTGCTGAAAATACATCTGCGCCATCATGTTGCCGGCGTTGCCCTTGGTGATCTCCTCCGGCGACAGCGGCACGGGATCGAGCAGGCGGCCGCCGTCGCGCGAGCTCTTGTAGAACGTCTCGCGATGGTCTTCGGGGATGCCGAGCATGTCGCAGATGATGGTGACGGGCAGGCGGAAGGCAAAGTCCTCGATCAGGTCCATGTGGCCGCGCTCGATCACGGCATCGATGGTCTGGTCGACGATCTCCTGGATCCGCGGCCGCATGTCCTCGACGCGCCGCGCGGTGAACGCCTTGACGACGAGACCGCGCAGGCGGGTGTGGTCGGGCGGATCGGATTGCAGCATCCAGTGGCTCATGCTGCGAAACACCGGCTCGTCCATGATCTTGTCGCTATAGCGGCGCTTGGAGCGCTCGACGAAATCCTTGCCGAAGCGCTTGTCGCGCATCACGAGGCTGACATCGGCGTGGCGGCTGGTGACGAACTGGCCGAACGGCGTCACGTGGACCGGATCGAGCGTGCGGAGCCGCTCGTAATGCGGATAGGGATCGCGGATGAAGTCCGGCGACAGCGGGTTGAACAGCGGTCCGCCGTTCGCAGGCTGCACTTGCTCGTTCATGGTGACCTCACATCGGTTGCCGCATGACACGAATACGCGAGCAGCCCCGATGCCCGGCGTAACCATCCCTCTGAAATTATCAACTCGATACATTGTTGTATCGAGCTGCATCCTGCCCTAACCTCGTCCGATGTCAAGGGTGAGAACGCGGCCGACCAGGGACGATACGCGCGAGGCGCTGTTCGAGGCCGCCGCCCGCGTGTTCGAGCAAGACGGCATCGGCGGCGCCAGCATCGAGGCGATCGCGGCCGCCGCCGGCTTCAGCCGCGGCGCGTTCTATTCGAACTTCAAGAGCAAGGACGAACTGATCATCGCCATGATCGAGGACCATGTCGACCAGTCGATCCGCCGCAACATGGACATCCTCGCCCAGCACGACAATCTCGACGATTTCATCGCCGCATTGAAATCGATGGACCGCACCCGGCAGGACCCGCTCGGCCGCTCGCCGCTGCTGCACATGGAAATGATCCTGTTCGTCGCGCGCGCCGAGAAGCGCCGCCCGGAACTCGCCAAACGCCTGCGCGCCCGGCGCAAGCTGATCGCCGACATCGTCGAGGCGACGCTGAAGAGCAACGGACGGAACGACAAGCTGAACCCGCCATGGATGGCGTCCGTCGTGCTGGCGCTGGAAGACGGCTTTCGCCTGCACCGGCTGATCGATCCGGAGACGACGCCGGCCGACAGTTTTTTGCGGGCGATCACGGATTTGCAGCGGAGGACGGGGCTGGCGGGGGAGCGAGGGCGGCTGGCGGGCCCTCATACCTGATTGATCCCGATAACGGCTAGTACCGTTCGCCAGTGTCCATGGCCGCGATCAGAGAGGCGATCTCGATGGTCGCGAAATTGCAGAAGGTGTCCGAGACCGCATAGGGAAAGATGATCTTGTCGCGATGGCGCATCGCGCCGCAGGTATAGACGACATTCGGAACATATCCTTCGCGTTCGGAAGGGTCGGGGCGCAAGAGCGGCTCGCGCAAGCGGCCGAGCACCTTCGAAGGATCCTTTTTGTCCAGCAGCGCAGCCCCGATCGAATATTTTCGCAGAGGGCCGACGCCGTGCGTCAAAAGCAGCCACCCCACGTCGAGCTCGATCGGTGACCCGCAATTGCCGATCTGCACGAATTCCCAGGGGTATCGAGGCTTGAGAATCGGCTGGCCGCCATCCCACGTGTGGAGATCGTCGGACAGGATCAGATAGAGGTTTTCGTTATCCTGGCGCGCGATCATTGCATATTTGCCGTCGATCTTTCGGGGAAACAACGCCATGCCCTTGTTGCGCGCGGCATTGCCCTTCAGGGTCGATAGCCGGAACGATACGAAATCGGATGTCTCGATCAACTCCGACCGGATCGCCCGCCCGCTATAGGCGGTATAGGTCGCGTAGTAGATCGTCTGTCCGGCGTTGCTGAATTGCACGAAGCGGGCGTCCTCGATCCCGTTCGACTGCGCTTCGGTGATCGGAAAAATCACTCGCTCGCTCAAATCGTCCCCAGCCGCGAATGTGACGTCAATATCGTCGCCCCCGACGCCCGGCGTCAGCCTGACACGGTCGGGACTGGACGCAAGACGCGTCGTCGGGTCGACGGCCACGGCCCCGTCTGCCGCAATGAACCCCGAACGAAACGTCAGGGAAGACACATGGCCCTCGCCGACGGCCCGAACACTGAGGATGAAGCGGAGGCTGCCTTCCGGCGTTCCGGATTGATCGGGATGTGGCACGATACTCGGATTGAACAATGCCGAGGCCTCGAACGAATACTCGTTGAGAAAATAAGCACCAACGAGCTGACGCTGCACCGGTGTAAACACAGCATGATCGGCCAGCGCCCTTTCCATTTCCGCGGCGCGTGCCTCGAAGGTCTGCAACAGGTTGCGGTGACGGCCGAGGAAGTTCTCAAGAACGTCGGCCAGTTGACGCTCAGCCGCCTCGGGGGCGAGCGCGAGGACCCGTTCGACGATATGGTTGGCACGGGTCTTGTCCGTCGGATTGAGATCGCGCGGCTCCGTTGCCGGCTTGAAAGGCCGAACGATCACGCGGCTCGGGTCCGGCCGCAGATGAAGAACCTGGCGTTTGAGGAAGGGAGATTGCGACAAGACGGCCTCGGTTGGTTGCGTGAGTAAATCGGTATCGGCGCCGTCAGGCGACCAGCGGAGCAGGCTTGGCGCGGCTTTCGCTGAGGCGGGCAATTTGTCGAATCTCGGAAAGGCCGAGCAAATACGACACCACGGATTCCCCTCCCCGGTTCTCGTTGGGACGGTCGGGGTGCAGGCCATCCCGGCAGCTTCCGGTCTCCAGGTCGACCAGCGAGGCCGACAAATCGTTACTGCCCAGAAACCAAGCGAATACCCGTGCGGCTTCGGCTTTCCACTCGACATCGTGATCGGCGCGCCACGCCGCGAGGCATGCCGCGATGGTCGCCGCGGCCTCCAGCGGCTGCTGGTCGAAGGCCTGCGACGGTTGGCGTCGATCCCCAAATCCCGCCGTGCCGATCGGGCGGAATTGGCCACTCGCCGAGGTTTGTCGTCTCACGAGCCAGCGCAGCGACTCCAGGCCGATATTGACATAACGCGATGTCTTGCTGGCCATGCCCGTCATGATCAAAGCCTGGGGCAAGCGAGCGTTGTCGTAGGCCAACCCATCCTCGAACCAAACCCAATCGCCTGTTGCCACGGTGTCGAAGATCAAAACCAGCCGATCGGCAAGCACGGCACGCAGGCGGGTCGCGCGGAGATCATCCGGAACAGCCGAGCAGTAAGCATCGAGCCCAAGCAGCACGAACGCCCATGCGCGCGGCGAATTAAAGCTTTCCGCTGTCGCCATCGCCTCGGAAAACAGCGCCGCAGCCCATGAGCGCCGCGACAGATTGGCATCGGTAAGCGCGCATACGCCCAGAGCCCACAGCGTTCGTCCGTGGCTGTCCTCCGATCCCCTGTCTTCCAGCCAGCAGCGGTTGAAGCCCATGAAATTGCGAAATCGTCGTGTATCCGGATTCCAGGCATGCTGGACGAAGGCGGCAAATCGCGCCGTCAGGACTTCGGGCAACCGCTGTTCGCCCGGATTGTTGAGGGCGCAGGCCACAAGCAGCGCGCGGGCGTTGTCGTCGACGCAATAGCCGTGGGCCCGGTCCGGCACGCTATGAACGGCATGCTGAAACAATCCCGTGTCGTCGCACATCGACAGAAAATGGTCGAGTTGCATCTCCGGCGGCGCGCGGCTGTCGCGCAGCAAGGTGCCGGTATCCGTGCGCGCAATGGTCTTGAGCCGATGCCGCCGCCCGGCGTTCTCGAAGACCGACATATAGCGTTCGGCGGTCCTTTCCCATGTCATTGCACGGCTGCTCGAATAGGCGCGCTTGCGCATCGCCTGCCGAAGCACGTCGTTGGTGAGCAGCTTGGCGATCTCGGCGGCAAGCGCCGCTGCATCGCCGAACGGAACCAGAATGCCACGGCCGTCGGCCAGCAGTTCGCGGGCATGCCAATACGGCGTGGAAACCACGGCCTTGCCGAGGCCGAAGCTATAGGCAAGCGTGCCTGACGTCATCTGGGCTTCACTGAGATACGGCGTTACGTAGACGTCGGACATCGAGATGAAATCGAGCAGTGTTTTCTGGTCGACGAATTGATCGAGAAACACCACGTGATGCTCGACCCCGGCCCGGCGCGCGTGCGCCATCAGGGCCTCGCGGTAGGCTTCTCCCTGATCGCGGACGAGGTTGGGATGCGTCGCACCGAGCACGACGTAAACGGCGTCGGGTCGTGTTTTCAAGATGGAGGGCATCGCATCGATCATGACTTCGATGCCCTTGTTCGGCGACAGCAACCCGAATGTCAGGATGACCGACTTGTTGCTGAATCCAAGCGCAGCCTTGGCCGCGTCGGGTTCGACGAACGCGAATTCCGGGATGCCGTGAGGGATGATTTCGATCTTCTCGTCAGCCACATGGTAGACCGAGCGCAACAGCTCCCGACCTTTCTCGGCCATCACGACGACCTTGGATGAGATTTCGACGATGCGCGCGATGACATCGCGCTGAACCTCCGTCGGCTCGGACAAGACCGTATGCAGCGTTGTCACGATCGGTATGGTCAGGCGTGACAAGAGGCCCATGATCTGACCTCCGGCTTCGCCGCCGAAGATGCCGAATTCATGTTGCAGCGAAACGGCCTCGAAGCCGCCGCTGTTCAGGTAGGCGGCCGCACGGACATAATCCTCCTGCCGGTCGTCGTTTATCTCCAGGCCCACGGTGGGGGGATAATCGTAGGCTTGGCCGTGGTCGGTCATAGCGACGATGACGGTCTCCAGATCACTTCGGGAGGCCGCAATGGCGCTCTGCAAGTCGGTGGTAAAGGTCGCAATGCCACAGCGGCGGGGAAGCGAGTTTCCGATGAATGCGATACGATTTACGGCAGCCAATTTGGCGTCTCCGATGGTTTGAGCGCGGCAGTCTCGAAGGAGGCCGGGACCAGGGCACCCGGAGCGGGGCGTGGCGCCTTGCTGTCGCCCGTGGCGCTGCGCTCTGTTAATGCACCGTGGTTTACGTTCGGGCCGGGATAGGCCAGCAGTGCTTTCAATCCGTTCGCGCCTGTTTCGATTTCCGCATGGTCGGCTTCGAGAAAAGCGGCCTCACCCGGCTCCAGCCCCGTTGAGCCAAGTTGGGCGCGACCTTCGATCGCCAGCAGCCAAGTCTCTTTCGATGCGTCGAGCGCCCACACGGAACCCCGTGCAAGGTCAATTTGCTCCATGACAAAGTAAGAATTGACCGTGAGGACCGTTCGCGCGCCGCTCAATCGTTGGGGAGGCGACTGGGTCCTGCAAGGGCCCGCCGTTGCCACCGCGACGGCATCTTCGATGTGCAATTGTCGCTCTCGTCCATAATCGAACAGCCGGAACGTGGCGTCGCTGTGCTGCTGGATCTCGACAAGCACGATGCCAGCGCCGATCGCATGAATGGTTCCAGCGGGAATGAAAACGACGTCGCCCGGACGAACCGGCTGCCAATGCACGATGTTGGCGATCGAGCCATCGGTGATGGCGGTTCGTAAAGCGGCGACGGAGCGCGGATAGTTCAGTCCCACCGCGACCTTGGCACCGGGGATAGCGGAGACGATGTACCAAGCTTCGGTCTTGCCGTTGGCAAGTCCGATCGAGCGCGCGAACGCATCGTCGGGATGAACTTGAATCGATAGCGGCTCCGTGGTGAAGAGCATTTTGAGCAGCAACGCCGTCTTGGGCGCAGCAGGACCGGGGCGCTCAAACCACAATTCCCCGATCGGGCCATCGCTCGTCGACACCAAGCTCCAGGGACGCAGATCCCGGCTGCCCCAGGGCTTCGGCTTGGTTCGCACGATGGCATGTTCGATCGTCAAGCGGGCCTCCCTGCCTGTGCGTTCAGTCGTTGACGGTTCGTGCCGGACGCGGGCCGGTCCAGGGCGGGAGCGAATCCCATTCAGCCCGTCGCATGCGACGTTCCTCGTCGCCGACTTTGACAAAGACAAACGGGGCGTCGTCCTGCCCGGTCTTCGATCCAGCGAATGTGGCCGGAAGTCCGTTCGAGTTTCGGATAGCTGCTGTGTTTGCCAAGTAACCTCCTGACGATCTCGTGCGAGATCGCTGCTACAGATCAACTGAAATTGGGCGCCCAATGCATCATCGCCGACGCGGCGAGCGGCGGAACACCGAGGAGGCACCAGCCCACTCGCGAAATTTGAATTCTGGGATATCGGACATCCAACCGCCTTCCTGGTTGAGGCGGGAGCGCAATGCTCTCAGTCACCGGTAACGGCCTGGGGCGGGCGGTGATACGAAGCATATAGGAACGTCGTCGCCCAATAGCGAGACGGGAGCATCAAGCAGATTGGCTTTATTAGCTGTATCTTTGTGTTGGCATTGCTCTATGGTCAAAGGCCCGGCGTCCGAGTTGACGAGGGCTATCTGCTCAATCCCAACCCTGGCTGGCCGCTCCGCCTTGCGGAGAGGCTATCGGATGTCGCATGGTTTCAATGGATCATTTCCGCCAAGAGATTCGATCCCGGTTCGAACTGGCGAGCGCGCAGGGGCGGCAGGACCTGACGATCGAATGTGGCGAGCTTTACCGGTCCATGAGCGCGCTCCCCCTTTTCGATCCATGGATGATCTTCTGCTGCAACGCGATGCGCGCGGAAATGGCCTTGACGGATCACTTGATCTTCGATGACGGAAAGCCAAGCCTGCTGACCATTCACTATGCGTTGCCACGACATCAGAAAACGGCCAAAAGCAAGCCAGGTGAAGCGTTGGCTCCAATGACCGGCTTGTCGCTTCTGCTGGTCCGGAACGGCTTGCCAGATCTTCCAGTGGTGCTTATCGAGCCTCATCGCAATTTCGGCACGATCTGGCGCATCAGATTCAACTATGACATTCACGAGCCGCTCTCGATGAGCGCCGGGCAGGCATCGTCATTGGCAACTGAACTGCATCAGATAGGCGCAGACGAGCTGGCTGGTGAGATCGACGACGCGGTCAGAAGTGCGGCGCGCTACAGCGCGATCTGATTGCCATAGGCACGGTCTCCGGGCCATGCCAAGGCGACGAAACAAGCCGCTCTCTTTACGCCGACCGCCTCACCGCGCCCTCACCCGCCGGCGCAATATCCAGCCGACCCAGCATCGCCCTCGCCTGCTCGGCGCAATGCTCGATCAGCCAGCGCTCGAACGCGACCGGCGCCAGCGCCGGCGCGTAGAGGAAGCCCTGCACGACGTCGCAGCCGAGCTCGGCCAGCACCTTGCGCTGGCCCTCGGTCTCGACGCCTTCGGCGACGACGGTCATGCCGAGGCCCTGGCCGACGCGCACGACGGCGGTGGCGATCGCGAGCGCGCCGGCATCCTTCTCGATGTCGCGCATGAAACTGCGGTCGATCTTGAGCTCGCGGATCGGCAGATGCGCGAGGCGGCTGAGGCTGGAATAGCCGGTGCCGAAATCGTCCACCGACAGCCCGACGCCGAGCTCGCGGATCGCGTTCATGGTCTCGAGCGCGGACATGCCGTCCTGCATGAACGCGCCCTCGGTGATCTCGAGCATCAGGGCATCCGCCGGCAATTCGTATTCGGCGAGGATGTCCTTGAGCCGCGCGGCCAGCGTGACGTTGCGGAAATTGATCGGCGACAAATTCACCGACACGCTGGGGATGTTGAGCCCGGCGCGGCGCCAGCTCGCCATCTGCCGGCAGGCCTCGCGCACCGACCACAGGCCGATCTGCTCGATCAGGCCGCACTCCTCGGCGAGCGGGATGAACCTCGCCGGCGAGACGTCGCCGAGCACGGCATCACGCCATCGCGCCAGCGCCTCGACGCCGTGGATGGCGCCGTCGCTGCTGCGGATCTGCGGCTGATAGCTCAGCGTCAGCGCACCCTCCGCGATGGCCTTGCGCAGTGCTGCGATCAGCGCCAGCCGCTGCTCGGTGAGCCCGTTCATCTCGGCGCTGAACATGCGATGGGTCGAACGCCCGGCCTGCTTGGCCATGTACATGGCGGCGTCGGCCTGCTGCATCAGCGTGTCGATGTCGGTGGCGTGATCGGGATAGAGGCTGATGCCGATGCTGGCCGACATCGGCATCAGTTTCGATCCGAGCCGCAAGGGCGCGGCGAGCGCTTCGGTGATTTCGGCCGCGACGCGCTCGGCCGCCTCGGCGTTGCGCTGCGGCAGCAGGATGACGAATTCGTCGCCGCCGAGCCGCCCCAGCATGTCCTCGGGCCCGATGTGCTCGCGCAGGCGCTGCGCGAGCTGGATCAGCAGCTCGTCGCCGGCGGCATGACCGAGCGTGTCGTTGACGTCCTTGAAGTGATCGACGTCGAGGAAGGCGAGCGCGACGTGGCTGCCGGTCGGGCAGGCATCGATCGCGGTGGTGATCAGGTTGCGGAGCTGCGCGCGGTTCGGCAGGCCGGTGAGAATGTCGTGATAGGCGAGCCGCGCGATCTCCGCCCGCGCCTCCTTGCGCTCGATCGCGAAGGCACCGAGGCTGACGCAGGCCTCGACGATGCGCCGGTGCCAGTTGCTCGGCGCACGCGGCTCGCGGTAGTAGAAGGCGAAAGTCGCGATGACGCGGCCGTCCTTGGCCTTGACCGGGGTCGACCAGCAGGCGCGCAGGCCAATCCCGAGCGGCATCGCCTTGTAGGGCTGCCAGCGCGGATCGGTGTCGAGATCTTCAGCAAGCACCGGCTCGCCGTAGAAGGCCGCGGTGCCGCAGGAGCCGACATTGGGGCCGATCGCGACACCGTCGAGCGCGCGGGAATAGTCCTCGGGCAGGCTGGGGCCGCCGAGCGGATGGATCAGCCCCGCGGCGTCGATGTGAAGCAGCGAGCAGACGACGTCGGGCGCGATCTCCTCGACCCGGCGGCACAGCCTGTCGGCGATGTCGGTGATCGGCACCTCGTCGGCCAGCGAGCCCATGATGAGCTGCTGGAGCGAGCGCAGCTGCTTGGTCTCGGTGATGTCCTCGAGCAGCGCGAAGATGTGCCTGACCCGGCCCTTCTTGTCGCGGAAGGCATCGAGGCGGGCGCACACCCAGATCTCCTCGCCGTCCTTGTTGTAGACCAGCGTCTCGATCTCGCCGCGCCGCCCGCCGGTCATCAGGCGCTTGACCAGCCTGGCGACACGCTTGCGATCGGTGTGGCGGCCGGCGATGAGCTCGCCCGCGTGTCGACCTTCGGCTTCGCCGCTGGTATAGCCGAACAGCGCCGTGAACGCCGAATTGACGTAGACGATATTTTGCTCGACGTCGGTGATGATCACCGCGCGGTTGGTCTGGTCGGACACGGCGTGGAGCAGCCCGATCCTGGCGCGGCGGTCGGCATCGGCGGTGACATCGCGCGCGAACACGATGCGATGGGTCGCGCCGCCGACGGTCGCCGGCGACATCGCGACCTGCGCCTTGATGCGGCTGCCGTCGCGTCGCACGAGGCTGATCTCCTCGCGAAAGTCGGCAACCGGATCGGCCTTGAGGCACCTGAGCGTGAGAATGTCGGCATCGCGGCCGAGCGCGTCCGTGCGGGCGAGCTTCCAGATCCGCTCCGCGGCGGCATTGAAATGCGTGATGCGATGCGCGTCATCGACGATGACGATGGCATCGTCGGCGCATTCGAGCGCGACGCGCAGTACGTCCGGCATTTCCTTCACTGGGCAATCGGAGGCAGACATGGTTTGAACCCGGAGGCATCGGGAAGAAGCGGCAATCGGCCCGAAGCTAAGGCTCCGATGGTGTCCAAGACGTTTTTGCAATCCCGCCGCACCGCGCCAAGACGCGGCATGCTTAACGTTCTGCGAAAAAAGCGTAGGTATCTTGATGCGCTATGGAACCTGCTCCGCTGTAGCCCCGGGGTTGAGCCGGTGCAGCCGTCCCGCCACGGCCCGTACCTTGCCCGGCGAGGCCCGCCAGACCGACAGCGCCGACAATCCGCTCACGAGCATCGCAATGGCGAATGCGAACGTGTAATCGCCGGTGCGATCATAGAGGAGGCCGGTGAGCCAGGGACCGGCCGCGCCGCCCGCCAAGGCCGCCAGCATGATCATGCCGAAAATGCTGCCCTGGTGCCTGCCCTGGAAAATCTCGAACACCACCGCGCCCATGATCGAGGTGAGGCCGTAACCGAGCGCGCCTTGTGTGAACACCATGACGTAGACCAGCCACAGCGACGGCTCGAATTTCAACGCGATCAGCGCCGCAAAGCAGATCGCGAAGCCGGCGCAGCTGATCGCCCACACCCATTCCCGGCCGATCCGGTCGGAGACATGGCCGAGCAGGATCTGGCCGGGAATCCCGAGCAGGCTGACGGTACCGAGCGCCCAGACCGCGACGCTCGGGCTGAAGCCGATGTCGAGCAGGAATTTCGTCTGGTGCACCTGCACCGCGTACCAGATGTAGAGGCCGCAGAAATAGCCGAGCGCGATCCACCAGAACCGCGCCGTCGCGATAGCGCGCTTCAGCGTCCACTCGGTGTTGGCCCAGACGGGATCGACGACGTTGGAGATTGGTTTTGCGGCACCCGGGGCGTGCGCGGCGTCGCCATCCGGCTGGAGGCCGATATCCTCGGGGCGCTTGTGCAGGAACAGGTTGATCGGCGCCAGCACGATCAGGATGAGCAGGCCCATCGCGGTGCACGCGGTGCGCCAGCCGGTCTGCTCGATCATGTGCTGCACCCAGGGCAGCAGCGTCACCGAGCCGATGCCGACGCCGGCGAAAGCGATGCCGATGGCGAAGCCGCGCTTGCGGATGAACCAGTTCGGCAGGAACTGCGACTGGCCGGAATAGCCGAGACAGACGCTGCCGGCGCCGACCATGACGCCGATGGTGACATAGAGATGCCAGGGCTCGCTGGTGAGCGGGGCGAGCAGCAGCCCGCCGCCCATCAGCAGAACGCCAAGCTCCATCACCGCGCGCGGGCCGGCACGATCCATCAGGCGGCCGATCAGAGGGCTTGCCACGCCGGAGGCCACGAAGCCGAACGAGAAGGCGCCCGCGGTGATGCCGCGCTCCCAGCCGAACTCGGAGAGGATCGGCGGAAAGAACAGAGAGAAAGCGGTGCGCGCGTTGACGCCGATGGCCATGGTGACGAAGGTCACGGCGACCACGACCCAGCCGTAGAAGAACGGAAGTCGCATGGTGTGCTTGTTCATCCCTAGATGGCGCTACCGACCATCCGGAGCCGCCCGGGTCAAGCAGTTTTCGCGGGACGCGCGTTGGCGCAGGGTAATCTCACGGGCGCTCAGGCTGCGTCGCGCTGCGACGGCCGGGCGGATTCATCGAACGCGATCTGGTCGACCGGCTGGGGACGTCCGAACAGATAGCCTTGCGCGAAATTGACGCCGAGCGCCGTCAGGCGCTCGAACTCTTCGCGTGTCTCGACGCCTTCGGCGGTGACCGACATGTCGAGGCCGCGCGCCAGCGTCACGATCGAGGCGATGATGGCGGAAGAGCGCGGCTGATGCGTGAGGTTGCGGATGAACGACTTGTCGATCTTGATCTTGTCGAACGGGAACGCGGTCAGATAGCTCAGCGAGGAATAGCCGGTGCCGAAATCGTCGAGTGCCAGCTCGATGCCGAGATGCTTCAACCGTTCCATGAAAGCGAGGTTCTCGACCCCGCGTTCCAGCAGCACCGATTCGGTGATCTCGATCTCCAGCCGCTGCGGCGGCAGGCCTGACGCCGAGAGCGCCGCGCAGATCATCTCGAACAGCTCGGCTTCCTTGAATTGGATCGGGGACAGGTTCACGGCGACCATGAGATTGGCCGGCCAGCCTGCCGCGTCCGCGCAGGCGCGGCGCAACACAAATTCGCCGAGCGGCACGATCAGCCCGGTCTCCTCGGCAAGCGGAATGAACTGGTCCGGCGGGATCAGGCCGCGCGTCGGATGCCGCCAGCGCACCAGCGCCTCGAAGCCGCGCCGCTCGCTCGTGAGGGCATCGACGAACGGCTGGTAGTGCACCTCGAGCTGGCAGCGTGCGATGGCGTCGCGCAAATCTCCTTCGAGCGTGCTGCGCGCCTCGAGCTCTGCCGACATCGCCTCGTCGTAGATGGTGAAGCAGTTGCGGCCGGCCGATTTCGAGCGGTAGAGCGCAAGGTCGGCCTTCTTGAGCAATTGCTCATGGTCGCTGCCGTGATCCGGCGCGATCGCGATGCCGATGCTGGTGCCGATCTCGACGCGATGTCCGGGCAGCAGGAAGGGCTCGGCGACGAGCTTGGCGATCCTCGCCGCCAGCTCGGTCGCGCAGGCGCGCTGATCCTCGCAGCCTTCCTGGATGATGGCGAACTCGTCGCCGCCGAGCCGGGCGAGCACGTCGCTGGCACGCAGCGCGGATTTCAGCCGCTGCGCCACCTGGCGCAGCAGCACGTCGCCGGCACCGTGACCGAGCGAGTCGTTGACGTTCTTGAAGCGGTCGAGGTCGAGCATCAGGATCGAGAAGGTCGAACCGGCATCGTCCAGCCGGCCGTTGAGCTCGTCGAGCCGGGCGAGAAAGAAGGCACGGTTCGGCAAGCCCGTCAGGATGTCGGTCTGGGCAAGCTCGAGCACCCGCCGGTTCGCCAGCGACAGCCGCCGCGAATTGCGGCTCGCGAGCATCAGATAGGCCGACAGCGACAGCGTGAGCAGCATGCCGACGATGAGGACCGCAGTCGCGCGATCATAGGAGGTTTCGAGGGCGCCCCCGGCGGTTGGCATGGCGCGCACCTGCCATTCGGTATCGCCGATCTTGAGACCGCCCGACCAGTGCAGCGCCCGGGCGACGTCCCGCATCGACTGCGGCGCCGCGGCAGCCGACGAATAATCCGGCAGCACGTCCTGGAGGCTGACGATCTGGCCCGTGAAGGGCGGGTAGACGTTGACGCTGACCGCGGGGGTTGCTCCGGTGGTGACGCGAATGGACTGGATCAGCAGTGGCAGGTCGAAGATGCCGACGACGAAGCCGGCGAGGTTGCGGCGGCGATCCGCGACCGTCTCGCGCGACGTGCCCTTGGCATAGACGGGAATCGCGACGAGGACGTCGGGCTGCCGGCCGCCTTCCTTGGGTTCGTAGAGGCGTGTGCGGATGGCCGCGACGCGGTCGTTGTCGCGGGCGCTCTCCAGCGCCGCGCGACGTTCCGGAACGGTCGCATAGTCCATGCCGTAGACCGACGAGGTCTTCGGCTGCGTCGAGTAGAACACCGGAAAATATTCGTCGCCCTGCGGCGCGACCGCGAAGGCATCGCCCTGAAGCGACTTGATGCGATAGCCCGATACGCCGTCCGTGATCGCGGCGGCCTCGTATTCGGCGCGCTCCCTGCGGTTCACGCGTGGCACCCAGGCGATGCGCAGCATGCCGGGATGGCGCTCGAACAGGCGGGCGCAGAAGGTCTCGAATTCGCTGCGGGTGATTTCCTCGTTGGTCGACTCGAACAGCGTGCGCAACGCGACGAGCCTGGAGATGTACTCGCCCGTGCCGTTCTGCATGACGATCGCTTCGGTCTCGGCCGTGTTCTCGAACTCGATCCTGTTGACGCGGTCTTCCCAGCGCGCAACGGCGGCGGCGCCCACGATCGAAAACAGCAGACCGACGGCGACAGCGACCAGCGCAGGGCGATACAGCCCGAGCAGCGGCGCGGCACGCCACCATCCGGTCTTACGTCTCCGATCCTGATCGTTCTGATCCTGACCGCCCATTTCGATACGCCAGTCCCCCTCGACAGCGGCACGAACTTCTGGTTGAGCCGCCTGAGCGACTATCGGACAAGGAACGGAGTTAAAAACCGTAAAATTTCGGAACCGGGGCGCTTCGCATTGCGCGGCTTAGTTAACGATTGCCCTGCAAAGTCGCGGCAGTGTGGAAGTAACTTGCCGGTTTTCCCCGGAATCTTACGGATCACCGTCGCGGCGCGCCTTAGCGACCTGTTCAGCCCCGCCAAACTATCGTTTCCGCCGAACCCGTCCCTACCCGGCAACCACCCTCATGACACGATCGCGATCCGCGACATGCCTCGCCCTGACCATCGCATTGCTGGCAGCAAGCCTGCTGCCTGCGAAGGGCGACGAGGCCGGCGTCAGCGACGACGCGATCCTGTTCGGCCAGGCCGCCGCGCTCGAAGGCCCCTCCTCCGCGCTCGGGCAGCGCCTGCGGCAGGGCATCGTCGCCGCGTTCACCGAGATCAACGAAAAGGGCGGCGTCCACGGCCGCAAGCTCCAGCTCATCAGCCGGGACGACGGCTACGATCCCGATCGTTCGGCGGCGCAGACGCTGCGTCTGATCGAGGAGGACAAGGTGTTCGCGCTGATCGGCGCGGTGGGCACGCCGACCGCGATCGCGACGATCCCGATCACCAGCGTCAGGAACGTTCCCTTCATCGGCCCGTTCAGCGGCGCCGAATTCCTGCGTGACCTCGAGCTCGGCAACGTCGTCAACATCCGCGCGAGCTACGGCGCCGAGGCCGAGGCCTGGGTCAAGCACCTCACCGAGGATCGCAAGTTCACCCGCATCGGCATCTTCTACCAGGACGATTCCTTCGGCCGCGACGGCCTTGCCGGCGTGAAGCGCGCGCTCGCCAAGCGCGGTCTCGAGCTTGCCGCCGAAGGCACCTTCGAGCGCAACACCCGCGCCGTCGCCTCGGCCTGGCGGATGATCAAGCGCGCCGAACCGGAGGCCATCGTCATGGTCGGGACCTACGGGCCCTGCGCCGAGTTCATCAAGCTCGCGCACCGCAGCGGCGCCTATCCGACCTTCGTCAACATCTCCTTCGTCGGCGCCAATGCCCTCGCCAAGGAGCTCGGCCCCGATGGCGAAGGCGTCATCGTCTCGCAGGTGGTGCCGTTTCCCTGGGATCGCTCGCTCAAGCTCGTCGCCGACTACCAGGCGGCGGAGAAGGCGCTGGACCCGACGCTGACACCGGACTTCGTGTCGCTCGAAGGCTACCTCTCCGGCCGCCTCGCCGCCGCAGCGCTGGAAAACGCCGGACCGCAGCCGACGCGCGCGAGCCTGCTGCGCGCCATCAACGATGTCGGCCGCTTCGACATCAGCGGCAACGTCGTCACCGTCGGCGTTCGCGCGATCGACACGCCGCCGAAGGTTTTCCTTACAGTGATCCAGAAGGACGGGACGTTCAGGGCGGTGGACAGGCTTTAGGGCCGCCGCGTCCAGCGCTCGGCGTTGACGGCGCCCGGCGGCACCTCGCCTTTGACGATGGCAGCCACCTGCCGCACGGTTTCCAGCGACTGGTATTCGATCGCCTGCGGCGTCAGGCCGCCGACATGCGGCGTGGCGATGACGTTGGGAAGTTTCGCCAGTTCGGGCGCCGGCATCTGGTCTGGCGCGCGGCCGACATCCATCGCAGCGCCGGCGATGCGGTTCTCGCGTAGCGCCCTGGCGAGTGCTGCTTCATCGACGAGATTGCCGCGGGAGAGATTGATGAAGACGGCATGCGTCTGCATGCGCGCCAGTGCCGCCTCCCCGATCAAATTCTCGGTCTGCTCGTTGGCGATGGCGAGACAGACCACGTAGTCCGATGCGGCGAGGAGCTCCTCGAGACTGACCTGCCGGATGGCGCTGTCGCTGACGGTCGTAAAGGGGTCTGCGACCAGCACCTCCATACGCAGCACTTTTGCGACCTCGGCGAGGTAGCGCCCGATGCTGCCATAGCCGACGATGCCGATCTTGCTGCCCGCGAGCTGGCGGCCCATCCGCGCTTCGGGCTTGCGGCCGGCGTGATAGTCGGCGGTCGTCCGCGACACGCCGCGGGAGAGATCGACCATGAAGCCGAGCGCGAGCTCGGCCACCGCCTGCACGAAGCCGGGACCGGCGCGGGTCACGAGCACGCCGGCCTGCGAGGCAGCCTCCACATTGACGTTCCGGATGTCGACGGCGCAGCGGACGAAGGCGCGCAGACGCGGCAATTGCGCAAAGATTTCGCCACGCCCTTCGGTCATGCGATCGGCAACGATGATGTCGGCATCACCGGCTGCACGCACGAGGCCGGCTGCGTCCAGCGTCGCGTCGCTCTCATGCAGGATCACCTCGGCTGTCGCGCGAAGACCGTTCAGGCTGCGGTCGCCGTAATAGTTGCGACGCATCTCCGGCGTATGAGCCAACAGGACCTTCACGGCACAACTCCTTCAGTAGCCGAATGCCCGCGGCAGCGCGGTCGAGAGCCATGGCACGAAGGCGATGACGAGCAGGCAGAGGAACAGCAGGCCGAGATAGCCCATGATCGGCTTCACCGTCTGCTCGATCGGCACGTTGCCGATCAGGCAGGCGCCGTAGAGCCCGAGCCCGAGCGGCGGCGCGAACAGACCGATGCCCATCGCGATCACCAGCACGACGCCGAAATGCAGGGGATCGATGCCGAGCTGCACGGCGACCGGCAGCAGCAGCGGCCCGAAGATGATCAGCGCGGCGGCGCCTTCCAGCACCGAGCCCATCACGATCAGCACGGCGATCGCGAGCAGGATGAACAGCCAGGTACCGCTGGTCTTTGACAATCCGAGCATGAAGTCACCGACTGCATGCGGCACTTGCTGCAAGGTCAGCGTGAACGCCAGCGATTGCGCGGCGGCGACGATGAACAACACGAGTCCTGCGCGCGTCGCGGCCTGCACAAAGCTGTGCGCGGCCGTTCCGAAGCTGAGCTCGCGGAACACGAGGCTGCCGACGACGAGCGCATAGGCCACGGCGAAGGCCGATATCTCGGTCGCCGTGGCAAAGCCGCTCTTGAAGCCGAAGAAAATCATGAAGATCAGGCCGAAGGCGGCGATCGCACCGCTCCACAGGCCCGACACTGGCGCCTGCGGCTCGACCTCCCCGGCCTCCGCCGGCGGCTTGCCGAAGATGATGGAGACCGCGATCAGCACCAGCGCCATCAGCGCCGCCGGCAGCAGCCCGGCCATGAACAGGCCGCCGATCGACAGGTTCGCCACGAAACCCAAAATGATCAAATTGATGCAGGGCGGGATGGTTTCCGCCATCACGGCGGACGCCGCGAGCAGCGCCACCGCGCCGCCCGGATTCTGCCTGGAGCGCCGCGCGGCCGGGATCAGCACGGAGCCGACCGCGGCGACGTCGGCCATCTTCGAGCCGGAGATGCCGGAGAACAGCACCATCGAGGCCACCATCACGACGTTCAGCCCGCCGCGCATACGGCCGACCGCGCGCTGCAACAGCTCGATCAGGCGCACCGACATGCCGTTGGCTTCCATGAGGTAGCCGACGAGGATGAAGAAGGGGATCGCGAGCAGCACGAAATTGTCGATGCCGCGCGCCATCTGCTGGGCGAAGATGACGCCAGGCAGCGCACCTTCGACCCAGATGAAGACCAGCGCGGCCAGCGCCAGCGCAAAGCCGATCGGCAGACCGCCGAACAGGGTTGCGAAGAAGCCGATCAGCATCAGCGTGCCCGCCGACGGCACCGAGGACGGCGACAGATAATCCCAGGCCAGATAAAGGCCGGTGACGATGACGATCGCGATGAGCCCCCTGACGATGTCGGGCAGCGGCCTTGCGCAGAGCTGGTCGATCGCGAACACCGTCATGAACAGCGCGCCGATCCCCATCGGGTAGAATGTCAGCTCCAGCGGCAGGCCGGAGCCGGTGGTCTGGCCCGCGGTGAGCGAGCCCAGCTTGATGGCGTTATAGGCGACATAGAACGAGATCAGCACGATCAGCAGCGCGCTGGCGGCATCGACCAGCCTGCGCAGCCGCACCGGCAACAAATCGCGAAAGAACGACACGCCGACATTCTCGCCGCGGGCGAGCGCGCTCGCAGCGCCAAAGAAGGCCGAGCCGACCATCAATCCGCGCGCGACATCGTCGGACCATTCGACCGGCGCGTTGAAGCAGAAGCGCAGCAGCACGGAGGCGCAGACGACCACGAGATCGGCGGCCAGGAGAATGGCCGCGATCGCGTCGCTGAGGCGAAGCAGCAGTGCGATGCTGCCGTGGCGGCCGCCCGAGAGGGGCACGGCGGCTGTCATGGCAAGCCCGGATTTGGTCATCTCAGGCTTGCGTCGCGCGGATGATGTCGATGACGGCCTTGGAGTCCGGCCGCGCCTTGATGAAGTTGTCGTGCTGCGGCGCGACGCGCTTCTTGAACGCTTCGCGGTCGCATTCGGCCACCGTCACGCCCTTCTCGGTCAACGCCGACAGCGCTTCCTTCTCGACCGCAAGGCCGTGAGCGCGGGTGTCGACCGCGGCCTTCTTCGCGGCGTCGAGGAACCCCTCGCGCAGCTTCGGATCCATGCGATTGTAGGTCATGTCGCTGAAATAGATCGCGAGCGGCGAGAAATTGTGCTGCGTCAGCGCGTAGAATTTCGCGGTCTCGAAGAATTTGCTGGCGAGGATCGTCGGCGGATCGTGCTCGAGGCCGTCCAGCACGCCGGCCTGCAACGCCGTGTAGATCTCGCCGAACGCCAGCGGCGTCGCGGCGGCGCCCATCAGACGCAGGCATTCGGTGATGACGGGATTTGGCAGGGTGCGGATCTTGAGGCCGGCGAGATCCTCCGGGGTCTTCACCGGCTTCTTCGCCAGCACGCTGCGTGAGCCGAAATTATAGGCCCAGGCGATGATGCGGATGTTGCCGCCCTTGAGCAGCGCGTCCTCGATCGGCTTGGCGGCGCCGGACTCGAACGCCTTGGTCTGCTGCGGAAAGCTCGAAAACAGGAAGCCGAGATCGAAGGTGCCGACCAGCGGGACCAGATTGGCCGAGATCGACGAGCCCGACACCATGAGGTCGATGACGCCGAGCTTCACCGAATTGATGACGTCGATCTCCTGGCCGAGCTGGTTGTCCGGGAAGAACGCGACCTCGACCTGCTCGCCGAGTCCGTTGCCCTTCAGATTCTTGACGAGGTTGTCGTAATAGACGCGGCCGTTGGCGAATTTGGGATCGTTCGGCAGCGAGGAGGAGCATTTCAGCTTCAGCGTCGCAGCCTCGGCGCGGCCGATGATGGCGGGAGAGAGCACGAGGCCGGCAGCGACCGCCGCCGATGATTTGATGAACGCGCGACGGTTCACGGGCACGATGGTCATGGCGCGGTCTCTCCCCGATATTTTTGTTCGCGGCCGCGATCGTTGCCACGGCCTGTTGCTTTGGACTGTATGGCCAAAGCGACGGCACAGGCAAGGGACGCGGCCGGGGAGCCCAGATGGCGCGAACGGCAGGCGTGTCGGCCAAGGCCGAGCAAAACGCCTGCTTTTCTAGATGTTTTCGATCATGCCGCACGGCCGCGACAGGGACTGCCATGCAAGATTGCAGCGGATCGATCCAATTCAGGTATGGATCAATACCGAACGCAGATTGATGGGCAGGCAGCAAAAAGAGCTGCAGGATCGTGCCCGCAGCTCTCATGTTCGAATGAGGTCGTGACGTCAGCGCGAATGCGCGCCGCTGAGTTGCCCGCTTGCCGCGGCGACATCGCGGGACGGACGCAACGCATAGGCGCCGTCGCCGAGCAGGGCCTGCGCAGCAAGCGCGATCGCCCAGAAGGCGGGGAATTCCCAGCCGCCCTTCGGATTGGTGAAGAAGAAGCCGGCGGCGCCGTGCACGGTGAAGATCGCGCCCAGCAGGATTGGAATGCCGGCCAGCGCCGCGTAGCGGGTCCAGACGCCGAGGATCAGGGCGAACCCGCTTAGCACTTCCACGGTCATGATGAGATAGGCGAGCTCCGGCGGGAAGCCGAGGCTGCCGAAGAACTTTGCGGTGCCGGCGGGTGTGAACACGAACAGCTTCAGGCTGGCATGGGCGAGGAAGAGTGCGCCCAGCGTCACGCGCAGCACGAGCGCGGCGTAGGGCGCGGTACGGAAGTCGATCATGGCGGTCTCCTTTGCTGCACCGCGCTATGATCTATTCCCATTCAAATGATAATCGGCTATTTTAGAATTATACTTCACACCGACAGAGTGAAATCAATGCTCGACCGGCTGACCAGCCTGGAAGTCTTTGCCAAGGTGGCTGCCAATGGCAGCCTGTCCGGTGCGGCCCGGGCGATGGGGTTGTCGCAGACCATGGTGACCAAGCATGTGGCTGCGCTGGAGACGCGGCTTGGGATCAAGCTGTTCCACCGCACCACACGGCGGCTGTCGATCACCGAGGCGGGCCGTCTCTATCTGGAATCCTCCGAGCGCATTCTCGCCGACATGGAGACGGCCGATGCCGCCGTCGCGCGTGAGCGCGTCGAGCCGCGCGGGCTGCTGCGGGTCAACGTGCCGGTCGTGTTCGGCACGCGGCAGATCGCGCCTGTCATCGCCGAGTTTTTGGAACGCCATCCCGAGGTCACGATCGAGCTCGGCCTCAATGATCGTCTCGTCGACCTCGCCGAGGAAGGCTGGGACCTTGCGATCCGCATCGGCAAGTTGCGCGACTCCAGCATGGTCGCGCGGCGGCTCGCGCCGAACCGCCTGATCGTCTGCGCCGCGCCCTCATACCTCGACAAGCACGGCACGCCGCGCAGCGTTGCCGACCTCGCCGCGCATAATTGCCTCGGCTACACGCTGACGCAGCAGGGCAGCGCGGCGGAGTGGCCGTTCGGCGCCGAAGGCGAGATCCGCATCCAGATCAGCGGCACCTTGCGCGCCAACAATGGTGAGGCGCTGCGCGCGGCGACATTGGCCGGACTCGGTCTCTCGCGGCAGCCGACCTTCATCATCGCGGACGATTTGCGCGCCGGCACGCTGGTCGCGCTTCCACTCGACCAGCCGGAAGTCCAGACCTCGGCGGTGTATGCCGTTTACCTGCCCGATCGCCGGCCGCCGGCCAAAGTGCGCGTCTTCATCGACTACCTCGCGGCGCGTTTTGCGCCTGTTACGCCCTGGGATCGCGGACTGTTCTAACGAAGCACGGCCTGGCGCGCCGGCTCAGGCAGATCCGTTGCCCCATTATGCCGCAGCTCGCAGCGTGAGATAGCGCACAGACAGAATCGTGGCGACCTCCTAGAAAAGGTGACATCATCGCGCGCATTGCCGATGGAGGTGACCCCATGCGCCGTCCAGTCCTCAGTCATTTATTCCTCGCCTCCGGCCTTCTTGCGCTCACGCAATTGATGACGCCGACGGAGGCCTCCGCGGAAGCGCGGCTCGCACTCGTGATCGGCCAATCCGCCTATCGCACCGTGCCGGAGCTGCCCAACGCCGCCAACGACGCCAAGGGCATGACGGAACTGCTCGGCAATGCCGGTTTCACCGTCACCACCGCCGCCAATCTCGGCCAGAACGAGATGCGCACAGCGATCTCGGATTTCGCCGGCAAGGTCAGCGCCAGCGGCGCCGACACCGTGGCGCTGGTGTTCTATGCCGGCCACGGCCTTCAGATCGACGGCGAGAACTATCTCGTGCCTGTCGATCTCGATCCCAAGCGCGAGGCCGACATTCCGCTCCAGGGCGTGCGGCTGAACGATCTGCTCAACACGCTCGGCGCGCTGCCGACGAAGGCGCGCATCTTCATGCTCGATGCCTGCCGCAACAACCCGTTCCCGGCACTCTCGGGCGCCGGCCACGGCCTTGCCATCGTCGACACCAAGGCCGGCGCGCCCGGCTCCTTCATCTCCTATTCGACCTCGCCCGGCGCCGAGGCCGAGGATGGCTCCGGCATCGACAGCCCCTACACCACGGCCGCGCTGACCGTCGCCAAGCAGCCCAACCTGCCGATCGAGGAAGTGTTCAAGCGCATCCGCGTCGCGGTTGCGCAATCGACCGACGGCCGGCAGATCCCATGGGAAAGCTCCTCGCTGACGACCGACTTCAAGTTCTTCGGCGGCGACAGCGGCGGCGGCGGACAGCCTGCTCTCCCGGGTGCCTCGTCGATGGCGCTCGCCAGCGGCACGCGCAGCGTCGCCGACTGGCGCAAGGATTTGCAGGGCAAGGACGCCAGGGCCGCCTATGAGCTCGTGATCACCGACGACACCGTCGAGGCTTATCAGGCCTATGTCGAGCTCTACACGCAGGACACCCGCACGCCGCGCCTGCGCACGGTGCTGGAGCGCCGGCGCCAGATGCTGGCCTGGGAGCGCGCCACCGCGATCAACACCCGCGCTTCGTTCGAGGCGTATCTGAACAACTGGGACAACAGCGACTTGGCTGCGACCGCGCGCCGGCTGCTGCTTCGCGTGCAGAATCGCAACTATGCCCTGCCGGTTGCGGCTGCGGCGTCCCCTGCTCCGGTCGCCGTCGCCATGGCGCCGACCTGCCCGTGCTCGACGCCGACACCGCCGGCTTCGCCGGTCAATCCGGCGGTTGCGCCCGTCATCAAAAAGCGCGTCGACGACACCCCGCCGAAGCGCAAGGTGGTCGAGACGCCGCCGAAACGCCGGGCTGCGCCTCCGCCCGACGAAGTGGTCTACGAGCGCGCCCCGCCGCCACCGCCGCCCGCCGCCTTGGGTGTCGGCATCGGGATCGGGATTGGCATGGGCCGCGGCGGCTACGGCGGTGGCGGTTATGGTGGAGGCGGCTACGGACGCGGCGACAATTATCGCAGCCGATACTGAGGCCCCCTCACGTGACGCGAAGGGCAATCTGTCCTCCGTCATTGCGAGCGCAGCGAAGCAATCCAGAGTCTTTCCGCTGAGGGATCCTGGATTGCTTCGCTGCGCTCGCAATGACGACGGATGGAGAGAAATTGCGTCTGCCGCTTCCCGATACGGAAATGCTGTAGTCTTATAAGCCAACGAGCCTTTCCGGGGATTCCACATCGATGCCGCACGACGCGTCCGCCAAACATTCCTGGCCGCTCTTCCGCTCGCTCGCGTCCTACGCCCTGCCCGGCGACCTCATGGCGGGGCTGACGCTGGCGGCGATCGCGATCCCCGAGCAGATGGCAACCGCACGGCTCGGCGGGTTCGCGCCGCAGATCGGCTTCTTCGCCTTCATGGCGGGCTCGCTCGGCTTTGCGCTGCTCGGCGGTAACCGCTTTTTGTCGTGCGGCGCCGATTCCACGATCACCCCGATCTTCGCCGGCGGGCTTGCGGCGCTGGCCGCGGCGGGGACACCCGAATATCAGGGTCTCGCGATCGCGCTGGCACTGATGGTCGGCGCCATGATGCTCGCCGGTGGCGCCTTCCGCCTCGGCGGTATTGCCAATCTCTTGTCCGTGCCGGTCATGGTCGGCTTTCTCGCCGGCATCTCGGTCCACATCATCGTCTCGCAATTGCCTGGTGTGCTCGGGCTTCCGTCGCCAAGCGGGCCGACGCTCGACCGCATCGGCGTGCTTGCGACCGAGTTCGGCCGCAGCAATCCATTCACGCTGTGCATCGGCTTCGGCGTGCTGGCCGTGGTCTTCGTCTCCGAAAAGATCAGCGCAAAGATTCCGGGCGCGCTGATCGGGCTGGTCGCAGCGACGCTGGCCACGATCGCGCTCGGCCTCGAAAGCAAGGGCATCAACGTCGTCGGCAGCGTGCCGGGCACGCTGCCGCGGCCGACCTTCCCCGCGCTTGCGCCCGAGATGTGGGTGCGCCTCGTGCCCCTCGCCTTCGTCATCACGGTCGTGGTGATGGTGCAGACCGCCGCCACCACGCGATCCTTCCCATCCGATCCCGACGAGCCCGCCGATGTCGATCGCGACTTTCTCGGCGCGGGCGCCGGCAGCATGCTGGCAGGCCTGTTCGGGGCGTTTCCCGTCAACGCCAGCCCGCCGCGAACGGGCATCGTTGCCGAGACCGGCGGACAATCGCAGCTCGCGGGCCTTGCCGCGGCCGCGATCGTGCTGGCCCTGCTGGCGTTCGGCACCGGACTGTTGAGCCACGTGCCGGACGCAGCGCTGGGCGGCATCCTGCTGTTCGTGGCGCTGCGCATCATCCGCCTGAAGCAGATCGTCACGATCTACAGGCAGTCCTTCAGCGAATTCCTGCTGATCGTCGCGACCGCCGCGCTGATCATCGCGCTGCCGATCCAGCAGGGCGCGTTCCTCGGCATCATGCTGTCGCTGCTGCACGGCATCTGGAGCACCACGCGCGCCAGGCTGATCGAGTTCGAGCGCGTGCCGGGTACTACGATCTGGTGGCCGGCGCATCCGCACATCACCGGCGAACGCATCGCCGGCGTCGCGGTGATCGGGCTCCAGGCGCCGCTGTCCTTCCTCAACGCGCCGGGTTTCCGCAGCGACGTGACCAAGGTGCTCGGCACGGCGGCACCGCAACTGCTGGTGCTGGAGGCGAGCGGCATGGTCGAGATCGACTTCACCGCCGCGCAGATCCTGCTCGATGTCTTCAAGGCGTGCGACGAACAGGGTGTCACGGTCGCGCTGGCGCGTCTCGAATCGGTGCGCGCGCAGGACGCGTTCGAGCGGTTCAGGCTGTTCGACGTGCTGCCGAAGGAGCGCGTCTTCCACAGCGTGGACGAGGCGGTGCGCAAGCTGGGGAAATAGAGTCAGCGGGCTTTGAGTCGAACCGATCGTGCCGCGGTCCTGGTGCACCTCGCCCGCTTGCGGGAGAGGTCGGCGCGTCCCGGGCGATGCGAAGCATCGTCCCGCGCGCCGGGTGAGCGTTCTTTCCTCCAGGATTGTCCCGTTGCGGAGATACCCTCTCCCCGGCCCTCCCCCGCAAGCGGGGGAGGGAGCGCACCGTCCTCACGGCAACTGTCAACGTTTACCGTTTACGATGCCAATGTCGGGTGATCCCGCTGCACCCTCTCGCGGATCCAGTTGGCGTGGATCGCGCGAAACAGGATCTGCGCGGTCTTGAGGTCGTTCGCCTTCATGCAGAGATCGACGATGCGATGCACGGCGTCGTCGCGCATCAGCGCGTCGGAGATCTTCATCGCGATTTCCATCGCGACTTTTGCCGCGCGCTCGTAGTGCTCGCCTTCGCGCCTGTCGTGGCAGGCGGCCGCGCTTGCGGCCGCGGCCTCGCAAATGGCGCGAATGCGCGCGGCGGCCTCGATGTCGCCGAGCGGTCCTTCGATCACCTCATCCCAGATGTCTTGCCGCGTCTTTGGCGCGAACCAGCGCATTGCCCGCTCCGTCTGATGCAGCGAGCATAAACGGCAGCGGCCTCGCGCGCTACGCCTCCGGCACGATCTTGCCGGGGTTGAAGATGTTTTGCGGATCGAGTGCCTTTTTCAGCGCTCGCATCGCATCCAGCGCCTCGGGGCCGAGCTCGGCCTCGAGATATTTCTGCTTGCCCTGGCCGATGCCGTGCTCGCCGGTGCAGGTGCCGTCCATCGCCTGCGCGCGCTCGACCAGGCGGTGCATGAACTCCTCGCCGCGCGCCATTTCATCGGCGTCGTTGGTGTCACAGACCAGCGAGCAGTGGAAATTGCCGTCGCCGACATGGCCGACGATCGGCGACAACAGATTGAGTCGCTTGAGGTCTTCCTCGGTCTCGTTGACGCAATCGGCCAGCCGCGAGATCGGCACGCAGACGTCGGTCGCGACCACGCCGATGCTGTCGCCGGGGCGCAACGCCTTGACCGACCAGTAGGCGTCGTGCCGCGCCTGCCACAGTTTTGTGCGATCCTCCGGCTTGGTGGTCCAGGAAAAATCGCCGCCGCCGCAATCCCTGGCGATCTCGCCGAACGCCTTGGACTGCTCGGCGACCTCGATCTCGCTGCCGTGGAATTCCATCAGCAGCAGCGGCGTCTCCGGCAGCGTCAGCTTCGAATAGGCATTGCAGGCCTTCACTTGGGCGGCATTGAGCAGCTCGATGCGCGCAACGGGAATGCCGGTCTGGATCGCCAGGATCACGGCCTGACACGCCCCTTGCACGGTCTCGAACGACACCGCGCCGGCCGCGATCGTCTCGGGGATGCCGCGCAGGCGGATGGTCAGCTCCGAGATGATGCCGAGCGTGCCTTCGGCGCCGACGAACAGATGCGTCAGGTCGTAGCCGGCCGATGATTTCTTCGCGCGCGTGCCCGTGGTGATGATCTCGCCGTCGCCGCGCACCACCTTCAGCGCCAGCACGCTGTCGCGCATGGTGCCGTAGCGCACCGCGTTGGTGCCGGAGGCCCGCGTCGAGGCCATGCCGCCGAGGGACGCATCCGCGCCGGGGTCGATCGGGAAGAACAGGCCCTGGTCGCGCAGATGCTCGTTGAGCGCCTTGCGGGTGACGCCGGGCTGGATCACGCAGTCGAGGTCCTCGGCATGCACCGCGAGCACCTTGTTCATGTCGCGCAAATCGATCGAGATGCCGCCGGCGGGTGCGTTGACCTGGCCTTCCAGCGAAGTGCCGGTGCCGAAGGCAATGACGGGCACGCCGTTTTTGGCGCAAATCCGCACCACGTCCTGGATGTCGGCGGTCTCCTGCGCCATCACCACGCCATCAGGCGGCTGGTTGACGATCCATGTGGTGGTGTGGCCGTGCTGCTCCCGGACGGCCTGCGAGGTGATGAGGCGGTTGCCGAACCTTGCGGCAAGCTGCTCCAGCGCGCTCGCGAGGGCTTTCGGCTCCGGCCGCGGCGGATTATTGGTGATGGTCGTACCCACGGATAGTCCTCCCGACGAGAAGAAACCGTGGCAAAGGACATCTCACCGGTCAAGTCAAGCGACCGGATGCATAGCCAGGGAATGAAACATGCCGGAGAGTGCTGACCAGGCCGCCAAGGCCGAGCCGTTTCGCAGCTCGATCATGCAGATCGAGCCGCAATGGATCGACTATAACGGCCATCTCAACATGGCCTATTACAACGTGATGTTCGACCGTGCGATCGACGAGCTCTGGCTCGAGCTCGGGATGGGGCCGGCCTACAAGAAGGAGCGCCACGGCTCGACGTTCACCGCCGAATGCCATGTGCGCTATTTGCGCGAGATCCATCTCGGCGATCCCGTGCAGATCCTGGTGTGGCTGCTGGAAGCCGACGACAAGCGGCTGCACACGTTCGAGGAGATGCGGCATGCGACCGAGGGCTGGCTGTCGGCGACGTCCGAGAACATGTCGCTGCACATGGACATGAAGGCCCGGCGCGTTGCGGCCTTTCCGCCCGATGTCCGGGAGCGCGTCGTCGCGGTCACCAAGGCCCATAGCGCCGTCGCACGGCCCGAGGGCATCGGCCGGAGCGTGGCGATGCCCTCGAAGCGATAGTCCGTCTTGCGGCGCTAGATCCTGCGACCGCGGGCCAGGCCGACCACGGCCGAGACCAGGAACAGAACGA
>Ga0065165_1001304_pt1 | contig 27869 bp, 23 predicted proteins | sample AraplaMF_Cvi_mMF_FD_63813 | JGI IMG/M metagenome (GOLD analysis project Ga0065165, IMG submission 63813) | Arabidopsis root microbial communities from the University of North Carolina, USA - plate scrape MF_Cvi_mMF (version 2) (version 3) | ecosystem: Host-associated > Plants > Roots >... | reverse complement strand
GGCAACCGGGGCCTGCTGCACATGGGTGCGCAAGACGTCCTCGATCTGATCGCCGACCTTGCGGATCGGGTTCAGCGCCGCGCGCGGGTTCTGGAAGATCATCGAGACTTCGCGGCCGCGCAGGTCGCGCATCTGGTCCTCGGTCGCGGCCTTGACGTCGATGCCGGAGAACATCACCGAGCCCTCGGCGATCCGCCCGGCCCGGTCGAGGATGCGCATCACCGCATAGGACGTCACCGACTTGCCCGAGCCGGACTCGCCGACGATGGCGAGCGTCTCGCCCTTGGCGACGGAGATGTTGACGTGCTGCACGGCTTTGACGATGCCGCGGCGGGTGGTGAATTCGACGGTGAGGTCCTGGACGTCGAGCAGCGGCTGGGCGGTCATGGGCGGCTCCTGTCGCTCAAGACGTCGAAAACAACCCCATGCACAGTAGAAGCCACTCTGAAATCATTGGAGAATTTTTGCCGGACGTTTGCCATCACGTCCTCCGCTGGGGGTCGACGATGTCGCGGAGGCCGTCGCCGAGGAGGTTGAAGCAGAACACGGCGATCATCAAAGCGAGGCCGGGGAACAGTGCGATCCACCATTCGCCCGACACCATGAAGCCGGCGCCTTCGGCGACCATAATGCCCCATTCGGCGGTCGGCGGGCGGACGCCGAGGCCGATGAAGGACAGGCCGGCGGCATTGAGGATGGCGTAGCCCATGGTCAAGGACATCTGCACGATCATGATCGGCATGATGTTCGGCAGAATGTGCACCAGGAGGATGCGGAATTCGCCGTTGCCGGAGAGCCGTGCCGCCTGCACGAAGCCGGCGTTGCGGCGCACGTTGGCCTCCGCGCGCGCGACGCGGGCGTAGAGCGGGAAGTTCACGATGGCGGTGGCCAGGATGATGTTCTGCACGGTGTTGCCGAGCGCCGCGACGATGCCCATGGCGAGCACGAACAGCGGAAACGCCATGATGGTGTCGGCGATGCGGCCGACGATGCGATCGGTCCAGCCGCCGAAATAGCCCGCCGCAATGCCGGCGAGCCCACCCATCAGGAACACCAGCACGACGGAGGCGACCGCGATGAAGGTATCGAGCCGCGTCGCCACGACGACCCGGCTGAAGATGTCGCGGCCGAGCTGGTCGGTGCCGAACCAGTGCGCGGCCGACGGCGCTTTCAGCGCCGCCGCGGTGTCGGACGCCAGCGGATCGTAAGGCACCACATAGGGACCGAAGATCGCGGCGAGGAGGATCACGATCAGCAGGGCGAAGGAAAAGCCGGTGACCTTGTTCTCGCCGAGAACGTAACGGGTCTGTTCGAGGATCGCGACGAGGCCCGAGGTTCGCGCAGGACCGGCGGGTTCAACAGCAGGCGCAACGGAGCTCATTTTGTCCCCCTACCCTTCCAGCCGGACGCGCGGATCGATCACGCCATAGAGAATGTCGATCACGAGATTGAGCAGCACGTACATCACCGCCATGGTGAGCACAAAACCCTGCACCGGCGCGAAGTCCGACGAGATCAGCGCTTCCACCGCGTAGGAGCCGATGCCGGGCCAGGCGAACACTTTCTCCACCAGCACGTTGGCGCCGAGCAGGAACGAGAACACCATGCTGAGCGTGGTGATGACGGGCAGCATCGCGTTGCGGAACGCGTAGGTGACGATGACGGTCGCCGGCGACAGACCGCTGGCGCGGGCCGTGCGGACGAACTCCGACGACAGCACCGCGAGCATCGAGGCGCGCGTCATGCGCGCGATCGGAGCCAGCGAGAAGATCGCAAGCGTCGTTGCGGGCAGGATGAGCTGGCTCAGCGCCGAGCGGAACGCCTCGAGGTCGCGCGCGATCAGCGTATCGATCAGATAGAAGCCGGTTATCGTCGGCGGCGCGCTGTAGAAGACATCGAGACGGCCGAGCGGCGCCGGGGACCAGCCGAGCTGGAAGTAGAAGACGTAGACCAGCACCAGGCCGGTGAAGAACACGGGGAGCGACACGCCGGCTGTCGTCGTGACACGACATAAATGATCGACCCATGATCCCGGTCGCGTCGCCGCCAGCACGCCGAGCGGAATGGCGATGACGATGGAGACGATGAGGCCGAGCAGGGTCAGCTCGGCGGACGCCGGCAGGCGGTTGCGGATCTCGGCTGCGACCGGCTGCCCCGTGGTGAGCGAATTGCCGAAATCGCCGTGCGCGAGATCGTTGGTGTAGCGGAAGAACTGCTCGATCAGCGGCCTGTCGAGGCCGAGCTTCTTGCGGATCTGCTCGACGGCTTCCTTGGTCGCGGCGGGGCCGGCGAAGTAGGCGGCGGGATCGCCCGGCAGCGCGCGCGTCAGCAGGAAGGTGACGATGACGACGCCGATCAGCGAGGGGATCGCAAACATCAGGCGCTTGCCGATCATGGTCAGCATGGGAAGCTCCCCGCGAAAAGAGAAGGTGCCGCAACAGGTGGAACTGCGCTCCCTCTCCCGCTTGCGGGGGAGGGTCGGGGTGGGGGTGCTTCCGCATAGGGATTCTCCGTGGGGAGAGAGCCCCCACCCGCCACGCTCTTCGAGCGCGTCGGCCTCCCCCGCAAGCGGGAGAGGCGAACGGAGCCAGCCGATAGGACCCTGAACGCCATATGCGATTGCCTGGTGCTACGCGCTATTCGCCTGACCTCACCCCTTCACCAGGGCGCGGTAATCCAGCCTCCGGTGGAACCAGTATTGGTAGCCGGAGATGTTCTTCTGCATCGCGACGTTGACGAAGGGCTGGTACAGCGGAATGCGCGGGATGTCGCTGTAGGCGAGATCGACGAAGCCCTTCACGTCCTTCTCGTAGGTCGCGGTGTCGCCGGTCGCAGCCGCCGTGCGCGCGCCGTCGATCAGCTTGTCCATCTCGGCGGACTTGTAGCTCATGGTGTTGAAGACGGAATTGTTGCCGTGATAGCACCAGTAGAAGAAGTATTCGGGGTAATCGAGCCAGCCCGAGAACACGTTGGTGAAGAGCGGCATTTCCTTCTTGTTCAGCTCGGTGCGCCAGTTGGCGCCGGGCACCTTGTTGATGGTGGTCTTGATGCCGATCTGGGCGAGAGATTCCTGCACCAGCACGCAGAGCGGCTCGTTGACGCCGGCAAAATTCAGGTCGAACGAGATCGTGGTCTCGAAGCCGCCCGCGAGGCCGGCTTCCGCCATCAGCGCCTTCGCCTTCTCGATGTCGGTGTTGTATTTGTGCGGCTGCGGCCAGGCGACTTCGGTCGGCTTGTCCTTCGCGGCGCCGAACATCGGGTTGGCGAGCCCGAACATCACCGCGTCCATGATCTTCTGATAGGGCAGCGCATAGGCGACCGCCTGACGGACCTTTGGATTGTCGAACGGCGGCTTGGTGACGTTCATGCCGATATACTGGATGCCGTTGGAGAACGGCAGCGACACCACGTTGAGCTTGCCGTTCGCCTTCATCTCCTGAAAGTCCTTGTTCGGCAGCTCATAAGAGATGTCGGCGTCGCCGCGCTCCAGGAGCGCACGGCGGTTGCCGGCCTGCGGCACCATGCGCCAGATCACGCGCTTGATCTTCGGCAAGGGGCCGCCGACCCAGTCGTCGTTGCGCTCCATGATCACTTCAGTGCCGGCGGTCCACTTCGTCACCTTGTAAGCGCCGGAGCCCGCGGTCTGCTGCTTGGTGAATTCGAGACCCCAGGGATCCTTCTCGCTGGCGTTCTTCTTCACCAGCTCGGAGTTGACGATGCAGGGCACGATGACGGCGAGATCGGGGACCGTCAGCCTGTCCTTTTTCAGGAAGTCGACGCGCACGGTGTAGTCGTCGATCACGACGAACTGCTCCGGTTTCGTCAGAGAGCCCGCGCTCATCTGGAAGGTGGGGAAGCCGCCAACGCTCACCGCGCGGTCGAGCGACCACTTCACGTCCTTGGCGGTGACGGGCGTGCCGTCGTGGAATTTGGCGTTCTTCTTCAGCTTGAAGGTGACCGACATGTCGTCGATCTTGAATTCCTCGGCGAGCTCGCCCTTGAACTTGTCGCGGTCGTAATAGGGCACGCCGCCGGGGCCGGCCTTCATCTCGTGGCTGATCAGGCGGTCGTAGCAATTCCACGACACCTCATAGCCTGGCACGTTGGTGCCGACGCCGTGGATGTCGAGATTGTTGGGGCCGCCTTCCGAGACGATCAGCAGCGTCTCCGAGCGCGCGTCGGCATAGGCCGACGAGACCACGGACGGCATCGCCGGAAGCGCCGCGCCAGCGGCCAATCCGGACACGGACTTGAGGAAATCGCGGCGCTTCATGAAACGGCTCCAACGCAAAAATTTCTGGTTGGAACAGGGCTTCGCAAGGTTCGTGCCAAGGGTTAACAAGGACTCGACGAACGGAATAAATATTTGGAATAACAAACAAATTTTAGATTACGGAGAGAATGATCTGGGAGGAGCGACCCTCCATATTGCATACAATTGAGGGCATATTGCCCATGGAATGAGCTAAAAATTACGCTGGCTTATTAGTAGCCTGCGCCTCGCCGCCCCTCTTTAAAGAATGACATCAACCTAAATCATTGACCTTGACGAATATACTTGTTGTCAGCATATTTCGCTGATGACCCCAAAACAGTGTCGAGCCGCCCGAGCATGGCTCAATTGGCCTCAGGACTTGCTTGCCAAAGCCGCGAGCGTGGGCGTTTCGACCGTTCGGGACTTTGAGGCCGGCCGCCGGGAGCCGACGCGGAATAATCTTACGGCAATGCGCGTTGCATTGGAGGAAGGCGGCGTTTCATTTTTCGAGGACTACCGGGAGAGCGGGATAAAAGCCCTGCACTCGGCAGGAATCGTGGAGCCAGATGAAGAATGACGCTGAGCCGGCAGGGGATTGGACCCGGGGCTTCGCGGATGAAAATCCAACTAACGGCTCCAGACACGGCTGATATTGCGCACTTGTAGACTTGCCTATTGGCAAAAATCCTCATTATTGACCCGCAGGCAGCGCGGCGCCGCGACGGTCTTCTGGCGGCCGCAGCCGTCGCTTCCATCCACCTTCTTCAGTGCGCGCAGCGCCGCCATGGTCGGCCGATACCAGAGGAAGTGCTCGTCGGAGAGTTGTGAGGCGCGGCGCAGGCCCTGGATGGTGGCGGCATCGAACGCCCCGCTTTGCTCGCCTGTGAAGCAGTCGAGCCGCGCCAGCTGGGCCTGGATCAGCTGCACCAGCTCGCGGCCCTCATAGGTCGGCCCGGCGCTGTCGAGCACGGTGATCTCGCGCAGGCGCGAGGCCGCAGCCCGCGCCTCGTCGGCTTCAGGGGAATTGGGGAACAGCGCTGCGACGAGGTCGTAGGCCTCCGGCGTTCGCGTCTGCCGCGCGCGATCGAGCACGAGCGACGCGGCCGCCGGCCCATTGGAGGCTGTCCCCTTCTTCAGCTCGGCCACGGCGGCGCGAGCCTCGCCCGCTTCCGGGCTCGCTGGGAAGCGGTCGATCAGGAGATCGTAGAGCGCGACATTGCCAGTCTCCTTCGCGGCGGCGAGCAATTGCGCGGCCTGGCTTGGCGGAGGCGGCGGCGGCACAAAGAAGAAATCGAGCTCGAGCGAGGTGGATTCCCAGGGGATCTGCTGCTCGCCGGTCGAGAGCCGAACCTGGCGGCGCACGCTCTTGAACACGTCCTCCAGCCGCTCGCCGGGCACGATCATCGCCTCCGCCAGCGCCCTGGTGTAGGGGCTGTGGCCGTCCTCACCGTCGAAGGCGGTCTTGCCCGAGCCGGTGGCCGACGCGATGAACACGCCGTAGACGGCGCCCATCGGCACCAGTCCGGTCGCGCTCACCGCTATGCCCGGTGGAAACGGATTGTCACGGCAGGCATCGACGATGAGGATGTTGAGCGCATTGCCCGAAGCCGACAGGCGATCGGCGACGCGTTTGACGGCAAGCGATTGCGCCACGATGTCGGCGCGCCGCTTGATGTCGGCGTTGACGGGCACGAGGTAGTTGGCGCCGTCGTTCTCGACGCCATGGCCGGCGTAATAGAGCAATGCGACGGTCGAGGGACCACGTGCCTTCACCTTCTGCGCAAACTCCTCGACGTCCTGCGACAGGTCTTTCAGGTCGCGGTCGGCGACTGCGGTGACTTCGAAGCCGGTCTGCCGCAGCCGGTCTGCCATGAGCTGGGCATCGCGCCCGGGATTGGCGAGCGTGCCGAGCCTGGCGTAACGGGCATTGCCGATCACCAGCGCCAGCCGCGGCGCCGCGTCGGCGACCGGTTTTCGCGGCTCTGGTGCAGCACGTGCGAGGCCGATGGCCAGCACCATGAGCGCAAAGAACACGGCAGGACGACCTATTCGCATCTGCACCATCACATCATCATCCGCAGCGGACGTTACGCAAAGGATGTCGAGCTGTCATGTCGGGCGATTGATCCCAGTAAGGGGGCGCGCGGCTCTCTCATTCCCTTCCCCTCTCGACGCCGCATCGGCGTCTATCTAGAATTGAGTCTTTCAGGAATCATTTCGGCCCTACATGCCGCGCCAAACCTCCCGTTCGATATCCCGACCCGTCCGGCTCCTTGCAACGGCCGCCGCACTGGCCGTCCTGCAAGCGCCTGCATCCGCCGGCGTGCTGAGCGGACGCGAATTCCAGAATCTGATCGCGGGCGGGCCTGAGGGCACGACCATCGTGTTTCAGGGCGGCACCGACAAGATCTTCTACTCGCCGAGCCTGAAAAACCGGCTGCGCCAGAGCTCCGAGCTCGGCCCGGAATTCCTCAAGCAGAAGATCCTGCAGAACACCGTGACCGAGGGCACTTTCGTCGGCGCGACCATCGAGGGCGGCAAATGGCGCACCATTTCGGGAATCGCCGGCATCGCCGCCGATGCCGACAGCGGCCATGGCGTGCTGACGCTGCTCCAGACCTTCCCCGAAGACACCAGCATCAAGGCGTTCCAGAAGCGCGACCGGCTCTATGCCGTCGTGATCGTCGAGGACGCGGCAAGCGGCGTCGTGTGCCGCAGGTCACAGTGGGAGCATTTGTTCGCGCTTAAGGGTGAACCAAGGCTGACGACGGTGCCGTGCGAATTCACGGTAGGCAACGCGGTGACGCCAACGGCACCGCGATAAGGGGGACTTTCCATGACGACACTGATTCGCGGAGCCCGCAGGGGCCTCCGGTCTACGCGTCTGCGGATGCTGGCGCTGATCATTCTGGCGATGCTCGCAACGCTGGTGCCCGACCGGGAGGCGTCGGCATCGGCGGTGCTGAACGCGGCAGCGGCCACCGCGACGTCCGGCCTGTCCGGGTGCAACACCAGCCAGGGCAAGGCGCTCTACAATTGCGTCGCCGACGTGCTGGAGCGCATGGCCAATGACGTCAATTCGGTGAGGGTCGGGGAGACGCAGCGGGCGCTGCTGACGGCGGCGAGCAAGCTCCGGGCCGCCAGCAACAAGGCGCAGGCGCTCTCCGCGATCACCCAGTGCCAAGCCGCCATCGCCGGTGCGCTGCGGCAGGTGAAGGCGGCCCCCGGCGGCAAGATGATGGTGCCCGGATGGGGCGACGAAGGGCTGGCCTCCATCGTGGGCGTGCTGGCGAAGGCAGCACGGCTGATCCAGGCCAAGGGATAGGGGGAGTCAACAACATGACCTGTCGAGGCAACATGCTCAAATCGACTGAACTCGGAAGACCCCATCGCCGGAGCGGCTTGATGGCAAACGGCGTGCGAATTGCCATGGCGCTCCTGATGCTCGCAGCCGTCCCGCTCAGCGCGGGACCGGCTCGGGCCGGCGACGGCGGGACCGGTCCCGCCGCCGCCGTCGGCAGTTCGAGCCTGGAGGCGTGCCGGATGAATCGCGGCAAAGTCCTCTATGACTGCGTCGCGAATACGCTGGACAAGATGAGCAACACCCTGACGCAATATGCCCCGCCCGAGGCGCGCAGCGCGTTGCAGACAGCAGCCTCGCAATTGCGGGCTGCCAGCAACAAAGCCCAGGCGCTGTCCGCCATCGCACAGTGCCGCTCGGTTTTCTCGGGCCTGTTGCGGCAGGCGACGGCCAATCAGAGGCCATCCGCACCCGGGCTCGGCGCCATCGTCGGCGTGTTGAGCAAGGCGGCGGCGCTGATCCAGTCGAAGGGATAGTCTCGGCCGGAAGCGGCGGGCAATGCTCGCCGCTTCAGCTCGCCCAGATCAGCTCCTGCAATTCGACCAGATCGCTCGCCTGCTCCTGCCAGCCTTCGATGCAGATGTGACTGTTGAGGTCGCTGGCGTGGTGCAGCAGCATCAGGGCCATCAGGCGCCGCTTGAGCGCATGGTCCGGCTTCGCATAGCCAAAGCCTTCGAGCAGGCTGCGCACCCTGCCCGGCCGGCCCGCCGCCATGAAGGCGCTGGGGCCGAGCAGATCGTAGTCGCGCCATCCCGCGCGCACGTCGCCGAAATCGAACAGGCCTTTGAGGGACCATTCGCCGTCCTGGCAGGCGAGCAAAAAATTCTCCGGGATGTATTCGCCGGTCAGGATCACCGGCGATGCGTCCATCGGAATGAGGCCTGCGGCCGCCTCGCGCAGCAGATCGTCGAGGCCGGCGAGGAATTTTGGCGCGAGGCCGAGACGCGTGTGCCTGTTACGGCAGCCCTGCATCTGGGCGCGCATGAAGTCGGCCCAGCACGGCTCGATTTGCGCCAGCGGGCCAAGCGGCGCGCGCTGGACGGCGGCAATGGTCTCGCCGATCTGGCGCAGCACACGCTCCTTCTGGTCTTCCGGCAAGGACGGCCAGATCTCCGAGCCGAGCGCGCCTGACAGCCGCGTGATGACGAGATAGGGCCAGCCGTCGCGCTCACCTTCCGCGACGATCTCGGGGATCGGCAGGGAAAGCCGGCCGGCGAGCTGGGTCAGCGAACCGCGCTCGGAGACGAATTGCGCGCCGAGCAGCGGCGGGAAGATCTTCAGGATCAGGTGTTCGCCGAGGCCGACCACGAGATTGGTGCCGGTCGAAAACACCTGCGGCGCGCCGACATCGAGGCCGTGGCCGCGCGCGATGTCGAGCGCAATCGGCAGCCATCGCGCCCGGTCGGCGCGCAAGGTGCGGTAGGCCTCGAGGCTCGTCGACGCGGACGATCCCCAGGCGCCGGCGAAATCCGGCGGCAGCGTCTCCTCCGTCAAAGCGCCCGGTCCTGCACGGTGTTATTCCAGGACATCCTTGACGCTGTTCTTGATGGTCGAGGGGACCGCATGCTCGGGGACTTCGATGGTCTTGGCGCCGCGCGTGATCCGGTAACTGAACGCATCGGCCTGGCCGGGATGCGCGGCAGGAACCTTGGCCGGATCGGCAAACAACGATTCCACAGTCTTCTGGTCGGCGTCCGACAGATCCGACACCGCCACTTCACCGCGACTTTTGAGGTGAGGGCCGCCGAATCCGGCGACCCCTCCGACGCGCTCGATCTTCAAGCGATCCACGCTTCCTCCCTTCCGTAACGGGTTAGAGCCCGACCTTGGTCCATCCCGCATTGACGGCGGCCGCGACAGCCGCGTCGCCGGGATACAACGTGTGGGCTCCCTGCCGGGTCCTCGCCGCGAACGCCTTCATTGTCATGTTCGGCGTCGGTCCGAAACCGGTGAGCGAATGGTACCACACCTGCCCGATCTTGGCCCAACTGTATCCGCCGAGCGTCGCGCAGGCCGTGTAGAAGGCAAGGTTCGGCGGTCCGCTGGAATAATGCGGGTCCATGCCGGGGGTGATCTGCGAATATTTGGTCGGCTGCGGCGCCAGGCAGTGCTTGGCCGCGGGGTCGGCCATGTCGCGCAGGCAGGTGAAACCTTGCTTCTTGGCGGCCGGACCCATGATGTCCTTGCCGATCAGCCAGTCGGCCTTCTTGGCGTCCTGCTTGGCTTCCCACTGCCGGAACATCGAGCCGAAACAGTCGGAGATGCTCTCGTTGAGGCCGCCGGCATCGCCGCTATAGGCGAGCTGGAGGCTGTGCTGGGTCACGCCATGGGTCAACTCGTGGCCGATGACGTCATTGCCCCGGGTGAAGTCGACGAAGATGCTGCCATCGCCGTCGCCATAGATCATCTGCGAGCCGTTCCACATCGCGTTGTTGTACTTCTCGCCGAAATGGACCGACGACATCATGGTCATGCCGTGATCGTCGATCGAATTGCGGTTGAAGACCTGCTGGTAGAACTTCGCCACCTTGGTGGTCTGGTTGAAAGTGCGCTTGACGGAGCCGTCCGAGGACGTCTTCGGCTTCGGGATCGGCGTGCCCGGCAGCGTCTGCGTATGCTTGCAGTCGTAGACGGTGATGGACGGCGCCGCTGCCAGCGTGACGAGCCCGGCGGAACGCGCCGCGGCAACGCTGGTCAATCGCGCGGCCTGTGTGCGCAATTCGCGCAGCTCATGGCTGATCTGGACCGTGTCGACCATCTGCTTGCGCAGCGGAGCCGACAGCTTCTTGTCCTGCGAAAGCCTGGTCAGAACGTCATTCGGGATGATGCAACATGTGCAAGGCATTGAGAATCTCCATGAGCTGTTGCGAAAATAAATGGATCAAGCAATTGCGAGATGATTCCTGCCGGCGAACGGCAGGCGCCGGCGCCAGGCTGGCGTCAGGCCCGCGGCATTATCGCAGGGAGAAGACTCGTTGCGTGTGAGCTCGCACACACTTCCGGGTTGCGCGGTATTCGGCCGCAGTAACCGGACCCTAGCGGTCCGGGCTGGCGCGCTCGAACTGGCGCAGCAGCTTGTTGCCGCGCTCGACCGCGGCATCGAGCGCTGCTTGCGCGCTCTTCTGGCCGGAGAAGGCCTGCTCGAGCTCGTCCTCGATCGCGCCGCGGATCAGCACGAAGGAGCCGAGCCGGATGCCCTTCGAATTCTCCGTCGGCGGATGCAGCGTGATCTCCTCGAACGAGATCGCCGAGCCGGGATTGCGTTCGTAGAATCCCTGCGCGCGCGTCAGTTCGAAGGCGGCGCGGGTCACAGGCAGATAGCCCGTGTTCTGGTGCCAGGCGGCCTGCACGCCGGGCTGCGACAGATAGGCGAAGAACCGCGCCACGCCCTTGTATTCGTCGCGCGGCCGGTCGCGCAGCACCCACAGCGTGGCACCGCCGATGATCGAGTTCTGCGGCGCGTCCCTCACGTCGGGCCAGTACGGCATCATGCCGTAGCCGATTTCGAATTTCGAGTTGGCCTTGATGTCGGCGCGCGTCGCCGAGGAGCCGATGAAGATGCCGCATTCGCCGTTCTGGAAGCGCGGCTCGGCCGACTGGCCGCGGCCGCCATAGTCGAACAGCTTCGTCTTCTGCCACTCGGCCAGCTGGGCGATGTGCCTGACGACGGCAGGGTTGTTGATGGTCAATTCCGCGTCGAGGCCGGCAAAGCCATTGGCGCGCGTCGCCAGCGGCAGATTGTGAAACGCCGAAAAATTCTCGACATGAATCCAGGACGGCCATGACGTGGTGAAGCCGCACGCCGCGCCGCGGTCGCGCAGGCGTTTGGCGGCGGCACCCAGCTCGGGCCAGGTCTTCGGCGGCGTCTCCGGATCGAGGCCCGCGTCGCGGAACATGGTCTTGTTGTAGTACAGGATCGGCGTCGACGAATTGAACGGGAACGACAGCAGATTGCCTGACGCATCGGTGTAATAGCCGGAGACGGCAGGCAGGTAATCGTTGAGCGAGAACGGCTCGCCCATGTCGCGCATCAGGCTGAACACCGGATAGATCGCGCCCTTGGCTGCGGTCATGGTGGCGGTGGCGACCTCGTTGACCTGGACGATCGCGGGCTGGCTGCGCGAACGGAAGGCGAAGATCGCAGCCGTCACCGTCTCGGTGTAATTGCCCTTGTAGCTCGGGACGATGCGATAATCCGGCTGCGAGGCGTTGAAGTCGGAGGCGAGCTTCTCCAATTGCCGGCCGAGCTCGCCGGACATGGCGTGCCACAGCGCGATGTCGGTGGCGGCGCGCGCCTGCGCGGCGACCATGACGACCGCGGCGATCGCCACGATTCGCAAAAAGCGCAATGCTGAAATCACGATGGCTCGTCCCGTCTCGCGCGGCAAAAGGCGACGCCATCCTGCTTACGGCGGCGCATTTGCAGTTTCAACCGGGAATGAGGGCCGGACGCGGCGCACAATCCTCCCGTGGGGGTGGGGCGGGATGGCGCTCCCTTAACCATCTGCTAGATTGCATTGAACCTTTTGGCCCCGCCATAGACTCCATCACCGAGGGGTTGAGTGTGCCAGTGTTGAACCGTGCCGAACTCTCGCGGACCGGGGTGGTTTTTGTCGCGCTTCTGCTCGCCATCTGCGCGACGAGCGCCGTTGCGCGTGAATTCCGCGCCGCCGACACCCAGACCGAGGATTACCCGACCGTGCAGGCGCTGCGCTACATGGGCGCGATGATCAATGAGCGCACCGGCGGCCGCCACGAGATCAAGGTGTTCCACTCCCGCCAGCTCGGCGAGGAGAAGGAGACCATCGAGCAGACCCGGGCCGGCGCGATCGACCTCAACCGGACCAATGTGGCGCTGATCGGCAATTTCGTCCCGGCGATGAACGTGCTCGCGATGCCGTTCCTGTTCCGGTCCATCGAGCACATGCAGAAGGTGCTGGACGGGCCGGTTGGCAGCGAGATCCTGGACAGTTTCGAGCCTTATGGCTTCGTCGGGCTCGCCTTCTACGATTCCGGCGCCCGCTCGATCTACAACGGCGTCCGTCCGGTCAGAAGCATCGCCGACCTCAAGGGCCTGCGGATCCGGGTGCAGCAATCCGAGTTGATGAGCGAGATGATCCGCGCGCTCGGCGCCGAGCCGGTCGAGATGCCCTATGGGCAGGTGCTCGCCGGGCTCACCAATCATCTGATCGACGGCGCCGAAAACAACTGGCCATCCTTCGTGACCACGGACCATTACAAGCATGCAGGCTACCTCACGCTGACCGAGCACACGATGAGCCCCGAAGTGCTGGTGATCTCGCTGAAGGCCTGGCGAAGCCTCTCGGCCGAGGACCAGCAGATCTTTCGCGAGGCCGCAGCCCGCTCCAGCCGGTTCATGCGCGAGAAATGGCGCGATCTCGAGGAGCAGTCGCAGCTCAGGGCGCAAGCCGCCGGCGTCACCATCGTCAGGGACATCGACCGCAAGCCGTTCGAGGACGCGATGGCCGCGATCTACGCCAAGGCCGGCCGCGATCCCGCCGCGGCCGCGCTGATCGAACGCATTCGCAAGGTGGAGTGAGGCCCGTTGCCCGCGCCCGGACATCACGAGCATGCAGACCGGCCGCCCGGCGCGATCGGGCGGCTGCGCGCGCGGCTCGTCGGCGTGCTCCGGGCGGTGCCGATCCGCTGGCGTATCCTGTCGATCGCGGCGCTGAACTCCGCCGTGGTGGTGGTGCTGGTGGCGATGATCTGGAACGGCTCGCAGGTGCTGGGCTCGGCCTGGGACGACGTGCGCCAGGTGCGCGAATCCGACCGCATCCTGGCGCTGCTCGAAAGCGAGACCGGGCGGCTGCAAAACCTGATCCACCGCTACATCAACCAGCCGAGCCCGGACCTGTTCGCCGAGATCCTGCTGCTGCGCGAGGCCGTGCTGGGCACGCTGACCAACCGCGCCGCCAAGGATCCGATGCTGTCAGGCTCGGTCGAGGAGCTCGAGCGCACCACCGACCGCTTCCTCAACGGCTTTGGCGAGCTGCGCAGCGTGCAGGCGACCATCGCGACAACCTATGAGGACCAGGTGCAGGGCCCGGCCCGGGACATGGCCGGCCTCTACTCCATCATCGAAGGCGCCACCGGGCACCGCGACGCGCTGATCTGGCCCTCGCTCGGCAAGTCGCGCGAGGCTTTTACGGCGATGCTGGTCGCGGCGAACTCGTACTATCTGTCGCTGTCGCCGGGCGCGGCCGACGATGCGCGCCGCAACACCGAGACGATCGAGAAGACGATTCCCGTCATGATCGATCTCGCCGACAACGACCTCCAGCGCATGGCGCTGCAACGGCTCGGGGCCCGCACCATGGCGCTGCGCGAGGGCTTTGCGAAGCTCTCGGAGCAGCTGGCGAGCCGCACCGAATTGCTGCGCAACACCATCGACGCCAGCCAGGCCGAGGCGATCGGCGCCATCGACGATCTCTCGACGAAAATGCGCCAGCGCGAGCAGAAGGCGCAGGAGACCTTCGACCGCACCCTGGCGGATATCTCGCGGCGGGTGCTGTCGATCGCGGTGATCTTCCTCGGCATCATCCTCACCGCGGGCGTGCTGATCGCGCTGTCGATCCGGCTGCCGTTGCAGCAGATCATGACTGCGATGCGCGCGATCGCGCTCGGCGATCTCGGCCGCGAGGTGCAGGGCACCAAGGCCCGCGACGAGGTCGGCGCGATGGCGCGCGCGGTGGAGGTGTTCCGCGAGAACGCGATAGCGAAGCGCCAGACCGAGGACGAGCTGCGGGCCTCCAAGGAGAAGGCCGAGAGCGCCCTGCTCGAGCTCAACGCCGCGCAGCAGAATCTGATCGATGCCGAGCGGCTCGCAGCGCTGGGCGGCCTCGTCGCCGGCGTCGCCCACGAGGTCAACAACCCGATCGGCATCAGCCTCACCGTTGCCTCCAGCTTTGCCCGGCGCAGCGAGATCTTCGAGGCCCAGCTCAAGGGCGACGGCGGCCTGCGGCGCTCGCAGCTGGAGGAGTTCGTGCAGTCCTCGCGCGACGCCTCGCAGCAGCTCGTCGCCAACCTCACCCGCGCCGGCGAGTTGATCCAGTCGTTCAAGCAGGTCGCGGTCGACCGTTCCCATGCCGAGCGGCGGCAGTTCTCACTCAGCGAAGCCACCGACCAGATCATTGCCAGCCTGCGCCCGGTGCTGAAGCGCTCGCCGATTACGCTCGAGGTCGACGTGCCCGAGGGGCTGCTGCTCGACGGCTATCCCGGCTCCTACGGCCAGATCCTGACCAATCTGTTCCTCAACGCCGCCAACCACGCCTTCGCCGACGGGCGGGCCGGCACCATCACCATCTCGGCGCGGCCGCGCGGGACCGAGGACATCGAGATCATCTTCACCGACGACGGGGCCGGCATGACCCCCGACGTGCAGCGCCAGGCCTTTGACCCATTCTTTACCACCCGGCGCAATGAAGGTGGCACGGGACTCGGGCTCCATATCGTCTATAACCTCGTCACCCAGCAGCTGGGCGGACGCATGATGCTGGAATCCAAGCTGGGACAAGGCACGACTTTTCGCATTATCATGCCCCGCCTCGCCAAGGGCGGCGCGCCAAGCACAGAGACTGACGGGACTTCTCAATGGCCGAACAGGACGATGTCCTCCACCTGATCGACGACACCGGTACCGCGTCGGAGGAGACCAACACCCGGAAATGGAAGATCGCCGTCATCGACGACGATCCGGCCGTGCATGACGGCACGCGTTTTGCGCTCTCGGACTACAGCCTGAACGGCCAGGGCCTGGAGATCCTCTCCGCGCATTCCGCGGCGGAAGGCCGCAAGCTGATGGCCGCGCACAACGACATCGCCGCGGTGCTGCTCGACGTCATCATGGAGACCGACGTCGCCGGCCTCGAGCTGGTCGAGTTCATCCGCAACGAGCTCAAGAACGAGACCGTGCGCATCATCCTGCGCACCGGGCAGCCGGGCCAGGCGCCGGAGCGGCGCGTGATCGTGCAGTACGACATCAACGACTACAAGGCCAAGACCGAGCTCACCGCCGACAAGCTGTTCACCTCGCTCACGGCGGCGCTGCGCTCCTATCAGCAGCTCGAGCGCATGGTGCAGACGCGGCGCGGGCTCGAGATCATCATCGATGCCGCCTCGACGCTGTACGACTTCAAGTCGATGCAGCGGCTCGCCGAGGGCGTTCTGACCCAGCTCGCCTCGCTGCTCAACGCCGATTGCGCCGGCATACTGGTGTTGCGCGACAATGGCGGCATCGATCCCGAGCTTTCGGTGCTCGCCGGCAGCGGCTGCTACAGCCGCTTCATCGGCACCACCTCGTCGAAGGCGCTCGATCCCGATCTGCGTTCGATGGTGGAAGCCGCCTTCCAGGGCCGCAAGAACGAATTCGCCGACCACCGCAGCGTGATTTACTTGCGCACCGGATCCGGCCGCGAGGTCGTGGTGCTGCTCCAGGCCGAGCGCGAGCTGTCGGAGACCGACCGCTCGCTGGTCGAGATCTTCTCCTCCAGGCTCTCGATCGCGTTCGACAACGTCATCCTCTACCAGCAGCTCCAGGACGCCAACACGCAGCTGGAAGACCGCGTCGCCCAGCGCACCCGGGCCTTGATGCAGGCCAACCGCCGGCTCTCGGCGCAATGGCTGCGGTTGCAGCGCGCCAACGGCTTCAAGAACGAGATCCTGGGCACCGTCGCGCACGATCTGAAGAACCCGCTCGGCGTCATCCTCGGCCGCACCGAGATGCTGAAGGAGCTGATCTCGACCGGCGCCTCGGCAGCCGGCGTCGTCTCGCAGGTCGACCACATCCGCGATGCCACCAAGCGCCTGACCACGATGGTCGACCATCTGATCTCGGATGCGATGGCCGACGCCTTCGACATCACCATCCGCCGCGAGCCGGTCGACGTGGCGGCGCTGGTCAAGGAGGTCGCCGACGCCAACCAGCCGCTCGCCGTCAACAAGCAGCAGACCATCCACGTCACGGCGCCCGCCAATATCGTCACCATGTGCGACACGGACCGCATCCGCGAGGCGATCGACAATCTCATCAGCAACGCCGTCAAATACTCGCCGATCGGCGGCAAGATCACCGTCACGGTCAGCCATGAGGGCAGCGAGACCGTCATCCGTGTCGGCGACGAGGGCGCCGGCCTGTCGCCGGAGGATCTCGGCCGCCTGTTCGGCCGGTTCCAGCGGCTATCCGCCAAGCCGACCGCGGGCGAGAGCTCGACGGGGCTTGGACTGTCCATCGTCAAGCGTATTATCGACATGCATGGCGGCGGGGTGACGGCCGACAGCGAGGGCCCCGGCAAGGGCTCGACCTTCACCATCACCCTGCCCGCCACCGAGATGCCGTGACATGACCCAAGCCCAGCACATCATGATCGTCGACGACGAGGCCCCGGCCCGGGAGATGGTCGGCGACTACCTCAAGATGCACGGCTTCACCGTGACGCTGTGCGACGGCGGCAAGTCCTTGCGCGCCGCCATCGACGGCGGCATGCCCGACCTCGTCGTGCTCGACCTCAACATGCCCGAGGAAGACGGTCTTTCGATCATCCGCGACCTCAAGAGCCGGATCAACGTGCCCGTCATCATGCTCACGGCCACCGCGAGCCCGATCGATCGCGTCGTCGGCCTCGAGCTCGGCGCCGACGATTACGTGGCAAAGCCCTGCGAGCTGCGCGAGCTGATGGCGCGGATTCGCTCGGTGCTGCGCCGGAGCACGCCGGCGAAGGTCGTGGCTGCGGAAACAGCGGCGGCGAAATCGGAGAAGGACCAGCTGGTACGGTTCGGGACCAAGTGGCTCGACCTCGAAGCCCAGGCCCTGCGCGACGACGAGGGCAACGAGCATCCGCTGACCGCATCCGAGTTCGGGCTGCTGAAAGTGTTCGCGGCCAATCCGAAGCGCGTGCTGTCGCGCGAGCGGCTGCTGGAGCTTGCCAACGCGCGCGATGCCGAGGCCTTCGACCGCGCCGTGGACCTGCGCATCATGCGCATCCGCCGCAAGATCGAGCCCGATCCCGCCAAGCCCGCCGTGATCCGCACCATCCGCGGCGGCGGCTATCTGTTCTCGCCCGCGGGCGAGAAGGCGTAAGGGGCAGCGGAGTTCGCCTGGCCCGGATGGAGCCAGCATCGCGGCGCTTGGGGGACGACAGTGCTGGGTGTCGCGCGACCAAACGCAATCCCCCGAAATACGTTCCCGACGCCTTCGCCGGCCTCCAGACTCCCACCCCCGTAATTTCCGTACATTGAAATTCCACGATTTTTTGCCCCGAATGTTTCGTCGCGGCCTGTCCGACGAAACAATTTGGCGGCGCACGAAACCATTTTCCCCTTTTCGTGCAGAAGTCCCGAAACGTTGGCTCATTAACACTTTGGTCCAAGGAAACGCCGCTCGGTTGCGGCGCTACGGGGAGCCAAGTCTATGCCGAACGTCATCGCCATCAACGCCCAGGCCAGCCAGAGCATCATCGCCGCTCAGGCGACTTCGGACGACATGCTTCTGGAAAGCATCGCCGACGGCAACCGGACGGCCATGCACATTCTCTATTGCCGTCACAACGTGCGGGTTTACCGCTTCATCCTGCGTATCGTGCGCGATGCCACCACCGCGGAAGACCTCGTCAGCCAGGTGTTTCTGGACGTGTGGCGGACCGCCGGCCAGTTCCAGGGCCGCTCGCAGGTCTCGACTTGGCTGCTCTCGATCGCCCGTTTCAAGGCGCTGACCGCGATGCGCCAGCGCCGCTTCGAGGACATCGACCAGGATGACGTGCGCGAGATTGCAGACGATTCCGACACGCCGGAGACCTCGCTCGACCGCAGCGACACCAGCGCCATCCTGCGCGCCTGCGTGCAAAAACTGTCACCCGCGCATCGCGAGATCATCACCCTCGTCTACTACCATGAGAAGTCGGTGGAGGAGGTCGGTAAGATCATCGGCATCCCCCAGAGCACGGTGAAGACCCGGATGTTCTACGCCCGCAAGCAATTGGCCGATTTGCTTAAAGGCGCCGGCGTCGATCGATTCGCCGCGTAAGGACAATGATTTCAAGGGGACAGGGTTGCTGTTTGCCCCTATCCCGGACACGGAAGCGTTACTGCCGACGAAACAATTGAAACAAACGACAACATCAGGCGGAAAAACTTCCTCCCTATAAAACTCACATACGGTTTTCGTTAAACCTCCCAAGACCTTCAGCGACCCGGACGATGCCCCCGTCCGGGTCGTTTTGTATTTGGGCCCGCTTGCCTCTCCCGCAAGCGGGTGAGGCAAGCGTCGCTCCCGGCTCGCACCGAGCCGACCAAACGACATCGCGCCTTGAAGCAAAGCGCGCGGCCATCACGCCTCGCCATCCCCCCACCCGATCTTCTCCTTCAGGAACCGGAAGCCGATCACCTCGAACCCTGCGCGCTCCTTGTTGTCCTTGCCGTAGCCGTGGCCGCCGGCTTCCGGTTCGTAGAACCAGGCCTCATAGCCCATGGTCTGGAGCTTTGCGGCCATCTTGCGTGCGTGGCCGGGATGGACGCGGTCGTCGCGCCGCGTGGTGGCGATCAGGATCGGCGGATAGGACTGGCCGGCCTTCACGTTGTGATAGGCGGAGTAGGTCTTCAGCCACTCCCATTCCTCCGGCTTGTCAGGGTCGCCATATTCCGCGATCCAGCTCGCGCCCGCGAGCAGCTTTGTGTAGCGGCGCATATCGATCAGCGGGATGGTGCAGAACAGCGCGCCGAAGCGCTCGGGGTAGCGCACCAGCATGTTGGTGATGAGGATGCCGCCGTTCGATCCGCCCTGCGCGGCGATGCGCTTTGCTTTGGTCACGCCGCGGCGGACGAGATCGGCGGCAACGGCGGCGAAATCGTCATGCGAGAGTTTCTTGCCGGCGTAGCGGCCGGCATCGTGCCAGCGCGTGCCGAATTCGCCGCCGCCGCGCAGGTTCGCCTGCACCGTGGTGCCGCCGCGCTCCAGCCACAGTTTGCCGAGCGACGCATTGTAATACGGCTTCACGGAGACGTTGAAGCCGCCATAGGCGCTCATATAAACCGGCGCATCACCGGTCTCCTTTGCGGGGCCGGTCTGCACATAGGGAATGCGCTCGCCGTCCATGGAGATCGCCTCGTGCTGGGTGACCACGAGACCGTCGGCGGTGAACGTCCTCGGTGCCTGCTTCAGCACGGTCGGACTCGCAACGCCGCGCTCGAGCAGCAGCAGCGACGGCGGCGTCAACGGGTCCTGCACATTCGCGAGCAGATCGCCGTTGCTCTCCGACGGATGGCGGTCGAGTGGCCAGACATCGACCACGCCGATCTGGGGCAGGCCGGGAAGCGCCTCGTGGCTCCAGCCATTGGCGGACGGTGTGCAGATCTCGAAGCGCGGCCTGAGCTCGTCGAGGATCGAGAGCACCAGCCTTCCCGCCACCCAGAAGAAGTCCTGGACTGCCCGGCGAGGCGCCGGCTCGAACAGCACCGTGAACTCGCGGTTGCCTGCCAGAAGGGCCGAGAGCGAAATGCCGAGCACGGCATCCGCCTTGTAGGTCCGCCCGGCCGCGGACCAATCCGCGCGCGGCTTGATCGCGAGCCAGTCGCCATGGGCTTGCAGCTCAATGTTGGTTGGGAGGTCTATCTTTGAAGTGGGGCCGGTCTCGTCTCCGATCGAGACGCTGTAGTTGAAGAAATCCAGCATGCGGCCGAACCATATTGTTCGGTTCGCGGTCATGCGATCGACGTGGCAATACGCCGCCATGTCGCTCGCCGATGCTTCGAACAGCACCGTCGCCTGTTCGATCGCTTGGCCGCGCCGCCAGAGTCGCACGGTCCGTGCATAGCCCGACGTCGTCGCCATGCCCTCGCCATGGGCGCTCGACAGCAGCAGCGTGTCATCATCGAGCCAGTCGGCGCCGCCCTTGGCCTCAGGCAGCGTAAAGCCGCCGGCGACGAAGCTCTTCGTGGCGAGATCGAACTCGCGCAAGGTCACCGCGTCGCTGCCGCCGCGCGACAGGCCGAGGATCGCCCGCGCGCTTCCCGGCATCGTGACGATGGAGCTGAGCAGCCAGTCCTCGCCTTCGCTCGCCGCGAGCTTGTCGATGTCCAGCATGGTCTCCCATGCCGGATGCGGCTTTCGAAACTCCGCCATCGTGGTTCGCCGCCACAGCCCGCGCGGGTTGGTGGCGTCCTTCCAGAGATTGTGCAGATCGTCGCCGCGCCGGCTGACATAGGGGATGTTGTCGGGACGGTCGTAGATCGCGGCGAGGATGTCGCGGTCGTGCTCGTAGGCTCTCCCGCCGAACGCGGCGAGCGTCAGCTGATTCTGCCGCGCGACGAAATCGAGCGCCTGCCTGCCTTCGATCTCCTCCAGCCAGAGCCACGGATCGTCGTCGGGAGCGCTGAGCGTGGGCCGGTCGTCGACGGACATGAACGAAACTCCTGGAGGTCGCGGCGGATAGGATTTGATCGAGCGCAAGCCGTCAAGGGCGCGCTCCGCTATCATCGGTCCGATTGCGTCAGAGGCATGGCCTGCGCCCGTTTGCGCCGGTTGCCCGCCCTCCCGCGCCCCGCCATAGTGCCGGGAATCAACCAAGCCTTCCGGGCGGAAATGCCGATGCTGGACGTGACGACAGCCAACGAGATCGCCGACGATTCGCGGGTGCGTGCCAATGTGGTGCGCCTTGCCGCCGCGCAGGCGCTGACCGGCGCCAATTCGGCGGTGATCTTCGCTACCGGCGCGATCGTCGGCGCCACGCTCGCGCCCGACATGTCGTTCGCGACCGTGCCGATCTCGATGTATGTGGTGGGCCTTGCCGCCGGCACGCTGCCGACCGGCGCGATCTCGCGCCGCTTCGGCCGCCGCGTGGCCTTCGTCGTCGGCACCGGTCTTGGGGCGCTCACGGGTCTGCTCGGCTCGTTCGCGATCCTGCACGGCTCCTTCGCGCTGTTCTGCGTCGCGACCTTCCTCGGCGGCCTCTATGGCGCGGTGGCGCAGTCCTATCGCTTCGCCGCAGCCGACGGTGCCAGCGCGGCCTACCGGCCGAAAGCCGTGTCCTGGGTGATGGCGGGCGGCGTGTTCGCCGGCGTGCTCGGACCGCAGCTCGTGCAATGGACCATGGATGTCTGGCAGCCCTATCTGTTCGCCTTCAGCTTCCTGGTGCAGGCCGCCGTCGCGCTGGTCGCGATGGGCATCGTCGCCGGCGTCGATATGCCAAAGCCCGCGCCCGCCGATCTGCATGGCGGCCGGCCGCTGCTCACCATCGTCAGCCAGCCGCGCTTCATCGCGGCGGCGCTGTGCGGCATCATCGCCTATCCCATGATGAACCTCGTCATGACTTCGGCGCCGCTCGCCATGAAGCTGTGCGGCCTCAGCGTCTCCGATTCCAATTTCGGCATTCAGTGGCACATCGTTGCGATGTACGGCCCGAGCTTCTTCACCGGCGCGCTGATCGCCCGCTTCGGTGCGCCCAGCATCGTCGCCGCCGGTCTCCTTCTCGAGGCGGGAGCGGCCACCATCGGCCTCTCCGGCATCACCGCGATGCATTTCTGGGCGACGCTGGTCGTGCTCGGCATCGGCTGGAATTTCTCCTTCATCGGGGCGTCCGCGCTGGTGCTGGAGACGCACCGGCCGCAGGAGCGCAACAAGGTGCAGGCCTTCAACGACTTCCTCGTGTTCGGCATGATGGCGATCGGCTCGTTCTCCTCCGGCCAGCTGCTCGCCAATTACGGCTGGTCCGCGGTGAACATGGTGGTGTTCCCGCCGGTGGTGCTGGGTCTCGTCGTGCTCTCGCTGGTCTCCCGGGCTCGCCGCCGCAAGGCGCGGCTGGGGGCGGCGATGGGCGAGTTCCCGGACGCGGTCTGACGCATGATCCGGAAAGATCGCGCCTAACAGGATGGCGGGAGACTGTCAGCAGCGTTGATACTTCGATCCAGCTCGAAGTGATTTTCCGTCCTCACATCGTTACATGATGGCCGTCATGGACAGAAAATCGCAAGGCGGGGGAGGCGAAGGAGAAGCGCAAATGCTCGACAATCCCCGGCACGCAACTCACATCGACGAATCCTCGCTCCGCTACGCAGGCTGGCGCATCGTCGCGGCCTGCTTCCTGCTCGCGACCTTCGGCTGGGGGCTCGGCTTCTACGGCCAGAGCGTCTATGTCGCCGAGCTCCAGCGCGCGCGGGGCTGGCCGGCCTCGCTGATCTCGTCCGGCACCACGTTCTTCTACCTGTTCGGTGCGCTGCTCGTGGTCTTCGTCGGCGAGGCCGTGCGGAAGCATGGCCCCCGCATCTGCCTCATCGCCGGCACGCTGGCGATGGCGGCAGCAGCCGTCGCGATCGGCGCGGTGCGCGAGCCCTGGCAGCTTTATCTCGCCGACGCCGTGCTCGCCTTCGGCTGGGCCGGCACCAGCCTTGCCATGATCACCAACACGATCAGCCTGTGGTTCGACCACAAGCGCGGCATGGCGATCAGCCTGGCGCTGAACGGCGCCAGCTTTGGCGGCATCGTCGGCGTGCCGCTGCTGGTGACCCTGATCGGCCATATCGGCTTCGCCGGCGCGATGTACGCCGCCGCCGGCGCCATGCTGGTGCTGCTCGTGCCGGTGATCCTGCTCGTCGTCGGCCGCCCGCCCGATCTTCACGGCTGGCAGGCGGCGGCGAAAGCGAAGCCGCGATCCTCGACGCAGATCCGCAGCTGGGCGCTGCGTGACGTCGGCTTCCTCACGGTCACCATTGCCTTTGCCTTGGTGCTGTTCGCGCAAGTCGGCTTCATCGTGCACCTGATCTCGTTCCTCGATCCCGTAATCGGCCGCGAGCGCGCGGCAGTCGCCGTCGCGGTGCTGACGGCAATGGCGGTAGTCGGCCGGGTGCTGTTCTCGATGGTGATCGACCGCCTCAACCAGCGACTCGCCTCGGCGCTGTCGTTCCTCAGCCAGGCGGCGGCGCTGTGCGTCGTCATCAACCTGCACAATGACTATGTGCTGATCGCCGCCTGCGCGGTGTTCGGCTTCTCGGTCGGCAACCTCATCACGCTGCCGTCGCTGATCGTGCAGCAGGAGTTCGACAGCGCCTCGTTCGGCGTGCTGATCAGCCTCAACACGGCGATCAACCAGGTGACGTATGCGTTCGGTCCCGGCGTGGTGGGCTTCCTCCGCGACTGGTCCGGCGGCTATGCGCTGCCGTTCTATCTCTGCATCGTGCTGGAGGTGATGGCCGCGGCGCTGATCACGGTGCGGGGAAAGCCGCGAGCGCAGGTAGCCTAGAGTCGCGAAGGCGCTGCCACAAACTCGTCATTGCGAGCGCAGCGAAGCAATCCAGAATCTCTCCGTAGAGGCAGTCTGGATTGCTTCGTCGCTTCGCTGCGCTCGCAATGACGAGGGGCGGGAGCGGAGATCACGCCTCGCGCTGTTTCAGCAATCCCTCGACATCCAACCGCTTCGTGACCATCGCGAGCTTGCCATCCGGTCCGAACGGCCATTGCTCCCTCGGCTTGTCCCAATACAGCTCCACGCCGTTCTGGTCCGGATCGCGCAGATACAGCGCTTCGCTGACGCCGTGGTCGCTGGCGCCATCCAGCGCGATGCCGGCCGTGAGCACCCGATGCAGCGCGTCCCCCAGCGCCGGCCGCGTCGGATAGAGGATCGCGGTGTGGAAGAGGCCAGTCGTCCCCGGCGGCGGCGGCGAGCCGCCCTTGCTTTCCCAGGTGTTGAGCCCGATGTGGTGATGATAGCCGCCGGCCGAGATGAACGCCGCGCCCGAGCCCATCCGCTGCATCAACTCGAAGCCGAGCACGCCGCAATAGAAGCCCAGCGCGCGATCGAGGTCGGCGACCTTGAGATGGACGTGGCCGATCCGGGTGCCGGCGGCGACGGCTTGGGTCTGCGACATGATAGTGCTCCGTTGACCAATTCCAGATAGGGCCGGCTTCGGGACAGCGCTATTGGCCGATCCCGAAACCCTGCGTTTCCGGATGCGAAACTATGACAGCTCCCGCACCTCGCCCTCCGGCAGCTCGAACTCGAACGTGTTCAGCGTCATCGACACCATCGTGTAATAGCCACAGAGACCGATCACCTCGACGACGCCGCGCTCGCCGAGCAGCTTCACTGCCTCATCATAGAGGCCCTTCTCGACGCCATGCCCCTCGTGCAGCGACTTCGCGAGATCATAGATCATCTTCCCCTTGGGATCGTCGAACTCGGGCGTGCGGCGATCGCGGATCGCGTCGATGATCTCCACCTTCATGCCGCCGGCGAGCGCGAGGCGCTTGTGCGCATACCATTCGTAATGCGCGGTCCAGTGCCGCGCCGTCACCAGGATCGCGATCTCCGAGAGTTTGGCGGGGAAGATCGTGTCGTAGCGCAGCACCTCGCCGAGCCGCGTGGCGTGACGGGCCATGTCGGGGCTGTTAAGCCAGGCCATCATCGGCGCCGGCGGCTTGCCGCGCTTGCCGGCAATCGACTCGTCATAGGTCTGCCGCTGGCTCTCGTTCATTTCGCCAGGCGAAAGAAGTTTCAGGCGCATTGTCGTTTCCTCTTTGTTTTCAAGCACCGCCGTGGCCGCGAGTATAGCCGAATGCGGCCAACGGAAGTGGTTGAATTCCACGGGGCGATGGCCCAGAGTCGCGCCCAACAAGCCTGTTATGATTGATGGAAACGATCAATGAGCGACACCGAGAACGCCGATCTCGAACAATTCCGCAACGAGACGCGCGCCTGGCTGGAGGCGAACTGCCCGCCGGAGATGCGCAAGCCCGCGACGTCGGACGCCGACGTGTTCTGGGGCGGGCGCAACGCAAAATTCTCGTCCGAGCCGCAGCGCATCTGGTTCGAGCGCATGCGCGACAAGGGCTGGACCGTGCCCGACTGGCCGAAGCAATATGGCGGCGGAGGCCTCAGCGCGGCCGAGCACAAGGTACTTCGCGCCGAGATGGCCCGGATAGGCGCGCGTCCGCCGCTGTCGAGCTTCGGCATCTGGATGCTCGGACCGGCGCTGCTCAAATACGGCAACGAGGCCCAGAAGAAGGAGCATCTGCCGAAGATCGCGGCGGGGCTCATTCGCTGGTGCCAGGGCTATTCCGAGCCCAACGCCGGCTCCGATCTCGCCTCGCTCCAGACCCGCGCCGAAAGCGACGGCGATGATTTCGTCATCACCGGACAGAAGATCTGGACGTCCTACGCCAATTACGCCGACTGGATCTTCTGCCTGGTGCGCACCGATCCCACGGCGAAGAAGCACGACGGCATCAGCTTCATCCTGTTCGACATGACCTCGAAAGGCGTCACCACCAAGCCGATCCTTCTGATATCAGGCTACTCGCCGTTCTGCGAAACCTTCTTCGACGGCGTCCGCGTGCCGAAGTCGCATGTGGTCGGCACCGTCAACCGCGGCTGGGACGTCGCCAAATATCTGCTCCAGCACGAGCGCGCGATGATCTCGGGGATGGGCGAGCGCGGCGTCGGCCGTCCGCTCGGCCAGATCGCGGCGGACTCCGTCGGCACCGATGCGCAAGGGCGGCTCGATGATTCGATGCTGCGCGGGAAGATCGCAACCTTCGACGTCGACGAGGCCGCGCTCGCGGCCTGCGCCGAGCGCGCGGTCGATCTCGCCAAGGCGGGCCAGGCCCATCCGGCGTTCTCCTCGGCGATGAAATATTACGGCACCGAGCTCAACAAGCGCCGCTACGAGATCCTGATGTCCGCCGGCGGCGTCGATGCGCTGGAATGGGAGAGCGAACGCTCCAGGCAGGGCGCCCGCCCGCGCGCCTGGCTGCGCACCAAGGCCAACTCGATCGAGGGCGGCACCAGCGAGGTGATGCTCGGCATCGTCGCCAAGCGCATCCTCGATCTGCCGGGGGCTTGAGGCGCACTCGCCACCTGTCATTCCGGGGCGCGCAGGGCGCGAGCCCGGAATCCATACTCCCGATCGTGGTTATGGATTCCGGGCCTGCGCCTGCGGCGCATCCCGGAATGACGAACCAAAATTAGATTTCGAATCGGAAACACCACCATGGCCCTCGTCCTCACCGAAGAACAATCGATGCTCCGCGACAGCGCGCGCGGGCTGATCAGCGACAAGGCGCCGGTGTCGCATCTGCGCCATCTGCGCGACAGCAAGGATCCCACCGGCTTCTCCAAGGAGTTTTGGCATTCCTTCGCCGAGATGGGCTTTGCCGGCCTGCTGGTGCCGGAAGAGTTCGGTGGCAGCGGTCTCGGGTTCATGGAAGCCGGCATCATCATGGAAGAGATCGGCCGCACGCTGATGCCCTCGCCCTTCCTTGCCACCAGCGTGGTCGCGGCCTCTGCACTGAACCGCGGCGGCAATGCCGGGCAGAAATCGGAATATCTGCCGAAGATCGCGAGCGGTTCGTTGCTGGCGACGCTCGCGGTCGACGAGGGCGCCAAGCATCGCCCGCTCCAGACCGGCCTCCAGGCCGTGCGCGCCGGCAATGGTTTTAAGTTGTCCGGCGCCAAGGCGCTGGTGGTCGACGGCCATGTCGCCGACCTCTTCATCGTCGCCGCGCGTACCGCGGGCGCGGCCGGCGAGCGCGAGGGGCTGACGCTGTTCCTGGTCAACCCCGCGGCCAAGGGCGTTGCGATCGAGCGCACCATCATGGTCGATGCGCACAACGCGGCGCGGATCGAGCTGGCCAATGTCGAGGTCACCGCCGACAGCGTGCTCGGCGAGGTCGACCAGGGCGCGAGCCTGCTCGACGGCGTGCTCGACATCGGCCGCGGCGCGGTCGCCGCCGAAATGGTCGGTCTCAGCGACGAAGTCTTCAACCGCACCGTCGAGTACCTCAAGAACAGAAAGCAGTTCGGCAAGCTGATCGGCGAATTCCAGGCGCTCCAGCACCGCGCCGCCGATCTCTATGTCGACATCGAGATCACCCGCGCCGCCACGATGAAGGCGTTGCAGGCGCTCGATGCCGATGTCGCCAAGGCCGCACCAAGCGTCGCGGTCGCAAAGGCCCGCGCCGGCACCACCGCCACGCGCGCGGTGCAGGAAGGCGTGCAGATGCATGGCGGCATGGGCATGACCGACCAGTTCGACATCGGCTTCTTCATGAAGCGCGCAAGGGTGTGCGAGGAGCTGTTCGGCGATGCGAATTACCACACCGAGCAACTGGCGCGCGCGCGGGGGTATTGATCTCGTAGATGGGGTAACGGGCCCCGCGAGGCCTTCCAGCCAAGCCGCGCTAGCTACGGCGCTGTATGTGGCGCGCGTCGCGCGGCCAGGCTGGAAGGCAGGCGGTCGTCCCTCACATTG
>Ga0065165_1001303_pt1 | contig 27872 bp, 23 predicted proteins | sample AraplaMF_Cvi_mMF_FD_63813 | JGI IMG/M metagenome (GOLD analysis project Ga0065165, IMG submission 63813) | Arabidopsis root microbial communities from the University of North Carolina, USA - plate scrape MF_Cvi_mMF (version 2) (version 3) | ecosystem: Host-associated > Plants > Roots >... | reverse complement strand
CAGGTCGAGCCGGCGCGAGTCGATCAGGCCTTCGGTCGCGCGGGTGTGGGGCGCGTGGATGGTGAGGATGTCGACCGCGCGCAGCATCGCGTCGAGATCGGCATGATAACTGGCGCCCAGCTGCGCTTCGAGCACTTCGGGTACGCGGTGACGGTTGTGGTAATGGATCTGCAGCCCGAAGGCGCGCGCCCTCGCTGCCACCGCCTGGCCGATCCGGCCCATGCCGAGGATGCCGAGCTTGCGCCCGCCGATGCGGTGGCCGCGCATGCTGGTCGGGCTCCAGCCGGTCCAGCCGCCTCCGCGCAGCAATTTGTCGCCCTCGACGAGCCGACGCGGCGCGGCGAGGATCAGCGCCATCGTCATGTCCGCGGTGTCTTCGGTCAGCACGCCGGGCGTGTTGGTGACCATGATCCCGCGGGCGCGCGCCGCCTTGAGGTCGATATGGTCGACCCCGGCGCCGAAATTGGCGATCAGCTTGAGCCGTTCGCCGGCGTCGCGGATCAGCTCGGCGTCGATATGATCGGTGACCGTCGGCACCAGAACGTCGCTGTCGGCCATCGCCGCGGCGAGGCCGGCGCGGTCGAGCGGTACGTCGTCGGGATTAGCGCGCGTCTCGAACAGCTCGCCCATCCGCGCCTCCACCGTGTCGGGGAGCTTGCGGGTCACCGTCACCCGGGGACGCGAGGGGCGGGCTTGCTGTGCCATTGTCAGCCGGATTGACGGGACGAAGCGCGCCAGTCAACGGTTGAAGCGGGCAGGGGCCTCGGGATAACAGGGATCAGGATTTCGAAGGGGGTTTCATGCGTATCGTTCGCTGGCTTGCGCTCGGCGCAATTGCGCTCAGCTTTGCGGGCGAGGCGTGGGCGCAGCGCAAGCCGCCTTATTACGCCTCGATCGTGGCGGGGAAGGCGAAGATGCGCACCGGGCCGGGGCGCAATTACCCGTCGAGCTGGCTCTATCGCCGCGCCGATCTGCCGATCAAGGTGGTCGACATCTACGGCGACTGGCGCAAGGTGGAGGACCCGGACGGGACACAGGGCTGGATGCTGGTCAACCTGCTGAGCGACACGCGCACCGCGATCGTGACCGGCTCGATTGTCGAGCTGCGCTCGACCCCGGATTATGGCGCGCACGTCAACTGGCGCGCGGCGCCCGGCGTGGTCGGGCGGATCAGCAAATGCGCGCGCGGCTGGTGCTGGTTCGACGTGAAGGGCCGCGGCGGCTATGTCGAGCAGACGCGGATCTGGGGCACCGAGGCGGGCGAGACGATCAAGTGATCCGCATCGTCCGTGACGACCTGACGCATCCGGACGTGGTCGCGCTGCTATTGGCGCACGCCGCGAACCTTGCCTCGATCTCGCCGCCCGAGAGCACGCATGTCCTGAACCTCGACGGGCTGCGCGATCCCTCGGTGACCCTGTGGTCGGCGTGGGAGGGAGAGGATCTGGTCGGCGTCGGCGCGCTCAAGGAACTCGATCCGCTGCACGGTGAGGTCAAGTCGATGCGAACCGTGGAAAAGCATCTGCGCCGCGGTTTCGCCGGCCTGATGCTCGACCATATCGTCGCCGAGGCGCGCACGCGCGGCTATGCCCGGCTGAGTCTCGAGACGGGCTCGATGATCGAATTCGCCCCGGCGCGGGCGATGTATCAGCGGGCCGGCTTCGAGGATTGCCCGCCGTTCGGGAGCTATGTGCCCGACGAGAACAGCGTGTTCCTGACGCTGGCGCTCTGAACGGAGCGGTCGAAAGGTTAGTAAAGGTTAGGCGAACGCACGCTTTCGTGCGCCGGGTGTTGGTGTCGGACGGTGTCAAAGAGCGGTCGGGCACGAGTCCCAGCCGGCCGAGCCAAAACATAGGAAATCCAACATTTCAAGGCGTTGGCGGGCACGGTCGCGCCGCCTTTTCCAGCCGTCGCAGGGTTCGATGGCCCCGTATCCCTCGCCCCGACCTTGACGCCCCATCGTTCCGCCCTTTACACGCAAATGCGAATCAGTTGCATTAGCAGAACAGGGGAAAGGCATGACGAAGCGGGGATGGCTGCTGGCGGGGATCGGGCTGGCCGCGGCAATGGGCGCGGCGGCGCCGGCATGGGCGGGGGAGGATCACGCCGATCCGCAGCAGGAGAGCAGCGCCCGGACCCGACCCGAGACCCAGATCACCGTCACCGGCACGCGGCTGCCCGTCGCCAGCGTCGATGCGCCCGCGACGATCACCGTCATCCCCGACACGCGCATCGCCGACGAGCTTGCCAAGGACATCAAGGATCTCGTCCGCTTCGAGCCCGGCATCAGCGTTCCGCGCGGCCCCACAAGGTTCGGCGCAGCGCTCGGCACCACCGGCCGTGCCGGCAACGAGGGCTTCGTCGTCCGCGGCATCGGCGGCAACCGCGTGCTGATCCAGGTCGACGGCGTGCGCGTGCCCGACGGCTTCACCTTCGGCGCGCAGTCGGTCGGACGCGGCGACTATGTCGATGTCGGCATGGTCAAATCGGTCGAGATCCTGCGCGGCCCCGCCTCGGCGCTTTATGGCAGCGACGGGCTCGCCGGCGCGATCAGCTTCACCACCAGCGACCCCGCGGACATCCTCAAGGACGGACAAGGTATCGGCGGGCTGGTCCGTGCCGGCTACAGCTCGGCCAATGACGAGTTCGCCGAGACCGCGATCCTCGCGGGCCGTTCCGGCGACTGGTCCGCAATGGCCGCCTATACCCGCCGCGACTTCCACGAGCTCGACAATATGGGGACGGTCGGCGGCACCGGCGCGGCGCGCACCGAACCCAACCCGCAGGACGGCCGTTCCAACGCCGCGCTCGGGCGCATCGTCTATGCCCCCGGCAACCACAAATTCCGCCTCACCGGCGAATATATCGACAATTACCTGTTCACCGACGTGCTCACCGGGATCACCAGCACCGTCGACCAACTCCGGGCGCGCGACACCGGCAGCCGTGCGCGCATCGCCGGCGACTGGACCTGGGCCGGCAGCGGGCTGGTCGATTACGCGCATCTCACCGCTTATTGGCAGCAGGCCAAGGACACCCAGTTCACCGACGAGGACCGCACGCCGGCGGCCGATCGCGAACGGCTCAACACCTTCGATAACCGCGTCTCGGGCGGCGCGGCCGAGTTTCGCGGCGGGATCGCGGGCTTCCGCATCTCGGCCGGCGGGGACATCAGCTTCACGCACCAGGAGGGACTGCGCGACGGCGTCGTGCCGCCGGCGGGCGAGACCTTCCCGACGCGCGCTTTCCCCGAGACCGACTTCATGCTCGGCGGCCTGTTCGTCGCGGGCGAGATCAGTGCGGGGCCCCTGACCGTCTATCCGGCGCTGCGCTTCGATGCCTATGACCTCGATCCCGAGGACGACCCGCTGCTCCCGACCTTTGCCGGCGCGGCGCAGCATGGCTCGCATTTCTCGCCCAAGCTCGGCGCGGTGCTCCGATTGTTCGGCGATTTCCGGCTGTTCGCCAATTATGCCGAGGGCTTCAAGGCGCCCTCGCCGAGCCAGGTGAACAACTTCTTCGAGAACCCGCCGGTCGGCTATATCAGCATTCCAAACCCGAATCTGCGCCCCGAGACGAGCCGCAGCATCGAGGGCGGGCTGCGTTATGCCGGACGCTGGGCCTCGCTCGACCTGACCGGCTTCCACTCGGAATATGACGATTTCATCGAGCAGGTGGAGACCACCGGTCTGCCCTTCCCGAGCCCGGGCAACCCGTGGATCTATCAATGGGTCAACCTCACCGGCGCGAGCGTCAGCGGATTCGAAGCGCGCGGCGAGGTGCGGCCGACGCCCGGCGTCACGGCAAATGTCGCGCTGGCTTATGCCGAAGGCGACGCGATCGACGGAAACGGGGTCAAGTCGCCGCTCCAGTCGATCGACCCGTTCCGCGCGGTGATCGGGCTGGGCTATGACGATCCCGGCCGCGCCTTCGGCGGCAAGTTGGTCATGACCTATGGCGGGCAGAAGGAGATCCGCCAGACCGAGGGTTCGGCCTGCTATCCCGGCTGCTTCACCGGCAACGAATATGTCGTGCTCGACGCCACCGCTTACTGGCGTGTCCTGCCCAGCCTCACGCTGCGCGCGGGCATCTTCAACATCACCGACCGCAAATATTGGCTGTGGAACGACTTCCGCGGGCTCGCCGCCAGCTCGGGGGTCAAGGACGCGTACAGCCAGCCGGGCCGGAACGGCAGCGTCTCGATCAGCTACCGATTTTGAACAGCGATAAAAGGGCAAAACGATGAACATCCAGATCAAGTTCGCCGCGGCGCTGCTGGTCGCATTGCTGCCGGTGCCGGCCTTAGCCGACGGCCCCGTGAACGCGCGTAGCGCCGAGCAGGAGAAGGCGTCGTTCGAGGCCGATCGCCGCGACATCCTCGCGATGGCCGGCAACTACAAGGTCCGCTTCGATATGCAGGAGACCACCGCCTGGCGCACGGACTACACGCCGATCCCGGCCAAGGTCTCGGGCGGCAACGAGGTGGTCCGCGTGATCGAAGACACCGGCCGGGTGATCCGGCTCCAGCATCTGCTGGTGGTCGAGGCCGAGGGCAAGCCGATGGTGATCAAGCATTGGCGACAGGACTGGGAATATGAGCCGGCACGCGTGCTGGTCTATTCAGGGCCGGACAGCTGGACATGGGAGGCCGTGCCCGAGGCGTTCCGCAAGGGCCGTTGGTCGCAGACCGTCTATCAGGTCGACGACAGCCCCCGCTATGGTGGCTGGGGCCAATGGACCACCGAGGGTGGCATCCGCCGTTGGCGCTCGAACTGGACGTGGCGACCGCTCGCCCGCCGCGATGCGGTGCGCGGGCCGGTTTATGACCGCTATCTCGGTATCAACCGCCACCAGCCTACGCCGACCGGCTGGATCCACTGGCAGGACAATACCAAGATGGGCGAATTCGACGGCAAGCTCGCGCCGGTCGTCCAGGAATCGGTACTCAATACCTACACCAGGTTCGACGGCTATAACGTCAAGGCCGCCGAGGATTATTGGGCCGCGACCAAGGGCTATTGGTCTGCGATCCGCGCCGAATGGGCGCGCATCGCCGAGGCGAAGAACGGCATCCGCATCACCGAGGAGGCCGATCACGGCACGGTGATCGCGGGCCGCCTGCTCGAGATCGCCGACGACCTCCAGACCGGCAAGATCAAGGAAACCGCTGCGATCGCTACCGCGAAGACACTGATCGATCAGGCAACAAAGGCCGCCTGATCCGCCTCCCGCCCGCGCTCGCTCACTCGGGCGCGGGCGGACCCTTCGCTTCTAAATGGTCGAATCCGTCATTTTGCCTGTCGAGGCCGCGGCCGCGCCGAGGCCTGCTTCCTCTCTCAGTGCAGCAATTCCACCGCCAGCGCCGTCGCCTCGCCGCCGCCGATGCAGAGCGACGCCAGCCCGCGCTTCGCCCCGCGCGCCTGCAGCGCCGAGAGCAGGGTGGCGACGATGCGCGCGCCGCTGGCGCCGATCGGGTGGCCGAGCGCGCAGGCGCCGCCGTTGACGTTGAGGATGTCGTGCGGGATGCCGCAATCCTGCATCGCGATCATCGCGACGGTGGCGAAGGCCTCGTTGACCTCGAACAGGTCGACGTCACCGACGCTCCAGCCGGCCTTTTCGAGCGCCTTGCGCATCGCGAAGACCGGGGCGGTGGTGAAGCGTGCCGGGGCGTGGGCGTGGCCGGCGTGCGACACGATGCGTGCGACCGGATCTAGCCCGAGCTTCTCGGCGACCGAAGCGCGGGTCAGCACGAGCGCCGCGGCGCCGTCCGAGATCGACGAGGCATTGGCCGCGGTGATCGTGCCGTCCTTGGAGAAAGCGGGCTTCAAGGTCGGGATTTTCGCCGGATCGCCCTTGAGCGGCTGCTCGTCCTGGCTGACCGTGACCACGCCCTTGCGCGTCTTCACCTCGACGGGGACGATCTCCCGGTCGAACGCGCCGCTCTTCTGCGCCGCCTGCGCGCGCTGCAGGCTGGCGATGGCGAAGGCGTCCTGCGCCTCGCGGGTGAACTGATATTCCTGCGCCACTTCCTCGGCGAAGCTGCCCATCAGCCGGCCGGGCTCATAGGCGTCCTCGAGCCCGTCGAGATACATGTGATCCATCAGACGGTCATGGCCGATGCGGGCGCCGCCGCGGTGGCGCGTCGAGAGATAGGGCGCGTTGGTCATGCTCTCGAGCCCGCCCGCGACCATCAGGTCGACCGAGCCCGCGGCGAGCGCCTCGGCGGCCTGGATCGTCGCCTGCATGCCCGACCCGCACATCTTGTTGATCGTGGTCGCCTCGATATGGTTGGGCAGGCCCGCCTTGAGCGCCGCCTGGCGCGCCGGCGCCTGGCCGAGCCCGGCCGGGAGCACGCAGCCCATATAGATGCGCTCGATCGCTTCGCCCGACAGCCCGGCGCGCTCGACCGCGGCACCGACCGCCGCCGCGCCCAGCTCGGTCGCGCTCGCGTCGGTGAGGCTACCCTGGAAGCTGCCCATCGGCGTGCGGGCGTAAGAGACGATGACGATCGGATCGGCGGACATGGGATTCCTCTCGAATGGCTTGCGGGCGATCTAGTGCCGCGTCATGAGTTTTGCAAAACAACCCATGGGGGTCGCCGCTTGCACCTGACCGAGATTCTCAAATGGTTCGCGTCGGGCAGCGGCGTGATCGCGGCGTTGATGGTGTCGCTGGATCTGGGGCGGCGCGTGACCGGCTGGGGCTTCGTGCTGTTCGTGGCGTCGAGCATCGCGTGGGTGAGCGGGGCGTTGCTCTCCAGCGACGAGCCACTGCTCTCGCAGAATCTCTTCCTGTTCGGGATCAATCTGCTCGGCGTGTACCGCTATCTGATCCGGAAGAAGCCGCTCCATGGATGAAGTCTGGTTCTGGCCGTTGCTGCTCGGCGTGCTGGGCCTCGTGTTCGGCAGCTTCATCGCGACGGTGGCGCTGCGCTGGCCGCAGGGCCGCTCGGCACTGCAGGGGCGCTCCGAATGCGACAGCTGCGGCAAGACTTTGGGTGCCGACGAGCTGGTGCCGGTGGCGAGCTTCCTGCTCCAGCGCGGCAAGTGCCGGAGCTGCGGCGCGCGCATCCCGCGCGGCCATCTGATTGTCGAGCTGATCGCGCTGGGGATCGGACTGGCGGCCGGGTTCGCGGCGCCGGGGATCGAGGGCGCGGCGGGGGCCGTGTTCGGCTGGCTGCTGCTCGCGCTCGCGGCGCTCGACTTCGTGGCCTTGTGGCTGCCCAATATACTCAACGCGGCGCTGGCCGTGGCGGGGATCGCGACCGGTTTGCTCGGCGTCTGGCCGCCGCTCGACGAGCGGTTGATCGGCGGGCTGGGGGGCTTTGCGGCGTTGTGGACGGTCGCAGCGATCTATCGCGGCTTGCGCGGGCGCGACGGGCTGGGCGGGGGCGACCCCAAATTGTTCGGAGCGATCGGGTTGTGGCTGGGCTGGCGGCCGCTGCCGGCAGTGTTGCTTGTCGCTTGCGTAATCGGACTGACAATGGTGTTAGTATTGCGGCTGCGCGGGCGGCGTATGCTGGCGGCGGACCGGCTGCCGCTTGGCGTGATGCTCGCCGCCGCCGCCTGGGGACTGTGGCTCGGGGGCAAGGTGGTGCCGCCGCCGACGATCCCGGTGATCGTCGAGGTGGGGCCGGAGACGATGACCTGAGGGGAGAGAGAATGCACGAGATCCTGGAACGCCAGCGCGCCGCCTTCATGGCCGAGCTGCCGGTGTCGCTCGCGACGCGGAAGGACCGGCTCAAGCGCGCGGTAGCGATGATCGCGGACAATGGCGCAGCCTTCTGTGACGCGCTCAGCGAGGATTTCGGGCATCGCAGCCGTGAGCAATCGATGCTCACCGACATCGCCGCGTCGGTCGCGCCGCTCAAGCATGCGCTGCGCAGCCTCGACAAATGGGCGCGGCGCGACAAACGGCCGGTGCAGTTCCCGCTCGGTTTGCTCGGCGCGCGTGCCTGGGTGGAATATCAGCCCAAGGGCGTGGTCGGCGTGATCGCGCCGTGGAATTTCCCGGTGAACCTCGTGATGTCGCCGCTTGCCGGCATCCTCGCCGCGGGCAACCGCGCGATGGTCAAGACCAGCGAGTTCACGCCGCGGGTGGGGGCGTTGTTCGAGGAGCTCTGCCCCAAATATTTCGCGCCGGACGAGCTCGCCTTCATCTCGGGCGGCCCGGACGTGGGCAAGGCCTTTGCGGCACTGCCGTTCGACCATCTGATCTTCACCGGCGCGACGGGCATCGGCCGGCACATCCTGCACGCCGCGGCGGACAATCTCACGCCGGTGACGCTCGAGCTCGGCGGCAAGTCGCCGGTGATCATCGGGCGCTCGGCCGACTTGCCGCGCGCGACCGAGCGGATCGCGATCGGCAAGATGCTCAACGCGGGCCAGATCTGCCTCGCGCCGGACTATCTGCTCGTGGCGGCGGAGCAGGAACAGGCGGTGGTCGACGGGCTCACCGGCGCGGTCTCGGCCATGTATCCCAGCCTTCTCGCCAATCCCGACTATACATCGGTGATCAACGACCGGCACCACCAGCGGCTCGCCGACTGGATCGACGATGCGCGGGCCAAGGGCGCGCGGGTCGAGGTGGTCAATCCGGCGAACGAGGATTTCGGCGGGAGCAACTCGCGGAAGATGCCGCTCCACATCGTGCGCGACGCCACCGACGACATGATGGTGATGCAGGAGGAGATTTTCGGGCCGATCCTGCCGGTGCGGCGCTATGACACGGTCGACGATGCGATCGCCGAGGTGAACCGCCGCGACCGGCCGCTCGGCCTCTATTATTTCGGCCGCGACGGCGCTGAGCGGCAGCGCGTGCTCGACCGCACCATCTCGGGCGGGGTGACGCTCGACGACGTGGTGTTCCATGTCAGCATGGAGGAATTGCCCTTCGGCGGCATCGGCCCCTCGGGCATGGGCGCCTATCACGGGCATGACGGGTTCCGGACGTTCAGCCATGCCAAAGCGGTGTTCAGGCAGGCGGCGCTCGACGTGGCGAAGCTGGCGGGGCTCAAGCCGCCCTACGGCAAGACGACCATGGCGTCGGTGCAGCGGCAGATGAAATAGGGCGGCTAGACCGCCGCGCGCTGCGCCTCGAGCCAGCGGCGTTCGGCGGCCTCGGGGCCGAGCTTGAGCGCGGCGTCATAGGCGGCGCGGGCGGCGTCGGTGAGACCGAGTTGGGCGAGCAGGTCGGCGCGCAGTGCGTGATAGGGGAGGTAGGCGGCAAGCCCGGCATGGGCGAGCGCGTCGACCTCCTCGAGCGCCACGTCGGGGCCATGCAGCTCGGCGATCGCCACGGCGCGGTTGAGCCGCACCAGCGGATCGTCGCGCAGCTGCAGCAGTGCGTCGTAGAGCGTGCGGACCGTCAGCCACGGCGCGGGTTCGGCGAGCGAGGGACGCGCGCACCATTCGGCATGGATCAGCGCCTGTAGCGCCCGGACGCCCGGGCGCGGCGACAGATACAGGGCGTGGCCGAGATAGCGACGGCCCGCGGCGAGCAAAGCGGCGTCCCAGCGCTCGGGGTCCTGCTCGGATAGCGGGACCATCATTCCTGCCGCGTCCACCCGCGCCGGTCGCCGCGCCTCGGCGAAGCGCACCGTTGCGGCAAGCGCGAGGATCTCCGGCTCGCGCGGCAGCATCGCCGCGAGCGTTTCGGTGATGCCCAGCATCTCGGCGGCATAACCGGCATGCGGCCCCGTGCCTCCGCCATCGGCATGGGCGTGGGCATAGGCGACCTCGAGCGTCGCCAGCACCGCCTCTAGCCGCTCGGGCCAGGCGGCGGGGCCGGGCACTTCGAAGGGGATGCCGGCGGTGGCGATCTTGCGCTTGGCCCGCACCAGCCGCTGCGCGAGCGTCGGCTCGGCGAGCAGGAAGGCGCGCGCGACCTCCTGCGTCGAAAGGCCGCAGACCAGCTTGAGCGTCAGCGCTGCGCGCGCCTGCGGATCGATCGCGGGATGGCAGCAGACGAAGGTCAGCCGCAGCCGCTCGTCGGGGATGGCGCGGCCATCGTCCATCAGTAGCTCCTCGGCGCTCGGCTCGGGGTCGGGGGCGGGCAGATCGGCCGCGTCGCGCACCGTCCGGCGGCGCACCGCATCGAGCGCGACGCGTTCGGCGACGCGGTAGAGCCAGGCGGCGGGATCGCGCGGGGGCTCGGTGCCCCATGCCTGCGCCGCCCGGGCACAGGCTTCTGCGAAACTCTCCTCGGCGAGGTCGAGATCGCGGAAGCGCGCGGCGAGCGCGGCGATGACGCGCCCGCCTTCGGCCCGGGCGGTGGCGGCGAGCAAGGTCACCCGTGATCGACGAGCGGCCGGACCTCGATCGCCCCGGTGCCGCGCAGGGGCACGCGCCGCGCCCAGGCGAGCGCCGCGTCGAGATCGGGCACGTCGATCAGATAATAGCCGCCAAGCTGTTCGCGCGTCTCGGCGAAGGGGCCGTCATGCACGGCCTGTCCGCCGTCGCCGTTGGTGCGCACCGTGGTGGCCATGGGCGTGCGCTGGAGCCCCGCGCCGCTGACGAACTCGGCACCGATCTCGCCGACCAGCGCCATATGTTTGGCGGTGATGTCGCGGAGCACGTCGGGATTCTCGAACTGGCGCTCATCCTCGTAGATCAGGAGCATATATTGCATCACTCTTCTCCCTCGCATGCGATCGCGAACAGGCGATCGTATCGTGGAGACGGGCGAGGTGCGCGCGTTTCGACAGGGGCGCGAAAATTTTTTGCGAGCCGTCCGGCGCAGGCCAAAAAAAAGGCCGCCTCGAGGGCGGCCGTGAAAAGTTTTAGGAGAGGATGCCTGAAAGGCAGGGTCTTTTTGCGCTGCCGCATGTTTTTGTGCAAGTGCGAAATGATATCGGTATCATTGCAGTTTTTGCAACTAGCGATTGCCTAGGAATTCATTTTGCGTTCGATGCGATAATGAATCGGTTTGAAGCTGCCGCCATTCGAGGCCGGCGCGGAGCAGGCGGTCAGGCCGATCACCAGATCCATGGCTGCGCGGAAGGCGATATGGTCGCCCGCCTTGCTCAGGGGCGGCAGCACCTTGAGTGCGCCGGTCGTGCCGTCGACCGGCACATTCATGAAGCAATTGAACGCGGTCGGGATGCGATCGGGCGTCACGCCAAAGGGTTCAAGTGCCGCGGCGAGATTGCCGAAGCAGCCGCGGTGCGGCGCGAGATCGTCGTAGAGCAGGCGAAAGGTGTCGGCCGAGCAGGGGGTGAGCAGGAAATCGTGGCGGCCTACGCTGTCCGACACGATCTCGAGCATCACGTTCGACCGGTTCGACCAGAGCTTGTCGCCGGCCGTGAGCCAGATCTTCGACTGATAATCGAGCGTGCGCCCCGAGGAGAGTGCCTCGTCGATATCCGCGGCATTGAAGGCCAGCAGATCGGCGACCTGCTCGCCGCGCGGATCGATCACCACCAAAGTCTCGCCTCTGGCCAGGCGAAAGGCGGTGCCGCTGCGTTCGGGTATCTCGTGCGTGGTTATTTGCCGTCTCCCGCATAGGAAAAGGGGCATTGCCAATCCGAATCGACGACGCGCCCGCTATATTGCCGCGCCTCGCTCGCTTCGCCATGCCGCGCGAGCATCGGGTTGCGCGATCCGGCGAGCGCCTCGTCGCGAACGAGGATCTTCTCGCGCATCCCCTCGTAACGACCCTCGGCGCGCAGCCGTTCGAATTGGTCGTGCAGGTTGAACACGAGGGCCGGCCGCTCGAAGCGACGTGCGGGTCGGCTGGCGTGCGGGTGAAGGCCGACGATGAAGAAGGCCTCGCCGCCGAAGCTGAGCGAGAAATGCGGATTGGCGGGATCGGCGCTGACGCGCGGATCATAATCCTGGCCGCGCCACACATCCTTGTCCGACAGCGATTGCACGCGCTCCCACAAGGCCGCCTCGAAGGCGGGCTCGGCGAGATCAGTCGGGCCCTCGAAGATCACCGCGAAGCTGCGGAACAGTGCGGGATCCTGCCGATAAGCCTGCGCGAAGCCGAGCAGCGCGTCGTGGATGCGGACATCGTCCCACGCGCTGTCGATTCGATCGCAGGCGAGTACTTCGAGACTGCCGCGCGCCAGCGCCGATTTGGCGCCGACACAGGGAAAAGCAGGCTCTTTCACATGCGCGAACAACATCGCCTGCAGTCGGTCCTGCGCATGGTGTTTCCAGGGATACATGGGGAATCTCGAGATAATCTGAACAATTTTCGTAAGTTACTACGTGCAAGTGACGCGGGCGGTTCCATCGGCTAGCACCGCCCGATGCCCAGCACGCTCAAGCTCGACCAGTTCCTGCCCTATCGTCTCTCGATCGCGTCGAACCGCGTCTCGGGCGTGATCGCAACCGCTTACCAGGCACTGTTCGGGCTGCGCATTCCCGAATGGCGCGCCGTGGCGGTGCTCGCCGAGCATGGCGCAATGACGCAGCAGGCGCTGTGCGGGCGGACGCGGATGGACAAGGTGACGGTGAGCCGCGCCGCGATCGCGCTGGCGCAGCGCGGACTGATCGCGCGGGCGACCAACCCCGAGGACCAGCGTTCGAACCTGATCCGGCTCAGCGACACCGGCTGGGAGCTGTACGAGCGCATCGCGCCCGAGGCGCTGGCGATGGAGAAGCGTATCTTCGAGGGCTTCGATGCGGCGGAGATCGCGCAGTTCCGCGCGATGCTCGAACGGCTCGAAGCCGCGGCCGCGGCGCTCGATCCCTCTTGATTGCGGGGGGAGGGCTGGCCTAAGCGACGCCAGCCCTCCCCAGGCGCCTGTTCGTGTTTCAAGCCAGGGAGAAGTACATGCCCACCACAGTCGATCGCGCCGGCCTCAAGGTCGACGAAGTGCTCGCGCGCTTCGTCGAGGAGCGGGTGCTGCCCGGGCTCGATATCGCGCCCGCGGGCTGGTGGCAGGGCGTGGCGGCGATCTTCGAGCGGTTCGCGCCGGAGAATCGCGCGCTGCTCGAAAAGCGCGACCTGCTCCAGGCAGAGATCGACGGCTGGTGCGCCGAGGATCCGCTGCGCGCCCGCGATCCGGCCGAGCAGGAGAAGTTCCTGCGGTCGATCGACTATCTCGTGCCCGAGCCTGCGCCCTTCACGATCGGCACGGAGAATGTCGACCCCGAGATCGCCACCATGGCGGGGCCGCAACTGGTGGTGCCTGTGCTCAATGCGCGCTTCGTGCTGAATGCTGCGAATGCGCGCTGGGGTAGCCTGTATGATGCGCTCTACGGCACCGATGTGCTGCCGGGCGAGGCGGCGTCGGGCGGCTATGATCCGGTACGCGGGGCGCAGGTGATCGCTTTTGCGAAGGAGTTTCTCGACGAGACGGTGCCGCTGGCGGCGGGAAGCTGGACGGATTTCGCAGGCGGCGAGCCGGTGCTGGCCGATCCGGCGCAGCTGGTCGGGCGGCGCGGGGAATCGCTGCTGCTGCGCCAGCATGGGCTGCATATCGAGATCGTGGTCGACCGCACCCATCCGATCGGGCGCGACGATCCGGCGGGGATCGCGGACGTGCTGGTCGAGGCGGCGCTGACGACGATCGTCGATCTCGAGGATTCGGTCGCGGCGGTAGACGCCGCGGACAAGGTCGAGGCCTATGCCAATTGGCTCGGGCTGATGCGCGGCGATCTGGAGGAGACGTTCGACAAGGGCGGACGCAGCCTGACGCGCAAGCTGTCGGCGGACCGCGTCTACGACGATGGGCTCACGCTGCCGGGGCGATCGCTGCTGTTCGTGCGCAATGTCGGGCATTTGATGACGACGCCAGCGGTGCTGCTCGGCGACGGTGGCGAGGCGCCCGAAGGCATCCTCGACGCGATCCTGACCAGCACGGTCGCGCTCTACGATCTTCGCGGCCTCGGCAAATATCGCAACAGCCGCGCCGGGTCGGTCTATATCGTCAAGCCGAAGATGCATGGGCCCGAGGAAGTGGCCTTCACCAACCGGCTGTTCGATGCGGTTGAGGACCTGCTCGGGCTCGCGCGGCACACGATCAAGGTCGGCGTGATGGACGAGGAGCGTCGCACCTCGGCCAATCTCGCGGCGTGCATCCATGCGGTGAAGGACCGCATCGTCTTCATCAACACCGGCTTCCTCGATCGCACCGGGGACGAGATCCACACCTCGATGCGCGCCGGGGCGATGATCCCCAAGGGCGAGATCAAGGCGAGCGCATGGATCAAGGCCTATGAGGACCGCAACGTCCGCATCGGGCTGAAATGCGGGCTTTCGGGCAAGGCGCAGATCGGCAAGGGCATGTGGGCCGCGCCGGACCGGATGGCGGACATGCTGGCGCAGAAGGCCGCGCATCCGCTGAGCGGCGCCAACACCGCCTGGGTGCCGAGTCCGACCGCGGCGACGCTGCACGCGCTGCACTATCACCAGATCGACGTGTTCGCGCGGCAGGCGGAGATCGCGCACGAGATGACCCCGGGCCTCGCGCCCTTGCTCACCATCCCGGTGGCCGACGGGCGCAACTGGACCGCGGACGAGGTGCGGGACGAGCTCGACAACAATGCGCAGGGCATTCTCGGCTATGTCGTGCGCTGGATCGATCAGGGCGTGGGCTGCTCCAAGGTGCCCGACATCCACGATGTGGGGCTGATGGAGGACCGCGCGACCTTGCGTATCTCGTCGCAGCACATGGCCAACTGGATGCTCCACGGCATCGCCACGCCCGAGGAGGTCGAGGCGGCTTTGGTGCGCATGGCGGCCAAGGTCGACGCCCAGAATGCGGGCGACCCAGCCTATCGGCCGATGGCGGGACGCGAGACCGAAAGTCTTGCCTTTCAGGCGGCTCGGGCGCTGGTGTTCGAGGGCGTCGAGCAACCCAATGGCTATACCGAGCCGCTGCTCCACGCATTCCGGGCACGGGTGAAGGCGGAAGACTGAGGCGGTCCCCCCTAACCGTGGCACATATGTCACTGCCGCGGCTTGCCTTTCACTATGCCGGGACCCAAAGGTGACCATCGGTCGTTACGGTAGTGGCCGGGCGGGGATCGAGCGCGGCTTCGATAAGGGGAGACGCGTGCGCAGTTGGGCTGGCCTGTGGGTTGCGACACTGACAGGAACGGCGTTCCTGCCGGTAATTGCGCACGCCCAGATCGCCACGGGCGCCGAAAAGAACCAGGGCGCGCCCGTCTCCAAGCCCAAGCCACCCGCGTCCGAACCGGCTACCGACCCGCAGGGCGACGCCGCGATCATCCCCGACAAGGAATTCGAGGCCGGCCTTCCTCCGGTCGGCGACGACATCAATGCGCCGCTTGCGCCGATCCCGACGGCGCGGACGCCCGGGCCTGCCGTCCCGGTTGCGCCGGCGCAGGGCACCACGAAGCAGACCGCCGCGACGATCGAGGAGGTCATCGCGCCGGCCGCGCCCGAGAATCCCGAATTCGCCCAACCTTTGGTCCCGCTGAACAGTTTCGACGCCACGCCGCCGGCCGAGAGCGCCGAGGTGGCGGCGAAGAAAGAGACGATCGAGATACGCTACACGGTGCGGGTCGTAGGGCTCGACAAGATCGGGCTGCAGGACAAGTTCGAGGATCTCTCGGCGCTTCACGACGGCAGGGGCAGGGCGGCCAATGCCACCATGGTCGCGGCGCGCGCCAAGGAGGACGAGCGGCTCGCGGTGCGGCTGATGCAGTCGCTGGGCTATTATGACGCGACCGCCGTCTCGACGATCGAGCAGGCGCCGGGCAACAATACCGGGCTGAACGCGCTGATCACTGCGGTGCCGGGCGAGGTCTATCGCCTCGCTACGATCAAGGTGAAGAGCGATCCGGTCGTGCCGGCCGATTTGATCGATCGCGAGCTTGCGCTCAAAGTCGGCGATCCGATCGAGGCGGACCGCATCCAGGGCGCCGAGGCGAATGTGCTGCTGCGCCTCGGCCAGCAGGGTTATCCCTTCGTCCAGGTGGGCCAGCGCGACATCCTGCTCGACGAGACCAACTTCACCGGCGACTATACCCTGCCGATCGATCTCGGCCCGCGCGCGGTGTTCGGCGGCTTCACCACCGACGGGCGGCTCGCCTTCGACGTGAAGCATGTCGGGGTGTTCGCGCGCTTCAAGCGGGGCCAGCTCTATGACACCCGCAAGGTCGACGACATGCGCCAGGCGCTGGTCGCGACGGGGCTGTTCTCGACCGTCTCGGTCGAGCCGGTGAAGACCGGTCAACCGGCGCCCGACGGCACCGAATATGTCGACCTGCGCGTGCGCCAGCGCGCCGGGCCGGCACGCACGCTGGCGGGAACGGCCGGCTATTCGACAGGGCAGGGTTTCAGCCTCGAAGGCAGCTGGACGCACAGGAATTTGTTCAAGCCTGAAGGCGCGCTGATCCTGTCCGGCATCACCGGCACGCAGGAACAGGGACTGTCGGCGACCTTCCGTCGCTCGAACGCCGGGCGGCGCGACCGGACGGTGTCGCTGACCGCCTCGGCCAATCACAACGACTATGACGCGTACGAGGCCTATACCGGCACGATCTCGGGACGGATTTCCTACGATTCCACGCCGATCTGGCAGAAGCGCTGGACATGGTATTACGGTTTCGAGCTGACCGGCACCAACGAGGACCGCTGGAACTTCGACACCAACACGCGCGACCGCGGCACCTATTTCATCGCCGCGGCGCCTGGCTTCCTCGGCTATGACACGTCGGACAATCTGCTCAACCCGACGCGCGGCTTCCGGGTGAAGGCCAATCTCAGCCCCGAGACCTCGGTGAAGGGCGCCGTCCACCCCTATGCGCGCGCGATGGTCGAGGGGACGGCCTATTATCCGGTGACGGATGCGATCGTGCTCGCCGGCCGGGTGCGTGTCGGGTCGATCGTGGGCACGGGCCGCGACGAGCTGCCGCCCTCGCGGCGCTATTATGGCGGCGGCGGCGGATCGGTGCGCGGCTTCGGCTTCCAGGAGCTCGGCCCGCGCTCGCCCGACGACAAGGCGGTGGGTGGACGCAGCCTCAACGAGTTCGCGATCGAGGCGCGCTACCGCTTCGGCAATTACGGGATCGTGCCGTTCATCGACGCCGGGCAGGTCTATGAATCGAGCATGCCCCAGTTCAGCAACATCCGTTTCGGCGCGGGCATCGGCGGGCGCATGTACACCAATTTCGGCCCCGTGCGCGTCGACGTCGCGACACCGATCAATCGCCAGCCGGGCGAGTCCAAAGTCGCGGTGTACATCTCGATCGGCCAGGCCTTCTGATGGCCGAGGAACCGCCTCCCATGGCCCCCGAGGAGCCCCCCGCCGAGACCGTGGTGATCCGGCGCCGTCCGCTCTGGCAGCGCATCGTCAAATGGGTGGGCATCCTCATCGGCAGCGTGGCGCTGCTGATCGTGGCGGCGCTGTTCGCGCTCAACACCGATCCGGGTCGCCGCTTCCTCGCCGACCGGATCGCGGCCTTCAGCCTTGCCTCGGGGCTCAACATGCGGATCGGTCGGATCGACGGGTCGATCTACGGCGCGATGATCCTGCGCGACGTGCAGGTGCGCGACCAGCACGGCGCCTTCGCGACGGCCTCGCAGATCAATCTCGACTGGCGGCCTTTCGCCTATTTCCGCAACCACGTGGACATACGCTCGGTCATGAGCCCGCTGGTGCGCGTGTCGCGGCTGCCTGCGCTCAAGCCGGTGCCGCGCGATCCCAATGCGCCGTGGCTGCCCGACCTGATTATCGATGTCGGCCGGCTCAAGGTCGACCGGATCGAGTTTGCGCCGGCGGTGACCGGGCAGCGTCACATCGCGACGCTGGATGGCAGTGCGCATATCGCCGATCGCCGCGCGCAGATCACGCTAAACAGCCAGACGCTGCGCGCCGCGGGCCTCGCCGGCGGCGATCTGCTCAAGCTGAAGCTCGACGCGGTACCGGACGACAACAAGCTCGGCATCGATCTGCATCTGAACGCGCCGGCGGACGGGCTGGTGGTCGGGCTTGCCGGGCTCAAGCAGCCGATGACGCTGGCGGTTGCGGGTAACGGAAGCTGGAAGGCATGGCAGGGCCGGGCGACGGGCACGCTGGGCGGCGCGACGCTCGCCGACCTGAAGCTGGCGGCGCATGACGGGCTGTTCCAGCTGCGCGGGCCGACGCAACCGGGATTGATCCTGAAGGGGCCGGTCGAGCGCCTGGCGGCGCCGCATCTCGACCTCGCGCTCGACGCGCGGCTCGACAACCGCGTGGCGGATACAAAGCTGCAGCTGCGCTCGAGCGCGCTGGCGTTCGAGTCCAATGGCAAGATCGACCTCGGGCACAATCGCTTCGAGAACTTCCGCGCCACCGCGCAATTGCTCACGCCCGGTGCGATCGCGCCTAACCTCAACGGCCGCGATGTGCGCGCGGCGGTGGCGATCGACGGGCCGTTCGCGCGGCCGGTGGTCGACTACAAATTGCAGGCGGCGGCACTGGGCTTCGGCACTACCGTGGCGCAGCAGCTCTATGCCGAGGGCCGCGCGCGCATCTCGACCGAGCGGATGCTGGTGCCGGTCAATGCGCGGGTGGCGCGTATCACGGGACTCAACGAGGCCGCGGGCGGGCTCGCGACCAATGTGCGGCTGACGGGCAATCTCGCCATTAGCGGCACGCAGATCCTCTCGGACGACCTCCGGCTGCGGTCGGACCGGGTGGACGCGACCGCGATCGTCGTCGCCGATCTCGGCACGGGCCGCTACACCGGCGCGCTCAAGGGGCGGATCAACGATTACGAAGTCCGCGGGCTCGGCATCATCGACCTGAGCACCAACGCCAATCTCTATGCCGCGCGGCAGGGCGGCTGGGGCGTGCGCGGCAAGGTGGTCGCGACCACGCGGCGGCTCTTCAACACCGGCGTGCGGGACTTCCTCGGCGGCAATGCCACCATGTCGGCGGAGCTCGACTTCGGCCCGAGCGGTACGCTGACCTTCCGCGCGCTCAACCTCCGTGCGCCGCGATTCCGTATCGAGAGCGGCAGCGGGCGCTTCAGCACCAATGGCCAGCTGCTGGTCAATGCCAGCGCCTGGTCGGCCGATTACGGACCGCTGACCGCGCAGGTCACGGGTAGCCTTACCGCGCCGGCGGTGCTGTTGCGTGCGCCGAAGCCGGGGCTGGGCGTGGGCATGGTCGACCTCGTCGCCAATATCCGTGGCGACCGGCGCGGCTGGGCGGTGGTCGCGAGCGGCGGGACCAATTACGGGCCGTTCAGCGCCGATGTGCTGATCGCGACCAGCGCGCCGCTCACCATCGACATCCGCAAGGGCCGGTTCGCGGGGATGGATATCGCCGGTCATATCCAGCAGACGGGCGCGGGGCCGTTCGCCGGGCGGGTGACCTTCGCCGGGTCGGGCGTCAACGGCGTGGCGCAGCTCAGCGCGGCGGGCAAGATCCAGGCGGCGGCGATCGACGCCAGGGCCTATCAGGCCAAGATCCCGGGCCAGGCCGGGCTCACCATAGGCCGCGCGCTGATCAAGGGTAACGTGATCCTCTATCCGGACACGCCGCAAGTAGTGGCCGATGCGCAGATCGCCAATGTCCGCAGCGGCAGCCTGGTGGTGACCAAGGCGCGCGCGCGGATCGACTATCGCGGCGGCCATGGTACCGCGCAGATCCTCGCCAACGGCTCGACCGGCGTCGGTTTCACTGTCGCCGCCAATGCGCGGCTCTCGCCCCATCAGATCGTCGCCGCGGTGCAGGGGCAGGGCAATGGCGTGAAGTTCCGGACCGCCAGCCCGGCGCGTGTCGCGATCGCCGACGGCGAGTACAAGCTCGCGCCGGTGCGGTTGAATTTCGACCGCGGCAGCGCGCTGGTCGCGGGCAGCTATGGCAAGGGGCTGGCGCTGCAGGCGCGGCTCGAAAAATTCGATGTGGGGGTCGTCAACGCCTTCGTGCCCGGGCTCGGCATCAACGGCACGGCGAATGGCAGCATCGACTTCGCCCAGTCCAGCGACGGTTCCTTCCCCGCCGGGGTGGCGCGGCTCGAGATCAGCGATTTCACCCGCTCAAGCATCGCGACGGTCTCGGTGCCGGTGAACATCTCGCTGCAGGGCAAGCTCGTCCCGCAGGGCGGCGACCTGCGTGCACTGGTCAAGAACGGCAACACCACCATCGGGCGGGTCGTGGCGACCCTGCAGCCGATCGGCAGCGGTGGCAGCTGGCAGGAACGGTTGATGGCGGCGCCGCTTGGCGGCGGGATACGGTATAATGGGCCGGCGACGGTGCTCTTCTCGATTGCCGGATTGACGGAGCAGCAGGTTACCGGGCCGATCGGCGTGGCGGTGGATTTCTCCGGCCGGCTCGAGCATCCGCAGCTCACCGGTATCGTGCGGGCGACCAACCTCATCTACGACAACGAGACCTACGGCACGCGGCTGACGGGGCTTTCGATCGACGGACGCTTCACCAGCGACCGGCTCGAACTTACCCGGCTTCAGGCCACCGCCGGCGACGGCACGGTGAGCGCTTCGGGCAATATCGGGCTCGCCGCGGTCAACAATTTCCCGATCGATGTGACCGTCGTCATGCGCAACGCGCGGCTCGCCAAGAGCGACGCGCTCGGCGCCACCGCGACCGGTCAGATCCATGTCACGCACGGCGCCAACGGCGGGCGGATCCAGGGGCGGATCGAGGTCCCCGAGGCGCGCTACGAGATCATCCGCCAGGGCGCGGCCAATGTCACCGAGTTGACCGGCGTGCGGCGCAAGAGCGATCTGGTGCGCGAGGCCTCGGACCAACCGCCGCCGCCGGACTTCGGCACGTTCGAGCTCCAGCTAAACGTCCACGCGGACAACCGGCTTTTCGTCACCGGCATGGGGCTCGAATCCGAATGGGAGGCGAATTTGTTCGTGCGCGGCAATTCGGCCAATCCGCGGATCAGCGGCGAGGCGCGGATCGTGCGCGGCACCTATGAATTCGCCGGCAAACGGCTGGAGATCACGCGCGGGCGGATCGACTTCAGCGGCGGTTCGCTCAACAACCCGCAGCTCGACATCTCGGCCAGCACGACGGCGGAGGGCGTCACAGCGATCGTCAACGTCGCCGGCAGCGCGCAGAACCCGCAGATCACCTTCACTTCCACGCCCGCATTGCCGCAGGACGAGGTGCTCTCGCGGCTGCTGTTCGGCAGCTCCGTGACCAATCTCTCCGCGACCGAAGCGCTCCAGCTCGCCGCCGCGCTCAACACGCTAAGCGGCGGGGGCGGCGGGCTCAATCCGCTCGGCAAGCTGCGCTCGTCGATCGGCTTCGACCGGCTGCGCATCCTGAGCCCCGACGAAGCCAGCGGACGCGAGACCTCACTGGCGGCGGGCAAGTACATCACCAACAACATCTATATCGAGATCATCACCGACGCGCGGGGGTTCACCGCGACCCAGCTCGAGGTCTCGCTGAGCCGCGCGCTGAGCATACTCTCGCAAACCGGATCGTTCAGCGGATCGAGCGTGAGCGTGCGCTACTCGCGGGACTACTAACCTGTTCCCCTCTCGCTTGCGGGAGGGGAGCGCAGACCACGAGCGCGGAATGCACTTCCGTTGCATTTGAAAATCGAATATCCGGTATCCCGGGAGAGCCGGAAAAATGTCAGAGCATTTCGACGTAGTCGTGGTGGGTGCCGGAATTTCGGGTGTGGGCGCCGGGTGGCATCTGCAGGATAAATGCCCCGACCGCAGCTACGTGATCCTCGAGGGTCGCGAGCGCATGGGCGGGACATGGGACCTGTTCCGCTATCCGGGGATCCGCTCCGACTCGGACATGTACACGCTGGGCTTCTCCTTCCATCCCTGGACCAACGCCAAGGCGATCGCCGACGGCCCGGCGATCCTCGATTATATCGAGGAAACCGCCGCCCTCTACGGCATCGACAAGCATATCCGCTACCAGCACCGCGTGGTGCGCGCCGACTGGTCGAGCGCGGACGCGGCGTGGAGCGTGACGGTCGAGCGCGGGCCGGCGAAGGAGCGGGTGACCTTCACCTGCAATTTCCTCTTCATGTGCTCTGGCTATTACAATTACGCTCAGGGCTATACGCCCGACTGGCAAGGCATGGCCGATTACAAGGGCGAGCTCGTCCATCCGCAATTCTGGGGCCCGGACATCCACTGGCAGGGCAAGAAGATCGTCGTGATCGGCTCCGGCGCGACCGCGGTGACGCTCGTGCCCGAGCTGGCGAAGGAGGCGGAGCATGTCGTGATGCTCCAGCGCTCGCCGACCTATATCGTCGCGCGGCCTTCACAGGACGGGATCGCCAACTGGTTGCGCCGGAAGCTGCCGGCGCGGACCGCCTACGGCCTGACGCGGTGGAAGAACGTGCTGCTCCAGCAATATTTCTATCGTGCCGCCCGGAAACATCCGGCCAAGGCCAAGGAGCGGCTGGTCAACATGGTCCGCGACGAGCTCGGGCAGGACTATGACATCGATACGCATTTCACGCCGCGCTACAATCCGTGGGACCAGCGTATCTGCCTCGTGCCCGACGCCGACCTGTTCGCCTCGATCCGCGAGGGCAAGGCGTCGGTGGTAACCGACACGATCGAGCGCTTCACGGAGAAGGGGCTGCTGTTGAGCTCGGGCAAGGAGCTCGAGGCAGACATGATCGTGACCGCGACGGGGCTGGAGATGCAGCTGATGAGCGGCGTTCCGCTGAGCGTCGACGGCGTAGACGTCGAACCGTCCAAATCGCTGAACTACAAGGGGATGATGTATTCGGACATCCCCAACCTCGCTTCGTCCTTCGGCTATACCAATGCCAGCTGGACGCTGAAGGTCGACCTGACTTGCGGCTATCTCTGCCGGCTGCTCAACACCATGCGCAAGCGCGGGATGCGGCAGGCGACGCCGCGGATAAAGGGCGCGATCGGCGAGGTGCCATTGCTCGACTTCACTTCGGGCTATGTCCAGCGCGGGCTGACCAAGTTCCCGCGGCAGGGCGATCGCCAGCCTTGGCGGGTGCACCAGAATTACACGCGTGACGTGATGGCGCTAAGGTTCGGGTCGGTGGACGAGGAGATGGAGTTCTCCAATCCCGTGCCGAAGGCGGCGCGGGCGGCCTAACCGTCATCCCGGCGAAAGCCGGGATCTCCCGAAGAAGCGCGAACAGCTTGCCGCGCGAGATCCCGGCTTTCGCCGGGATGACGTCAGGAGAGAAGCGCCTCCGCCGCCGCCACGCCCGTCAGATAGGCCCCATGGGCAGTCGAGAAGTCGCTGCGCGAGCAGGCCTCGCCCGCGAACGCAATCCGCTCGTCCGGCGAACTCGCCAGCACTTGCCGCGCGCTCGCATGGCCCGGACAGGCATGGCTGTAGGAGCCGAGCGCGAAATCGTCGCGGCCCCAGGCCGAGCCCGTCACCAGCTTGAGCCGCTTGCGCCAGTCCGACCCCAGAAGCGCCGACAGTTCGTCGATCGCGAAGTCGGCGCTGCCGTTGAACCCCTCGGCTTCGAGCTCGCGCGCGCCGACGCCGCCGAAGAAGCATTCGATCACCGGGCGGCCGAAGGGGCGGATATAATAGCTGCCCGTCTCGGCCGCGCGCGGGTTGCCGAGCAGGTGGCTGTCGGCGTCGAGATCCTCAGGCCCGTCGACCATGAGGAACAGCTTGTTGGCGAGCCCGAGCGGGAGCTGGGTAGCGGCATGGACCTGCGCATCGAAGGCAGGGGGGAGCTTCAGCCGGCCGCGCGCGAGCACGTTGGTCGGGATGGTGACGATCGCCTTGTCGGCCTCGATCGTGCCGCGCGCCGTCTCGAGCCGGACGCCGCGGCCGCTGGTGTCGACGCGTTCGACGGGGCAGGCGAGGGCGATGGGCACACCCTTTGCAGTCGATGCGATCAGCGTTCCATAACCATCTGGAACACGCCAATTATTCTCCGACGCCGCATCGTCATAAGTGAGATAGTCGGCGATCGAGAGATCGGCGAGGCCGGCGCCGTTGATATAGCCGCTCAGCGCCTCGATGAACCCATACCAGCGGTCACTGGGGTCAATCGCGTCGAGCGCGCGGTCGCTCGACGGCGGGTTCTCGCGCAGCCGCGTCTCGAACGCCTCGTAGGCCGCGCCGGCTGCCTCGCGATCGGCCTGCGAGAAGCCGAGCTCGCGCCATTGCGCACCCCAGGCCGGCCGCGTGTGCTCGACCGCGAAGCCCGCCTCCTCGGCAACGCGGCGCCACGGGTTGCGCTGGGCCGAATGCAGCCAGCCGCAGCCGAGATCGAGCGGCATGCCGCTGCAATAGATGGTGTGCCCGCGTCCGCCGAGCCGGCCGCGCGCCTCGACCAGCAGCACCGATTTGCCCTTCGCGACCAGCGTGCGTGCCGCGGCGATCCCAGCCGCGCCGCCGCCGATCACCGCAACGTCGATGCTCATGCCGCGGGTCGGCTCTTGAGCAGCGCCGAGCGCAGGCAGGAGCAGACTTCCTCGTCGCGCTGGTTGCGCATGCTGTGCCGCCAAGTGACGATGCCCTGGCCCGGGCGCGACTTCGACGGGCGCAGTTCGACCACCTCGGTCTCGGCGCGCAGCGTGTCGCCGATGAATACCGGCTTGGGCATCGCCAATTTGTCGTAGCCGAGATTGGCGACCAGCGTGCCGGCAGTGGTATCGCCCACGGTGATCCCGACCATCAGGCTGAAGGTGAAGGTGCCGTTGACGAGGATCTGCCCGAACTCGCTCGCGCGCGCCGCCTCGGCGTCGAGGTGGAGCGGCTGGGTGTTGTGGGTGAGCGTCGAGAAGAGGAGATTGTCGGTCTCGGTCACCGTGCGGCGCAGCTCATGCGCGATCCGGTCGCCGACCTGCCACTCGTCGAAATAGCGTCCCGCCATCGCCTGCTCTCCGGTTTCTTGCGAACCGGCTTAGCGGGCGATGGCGGGTTCGGCTACTGCGCCGGCATGCCGCAGATCTTCTGGATCGGCTGGTGCGACAGGCTGAGCGCCGCCGCCGGGACCGCGAGGAGCGAGAGCCCCGCGATCCCGAGGAACCAGCGCTGCGGTGCGGCCAACCGGCGCCATAGCGCGCCCGAGGCGATCAGCGCCGCCGCGGTACCGCAGCACAGCATGTCACGCCGCCTCGGCCGGCTCGGCGGCCAGCGGTACGGTGCGGCCGTCGTCGGGATAACGGTCGTGGCGCTTCATCCAGTGCATGATCCCGTCCCCTTCGTTGCGACCCAGGGGTGCCATGTCGAGAAAGGCATAGGTGGTGAGCAGCATCTCGCCGCCGCGGGCGAAGGTGGAATAGGTGTGATAGATGCTGCCGTCCTCGTCGCGGTAGAACAGGCTGGCGCCGGGGATGTCGCTGGTGCCGGGATCGCCCTTCTGGGTGAAGTTCCACTCGGCGGTGCCGTTCTCGCGCTCCTCGGGCGTGAACGAGGCGTGGAAGTCGTAGTTGAAGTCGCTGTCACCCGACGAGACCCAGCGGAAGGTCCAGCCCATGCGCTTGCGATAGGCTTCGATCTTCTCGACCGGCGCGCGCGAGATGGCGGCGAAGCTCAGGTCGTTATGCTCGAAATGCTGGCGCGCGCCGTCGACATGGTCGCCGATGAACGAGCAGCCGCCGCAGCCCTCCTCCCAATCGGGGGCGAACATGAAGTGGTAGACGAAGAGCTGGCGGCGTCCATCGAACAGGTCGGCGAGGGTAACCCGGCCTTCGGGCGAGTCGAACGCATAGTCCTTCTCCACCTTCACCCAGGGCAGGGCCATGCGCTTGGCGGCGAGGCGGTCGCGCTCGTCGGTCCACGCCTTTTCCTCGGCGAGCAATTCCCGGCTGGCGGCTTCCCATTCGGCGCGGGACGCGATCCTGTGGTCAATCATCGGTCTTCTCCTCGGCGGCTTCGAACAGTGCAACGAGCTTGGCGAGCGAGCCGCTCCAGCCGCGCTCGTGGCCGGCGGCGACCTCTTCGTTGCGCAGGCGGGCATGGGTGAAGGTGAGCTCGGTGCCGATATCGATTGGGCGGAGGCTGATCTCGACGCGGCTTTCCCAGTCGATCGTGCTCAGCCAGCGCCAGCTCATCACGATGCTGCGCGGGCGGGCGAATTCGAGATAGGTGCCGAAGCTTTCCTCCTCGTCGCCATTCTCCATGCGGAAGCGCACGCGCCATTGGCCGCCGGGGCGCGGATCGGTCTCGGCGAAGAGGACCGGACCGGAGTCCGGGCCCCACCATTGCATGATCTGCTCGGGGCGGATGAGGGCGTCGAACACGATTTCGGGGCGTGCCCTGATCTTCCGCACGAGCGTCATGCTGGCGGTGCCGGTATCGTTCGTGAGGGGGGCGGTGCTCATTTGCGCTCCTGTTGCTGCTGTTCACGGTGCTGCTGCTTGCGCTCCTCGGCTTCGGCGAGGGCGGTGAGGCGATCGAGGCTGGCGCTCCAGAAGCGCTCGTAGCGGCGGAGCCAGTCCATCGCGTCCTCCATCGGCGAGGGCGTCAGCGAGACGGTGACGGTGCGCCCGCTCTTGCTGCGCGTGACCAGCCCCGCGTCGGAGAGCACATCGAGATGCTTCATCACCGCGGGCAGCTTGATCGGCAGCGGCGCGGCGAGCGCGCTGACCGATAGGCCCGGCTCGGCCTCGAGCCGCTGGAGCATGGCGCGGCGATGCGGGTCGGAGAGCGCCGAGAAGGTACGGTCGAGGGCAGGGGAATAGTTCACCATGTGGTGAACTGTCTGCTTGTCCGGCCGGCAAGTCAAGCGCAGCTGGTGGCGGCAGCGGCGCAGTTGGTGGCGATGCGATTCCTCCCCGAGCTTGTCTCGGGGAGGGGGACCACGACGCGCAGCGTCGTGGTGGAGGGGCGCCGCGCGAAGACGCGGCGGTGACGTCGCCAAGCCATTCCGCGCCGATGGCGCGGCCCCTCCACCATTTTCAAAGAAAATGGTCCCCCTCCCCCAGCTTGCTGGGGGAGGAATTGGTTATTCCGCCCGTTCCACTTTCACCAGCAACGCACCCTCGCTCACCTGCGCGCCGGGTTTGGCGTTGAGCTCGGCTACAATGCCGTCGAACGGGGCGGTGAGGCCGTGTTCCATCTTCATGGCCTCGAGCGTGACGAGGCGCTGGCCTTTGACGACGCTCGCGCCGACTGCGACTTCCACTGCCGTCACGCGGCCGGGCATGGGGGAGAGGATCGCGCCGTCGCCGGCGGTTCCACCCGCGCCCCCGCCGCCGGCCCGTCGCGGCGAGAAGCGGAAGACCTGACCGTCTTCCGCCCACACCGCGATGTCGTCGCCTTCGGGGAAGGCACTGAACTCATGCGTTTCAAGGTCATCGTCGAAGGTGACCGAATAGTCCTTTCCGGCATGGCTAAGATGCACTTCCACGGGCGCGGTGGGTGCATTGAGGCGGAAGCCAAGGGCCTCGCGCCAGACATTGCCGGGTCGGGGCTGTGGCCGCGGGCTGCGGCCTTCGCTGATCGAGGCGAGCGGTGACCGCCAGCCTTCGATCTCGCTGTGCACCACTTGCAGCGCGGCGCTACGCAGCACGTCAGCCGACGGCTCGGCATCGGGAAGCAGCGCGTCGCCGTGGCGCGCGATGAAGCCTGTATCGAGCTTCGCGGCGGCGAAGTCGCGGTTTCGAAGTGCGCGCACGAGGAATATTGTATTGGTCCGAACGGGATATACGTCCAACTCCTCGAGCGCACGGATCAGGCTCAGCCGAGCGCTATCGCGCGCGAGGCCACCCGCGATGATCTTGGCGATCATGGGATCATAGTAGGGGGTGATTACATCCCCCTGCGCAACGCCCGTTTCGACGCGGGCGAGCGCCGGGAAACGCAGTTTTGCCAGTCGCCCCGTGGAGGGCAGGAAGCCGTTGAGCGGGTCCTCGGCATAGAGCCGCGCTTCAATTGCCCAGCCCTTTATCCTCAACTCCTCCTGCCGCTTCGGCAGCTTCTCGCCCGAAGCCATGCGCAGCTGCCACTCCACCAGATCCTGCCCCGTGATCTCCTCCGTCACCGGATGCTCGACCTG
>Ga0065165_1001302_pt1 | contig 27888 bp, 17 predicted proteins | sample AraplaMF_Cvi_mMF_FD_63813 | JGI IMG/M metagenome (GOLD analysis project Ga0065165, IMG submission 63813) | Arabidopsis root microbial communities from the University of North Carolina, USA - plate scrape MF_Cvi_mMF (version 2) (version 3) | ecosystem: Host-associated > Plants > Roots >... | reverse complement strand
TCGACGGTGAGCGTCATCGGCATCGGCACGGTGATGTCGAGCGAGAAGGTCAGCGTGTCGCCGTCGACCTTGCCGTCCTTGATGTCGGTGGTGCCGAGCCCGCCCGAGAAGTTGCCGGTGAAGGTGTCGCCCGCGCTCTGCACGGTCAGCACCGCCTGCTGGTCGCCCATCGGCGACTTGGTCACCGTGTTCCAGCTGCCGTCGACATTCGCCATTTCGTCTCTCCTGACGTGAGAATTACTTGGACGCGGCAGTCGCGGACGAGCCCGCCACCGACGCTGCGGGGACCACCTCGACAGGCAGGCCGAGGCTGTCAAGCTGCGGCTTGACCACCTTGGCATCGCCCACCACCACCCAGACGAACTTCTTCGGGTCGAGAGAGCCGCGTGCCGCAGCGTCAAGCTGCTTGACCGTCATGCTCCGATATTTTTGCGTTACCGTGTCGTAGAAGTTGTCCGGCCGGTGGCGCAGGTCGTTCTGCTGCATCGCCGTGAGCACCGCGCCGGCGGTTTCGAATCGCCCGGCCAGCTCGCGGGTGGTGCCGTTGATCTCGCGCGTCAGCTCGGCATCGGTGACGCCCTTGGTGCCGAGGAAGTCGCCGACCTGCTGCTGGATCGCCTTGATCGATTCGCCGGTCTTGTCGGCCTGGACCGGGGCGCTGATCGTGTAGGGCACGGCCTTTTCGAGCCAGTTATAGCCGCCGCCGGCGCCGTAGGACCAATGCTTGGCCTCGCGCAGATCCATGTTGATGCGCGACAGGAAGCCCGAGCCGAGCACCTGGTTGGCCGTGACCTCGGGGAGCAGTTCGGCGGCGGGATCGAGCGCGGTCATCTGCGCGGCGATGATCAGCGACTGCGGCGAATCCGGCCGATCGACCAGCACGATCCTGGGCGCGACCTGCTTCGGCGCGACGGCGAACGCCTTGGTGCCCGCGGCGCCCTGGCCCTTCCAATTGCCGAAGCGCGCCTCGAGCGCTGCCTTGACCTCCGCGAGCGGGCGATCGCTGACCACGAAGATCTGCGCCTTGTCCGGGCGAATCCACGCGCGGTAGAAAGCGAGCAGGTCGTCGCGGGTCAGCTTCTTGACCGCCTCCGGGTCGCCGCCCCCGGCGCCGAGCTTCGCATAGGGATTGCCGGCGCCGTAGAGCAGAGGCGGCAGCGCGCGGTTGGCGAGGCCCTGCGGGCTGGTCAGCTCCTGCGCGATCCCGGTGAGCTGGGTGGCGCGCAGCCGCTCGATCTCGTCGGGCGCGAAGGCCGGATTGCGCACGACATCGGCGAACAGGTCGAGCGAGCCGGCGAGGTTGGGGCTCGGCATCGCCACCGACAGATAGGTGCGGTCGGCCGAGCTGCCGCTGCCGATCGTCGCGCCGAGCCGCTCGCGCGCCTCCGCGATCGCCGTCGAATCGAGATGGGTGGTGCCTTCGTCGAGCAGCGACAGCACCAGGTTCTGGGTGCCGAGCTTGTTCGCCGGATCGGCGGCGACACCGGCGTCGAAGCTCATCACCACCTGGGTGATCGGAACCGCGGTGCGGCTGGCATAGACCAGTTCGACGCCGTTCGAGAGCTTGGTGCGGCTGACGTCGGGGAAGTCGAGGTCGCCGATCTGGGCGACTTCAGGCAGCGCGCCGCGGGTGCCCTTGACCGCCTCGGCCTTGGGACCTTCGGCCGGCTTGGTCGCGGCCGGGACTGCCGCCGCTTCCTGATAGGCCTCGCGCTGGCCGGGCTCGACCATAATCGTCAGCGACGGCCGGCTCAGCCACTTTTTGCCCGCCGCCTGGACCTGTGCCGGAGTGACCCGCGCGGTCTCGTCGAGCTGCTTCTTGAAGAAGGCCGGATCGTCCGAATAGAGCTCGCCCGAGGCCAATGCGACGGCCTTGCCGCCGAAGCCGCCGACCGATTCGAGCCCGAAGATGCGGCCCGAGACCGCCGTGGTGGCGACGCGCTGGACTTCGTCGGCGGTCGGGCCGTTCTGGATCAGATCGGCGACGATCTCGTCGAGCCGTTTGGCGACGAGCTTGGCGTCGACGCCGGGCTTCACCACCGCCTGGATCTGGAACATGCCGAGCTGCGACAGCGACTGGATGCCGGCCGAGACCTGCACCGCGACCTTCTCCTTGCGCACCAGCGCATTGTCGAGCCGCGAGCTGGCGAGCCCGCCGAGCACGTCGCCGAACACGTCGAGCGGGACCGAATCGGGATCGTTCATGCCGGGCACCGCCCAGCTGCGCAGCACCAGGGTCGCGGCGACGCGGTCCTTCATGACGACGGTCTTGGCTTGCGGCAGCGTCGGGATGGCGACCTGGGGCAGCACGCTCTTCGGGCCGGCGGCGATCGCGCCGAAATATTTCTCGACGAGCGGGCGGGCTTCCTTGGCGTCGACATCGCCGGCGAGGACGAGCACCGCGTTGTTCGGGCCGTAATGCGAGCGGAACCAGTTCTTGACGTCGTCGAGGCTGGCGGCGTCGAGATCGGCCATCGAGCCGATCACGTTATGGCCATAGGGGCTGCCGGCGAGCAGCTCCTCGAGCAATTTGTAATAGACGAGGCCGTAAGGCTGGTTGTCGCCCTGGCGCTTCTCGTTCTGGACGACGCCGCGCTGCTCGTCGAGCACGTCCTGGGTGATCGCGCCGAGCAGATAGCCCATGCGGTCGCTCTCGAGGAACAGCGCGCGGTCGAGCGCGGGGCGCGGCACGGTCTCGAAATAATTGGTCCGGTCGAAGCTGGTGGTGCCGTTGAAGTCGGTGGCGCCGACCTGCTTGAGCGGCTCGAAGAAGTCGCCGGGGGCGTTTTCAGAGCCGTTGAACATCAGATGCTCGAACAAATGCGCGAAGCCGGTCTTGCCGCCCGGCTCGTGCTTCGAGCCGACATCGTACCAGGTCGAGACCGCGACGATCGGCGCCTTGCGATCGGTGTGAACGATCACGCGCAGGCCGTTCTTGAGGGTGAATTCCTCATAGGGAATGGCGACGCGCTTGACGAGCTCGGCGACCGGCACCGGCTTGGCGGTCTGCTGCGCCTGGGCAGGCGCGGAAGCGGCGAGCGCGACGATGCTGCACGTGATCAGAAGCGATTTCATGGCGGTGGTCTTCCCCGGAGCGTGATGCTGCGCGGAACATACCGCAGGCGGTAACCGCTGCAACCGAATCCGGCGGTCTTGCGGCAATGGGCGTTTGGTCTAGCCTGCGCGCGCCAACGCCTTTCGAAAGACTCCCTGATGCGCGTTCCGATGCTCCTCGCCGGGCTGCTGCTCGCCGCCGCGCCGCTGGCCGCGCAATCGCAGGCGGCGCCCGACGAGCCGCAGTTCAGCGCGGCCGAGGTGCGCAAGCACGTCACCTTCCTTGCCGACGACCGGCTCGAGGGGCGCGATGCCGGGACGCCGGGGCACGAGATCGCGGCGCGCTACGTCGCCGACCAGTTCGCCGCGCTCGGGCTCAAGCCGGGCGGGACCGAAGGCTGGTACCAGCCCGTGTCGCTCGCAGAATACAGCCTCGACGCGGCGCATCCCGGCGCGCTGCGGATCGGCAGCCACAAATTCGCCAATGGCGACGACGTGCTGATCGCGCCCTCTCCGCGCTTCGGCAGCATCACCCAGACCGTGAGCGGCGAAGCGGTGTTCGTCGGCTATGGCATCGAGGCGGCCGATCTCGGCTATGACGATTATGCCGGGCTCGACCTCACCGGCAAGTTCGCGGTGATGCTGCTCGCCACCCCGAGGGACCTGCCGCGCGCGGCCGCGATGCGGATCGTCCGCGAGCGCGGCACCCTCGCCGCACGGCACGGCGCCATCGGCATCCTCTACCTCGCCGCACCCGGCGACGAGATGCTGTGGCGCGCCGCCGGGAACATCGCGTTCGGCGACACGACCAAATGGCTGAGCCCCGAGGGGTTCCCCGACGGCGAGGACCCCGGGGTGCGGATCGGCGCCTATCTGAGCGAGACCGCGGCCAAGGCGCTGTTCGCCGGCGCCGGCAAGCGCCCGGCCGAGATCTTCGCCGCGGCCGCGGTGCCCAGGGCGCACATCAATGGCTTCGCGCTGGCCCAGCGCGCGACGCTGGAGCGGACCAGCAAGGTCCACGCCTATCGCAGCCCCAACGTGATCGCCATCCTGCCGGGATCGGACCCGAAGCTGGCCGACCAATATGTCGTGCTGAGCGCGCATCTCGACCATGTCGGCCGCGACCCGCATCTGCCGGGCGACCAGATCCACAACGGCGCGATGGACAATGCCGCGGGCGTGGCGACGATGCTGGAGGCCGCGCGCGCCTTTGCCCGAGGCAAGACCCGGCCGCGCCGCTCGATCCTGTTCGTCGCGCTGACCGCCGAGGAGGACGGGCTGCTCGGCTCGAGCTATCTCGCCCGGCATCCGGTGACCGGCAAGGGCCGGCTGGTCGCCGACGTCAATCTCGACATGCCGATCCTGCTCTACGACTTCCAGGACGTGATTGCGTTCGGCGGCGAGCATTCGACGATGGGCGAGATCGTCGCCCGCGCCGGCGCGCGGATGGGCGTCACCGTGTCGCCCGATCCGATGCCCGAGGAGGAGTTCTTCGTCCGCTCCGACCACTTCAACTTCGTCAAGGCGGGGGTGCCGTCGATCTTCCTGATGACCGGGTTCAGGAATGGCGGCGAGAAGGCGTTCCGCGACTTCCTCGCCAACAATTACCACCAGCCGTCGGACCAGCTCGACCTGCCGTTCAACTGGGAGGCAGGCGCCAAGTTCGCGCGGCTCAATTACTGGATCGCCCGCGAAGCCGCCGACGCCGACACGCCGCCGCTCTGGTATCGGGGCAACCCGTTCGGCGACCTTTACGCGCCGGACGCACCAAGGGCGCCGAAACCGGCCGGATGATCGCACCAAAACGGAGGCGTCGGCGCTCGCGCCCGCCGCACAATCGGGCAAGTCTGGCCGTACGGAGGTGCCGGTGGCCGAGCATTGCAGCCTGTTTCGTCCGATCGCGAAGACCGCGGGTTCCACACAGCGCGCGGCGGCGGCCCCGCCCCATCCGCTTTCCGGGCGCCGGGCGGTGCAGGCGGTCAAGGACCGTGCAGTGCAACTCAATGCACGTCCGACCCATCGCACCGGCCTGCCCGACCATCTCAAGACCGGCATGGAATCACTGTCGGGGATCGCGCTCGACGACGTCACCGTCCATCGCAACTCGCCCAAACCCGCGCAGCTTCAGGCGCATGCCTTCGCGCAGGGAACAGACATCCATCTGGCGCCCGGGCAGGAACACCATCTGCCGCACGAGGCATGGCACGTCGTCCAACAGAAGCAGGGCCGCGTGCGCGCCACGGCGCAGCTGAAGGGCCGAACCGCGATCAACGACGATCCCGGGCTCGAGCGAGAAGCCGATATCATGGGCGCCCGCGCTCTCGCCCAGCCGATGACGACGGTCGCCGCGGAGCCAGTGCAACGCGTTGCGACGTCCGATGTCGCGCAATGTATCCTGATCAAGGTGATCACTCGTCGCCAGATGACCTCGCGCGTCGTCGACAGGGTCGAGTTCGCGGACCGTGTGCCTACTTCAGCATCCGGCGGACAAGGCGACCACACCGTCGCCGAAGCGCTAATCGAAGTCGCGCTGGAGAAGCATTGCCGCAACAAGACTCATCTCGAGATCGCACAGACGCTGCCTGAAATGTTCTATCATCTCGATACCGACGTCACCGCTAAATACATGGGGGACAACCGAAAATACAAATATATCAACGTCGCCGGCCTGGTTCCATTGATCGGCGCTTATGAACAGGCGGCGCAACAGGGTGCCGATGGCGAGGATCTCAACGAAATGCTGAGCCATATCCTTGAGATGTACTTGCGTATCTGGAACAAGCGGCCGGGCTCGGCCTATCTCCGCGGTGACAAGAAGACCACCGGTGGCTCCGGTGGCATCGAGGAGAAAAAGGCCAAAGAAGTGCTGGTCGGCATGTCTAGAAGAACTGATTTCGACGAAGATACCGACGAGGAGGGAAGCGGCTGGAAGCTCACTGTTGCGCGGACCCTGACCAGGTTCATCGATTTCAACGCGTCCGACGATCTCGTCGAAGCAGCCAAACATTTGGCCACCGCAATCAATTTGACGATCGAGTCTCTGGAAGATGGCGATCAGCACTACGAACATATCGCGACGATCGCAGTCCAGCTTTTTGCGACGATGCATCACCTGGACGACCAAGCGGAAGAAAACTTGGACCGGATGACTCTCTTCCATCTCAACGGCGAGACATATGAGGAATTCGAGGGCGATGACGACGGCGGCACGGTAGAAGAGCACAAAATGGATCAGTGACGAACCGCCTGCGGAAGCGCCGCGTCGTCCGCGGCGGCCCCATGTGCAGCGGGCCTTGTGTTGCACAATGGCAACACTACATTCGGCCCGTAACCAACAGGGGCCAGCATGAACCTCGAGAAATTCACTGATCGCGCCAAGGGCTTCCTCCAGTCGGCGCAGACCGTGGCGATCCGCATGAGCCACCAGCGCATCGCCCCCGAGCATTTGCTCAAGGCGCTGCTCGAGGACGAGCAGGGCATGGCGAGCGGGCTGATCGGCGCGGCGGGCGGCGACGCGAAGCGCGCGCTGGGCGAGACCGACGCGGCGCTGGCCAAGATCCCCGCAGTATCGGGCGGCGGCGCGCAGCAGACGCCCGGACTCGACAACGACCTGGTGCGCGTGCTCGATTCTGCCGAGCAGGTCGCACAGAAAGCGGGCGACAGCTTCGTCACCGTTGAGCGCATGCTGCTCGCGCTCGTGCTGGCGACGACCACCGCCGCCGGCAAGGCGCTGGCTGCCGCCGGCGTGACCCCCGAAGGGCTCAACGGCGCGATCAACCATCTGCGCAAGGGCAAGACCGCCGACACCGCGGGCGCCGAGGACCGCTACGACGCGCTCAAGAAGTTCGCCCGCGACCTGACCGAGGCCGCGCGCGCGGGCAAGCTCGATCCGGTGATCGGCCGTGACGAGGAAATTCGCCGGACGATCCAGATCCTCGCGCGGCGCACCAAGAACAACCCCGTCCTCATCGGCGAGCCCGGCGTCGGTAAGACCGCGATCGCCGAAGGCCTGGCGCTGCGCATCGTCAATGGCGACGTGCCCGACGGCCTCAAGAACCGCACTTTGATGTCGCTCGACATGGGCAGCCTGATCGCCGGCGCGAAATATCGCGGCGAGTTCGAGGAGCGGCTGAAGGGCGTGCTCGACGAGGTCAAAGCCGGCGAAGGCGACATCATCCTGTTCATCGACGAGATGCACCAGCTGATCGGTGCCGGTAAGACCGAAGGCGCGATGGACGCGGGCAATCTGCTCAAGCCGGCGCTGGCGCGCGGCGAGCTGCACTGCATCGGCGCGACCACGCTCGACGAGTATCGGAAGTATGTCGAGAAGGACCCCGCGCTCCAGCGGCGGTTCCAGCCGGTGTTCGTCGGCGAGCCGACGGTCGAGGACACGATCTCGATCCTGCGTGGCATCAAGGAGAAATACGACCTCCACCACGGCGTGCGGATCAGCGACGGTGCGCTCGTCGCCGCCGCGACGCTCTCCAACCGCTACATCACCGATCGCTTCCTGCCCGACAAGGCGATCGACCTGATGGACGAGGCGGCGTCGCGCATCCGCATGGAAGTCGAGTCCAAGCCCGAGGAGATCGAGAACCTCGACCGCAAAATCATCCAGCTCAAGATCGAGCGCGAGGCGCTGCGCAAGGAAAGCGACGACGCATCGAAGGACCGGCTCGCCAATCTCGAGGCGGAGCTCGCCAATCTCGAGCAGCAGTCCGGCGAGCTGACGGCGCGCTGGCAGGGCGAGAAGGACAAGATCAACGCCGAGGCGCAGATCAAGGCGCAGCTCGACGCGGCGCGCGGCGAACTCGACCAGGCACAGCGCGCGGGCGACCTCGCGAAGATGGCCGAGCTCAGCTACGGCGCGATCCCGGCGCTGGAGAAACAGCTCGCCGAGGCGCAGAACACTACGCGCGGCGCGATGCTGCGCGAGGAAGTCACCGCCGAGGACATCGCCTCGGTGGTCGCGCGCTGGACCGGGATCCCGGTCGACAAGATGATGGAAGGCGAGCGCGAGAAGCTGCTCAACATGGAGGAGGTGCTCGGCAAGCGCGTGATCGGCCAGGCCGATGCGGTCAAGGCGGTGTCGACCGCGGTGCGCCGCTCGCGCGCGGGGCTGCAGGATCCCAATCGCCCGCTCGGCTCGTTCCTGTTCCTCGGGCCGACCGGCGTCGGCAAGACCGAGCTGACCAAGGCGCTCGCCGAATTCCTGTTCGACGATCCCAACGCGATGGTCCGCATCGACATGAGCGAGTTCATGGAGAAGCATTCGGTCGCGCGGCTGCTTGGTGCCCCTCCGGGCTATGTCGGTTATGAGGAAGGCGGCGTTCTAACCGAGGCGGTTCGTCGGCGGCCCTATCAGGTCGTGTTGTTCGACGAAGTCGAGAAGGCGCATGGCGACGTGTTCAACGTCCTGCTCCAGGTTCTCGACGACGGCCGGCTGACCGACGGCCAGGGCCGCACGGTCGACTTCTCCAACACGATCGTGATCCTGACGTCGAACCTCGGCTCGCAATTCCTCACCAACCTCGGCGACGGACAAAGCGTCGAGAGCGTCGAGCCGCAGGTGATGGAAATCGTCCGCGCGCACTTCCGGCCCGAATTCCTCAACCGGCTGGACGAGATCATCCTGTTCCACCGCCTCGCCGCGGAGCATATGGCGCCGATCGTCGACATCCAGGTCGGCCGGGTCGGCAAGCTGCTCAAGGACCGCAAGATCCGCATCGACCTCACCGATGCGGCGCGGGCGTGGCTAGGCCGGGTGGGCTATGATCCGGTCTATGGGGCGCGCCCGCTCAAGCGCGCGGTGCAGCGCTACCTGCAGGACCCGCTGGCCGACAAGATCCTGCGCGGCGAGGTCAAGGACGGATCGACCGTGCACATCGACGAAGGCGATGGCGCGCTGAGCCTGACGGTCGGCTGAGCGGCGATGCGCATGCCGGGGTGATCCGCCGGCATGCGTCGTCTGGATCAGCAGCCGGCCTGGCGCTGGCAGGTATTGGTCTGCGAGCGCTCGACATTCTGCCGGTCGAGCGAGCGCTGCTCGGACCATTCGGCGCGCGTCATGCAGACCTTGCGGCTCTGGAGGCGACTGCCGAGCACTTCCTCCTTCTTGCAGATCACTTCGTTGGGATCGCGCGCCTTGCGCTTCCCGTCCTGCGCGGTCGCGGCGGTGGCGACGAGCGAGAGCAACGATGCCGCGACGATTGCGGCTGCAGCGGATTTGGCCATGACACGCTTCCCAAGCACAATGCTGCCCGACGGCAGCGTAGACCCGGATTTTGATCGCGAACGGCGCGCGAGTCCAGCGTTCAGAGGCGGTAGCCGAATTTCTCGACCCAGGGCGCGAGCACCGGCAGCACCGGCTCCAGATGCGCGCGATAGCGATGCCAGCGGCCGGCGGCGCGCTTGTAGATCGGCTCGGTGACCTGCGCATAGCTGGCGGTGGTGATCAGCCCGCGCGCCTTTGCGGTGCGGGTGTGATCGAGCGCGTCGGCATGCCAGTCGAGCCCGAGCCAGTCGAACAGCGGGCGGACCTCGGCCTCGACATCGTCGATCAGGCGTTCGTAGACGATCGGATGCGCCGCCACGTCGAACAGCCCGTTCGACAATTCCCAATGGCGGAAGCTCAGATCGTAGAGCTGGGCGGCGTCCTCGAGCCGCAGGAAGTTCGACATCGCGCGGTTGAGCCGGAAATTGCTCATATAGCAGCTGAGCAGCACGTCGCAGGGATGGCGCAATGCGAGGATGAAGCGCGCCTCGGGGAACAGCCGCTTGATCAGCGGAACCTTGGAGAGGAACAGCGGCGACTTGTCGACCAGCAGCTGGCCGGGCTCGACCGATACGAACTTGGCGACTTCCTCGAAATAGCGCGCGCGCGCCGCGGCGATCGCCGCGGCGTCCATCGTCGCAAGCTTTGCCAGCCCGCCGATCGCGTCGTCGACGAGGTTGAGCGCGGGCCGCTCCTCCATCACCACAGTATCGGGATGGCCCATCAGGATCGTGTCGAGCAGCGTCGTGCCCGAGCGCGGGAAACCGACGAGGAACACCGGTGCGGGCTGCGCAGGCGGCGGGACATCGCGGGTCCAGCCCGCGACCCAGCCGGGCGTCATCGTCGCCAGCTCGCCTTGCAGCTCGGCGCGCAGTTCGGCCGCGCGGGCGAGCGGATCGGTGGCGCTCGCGGCATGGCGCCGCGCGGTCTCCTCGAACCAGCCAAAGGCCTCGTCCGAACGGCCGAGCCGGTCGAGCAAAGTCGCGTGCAGATGCGCGGTCCGCTCGGGCTCGATCTCGGGGGGCACCAGCGCCAGCGCCGCGAGCCCTTCCTCGAAGCGCTTGGCGCGGCGATGCTCGAACGCGCGCAGGAAGCTGAGCGTGCCGATATCGAGCCCGCTCGCCTCCGCACGCGCGATCAGCGGCGCGAATTCCGCCTCACGATTGGTATGTTCGTATTGAATCGCCAGCCCCAGCCAGGCGTCGCGCTTGGTCGGCTCTAGGTCGAGCGCGCGCAGATAGGCGGCCTCCGCCTTCGCGACCTCCATCGCCTGGCCATATTCCGCGGCCAGCTCGAGCTGCAGGTCGGCGTCTGCCGGGCTGCGCGCCGCAGCCTGCTCCAGCGCCACCAGCGCGTCTTCCGACCGGCCGACGCCCTTGAGCACGACATAAAGCGCGTGGCGGATGCGCGAGTCGTCGAGGAAATCCTGCGCTGCGGCGCGCAGCACGGTCTCGGCGTCCGCTGAACGCCCCGCGGTGTGCAAGGCGGTGGCGAGGTTGACGCGCATCGGCGCGCCGGTCGGATCGAGTGCGACCGCGCGTTCGAGCGCCAAGATGCTCGCGTCGAAATCGCCCTGTGCGGACCGGGCATTGCCGAGATTGTTCCAGCTCTCGACATCGCCCGGCGCGCGCGCGACGACGAAATCATAGGTTTCGGCCGCCTCGGCGAAGCGTTCCAGCGAGAGCGCGAGAAAGCCGCGATAGCGCGCGACCCGCAGCGTCGGATCGGCGAAAGCGCTTTCGCGGGTCGCCACGCCCAGCGCGCCTTCGCGGTCGCCGAGATCGGTCAGCACCGCGATCAGATTGCAGGCGATCGTGACGTCGCCAGGCCGGGCGCGATGCGCCGCTTGCAGCTGCTCCGCCGCGCCGCCGAGGTCGCCGCCGCGCGCCGCGAGCATCCCCAGAAACGCGTGGAGCGGCGCCGGATCGGCGCTCGCGGCGACCGCGTCGGCGGCGACCACGCGCGCGCGCGCAAGATCGCCCGCCTGCGCAGCGCCCATCGCCTGGCGAAGCGCCTCCGCCGTGTTTGCGTCCATCGATGCACTAGCCATCGGCCAGCTATGAACCGGCGGGCGCGGCAGGCGCAAGCCGCACGCATCCCCTGCGCGGGCGACAGGCATGAAAAAGGGGCGGCCGGCGCACGCCGACCGCCCCGATTTTCGTCTTTCCGAACCTTAGAAGTTCAGGGTCACGCCTGCGAACAGGTAGCGGCCCAGCGCGTCATAGGTCGCCGGATAGGTGTTGCCGTTGCACGGACCGGTCGGGCAGAGGTTCGAGCCCGAACGGTTGCCGTTGCCCGACGTCACCAGCGGCGGCTCGAGGTCGAACAGATTGTTGACGCCGAGACGGAAGGTGTAGGTGTCGCCGATCGAGAAGCTGGTCGCCAGATCGATGTAGTTCTTCGCCTTCAGACGCAGACCCGGATCGTAGTTGAAGTCACCGGCGAGGCTCTCCTGGTCGGTCGTGGTCTCGGCATGGACCGGACCGATGTGACGCCACTGGACCGACAGGCCGACGCCGCCGTCCATCTGGAGCGTCGCACGCATCTTGTGGCGCCATTCGGGGAGCGGAGCGCCCGAATCGGTGGTGCCACCGACGCTGCAGGTCGGACCATAGAGACCGGCGCAGTCATACGGCGTGGTCAGGCCGTTATTGACCTTGTAGCTGTCGAGATAGGTGCCGTTCATGTTGAGCGACAGCCGCCCGATGCTGCCCAGCTCCATCGAGTAGGACGCGCCCACTTCGATGCCCTTGGTCTGGATCTCGCCGACATTGTTCGGAAGATCGGTGACATAGCCGCCCGGGGTGAGCCAGAGCGACCCGGCCGCATCGCGGTGGATCAGCGAGCACGACGCCGGCGTGAACGACGCCGTCGCATTGTCGGTGCAGTCCGCGAGGATCGAATCCTGGCCGAACTGACGGATCGCGCTTTCGACCTTGATGTCGAAATAGTCGACCGTCAGCGCGAAGCGTGGGACGAAGCTGGGCTGGAAGACGACGCCGACCGTCTTGGTCGTCGCCTTTTCGGGCTGCAGGTCCTGATTGCCGCCGATCAGGCCGTTATACTGACCGGCCGGATTCGATGCGGTGCCCTGACCGACCACGAAGCCCTGTGCAAGGCAGCCATAGTTGGTCGCGGTGATGCCGCCGATGCCCGCGCACGGATCCTCCGAACCGTTCAGACCGACAGTCGCGGTCGAGAACAGCTCCTGGATGTTCGGCGCGCGCACTGCGCGGTTGTAGGTACCGCGGAAGCGGATGTCCTTGATCGGCGCGAAATCGATGCCGACCTTGTAGGTGTTGGTGTCGTAGCTGCGATCGGCGCTCGTCTTGTACGACGAGTGACGATAGCCGGCGTTGAGCGCGAGCAGGTCGACGAAGTTGTTCTGGACCAGCGGGATCTGCGTTTCGCCGAAGAATTCGAACACGCGGAAGTTGCCCGAGATCGGCAGCGTCGCGCCGCCCTGACCGGTGAGGTCGTTGGTCTGGAACGCGTTGTCGGTCTGCAGCTCGAGCTCGGTCTTGCGCCATTCGACGCCGACGTTGATGCCCACGCCTTCGCTCGCCCACGGCGTCTGGATGCCGTAGCCGCCCAGCTGGCCGGTGAACGACACGTTGGCCACCTGCTCGGTGGTCTGACCCTGCTGGAAGCCGGTTGCCGAGAGATAGGCGACCGATGCCGGGCTCGCCGCGTTGATGCCGCCGAAGATGTTGTACGGCACGCACGCGGTGTCGCTGCCGTCGAGCACCGAACGGCAGATCGGGTTGATGCCCGCGACGCGCGGATCATCGACCACGTCGAGCGCACGGCGCAGACGGGCGGCCGAGAACTCGTTCGAATAGACCTGCGAATACTTCACCCGGCCGAACTGGTAGTATGCGTCATACGACCACTGCTCGCCGAGATCGCCCTTCGCGCCGATCACGCCGCGATAGTTGGTGTGCTGCAGGTCGGCCTGGCGCGGACCGCCCTCGACGTTGCGGCGAAGCACCTGGAGATAGCCGAGATTGTACGGCGTGCCGGTGCGCGGATCGAAGAAGGTCAGCGGCGCGGCGCCCGGATTGGGGTTGTACGGCGCGCCGATGGCGAGCGGGAAGTTGCCGAGGAAGCCGTTGATCAGGTTTTCCTGGTCGAAGATCACTGCGCGCTGCGCCGGCGAGATCAGCGGGTTGTCGCTGTTGATCGTCAGCGTGTTGCCGAAATTGCCCGACGGCGCGATCTGGGCGACCGTGCGGTCGTCCATGAACATGAACTCGAGATAGGGCTTGAACGCCTCATCGACTTCGTAGTTCGCGAACACGCCCGCGGTGTAGCGCTCGTCCGGACGCTGGAAATAGTTGGTCGGCGCGAAGTTGTAGCGCGTCGAGGTGTTGGCGAAGCCGCCACCCGGCAGGAACGAATAGAAGGTCGAGGTGCCGCCGTCGAAGACGAGGACGTTGCCTTCGGCCGAAGTCGCCGAACCGCCGCAGGTCGGTGCGCCGGTGCCAGTGCTCTGCAGGGTGCAGGCGCTGTAGTCGCGACGCGACTGGGTGACGGGCTTGACGTTGCGATAGCCGAAATAGGCCACAGCGTGGCCGCGATCGTCGCCGCCGAAGCTGGTGCCGACCGAGAAGGTCGCATCGAACGCGCCGCCATCGGCGACGCTCGAATCGGGATAGCCGAAGCCCTGGCGGCCGAGGGCCGACTGCGCGTCGAGCAGCGGCGGCATCAGGCCGTTGCGGTTGGTGTGCTGGTAGAGGCTGTACTGGCCGTCGATCCGCACGCCTTCGAAATCGGTGTCGATGATGAAGTTGACGACGCCGGCGACGGCGTCTGCGCCGTAGGTCGACGATGCACCGCCGGTCAGCACTTCGACGCGCTTGAGCATCGAGGCGGGGATGATGTTGATGTCGGCAGCCGAGCCGCTGCTCGGGCTCGGGTCACCCGGAAGCAGGCGACGGCCGTTGACGAGGCTGAGCGTACGGCTGGTGCCGAGGCCGCGAAGATCGACCGAGGCGGTGCCGTCGGCGCCGTTCGACAGCGACGAGGACTGGCTGGCGAACACGGCCGGCAGCGAGTTCAGCAGATCCTCGACGCGGGTCGTGCCCTGCAGCTTTACGTCTTCGGCACCGACGACGGTGACCGGTGCGGTCGAGCTGATGTTGGCCTGCGGAATGCGCGAGCCGGTGACGACGATCTCGCCCTGGGGGGTGGCGGCGTCTTCCGTGGCCTGGCCCTCGACGGGACCGGCGACCGGGACTTCCTGCGCCATGGCCGGCGCAGCGAACAACGTGCCCGCCAGCACAAGTGCCGACAGGGCCGTACCGCCGCGCAATCCACGTGCGATATTGGATTTCTTCATGCTGTATCCTCGCTAATTCCGACCGGGTCCCTGGACCGGCGATCGCGTGTCTCCCCGCTCCCCATGCCGCGCTGTGCACGTGCGATAGACGGAGCTTGGTGCGAGGGATGAAGCGGTGCTTTGCAGGTGTAAAGCGGGCATTGCCTTCAGCTCGCCGCCTTCCTGACGCGTGTAACCCAAAAGACACAGAATGGGTTCGATTGTTGCGCGCGCGTATCCTGCTGTGCACAAAAATTATGCTGCAACGCAGCTAAATATGCAGATCAGTCGGCGGCGGGCATCGGTCCGGCGACGAGCAGGGGGTCGATCCGCGCGTCGCGCCACTTGAGGCTCCAGTGCAGATGTGGGCCGGTGGCGCGGCCGGTGCGGCCCACGGCGCCCACCGGCTGGCCGCGCCGGACCTGCTGGCCGAGCTTCACGTCGATCCGCGACAGATGCATGAACGCCGTGTTGAGCCCCATGCCGTGATCGATCATCAGCAGGTTGCCTTCGAGCGTGAACGGCGTCGCCGCCGCGAGCACGACGATACCGTCGGCCGGCGCGAGCACCATGGTGCCGGTCGGCCGCGCAATGTCGATCCCCGAATGATAGGCACCCGGTTCGCCGCGATAGATGCGCTGCGACCCGAACAGCGTCGAGATCCGCCCGGTCACCGGCCAGAGGAAGGTCTGGCGCCATCCCTGGGAATCGCTCCGCAGCGCCCGCGCGGCGTTGATCTGGGCGAGTTCGGCAGGGCGCGCCCGCTCGAACTCGGGGCGCGGCACCGGATATTTGGGAAGCGTGTTCAGCCGCGAAATGTCCCAGGCCCGCGGCGCGATCGAAAGCGACTGGCGGACCTCGGCGCCGGTGTTAAGCCGTGCGACGAGCGTCGCGCTGGGTCCGGCGTCGCGATCGAAGGCGATGACGAAGCGGCGATCGGAGGCGATCTCTACCGGGCTGCCGTTAAGACTGAGCAGCGTCGTGCCGCGCGGCGCGGTGCCGGTGGCGAGCCCACCCTGCACCAGCTTGCCGGCGAGCCCGAAGCGATCGGCTTGCGCCGCGGCCGGGCGGACCTGTCCGCCGGCGCCCTGCAGGCCACCGCATAGCAGCCCCGTCGCGACGACGGCGAGCGCGAGCCGCCGAAGCCTCATTCGCTGTGCAACGCCTTCGCCGCATGCTCGGCAGCGGCATAAGGCTCCTGGCGCGCGACGCTCCAGTAGCGCAGCGTGTCGAGCGGGATGCGCTCGCCGCTCACGGCGCAGACGACGTGATCGCCCGGCGCGAGCACGCGGAAGCCGTTGGCCATATAATGGAGCCGCGCGGCGCGGGCGGTATTCGACATCAGCATGATGCGCCTTTCGATGATCAGAGCAGGCTGGGCTGCTCGGGCTTGGTGCCAGTGTAGGATTTGCCGGCCGGCCGCTCAACCCGTGCGTCTACCGGACCATCCCTGAACTGGAGCGTGATGGCCCCGGCCGCCTGCGCCTCCGCGACCGTGGTGACCACCTTGCCGCTCGCCTTGGCGCCGACACGGACATAGCCGCGTTGGAGCAGATTGTCGGGATTGACGCTGTCGAGCAGCCGCGAGGCGCCTTCGAGGCGATGCCGGGCGGCGGCAGCGAGCTGATCGAGCACCGCCGGGCGCAACGCACCCGCGTCGCGATCGAGCTGCGCGCGCGCGGTAGTGACGCGACGTTCGAGCGCGCGATCGAGCCGGCCGGCGAGATCGTCCATCTTCTGACGCTGCGGACCGAGCAGCGCGTCGCGGCGCGGCAGCACCCGGACCAGCGCCTGGAGCCGTTCGCCGGCGCGCTCGTGATAGCGCCGGACGCAGCGCTCGGTGCGGTGCGACAGCGTGGCGACGGTGTGGCGCACATCGGCCAGCACGGGAACGGCGATCTCGGCGGCGGCGGTCGGCGTCGGCGCGCGCAGGTCGGCGGCGAAGTCGCACAGGCTGGTGTCGGTCTCGTGGCCGACCGCGGAGATCACCGGGATGGCGCTGCCTGCCACCGCGCGCACCGCGACTTCCTCGTTGAATGCCCAGAGATCCTCGATCGAGCCGCCGCCGCGCGCGACGATCAGCAGATCGGGGCGGCGGATCGGGCCGTCGGCGGGCAAGGCGTTGAATCCCTGCACCGCGGCGGCAACCTCGGCGGCAGCCCCCTCCCCCTGCACCTTGACCGGCCAGACCAAGACATGGCTGGGAAAGCGGTCGCCGAGCCGATGCAGGATGTCGCGGATCACCGCGCCGGTGGGCGAAGTCACCACCCCGATCGTGCGCGGCATATAGGGCAAGGGGCGCTTGCGGCCGGGATCGAACAGCCCCTCCCCCGCCAGCTTGGCCTTGAGCTTCTCGAACAGCGCCATCAGCGCGCCTTCGCCGGCGAGCTCCATCCGCTCGATGACGATCTGGTATTTGGAGCGGCCGGGATAGGTGGTGAGCTTGCCGGTCGCGATCACTTCGATCCCGTCCTGCGCCGCGAACGGCAAGGCCGACGCCGCGCCGCGCCAGATCACCCCGTCGATCACCGCATCGGCATCCTTGAGGCACAGATAGGCATGCCCCGAGGCGGCGCGCTTCCACCCCGAAATCTCGCCGCGCAGCCGGACATGGCCGAACTCGCCCTCGACCATCCGCTTCAGCGATTGCGAGAGTTCGCTGACGCTCATGGCGGGTGCGTTGTCCCCCGGCATTTGCTCGGCTACGAGCCGGCCGGATGACGTATCGAAAAAGGGGTCGGCCATGAACGTCCTGCTACTCGGGTCGGGGGGCCGCGAACATGCGCTTGCGTGGAAGCTCGCACAATCGCCGCTGCTGACCAGGCTCTACGCGGCGCCGGGCAATCCGGGAATAGCCGAGCATGCCGAACTGGCCGATCTCGCGCTGGCCGACCACCGCGCAGTGATCGATTTCTGCATCCGCCACTCGATCCAGTTCGTCGTGATCGGGCCCGAGGCGCCGCTGGTCGCCGGGCTCGGCGACAACCTCCGCACGATGGGCGTGGGGGTGTTCGGGCCGAACAAGCTGCCGGCGCAGCTCGAAGGATCGAAGGGCTTCACCAAGGATCTGTGCGCGCGCGAGAACATCCCCACTGCGGGCTATGTCCGCGTCGAGACGCGCGACGGCGCGCTCGCCAGCCTCGACGATTTCGGACTGCCGGTGGTGATCAAGGCGGACGGGCTCGCCGCGGGCAAGGGCGTCACGGTAGCGATGACGCGCGACGAGGCCGAGGAAGCGATCCGCGACATCTTCGCAGCGCCGGGCGGCAGCGCGGTGATCGAGGAATTCCTGGAGGGCGAGGAAGCCAGCCTGTTCGTGCTGACCGACGGCACCCATCTGCTGCCGTTCGGATCGGCGCAGGACCACAAGCGCGTCGGCGACGGCGACACCGGGCCGAATACCGGCGGGATGGGCGCCTACAGCCCGGCGCGGGTGCTCACGCCCGAACTCGAGCGCCAGGCGATCGACACGATCGTCCGCCCGACGGTCGAGGCGCTGGCGCGGATGGGATCGCCTTATTCGGGGGTGCTCTATGCCGGGCTGATGCTCACCGCGGACGGCCCCAAGCTGATCGAGTACAACGCCCGCTTCGGCGATCCCGAATGCCAGGTGCTGATGCTGCGCTTCGAAGGCGACCTGCTCGAGCTGATGCTCGCGATCGCCAAAGGCGAGCTCGCCGGTCGCGCCGATCCCGTCTTTTCCGACGAGACCGCGCTGACCGTGGTGATGGCCGCGAACGGCTATCCGGGCACGCCCGAGACCGGCGGCGCGATCGGCGGGATCGACGCGGCCGAGGCAACCGGCGCCAAGGTGTTCCATGCCGGCACCCGGCTGGACGGCGACACGCTGGTGGCGAGCGGCGGGCGCGTGCTGGCGGTAACGGCGCGCGGCGCCAGCGTCCGCGAAGCCCAGGCCGCGGCCTATCGCGCAGTCGACGCGCTGGATTTCCCGACCGGCTTCTGCCGGCGCGACATCGGCTGGCGCGAAGTCGCGCGCGAGGACGCGACCTAGCCCCAGGGCCTCAGAAGATCAGGAAGTCGCTGCCGGCGAGCGTCGGATGCGACTGCAGGGTCGCGAACTGGATCGCCGCCGCCGCGCCATTGCCGTCCGGATCGTAAAGCAACGCGCCGGTGAGCGGATCGTAGATGATCCGATCGTCGGCATCGGCCGCCGCGCTTCCGGTTGCGAAAGCGGATGCCGACAGCGCGCCCGGCGCGAGCGCCCCGAATACGGCGTCGTCGAGCGCGATCCTGTCCAGCCCGGTGGCGAAATCGCCGATGACGGCCGGCGCACTGCCCGGCTGCAGCGCGGTGGTGAACTGGAAGGTGTCGGCGCCGCCCAGGCCGTAAAGCGCATCGGCGCCGCCCTTGCCATCGAGCACATTCGCACCGGCATTGCCGTAAATGACATTGGCCAGGGCATTTCCCGACAGCTGCAGCGCAGTCCCGCCGGCGCGGTCATAGGCGGTGAGGACTTCGACTTCCGATCCTGCCGCGAGCGCGAAATTGCTCGTGGTGTAGACGGTATCCCGGCCCTGCCCGGCAAATTCGATCACCGAATCGGACGCGCTGTCGACGATGTAGGAATCGTCGCCGCCCAGCCCGTAGAGCGTGTCGGCGCCACCGCCACCGACGAGGCCATTGGCACCCATATTGCCGTAAATGACATTGTCCGAGGCGCTGCCGGTGAGCTTGACGCCCGCGGTACCGGCGCGGTCATAAGCGGTGAGCACTTCCACCTCCGCCCCCGCGGAAAGCGCGTAGCTGCCCATCGCATATACCGTATCGCGGCCCTGGCCTGCGGCTTCGACCACCTCATCCGACGCATCGTCGACGATGTAGGTGTCGTCGCCGGCCATCCCGTAGAGCACGTCGCTGCCCCCGCCTCCGATCAGTCCGTTCGCGCCCATATTGCCGTAGATGGCATTGTTGGACGCGCTGCCGGTAAGGTTGATCGCCGCGGTCCCGGTGCGATCATACACCGTGAGCACTTCAACCTCGCTGCTGGCGAGCAGCGCATAGCTTGCGAGCGCGTAGACCGTGTCGCGGCCCTGCCCGGCGAGCTCGATCACCACGTCCGATGCATCGTCGACGATATAGGCATCGTCACCGCCAAGGCCGTACAAGGTGTCGGTGCCGCCGCCGCCGATCAGGCCGTTGGCACCCATGTTGCCGTAGAGCGTGTTGGCGAAGCCGTTGCCGGTCAGCGATAGCGCCGCCGTCGCCATGCGGTCATAGGCGCTGAGCAACTCGACCTCGGATCCCGCGGTCAGCGTGAAATTGCTGGTCGTGAAGACCCGATCATATCCCTCGCCTGCAGCCTCGATCACGGTGTCGCCGCCATCGTCGACCAGATAGGTGTCGTCGCCCTTGCCGCCGATCAGCACGTCCTGACCGCCCTCGCCGATGAGCCCGTCATCGCCGTCCATGCCGAGCAGACGGTCGTTGCCGCCACCGCCCGACAGCCGGTCGTTGCCGCCGAACCCGAGCAGGACCTCCGCGCCCGCACCACCGGTAAGGCTGTCCACGCTGTCGGTCCCGACGACACCGAGCAGGGCCGGCAGGGCGCGGTCGCCGAGATTGAACGCAGTCAGGCTGCTTGCCGACAGGTTCGCGAACGTCACCAGCGTCTCGAACCCGTCCTGCCCGCCGTTGCGGTCAAACAGGATCACGGCATCCGCACCGCGCTGCCCGAGCACGAGATTGCCGTCGGCAAACGGACTGGAGACACGGTCCCAGGTCTCGAGCTTGCCGCGCAGCAGCGAATCGCTGAGGTCGAGCCGGTCGCCCGAAGCGCCGGCCTCGAAATCGGTGAACAGCAGCTGGCCGGTCCAGCGAGCGGCAAAGCCGTAATTGCCCACGCTGACTCGGTCCGCGCCGGCGCCGAGGGTGATGCGATAATCGGTCTGGATCAGGGTCAGATCGATAGCGTCATCGCCGTCGCCGGCATCGATGTCGGCGATCAGCGCACCGTCGACCGAAATGTGGTCGTCCCCCGTTCCGCCGAGCATCGTGACATGGTCGAGCCGCCGGACCGCACTGCTGAAGAAATACAGCGAGTCCCTGCCTTCGCCGCCATCGAGCAGGACATCGCTGGCGGCCTCATCCTGACGATTCACCTGCAGGTGATCGTCATCGCCGCCGCCGTACAGGCGATCGTCGCCGCCACCGTCGTCCCACAGGAAATCGTTTCCCGCGCCGCCGTTGAGCAGGTCATCCCCAAACGCGCCGTAGATGCGGTCGGAGTCGTCCCCGCCATTCAGGACATCATTGCCGGCACCGCCATAGAGGTAGTCCATGCCGACTCCACCTTCGATCGTGTCGCCGCCGCCGCCGCCGTAGAGAAAGTCGTCATCGCCCGTCCCGTTTATCGTCAGTCCGGGCGTGGCAGATCCATCGGGTGCGAAGCCCAGATTGAAGGCCGTAAGGCTCGCTGCCGAAACGCCCTGGAAGATGATGAAATCGATCGGTGATCCGTCGCCCGCGCGATCGACGCGGAGCACCGCATCCGACCCGCGCTGCTCGAGCGCGAGATGGCCGGTCGCGAACGGATTCTGGTCAGAGTCCCAGCCGACGAGCTTGGCGAGAAAAGTGTCGAGGAAAAGCCGATCCCCCGTGGCCCCCGTCTCGAAATCGGTGATCGCGATCGCCGGCCCGGGACTCCAGGTCCAGGAGACGCCGCTGAACGCGAGCAGGTCCGATCCGCTCCCCAGGGTGATCGAATATGCGGTACCCTCGTGCGAGATCTCGATAATGTCGTCGCCGCTGCCCGCGTCGATCTCGACATGGGCGCCGCCGCTGGAGACGATCCGGTCGGCATCGTCCCCGCCGCGCAGGACCGCATCGACCGGGCTATATGCATCGAAAGTGATGCTGTCGCGCCCCGTCCCGCCGTCGAGCAGAACCGATCCCAGGACGTTGGTGCTGCGGCTGGCCCGCAGGATATCGTCGCCTCCCTCGCCATACAGCTCGTCATTCCCGCCGGCTTCGTCGGTCATCATGTCGACATCGGCGCTGCCGTGCAGGATGTCGTTCCCCGTGGTTCCATTGGTGACAATCACGACCGCACCACCGAGCCAGAGGCAAGTATAGCAATACCGGACATATAATCCCCGCCGACTTGTTCAGTGGCGGTATACTTTCCTCAATTAATTTCTTCAATGGATTGGCGAGGTTGCCGCAATTTATTGCGAAGCAGGCAAGCCGCTGGACTTGGCTGGCGGCGACGCCCCTTAAAGCGACGCGATTCCCGAAACGGGATTGCGGTCGGCGATCGCCGCAGAAATTTCGACAACCGACCGCTGCGACTCGCCCGGATGCATATTAGAGGGACGCGGCGGCGAGGCGGATGCTGCAAGCCCCCGCGCCGCCGCCGTCGATCTCAGAACCGGTAGTTGGCGCTCACCGTGAAGTTGCGCGGCGCGCCGTAGCGATACTGGCTGAAGAAGCCTGCCTGGCTGTAATAGGTCTTGTCGAGCAGGTTCTCGACATTGGCCTGGACCTGCAATTTCTCGGTCACCGCGACCCGCGCCATCAGGTTGACGATCGCATAGCCGTCCTGCTGGAAGACGAACGGCGCGGCGGTGACCGGATTGGTGCCCGCCGAATAGGCCTTGCTGCGATAATTGACGCCGCCGCCGATCGTGAAGCGATCGATCTCATAGGTGCTGAACAGCTTGAGCAGCCGGCGCGGCTGATCGGTGTTCGCCGGAACGTCGTCCTCGTCCTCGGCCTTGAACTGGCTGTAGCCGAGGTTGATGTTCCAGCCCGGCAGCGGCCGGCCGGTCGCCTCGATCTCGAAGCCCTGGCTGGTGACGCCCTGTGCCGCGCGATAGGGCTGGAACGGCTGGCCGCCCGGGATCGGGATCGGCGCGCCGTCGATCTGGCCGACATTGTCCTGCTCGATGCGGAACAATGCGACCGAGGTCTGCAGCGCCTCGTTGAAGAAGGCGCTCTTCAGGCCGATTTCATACGCCTTGCCGTCGAGCGGATCGAGCAGGTTCTGGTCGCGATCGCGCAGATTCTGCGGCTGGAAGATCTTGGTGTAGCTCGCATAGAGCCGGTGGTTCGGCGTGATGTCGTAGAGCGCGCCGACATAGGGGATGAACACGTCGTCATCGCCGTAATCGCTCGGGCCGCTCCACGCGAAGCCGGTCTGGTGCCAGCTGGCGAGACGGCCGCCCGCGATGATCTTGAACGGATCTGCGATGTTGAGGCGGACCGCGCCGTAATAGCCGGTCTGTTTGATCCGCTCCTGCTCGTTGCGCACCGGCGTGGTGCCCCAGACCGGCTCGGGGAAGGGAACGCCGACCTCGCCGACCAGCGGGACATTCCGTGCCCAGTCGACGAAGGCGACCTCCGGCGTGGCCGGATCATCGAAGGTGAACGGCGCCACATAATTGTCGGTGTGGCGATTGAGGATGCTGCTGAGCGCGCCGACGACGACCTCATGGTCGCGCCCGAACAGCGAGACCTCGCCCTTCAGCTGCGCGTCGAAGCTCTCCTGGATGCTCTCGCCCTTCGACTTGTAGGGGTTGGAGGACTGGATCGTCCCCGTCGCCTTGTCGACATTGCCGTAGAGGTAGAGCAGCTGGGTATCGCCGGTATTCTTGAGGCGATTATAGTTGAGCGTCAGGTTCCAGCGCGGGCCGATGTCCTGGCGGACGGTGGCGAAGATGTTCTGGTTGGTCGAGTTCCAATAGGTCCAGTCGGCCGCCGTGGTCTGCGAGCGCGACAGGTTCGTGGTCGTGCCGTCGGTGTAGAAGGTCGGCAGCGCGCCCCAGGTCGCGCCCTTGGGCTTGGTGTCCTGGTGGCTGAAGCCGGCGCGGACCAGCGTGCTGTCGGTGACGTCGGCCTCGACCACGCCGTATAGCACCCATTTCGACTTGTCCTGGATGTCGATATAGCTCTCGCCCTTCTCGTAGCGGCCGACCAGCCGCGCGCGGACGCTTCCGTCGCCGGTCAGCGCGCCGCCGACGTCGCCCGATACGCGCCAGGTGTTCCAGCTGCCGCCGCTGGCGTTGACATAGCCGCCCCAATCGGCGCGGTCGGCATGCTTGCGCACGAGGTTGACCGAGGCCGAGGGATCGCCGGCGCCGCTGAGCAGGCCGGTGGCGCCGCGCACGATCTCGACGCGGTCGTAGATCGACACGTCGATGCTGGTCTCGCCGTTTCCGCCCGCCAGCGTCCAAGCTGCCGGAACGCCGTCGATCTGGGTGTTCCGGATTTCGAAGCCGCGCGCGTAGAAGCTGTTGCGGACGTCGTCGACTTCGTTGACCGCGACACCGACGCCGTTCTCGATCACGTCGGCGACGCTGATCAGATTCTGGTCGAGGATGCGCTGCGCGGTGACGATGCTCACCGATTGCGGCGTCTCGCGCACGGTGAGGCCCAGCCCGGTCGCGGTGTCGATCTTGTCGGGGATCGTATAGCGGCCGCTGACGACGATCTCATCCTGCGACGTCGCCTCGTCGGCGGTCTGCGCGAAAGCGGGCGATGCCAGCGCGGCGAGCGCCACGCCGAGGCTGAGAGAGAGCTTCGATGTCAAGACGGGTCCCCGATATTGCAAGCGTCGCGGAGCCGCGACGGTACGGGGCCAGTAATGCTATTAAGAACCGTTTGCAACTAGCTTGTTGCAGTGCAGCGGATCAAATGCGCGCGGCGCGCCCCGCGATCAGCTGTTCGGAGAGCTTCTGCCAGTCGGCAAAGCCCCAGCGCGCGGGGTCTTCCTCGCTGACGATATGGTCGGCGCCGCCCGAGCTGCACAGGAAGATGTCCTCGAGCGTGAGCGGCGCGCGCTCGACCGCGCAGTGGAAGACGCGGACCTTGCTGCGGGTCTCCCGCGCGCCATCGGGCAATGCGATGCCCAGCCGGTTCGAGCGCAGGCGGACCAGCAGCCCGGTCGGCACGATGCCGATGCTGCGGAAGAACTTGAACAGCAGCTCGCGATCGAAATGGCCTTCCCAGCCATACATCTCGGTCGCCGCCTTGAGCGGGGTCCAGCCTGCCTTGTAGGCGCGGTCCGAAGTCAGCGCGTCGTACACGTCGCAGATCGCGCCCATCCGCGCGGCAAGGCTGATCGCGTCGCCCTTGAGCCCGAACGGATAGCCCGAGCCGTCGACCTTCTCGTGATGGAGCAGGCTGACGTCGAGCACTTCCTGGGTGACTCCCTCGCCATGCTCGAGCATCGCATGGCCCTGCTCGGGATGCGTGCGGATCTGGGCGAATTCGGCGTCGGTGAGCTTGCCCGGCTTGTTCAGGATCTCGTCCGGAACCGCCATCTTGCCGACGTCGTGGAGCAGTCCGGCAAGCCCCATCGAACGGATCGTGGGATCGTCGAGCCCGAGCTGGCGCGCGAAATTGACCATCAGCGCACAGACCGACACCGAATGGAGATAGGTATATTCGTCCTTCGACTTGAGCCGCGCCATGTCGATGAACATCGCCGGATTGCGATCGACCGAGTCCGAGATTTCCTCGACCACCGACGCCACCGCCTCGGCATCGATCGGCTCGCCCGCGCGGGCGCCGTCGAACACGCCCTTCACTGCGCGCTTGGCCTTGGCGATCGTCTTGCGCGCCGCCTCGCGGTCGGCCTTGGCGGTGTCGCGTGGGGTCGCGGGGACGGGCGTGGCGACGGCGAGCGTGACCGGCACGCGCGACGCTGCCGTGCGCGCCGGGTCGAGTGCGGACGGCCCGAGGCCGCGTTCGTCGTCGATCAATACCGCCGAAACGTCGCTGCCGAGCACCGCGGCAAGATCTTCGGGCCGTTCGAGCAGGAACCGCGTGCGCCAGAAGGGATGCCGGAACCACGAGCCTTCGAACCCGTGGATGTACATCCCCATCTTGATCTGGCTGGGCGGTATCCGTCGCAGCACGTTCGGCCTCTAACAACAGTCGAAGTGCGAAGCTAACATAAGCTAAGTTACGCGATACTTAAGACGCAGGGATGCCCCTGAACGTCGTTTCGTAGGCGTTTCAAATCCCAGGATTCCGCCGATTCCTATGACAAATCGGCCCGCAACGCCTTTCCAGCATTGCGGGCCGATCGGTATATCGGGCGAAATCCGAACGGATTTCTCGCTGCGGATACGACTCAGCGAGTCGCCGATTCGGCCGCCAGCTTCTTGAGATCGGCCTCGGCGCGCGCGCCGTAATGCTGGATGATCTCCGCCGCGCAGATCGCGCCGAGCCGGAGCGATTCCTCGAGCCCGCGGCCCTGCGCCTGGCCGAACAGGAAGCCCGCGGCGAACATGTCGCCGGCGCCCGTGGTGTCGACGAGGCGGTCGATCGGCTCGGCCTTGACCTCGACGCGCTCGGTGCCCTGGAGCGCCATCGCGCCGTGTTCGCCGCGAGTGACGACGAGCAGCGGCACCTTGCCGTGGATGTGCGCAACCGCGTCCTCGAAGCCCTCATGCTCGCAGAGCGCGAGCAGTTCGTTCTCGTTGGCGAAGAGGATGTCGATCAGCCCCTCCTCGATCAGCTTGCGGAAGTCGCCGCCGTGGCGCGAGATGCAGAACACGTCGGAGAGGGTGAAGGCGACTTTCCGCCCGTTGGCGCGGGCGATGTCGATTGCCTTGCGCATCGCAGCGCGCGGCTCTTCGGGATCCCACAGATAGCCCTCGAGATAGAGGATCGCGCCGTTGGCGATCACCGCCTCGTCGAGCGCGGCGGCGGGCAGGAACTGCGAGGCGCCGAGGAAGGTGTTCATCGTGCGCTGGCCGTCCGGCGTCACGAAGATCAGGCAGCGCGCGGTGGTCGGCTGGCCGGGGCGGACCGCCGTGGCGAATTCGACGCCGGCGGCGCGGATGTCGTGCGCGAAGACGGTGCCGAGCTGGTCGTCGGCGACCTGGCCGATGAACGCGGCCTTGCCGCCGAGCGCGGCGATCCCCGCGACGGTGTTCGCCGCCGAGCCGCCCGAAATCTCGCGGCCCGGGCCCATCTTGGCATAAAGCGCATCGGCTTCCTCGGGCGAGAACATCAGCTGCATCGAGCCCTTCGCGACACCGATTTCCTCGATGAAGCTGTCCTCGGCCTGGGCGAGAATGTCGACGATCGCGTTGCCGATCGCGACGACGTCGTAGGTGGGGCTGGTCAAGTCTTGGCTCCGATAGGGTTGCGCGGACGCCCTAGAGAGCGGCAAAGCATAGCGCAATGATCCACGCCTTCTTCCTCGCGCTCGGGCAGTTGTTCGACCGGCCGGTGCTCCTGGTCTTGGCCAAGTCGCTGGCGGTGACTCTGCTGCTCTTCGTCGGACTGGGCTTCGGGCTGTGGCAGGCGATGGACCGGCTGGGCGGCGCGGCGAGCGAATGGATGGGCTATGGCCCGAATGCCGGCGCGTTCGCCGATGTCGCCACGCTGCTGCTGCTGGTGCTCGGCTGGTGGCTGCTGTTCCGCGCGGTGGCGGTGGCGGTGGTCGGCATCTTCGCCGACGAAATCGTCGCGGCGGTGGAGGCGAAGCACTATCCCGAGGCCCATGCCGAGGCGCGCGACGTGCCGCTCGGCCGTTCGATCGCGATGGGCGTCGGATCGGCGGCGCGGACGATCGGCTACAATCTGCTGCTGTCGCCGCTCTACCTGACCCTGCTGATCACCGGCGTCGGGACGGCGCTGGCATTCTTCCTGGTCAATGCGGTCCTGCTCGGGCGCGACCTTGGCGACATGGTCGCGGCGCGGCACATGCCCTATGGCGCGCTCGCAGCGTGGCGAAGGGACACCAGGCTGCGACGGCTCGCGCTGGGCGCGGCTGGCACCGGGCTGTTCCTCGTGCCACTGCTCAACCTCGTCGCACCGGTACTCGGCGCGGCGATGGCGACGCACATGTTCCACCGCGGGAGAAGCAAATGAGGTTGTGGGTAGTGGCGGGCGCGGTGGCGCTCGGCGGGTGCGGCGGCGAGATGATCCCCGAAGCCCGCCCCGCCGCTCATGTCCCCGTCCCCAGCGCGGTGCCCGCGCCGGCGAGCGTGGTAGCGGTCAAGGGCCAGACCGCGCCGCGGCTGATCGCGCAGTTCGGCACCCCCGCGCTCGACGCGAGCGAGGGCCCGGCGCGCAAACTTCAGTTCGCGGGGCCGATCTGCGTGCTCGACACCTATCTCTACCCCCCGTCGAACGGCCGCGGCGAACCGGTGGTAACCTATCTCGACACCCGCCAGCGCGACGGCGGCCCGATCGACCAGGCCAGCTGCCTCGCCGCCCTCGCGGCGCGCCGCCCGGCGGGGCGGTAGGACAAACTCCCCTCCCG
>Ga0065165_1001301_pt1 | contig 27917 bp, 29 predicted proteins | sample AraplaMF_Cvi_mMF_FD_63813 | JGI IMG/M metagenome (GOLD analysis project Ga0065165, IMG submission 63813) | Arabidopsis root microbial communities from the University of North Carolina, USA - plate scrape MF_Cvi_mMF (version 2) (version 3) | ecosystem: Host-associated > Plants > Roots >... | reverse complement strand
ATCCACGAAATGGGCGGCGCGCGCATGGGCATGGATCCGCGCGCCTCGGTGCTCAACGGCTGGAGCCAGGCACATGACGCCGCCAATCTGTTCGTCACTGACGGGGCCCAGATGGCCTCGGTTTCCTGCGTGAACCCCTCGCTCACCTTTATGGCGCTTACCGTGCGCGCTGCGGATCACGCCGTGAAGCGGATGCGTGCCGCCTAGATGGCGGGCGCCGATAGTCTGCTTCTGCATGCGGGCTTGGCCGTGACATAGGTGGTCATGTGTCTGTCTCCTCGTGCCCGAGCGGCACAGGAGTCTTGATGTCGCGGAAGGGGATGTCCGCGTATGGCATCGGCCTCGACCACTGAGATGGCCCCCAGCCTCAGTCATGGTTGGTCAAACTATAAATCTGCGGAACGATAATCCGCCCGGCCTATACCGTTCGGATCGACCGCCTCGATTGTCGAGCCACCTGCGCAGGATTCCGGGCCAAAGCGGGCGCGGCGACCAGCACTGCCGCGGCAAGGAGATATCGAACCACGTTCCGGTCCCTTCAGGTTTGGCGGGGCAGATTCCGCCGCGCACGAAGGAGAATGGCGCGCCTGCCGGGCGCGCTCGATTGGGAATGTCCCGTACCCGTTCAGCGGTAATATGGACGGGATACCAGCGGATCTGCCGTCATGCCCGGGAACGGGCTCTAACGTGTAACATCTCGTATCCAGGTGAGCGCCCGGATGGCGCGCGGCCAGCCGAGGGTCGTGACCGCAAGATAGGCGACATGCTCGAGCTCCTCGAGTGACAATCCCTCGGCCAGGCCCCTGCGGCCGTGCGAGTGCACCGCGCCTTCAGAGTCGGCGCCGATCGCCATCGCGAGGTTGACTAGCCGGCGCGTACGCTCGTCGAGCGGGCCCGCGTCGCTGGCAGCCGTGCCCAATCGTTGGAATGCTTCCCAGATTTGCGGCTTGTCGCGCGCGACGCCTCCCGCGGCGCCCGGCAACGCAACCCCCGGCGAATCGGTCAGTTTGCTCGGCTTGGCTTCGGTCATCGAGGCGCTCCTTCATGTTCACCGGCATGGTCCATTGCGGACACTGTGGCTGCCTGCTCGTTGGCGACATCAAGAAGCAGAAATACAACTATTACCGCTGCAGCCACGCCAAGCGCAAATGCCCCGAGCCCTATATTCGCGAGGAAGCGCTCCTTGAGCAGTTCGTCGACATCCTCGATCGCATCTCGATGTCGAAGGCCATGCACCAGTGGCTCGCCCAGGCGCTGCAAGAGAGCTTCGGCACAGTCCGTCGGGATCACGACGCGGCGATCGAGCGCTTGCAAGCAGAGCGCGAGCGGCTGCGCGAACGGATGAAACAGATCTACATCGACAATCTCGACGGCCGCATCGCGGACATGACCTTCAATTCGCTGACGGCGATGTTCCGGGAGCAGGAACGAAAAGTATCGCGGGAACTCGAGGTGCGGTTCGCCGCGGACCTCAGCTACATGGACGAGGGAATCGCGCTCATGGCCATGGCCAGGGGAGCGCGCCGTCGCTTCATCGACGCCGATTTGGCGGCCAAAAAGCACGTGCTTTCGGCGGTACTCTCGAACTGCTCGTTCCGGGATCGCATGCTTACGGCGACCTACCGCAAACCCTTTGATATTCTTGTGGAAAATATGCCGACGGCGAATGCCCATCCGGCTGAAGGGGCCCCCAACGGTCAGGGGAGTCCGAAGTGGCAGGGGCGCTCGGATTCGAACCGAGGGCCTTCGGTTTTGGAGACCGACGCTCTAACCAGCTGAGCTACGCCCCTGTGCGGATCGCGGCCTTAGCGCCCCGCGACGGTGTCGGCAAGAGCCGATGATGATCAGGCTGCCGCGCTTGCCTCGCCGGTGCGAGTGACCAGCGCGCGGGCCTCGAGAACGGGCAGCGGGCGGCCGAAATAATAGCCCTGCACCTTCTTGCAGCCGAGCTCCTGGACCATCTTGTGCTCGTCCTCGGTCTCGACGCCCTCGGCGGTGGTGGCCATACCGAGGCTGTCGGCAAGCGCGACGACGGCGCGGATGATCGCGATCGCTTCCTTCACCCCGCGCGAGGCGCCCTGGACGAAGCTGCGGTCGATCTTGATCGAGGAGAAACGCGTCTTGCTGAGATAGCCGAGCGACGAATAGCCGGTGCCGAAATCGTCGAGGCTGAGCTTGACGCCGAGATCGAGCAATTTCTCGAGCACGGTGGTGGCGACGGTGCCCTCGCGCATGAACACGCTCTCGGTCACCTCGAGCTCGAGCCGCTCCGGCGGCAGACCCGACTGGGTCAGCGCCTGGGTGACGAGCGTGACGAAGGCCGGGTTGTAGAGCTGATCGGGGCTGACATTGACCGCGACACGCACCGCCAGGTCCCAGCGCGCGGCTTCAGTGCAGGCGGTGCGTAGCACCCATTCGCCGATCGGCGCGATCAGCCGCGCTTCCTCGGCGAGCGGTACGAACTTGGCGGGGGAGATATTGCCGAGCTCGGGATGGGTCCAGCGCAGCAGCGCCTCGAAGCCGAGCAGGGCGCCGGTCCCGGTGTCGACTACCGGCTGGTAGTTCAGGTGCATCTGGTCGTTCTCAACCGCGCTGCGCAGCGCGATCTCGAGCACGCGGCGCTCTTCGGCCTGGACGTGGAGCTGCGGCTCATAGGCGTGGAACATGCCGCCGCCCGCATCCTTGGAGCGGTAGAGCGCGAGATCGGCCGAACGGATCAGCATCTCGGCGGTGCGCCCGTCGCGCGGGCCCATGGCGAGACCGACCGACGCGCCGATATAGAGGGTGTGCGCGTCGACCTCATAGGGACGCGACAGCGTGGCGATGATCGTCTGGGCGAGTTGCTCGATGCGTGTGGTGTCGGTCGCGTCGCGCACGACCACGGCGAATTCGTCGCCGCCGAGTCGCCCGATCATCTCATTGTCGGTCATGAGATGCTTGAGCCGCTCCGATACACGGCCGAGCAGCCGGTCGCCGACCGGATGGCCGAGCGTGTCGTTGACTGCCTTGAAGCGGTCGAGGTCGATCATCATGAAGGCGCAGCGCGACCCCCATTTTTCGGCCTCGGCCATGGCGATGGCCAGCGTCTCGTGGATCAGCAGCCGGTTGGGCAGGCCGGTGAGCGTGTCGTAGCGCGCCATCCGGTTGATCTTGTCCGCCGACTGGCGTGCCTCGGTGACGTCCGAACCCACCCCGCGAAAGCCGATGAACACGCCGGCCTCATCGGTGCGCGGGTTGGCGGTCATTTCCCACCAGCGTTCCTGGCCGTCGACATAGACGGGGAGCAGCAGGTCGCGGAACGCCTCGCGATTCTTGAGCTTGTCGGCGAGGATGCGCAGCCCGGGGGCGAAATTGCCGTCCTCCCAGGTCGGACCGGCCACCACCTGCAGGAAGGGCATACCGTTGATCGTCTTGGGATCGACGCCGAGCGAGACGGCGAAGCGCGGATTGGCGCGAACCACGCGACGCTGCGCATCGATCTCCCAAAGCCAGTCGGAACCCGAATCCTCGAATTCGCGCAGCAGCAGGCTGACCGTCTCGTCGCGTTCGGAGAGCGCGATCTCGCCCGCGCGGATGACGACCAGCGCCTTGCCGCGCGCGAAGCAGGCCATCGCCAGCAGCACGGTGAACAAGGCGGCGGCGGCGGCGAGCACCGGCGCGGCGATCAGATAGAGCGTCGTGGTAATCGAGATGCCGAGCACGGTGATGAAGGCGATCGTCGCCAGTGGCAGTGCGGCCATTGCTACCGCGGACGCGGTCATCAGCAGCGACAGCACGATCCACAGACCGAGTGTCGCCTCGGTATTGGCGACATGGCCGAAGGCGAGCGGCGGCACCGACCAGACGGCGCCGAGCACGAGTCCGTCGATCACCGTATCGCGCACGTCGCTGAGCGGGGCGATAATCGCGCCGCGGTGGCGCGAGGCGAGGCGGCGGAAGGCGACGAAGGTCGCGGCGGCCGCGACGACGATGCCCCAGCTGACAAGCTGCCATTGCGGCACGAGGTGCGCGAAGATCAAAGTGACGAGCGCGGCGCCGACAACGTTGGCGGCCAACATGAACAAGGCGAGTTGGCTGCCCGCGTTCAGCTGCGCGGCACGAATCGGTCCCCAGTCGGTGGTATCCGCCGGGTCGTAGAGACCGAGAAGCGCGCGCGCATCGATGCGCGGCCGTGCGAACTGGGAGGAGGTCTGACTGGTCACCGAAGTGACATAGTCCAGGCAAGGTTAGCGAGAAGTTAGACGCGCTGCCCGGAAATACGAAATATTACGTAGTTTGGCGTCCGGAACAATCCCTATGCCGGCGCCGAAACGAGCCGCCCTCCTGCAGGAGAGCGGCTCGTTTCGGTAGGGCAATGCGGGAGCGACTCAGGCCGCGATGTCGTAGGGCTTGATCTCGCCGGCGAGATAGAGATTGCGCGCCTTGGCGCGACTCAGCTTGCCCGAGCTCGTGCGCGGCAGCGTACGCGGCGGAATCAGCTCGATCACGCAGTTCATGCCGGTGACCGAGCGGACGCGCTCCCGGATCTCCTCGCGCAGGCGCACGCGCTCGCTCTCGTCGGAGGTGCGGCACTGCACCAGCACCGCCGGCGTCTCCTCGCCGCCCGGCGTGGTGATCGCGAAGGCGGCGATGTCGCCCTGCTTGAACCCCGGCAGCTGTTCCACGGCCCATTCGATGTCTTGGGGCCAGTGGTTGCGCCCATTGACGATGATCATGTCCTTGGCGCGGCCGACGATGTAGATGTAGCCGTCGTGCATGTAGCCCATGTCGCCGGTGTCGAGCCAGCCGTCGACGAGGCAAGCATCGGTAGCCTCCTGATCACGGAAATAGCCGACCATCACCGACGGGCCCTTGCACCAGACCTTGCCGATCGCCTTTTCGGGAAGCGGCGTGCCGTCTTCCTCGCGGATCTCGATGGTCATGCCCAGCGCGGCGCGGCCGCAATTGACGATCGCGCGGTAGCGCTGCGGCCGGTCGCCGCGGGCGACGCCGCCGCCCGAAAGCTGGGTTTCCTCAACCAGTTCGACCTGGATGCCTTCGCCCGGGGGCATGATCGACACCGCCAGCGTCGCTTCGGCGAGGCCATAACTCGGCAGGAAGGCCGAGGCCTTGAACCCGGCATCGGCGAAGGCGTCGACGAACGACTGCATCACGTCCGGGCGGATCATGTCGGCGCCGTTGCCGGCGACGCGCCAGCGGCTCAGGTCGAACCGCTCGCTCGCCTTGGTCTGGCTCGACATGCGGCGCGCGCAGATGTCGTAACCGAAGGTCGGCGAATAGGAGAGGGTGGTGCCCGGATTGCGGCTGATCAGGTCGAGCCAGGCGAGCGGGCGCCGCGCGAAATCCTCGGTCTTGAGATAGTCGGTCGAGACCTGGTTGGCGATCGGCGACAGCAGGCAGCCGACCAGTCCCATGTCGTGATACCACGGTAGCCACGAGACGCAGCGGTCGCCGTCGCCGACATGCATGCCGATCGAATGCGCCGCGAGGTTCGACAGCAAGGCACGATGGGTGATCGCCACGCCGTGCGGGAAACGGGTCGAGCCGCTCGAATATTGCAGATAGGCGATGTCGTCGCCGCTCGCCTCGGGCAGCGCCACTTCGGACACCTCGCGCGCGCCGAAGCTGTCCCAGTCAATGCCCTCGACACGCTGCAGGCGCGCAGCCTCGCCGCACATCTGCGACAGTTCGGCCGGATAGATCAGCATCGTCGGATCGCAGCTCTGGAGCTGGACGCGGAGCTGCTCGATATAGGAACTCGCGCCGCCGAAGCTGGTCGGCAGCGGCAGCGGCACCGGCCACGCACCGGCATAGACCACACCGAAGAACAGCGAGGCGAATTCGGGACCCGTCTCGGCGATCAGCGCGATGCGGTCCTTGGGCTTCACGCCCCCGGCGATCAGGCGCGCAGCCTGGGCGAGCGCGTCCCTGCGCAGCTCGGCAAAGCCATAGGCCCGCACCAGAGTGCCGCGCGCATCATGAAAGTTGAGCCCGCGCACGCCCTGCGCCGCGTAATCCAGCGCTTCGCCCATCGTCTCGAAGTCCGCGAAACGCCGCGGCAGGCCGTCGTCGGTGGGCGTCAACGCCGGCTGGGCCGGCTGGGCGCTATGCTCGATCGAATCCTTAACCAAATCCATCAATTCCCGTGCCCCTGACCGTGGCAGGCCGACTGTGCCCCACGCATCAAAATGCGGACCGGCTCTGCTACGCACTATCGTTCAAAATCGGTTGCCAGTGTGGCACAATCATGGCGCATGCCCTCAGATCGCCGCCCGCGCCCTCCACTCGACGCTTCTGCGCTCGAGCGTCTGGCTCTCCGCTATGTCGAGCGATACGCAACCACAAGAGGGAAGCTGACGGCCTATCTCGCGCGCAAGATTCGTGAGCGCGGCTGGGAGGGCATGCCGGCCGATCCTGCGGCGCTGGCCGAGCGCATGGCGGGGCTCGGCTATGTCGACGACCGCGCCTTTGCCGAGGCGCGCGCTGCCGCGATGGGGCGACGCGGACTCGGTGCGCGGCGGGTGCAGGAGGCGCTGCGCTTTGCCGGCATCGAGGACGAGGATCGCGAGGCACTCACCCCTGTCCTGAAAGAGGACGAAACCCGCGCAGCCCTGACCTTTGCCCGGCGGCGGCGCATCGGGCCCTATGCCCGCGAAGCGGTGGAACGCGAGCTGCGCGAACGCCAGATTGGCGCGATGGTACGCGCCGGACATTCCCCCGCGCTCGCCCGGCGGATCGTCAACATGTTGCCCGGAGACGACGCCGAAACGTTACTTGCATGCGACTAACACAAAGCAGTTCCCCCAGTGGGAAATGCTGTGTTAATGAGGCGGGCTTGGGGGATATGAAAATGCGTGCCGACCCGCAGCGAGTGTCGAGCGATTACAGGGGAGCAATGCTGGAACAGGATAGCGACGACGCGGGGGAGGCCGCGGCGGGCAACCTGAATGCGGCGGCCGACGAGCCGGGCGAGGCCTATGCGGGTGTCGTCAAATGGTTCGACGTGACCCGCGGATTCGGTTTTCTCGTAGCCGATGATGCCGATGTCGGTGACATCCTGATCCACTTTACGGTGCTCCAGGACCACGGCCGGCGCAGCCTGCCCGAGGGCGCGCGCGTCGAATGCGTCGCTGTGCGCCGTCAGCGTGGGCTGCAGGCGCGCGAAATCCTGTCGATTGATCTGAGCCAGGCCGTCGAGCCGGTGCGCCGCACCAGCGAGCGGGCCGATCGCGTGCGGATGATCGAATCGGCGGGGCCTTTCGAGCCGGTAACGGTCAAATGGTTCAATCGCCTCAAAGGCTATGGTTTCCTGGTGCGTCAGTCCGATGCCGCCGATATATTCGTGCACATGGAGACGTTGCGCCGCGCCGAGATCGAGGAAATCGAGCCGGGCGATCCCTTGCGGGCGCGCATCGTCGATGGCGACAAGGGGCCGCTCGCGGTGGCGGTCGAAAGGACCAGCTGAGACCCATGATTCCTGTTCGTGCGTTCGGAGCGGCGTTCGCCGCCGCCGCTTTGCTGTTGTCCGCCGGCTGCAAGAATCAGGCTGGCGCGAGTGCAGATGCCAACAACAGCAGCGCGGCGGCGCTGCCGCAGGCGGTCGAAGGCCAGGTCGCGGTGACGATCACCGGTGCGCAGGGATCGCACGTCTTCAAGGTTGAGTTGGCCAGCACGCATGACGAGCAGGAGCGCGGACTGATGTTCCGCACCGACATCCCCCAGGACGGCGGGATGCTGTTCGCGCCCTATCCAGGCGATGGCGGCCCGCCGCGCGAGGCGACCTTCTGGATGAAGAACACGCCGAGCCCGCTCGACATCATCTTCATCCGTCCCGATGGCATCATCGCACGCATCGCCGAGAATACGGTGCCCTTCTCGGAAGACGTAGTGCCCTCGGGCGAGCCCGTTTCGGCGGTGCTCGAGATCAATGGCGGTCGCGCCGGCGAACTCGGAATTGCGGCCGGCGACAAGGTCAGCTGGCCGAAGACCGGCAAGTAGCGATTGCGCCGATCCCCGCCGCCACGCTAAGGGCCTTCGCCATGGGAATCCTCAAGTCGACATTCACCTGGTGGGAAGGCGCCACCTTCGGCACGTTCATGGGCCTGCGCGGCAAGTCGCAGGTGGGCGAGGATTCGCTCGGCAATCTCTATTATGAGGGCGGCCGCGACGTGAACGGGATCCCGCGCCGCTGGGTGATCTACAAAGGCTCGAACGACGCCAGCCGCGTCCCGCCCGACTGGTTCAGCTGGCTCCATCACCAGATCGACGACGTGCCCGATCGCGCGCTCCCGCCGGTGCGCAAGTGGGAAAAGCCTGCCGAGCCGAACCTGACCGGCACCAACCTCGCCTATCGCCCCGCGGGCGCGGCGGGCGCTGGCGAAAATCGCGCGCGGGCAACCGGCGACTACGAGGCCTGGACCCCCGAAGCATGATGCATCGCCGCGCGCTCGCGGCCGGCACCGGCGCGCTGCTGCTGCTCGCGCTCGGCGCGTGCAAGGGGCAGCAGGCGCCCGGCGGCAATGTTCTTGCCGACAACAGCATCGATAATATCGTTCCGATCGAGGATACCGGCCAGCAGGTCGGAGGGGTCGACGTTGTGTCGCCCGACGGCGATGTCGCCAAGGCGATGACCGGCGCGACGCCGATGAAGGACCGCGTCGCCGTGCTCGGCCTGCTCAACAAGCGCAACGGCGAGACGCACGAGCTCAAGCTCAAGCCCGGCCAGTCAGCGCGAGTCGGCGACGTGGTAGTGCATCTGCGCGCCTGCGAGCGCACCGCGCCCTACGAGCAGGACCAATATACCGGCGCCTTCGTGCAGGTGGACGTGCAGCAGCTCGACAAGAGCTGGCACCGGGTCTTCTCGGGCTGGCTGTACAAGGAGCGGCCGTCGCTCAACGTCGTTCAGCACCCGATCTACGATGTCTGGCCCAAGAGCTGCACGATGACCTTCCCGGCGACGGGCAAAGACACGGTGTCGGTGGGTGCCGGTCCGCAGGGGTCGGACGCCGAGGGCAACCGGTCGAGCGCGAAGAAGTCGCCCTCCACCGAAGCTTCGCCGAGCGAGAGCCCGGCCGAGGTCTCGCCCAGCGCGGCCCCCAGCAACGCGACATAGTGATCGCGGCTGATCTCGACCGCACCGAGCGTGGCGAGATGATCGGTCTGGAATTGGCAATCGAGTAGGGTGAAGCCGCCCGCTTTCAGTCGCGCGACCAGCCACGCAATCGCGACTTTCGAGGCGTCGCGTACCCGCGTGACCATGCTCTCGCCGAAAAAGGCACGGCCGAGCGCGAGACCGTATAGCCCGCCGGCGAGCCGGTCGCCGTCCCAGCATTCGATCGAATGCGCGAAGCCGCGTTCGTGGAGCTTGGTGAAGACCCTCTCGATCGGGCCGTTGATCCAGGTGTCCGGCCGGTCGCGTGCCGATTCGGCGCACAGCGCAAGCACCTCGCCGAACGCCTTGTCCGCGGTTACGCGGAAGCGGTCTGCGGCGATCACCTTGCGCAGCGAGCGCGAGAGGTGGAATTCGTCGAGCGGGAGCACGCCGCGCAATTTGGGCTCGACCCAATAGACGCTCGCCGCATCCCGGTGATCCGCCATCGGGAACACCCCCATCGCATAGGCGCGCAGCACCAGTTCGGGGTCGAGTTCCTGATCGTGGCGGAGATGATGGGCCATCGTTCTCCTTAACGCTTGCCGGCCAGCCGGTATTCGATCGCCGACCACAAATCGGCAAAAGCCTGTGCCCCGACGCTGCGGCCCGCGAAGCTGCCGACCGGCGCACGGCGTACGGCCATGGATTCGACGATGCTCGCCATCGGAATCACCGGCCATTCGGGATCGCGCGCCAGCGCCTCGGCATGGAGCTTGCGCCGGCGATCGACCATCGAATGGATCGGCATCAGCGCGGCCTTGCCGCCGCTGCGCTTGTCGAGGTGGCTCGCCACTTCCTCGAACGCGCGCGCCGAGAGCGGGGAGGGGATGACCGGCACGACGATCAGGTCCGCCGCGCGCATCACCTGCTCGCTCGTTTCGGTGAGACCGGGCGGGCAATCGAGCAGCATCCGGTCATATTTGCGGTCGAGCTCGCCGAGCAATTTGGCGAGACGCTTCTTTTTGTCGAGCTCGTGGAACAGATGATCGAGCCCGCGCAGCGAGGTGTCCGCGGCGATCAGGTCGAGCCGCTCGATCGCGCTGTGCTGGGCGAGCTTGCCGGGCTCGACATCGCGCGAGAAGATCGCCTGCGCCTGTTCCTTGCGGTTGGGCGCGCCGATCAGGAAGGTCGAGGCCGCCTGCGGGTCGAGATCCCAGAGCAAGGTGCGGCGAGCGGAGCGAGTCGCCGAGCACCAGGCGAGGTTCACCGCCAGCGTGGTTTTCCCGACGCCGCCCTTCAGGCTGTAGATCGCGATCGTCGCCAAGCCGCGACTCCCCTGCTGTCGTCACCGCAAGGTGCCGGTGCTGCCCGCGCCGCGCAAGCGCCGGGCATGAAAAAGGGCCGGCGGATCGCTCCGCCGGCCCCATTTGCGACTCGAATAGGGTTTGTGAAATCAGGCCTTGCAGGTGAGCGTGCCCTTGCCGGGCTGCTCGACCGTGACGCTCTTCGGCGTGCCGGTGACCTTGATGCCGTCGGCATTGGTGAAGGGCTGACCGGCCGCTTCGGCCTTCAGCTGCTTCGGCATCGCGTTCTTGGTGTCGCGGAAGTTGACCAGCTTGTCGCCCTGGAAGAAGTCGACGAAGACGAGGGCATTGCCGGGCTGGCAGCGGAACGACACCGTCGCCTTGATCGCCGGCGGCAGCTCGACGGCCGGAGCGTTGGCCAGCGCCGACGCCATGGGGTCCGGCGCGCGCGTATCGACGGTTTCGGCCTTGGGTTGCGAATTGCACGCCGCGAGCGGAAGGAGCGCGATCACGGCGACGAAGGGGAGGAGGGGCTTCTTCATAGCGGCGCAGTGCTTCGCGCACGCAACAAGAATCGTCAAGACCCGTAGCAATACGCACGCGTCCATACGCTGCACCGCGGTGGGGCAGTCTTTTGTTGCGTATCGCCTGCAAGTGGCTGACTCGCAGGATGATCACTCGTGGAACTCATTCCTATCGGGAATTCTCCCGAACGCAATTTTTGTACCGACCCGATCGATTCGTCCGCCGTGCAGCGGGCCGACGCTCACTGCATTCCGTCCGAATCGCTCGTTGATCCGATCCATCGCGCGGCTGAGCGAAAGCGTCCGCGTCTCGCGCGCGAGCGGATCGTCGGGATCTAGCGCGGCGAAGAGCGAGCCCTGATCCGCACCCGCGGGCACGATCTCGGCGAGCGTCACCCCTACCATGCGGATGCGAAACCCGCCCGGCCGCACGCGCCCGGCAGCGATCAAGGCCGGATAGAGTCGCTCGAGCGCCGTGAGCACCGCGAAACTGTCCTGCGTCGCGGGCAGGCGAATCGCGCTGCGCCACAGGGACTTGTCGTCCTCGAATTTCGCATGGAGCACGAGCAGTCGGCTGACATAGGCCTTGCGCCGCAGCCGGCTCGCCGCCTTGAGTGCGAGCCGCCGCGCGGTGAGCCGCACCGGCTCGATCCCGCGCTTGCCCGGCGACAACACGTGACTATGCCCAATGCTGCGCGTCTGGGTCGGCTTCTCGGGCAGGTCGACGCCGTGGAGCAGATACCAGAGCCGGTCGCCATTGGTGCCGCCCCAGGCGGTGCCGGCATCGCGCGGCCGCCGCGCGAGCAACTGGCGGATGTCGAGAATGCCGTCGCGCGCCAGCCGCCGCTCCATCTTGGCGCCGATTCCGGCGATGTCGCGGAGCTTGAGGTCGTAGAGCCGGTGCGGGAGCTCGTCGGCGGTGAACACCACCAGGCCGTCGGGTTTCATCAGGTCCGAGGCGAGCTTGGCGAGCAGCCGGTTGGGCGCGATCCCGACCGAGCTGGTCAGACAGTCGCCGACCGCGGCGCGGATCCCCGCCTTGATCCGCCGGGCCAGCGCGACGGCGGCCTCGAGGTCGTTCTCGTTGTCGAGCAGCCGGCACGCCACTTCGTCGATCGAGCAGACCCGCGTGACGGGGATATGCTTCCATATCTCCGCGATGATGGCCTCATGGAACTCGACATATTTCTCGTGCCGCGCGGGCGTGATCAGCAGGTCCCGGCATAGCTTCTTCGCTTCCCATACCGGCGTGCCGGTCGAGATGCCGTAGCGCTTGGCCTCGACCGAGGCGGCGATCGCGACGGTCGTATCGCTGTCGAGCGGCGCGACGATCACCGGCTTGCCGCGCAACTCGGGCTGGAGCTGCTGCTCGACGCTCGCGAAATAGCTGTTGAGATCGAGGAACAGCCAGCGCAGCGGCCGCGGCGGCAGCGTAATTTCATTGCGAAGTTGAGGAAGTTTAGATGCCGGCGCAGTTTCGTCCGGACCGCCGCACGGCCGCCACCCCGCATCCGCTTCCGTCTGTGATTCGCCCGGCCACACCATGGCAGGAACATTAGCAGAACATTGCCCTGTAGGACAGCGATTAGGGGATCGCGATCGGCGGGGTAAAACTGTGCTGGAGCGGAAGCTCGATCGGCTTGAGCTTCTGCGGGCTACTGAGCGCCGCATCCTGATATTTGAGCTGCACGGTGATGTTGCAGGTGCCGCAGCCGCATTCGCGGATATGCCGTTCGGCGACCTTCACCGTGACCGCGGCGAATTCGGCGACGATGTCGACCGACAGCCTGATCTCGACCGGGGCGCCGCCGGCGATGGCGAAGCTTACCACCGGGTGGATCGTGCCGCTGACCTTGCGCTTGCCGAATTTGGCGATGCCGGGATTCGCCGCGGGCGCGTCGCGCAGTTCGTGCAACTCGCGCGCCACGGTCCACCCGTTCGCCAGCCAGTCGAGCAGGTCGAACTTGTGTTCGCCGCGCAGCGCCTCGGCAATCCCGTCGCGCACGATCGGCCAGGACAGGCCGTTGATCAGCGACGCATCCTTGGCAAAGGCAGCGCGGCCATTGTCGAGCGCCTGCTTCAGATCGGCCTGATCGAACAATTGCTCGAGGCTGATCGCGATCTGTTCAGCCATCTCCTGTCTCCATCGGATCGTCGGATTGCGGCGGATCGCCCTCGACCCGGACCGTGATGCGGAAGGGCGGGGCGGAAAGATCGGGCTCGCCATCGCCCTGCGGCAGCACCGGACCGGGCTCGACCGTGCAACTGGTTGCTGCTGCCTCGACCGGTTTCGGCGGAGGTGTGTCTGAACCGTCCTTCCACAGTCGGCTCGCGGTGAAGCCGAGCAGCCCGCCCCCGAGCAGCACGCCACCGATCACGACGAAGAGCCACCAACTGTCCCCCGCCACCGGCGGCGGCTCAGGCGTCGCGGTGGCGGTCGGCGTGGGCGGGGTGAGTGTCGGCGTGGCGGTGGGGAGCGGCGACGGATAGGCCGTCGGGGCGGGCGTGGGCGAGATGGTCGCGGTGGGCGTGGGTGTCGGGGAAGCGATGGCGGTCGGGATTGGTGTCGGTCGCGCGGTTTCGGTTGGCGTTGGGGTGGGCCGCGCAGTCGGTGTCGGCGTCGGCCCGGGTGTTAATGTCGGGGTCGGGGTGGGCCGTGCCGTACGGGTAGGTGTCGGCGTGGGCCTGAAGGTCCGCGTCGGTGTGGGCGTCGGACGAGGGGTGAAGGTCGGCCGCGGCGTCGGAGGCGGTGTGGGTGTCACCGTCGGCCACGGCGTCGGCGTCACCGTCGGGAGCGGCGTGGGTGCGATGCCGGTCGAGACGCCCAGCGCGAGCGGTTGGCCGGGTTCGAGCGGCAGGGCGCGGCCGGGATCCTGGGTCAGGATCATGTCGCGTGGCCGCGTCGAGGGTGTGTCGCTCACCATCAGCGGAACCTTGTAGCGCTGGAAGGTGACGCGCAGCGGCGCGAGCCGGCAGCCGACCAGTGCGGGTACGCGGTGCGCACCGAGAAAACGCATGACCATTTCGGGCGAGCAGCGCGAAACGGGGGTGGGTGTCGGCGTAGGTGTGGGGGTCGGTGTCGGGGTAGGCGTTTGGAATTGCTGAAGCGTCTGCAGGCGGTTGCGCTGGATCGCAGGGGCCACACGCGTCTGGGGCTGGGCGGTCTGCGCCAGCGCATCGGCGCCGGCGAGCAGCGCAAGGGCCGAAAGACACGCAACTGCGCGGTGAGACATTCACCCTCCTCACGCGGCCCGCATCTTTTCTATGGCTGGAGTTTAGCACGCCGATGGGCGCCGCTTAATCCCCAATCGGTGCGGAGCCGGCCCGGCATGGGAGCGGGCGGGGACCCCTAGATTCCCTGCACGCCCTAACGGCGTCCATGCCGGACCGGCACGCTCAGCACCCGAGGGGACAACCCGGGTGGTGGGCGATCTTGACCATATGCGCCTTATTTACGCCACATTATGGCCATGATTTGCCACGCTCGGGAAGGGTGCGCAAGAGAATTCCTACTTAATGCAGGGGAATTCATGCGAGGAGGATCGCGCCGCTCCCGGTAACGCGCGTTAATTCTTCTTCGGCGGTTTTACGCGTCGGGAGCCAGCGCCGTCAGCAGCGCAGCGTCGCAGACCAGCAGGTCGCAGCTCGAATCCGCCTCGCTCGCCAGCACCGCGAGCGGTGCGCCGGTCGCAAACTCGAGCCCGATCGCAGGATCGATGAGGATCGGCGCAGCGCGGGCCGGCCAGCGCGCGTCGACGCCATAGCCCTCGATCGCGGTGAAACCGAGCGTGCGGGCGCGCAGCACGGTCTCGAGCAGTCGCGTGCCGGGGCCGCAGCCGAGATCGAGGATGCGAATGGCACGCCGGCCGCGGACGCGCAGCGCGAGCAAGGCGGCATCGATCCGCACGGTCAGCGAGGCGCTCGCGCGGGCCGGGGTAGTTATCGGGGAGGCTTGAGAAAGATGCATGGCCATTTCTCTGGTGCGGGCCTCATCGCCACGGATCGCGGAAGCCGATTGTCGGGTCGCGATGCGCGTGCAGCCGCTTGCCGCAGCGCGCCGCGAGCAGCGCGCAAACCAGGCCGAGCCCGATCAGCGCCAGCGGGGCGAGAAGGTCGATCATGTCGGATGTCGTCAGGCGGCGACGGCCGGGACGAGCGGTTCGGTGACAATTTCGATCACCGCATGGGTGTGCGCGTGGCGTTCCCAATGCGCAAAGCGCAGTGCGGCGTCGCGCGAGATGCAATGGGTTTCGGTGCGGCCCTGATTTTCCTGGACGAGCCAGCGGCCCTTTTGGTCCTGACCGACCAGAATGCGCTCGCATGGGTCGGGGGCGAGGGAGGGTAGATCGTGCATATCATGCTCCGGGCGCGGACTGCGCCGCAATGGCGAGATAGGCGCGGCAGGCATTAAGCTTCGAGAGCGGCTTCGGCCCTTGTGCATTGGTTTTGCATGAAGTTCAGCCGAGGAAGCGGCGCAGTGCCTGCCAGTGCGGCAGCTTCGCCGCGAGTCCGACGGTGTGGAGCGGGCTGCTCGAGGGCAGGGCGGCGATCGCCCAGCGCTCCGCGGTGGACCCCAGTGCGCGGAGCCCCTCGCGATGCGCGGTGCCGCCGTTGAAGGCTATCGCGCGCAGTCGCGGCAGGCTGGCGGCGAGGCTGGGCAGGTCGTTGGTAGCGAGATCGCGGATTGCCGCATCGGTGCTGCCGCGACGCTGCGCCGAATGCACCACGTCCCACAGCCCGATCCCATGCGCGAGCAAGGCGGCGAGCCGCGCGTCATAGTCGAGACTCGGAAGGTCGACGTCGATCAGCGCGCCGGTCAGCTGCCAGAACTGATTGTACGGATTGGCATAATAGCGCCCCGCCGCGAGCGACTTCTCCCCCGGCAAGCTGCCGAGGATGAGCAGGCGAGTGTCCGGCGCGATCACCGGTGGGAAGGAGAATTTGCGCGGATCGGCGGCGTTCGAATCAGGCATGCTCGTCGCGATAGCTTGTTCGCCAGGGGCTCACGAGCGCATGTGCGCCGAAGTCTCGCGCGCAAGATAGTTTCACTTGCTTGCCGAGCGGCGGGGCGTGCCCCTATCTAGCCGGCATGCATGTTACTCCCGACACGCTCGCCCTGATCGGAAACACCCCGCTCGTCCGGCTCAAGGGGCCGAGCGAGGCCACCGGTTGCGACATTTACGGCAAGTGCGAGTTCGCCAATCCGGGCGCCTCGGTGAAGGATCGTGCGGCGCTGTTCATCGTCGAGGATGCCGAGGAGAAGGGTCTGATCCAGCCCGGCGGCACGATCGTCGAGGGTACTGCCGGCAATACCGGCATTGGCCTCGCGCTGGTCGCCAATGCCAAGGGCTACAAGACGATCATCGTCATGCCCGAGACGCAGAGCCGAGAGAAAATGGACACGCTGCGCGCGCTCGGCGCCGAACTCGTGCTGGTACCGGCGGCTCCCTATTCGAATCCCGGCCATTTCGTGCACACCTCGCGCCGCATCGCCGAGGAGACGCCCAACGCGATCTGGGCCAACCAGTTCGACAATATCGCCAATCGCCGCGCGCACATCGTCGGCACGGCGGAAGAGATCTGGAACCAGATGGAGGGCCGGGTCGACGGCTTCACCTGTGCGGTGGGTACCGGTGGCACGCTCGCCGGCGTGGGGCTCGGCCTCAAGCAGAAAGACGAGAATGTCACGATCGCGCTGAGCGACCCGTACGGCGCCGCGCTCTACTCCTGGTACGCTTGTGGCGAGCTCAAGTCGGAAGGCAATTCGGTCGCCGAGGGCATCGGCCAGGGGCGCATCACGGCGAACCTCGAAGGGGCTCCGGTGGATACCCAGTTCCGTATCCCGGACGAGGAGGGGCTGGAGTGGGTGCGAAGGCTCCTTTCGGAGGAGGGACTCTGCCTAGGGCTTTCCTCGGGTATCAATGTAGCCGGCGCGGTGCGGCTGGCGCGCGAACTGGGCCCCGGAAAGCGTATCGCTACCATCCTGTGCGACACTGGTTTCCGTTATCTTTCAACGCTTTATAATGCGGAGTGGCTCAAGGCAAAAGGCCTTCCGGTTCCGGAATGGCTCGCCCGGGAAAACCCCTAAGTCGACAATCGGCTGTTAAGGCGTTACATTTATGCCACAGCTATGAAATTGGGTTCGCCAGACACTGCACAATCGATGCACCGCGTCCGGGTCGGGATGACCGGGCTTGCGACGGTCGTCGTGCTCATCGGGCTGGCGAGCGCGATCTTCTCCGCGGCCAATCGCGACACGCCGGTAGCGGCGGCTGGCGCGCCCAACGCGCAGATCATCGCCAACATGACCGGTGACGCCGGTGTAAATCTCGCGGCGGAAAAGGGGGCCGAGCCGCTGGCCCAGCTTGGCGTGACACCGAGCGCCAGCGCCACCGAGGGCTCCGAACTCAAGTCGACCGAGCAGAAGCCCGCCGACCAGGCGCATTGAGCGGGTGGGGCGGGATCCGCCTCCACCGGACATTCCGAAATGGCAAGAACGGGGATCAGGCCCCACCAGTACCCCGAACGCGGATTTTTCGGGGATTGGGCCCCACCAGCTTTCCGAAACAGGTAATCCGCGTGGCGACTCGCAGCGTTTCTGCGATTCTGCGGACGCGCAAGCCTGATGCGTCGCGTGTTGGAATATGGTAAACTCACGCCCTAAAATCTCGGGATTCCCGTGATTTGCGCGAAAATGACGGAAATCGGCTGTTTCGCGCCATCCGAGCCCTCTTTGCCGCACCGGAGCTCCTGTTTGTCGATGCCAAAGGAATCTTTGAGGAACATAGGATGACCGAATGGCGAAAACCGCCGTCAAATGTCGATAAGTGGGGCTAAATCCCCTCAAATCCCTGCTCTACCCGTTGCTTCCCCGCGCTCTCCCTGCTAAAAAAGCAAGGTTAAGAGGGCACGTCTCTTATCCGTCGAAGATGCGCCGGAAGCGCCGTTCATGGGTGATTCCGAAGACGGGAAAGCTGTGCCCCCGAATTTGAGGGCGGTGTGGCAAACAGGGACATCTTCGAGGGCTTTGCGCTCCAGGCAGTCGACGAGAAGGGTCGCGTTGCGATCCCCGCCGACCTGCGCGCGGCCCTCGAGCGTAATTCCGATGTCCGCCAGATCGTGCTCGGCCGCCATGCCCAGGCGCCGTGCCTCCAGGCGCACGACCTCAGCTGGTCGCAGGAAAAATACAGCCGCATCGACCGCCGCGAGCAGGCCGCCCTCGATGCCGGCGACACGCCCGCCACCGCCGCCAAGCGCAGCGCCTTCGGTCAGGTCGAGCGCGTGCCGTTCGACGCGAGCGGCCGCTTCGTGCTCCCGCCTTTCTTCCGCATGAAGGCGAAGATCGGGAAATGGGCCTTCTTCAGCGGCGCCGGCGAGACCTTCGAGATCTGGGCGCCCGAGGCGATCCTGAACGATCCCGATGCCGATCCCGACCTGCGCGAGCTGGTCGAGTTCCTCTGCCAGTCCAGGGGTGCGGTGCTGTGACCGACGCTCCCCACATCCCCGTGCTGCTCGACGAAGTGGTCGACGCGCTCGCCATCGTGCCCGGCGAGCGTCATGTCGACGCGACCTTCGGGGCAGGCGGCTATACCGGCGCGTTCCTCGAGCGGGGTGCCGAGGTGGCCGCCTTCGATCGCGATCCCAACGCGATCGAGGGCGGTCAACGCCTCGTCGCGCAAAGCGAGGGCCGGCTGATCCTGATCGAGGCGCCCTTCTCGGCGATGGAGGCCGAGTTGGAGCGTCGCGGGCTGGTGCCGGTCGATGGCGTGACCATGGATATCGGCGTTTCGTCGATGCAGCTCGATCAGGCCGAGCGGGGGTTCAGCTTCCAGGCCGACGGGCCGCTCGACATGCGCATGAGTCAGTCGGGGATGACCGCGGCGGACTTCGTCAACGAGGCGGACGAGGCCGAGATCGCCGACGTGCTCTACCAATATGGCGAGGAGCATCAGTCGCGCCGCGTCGCGCGGGCAATCGTTGCTGCGCGACCGCTCAGTCGCACCGGCGAGCTCGCGACGGTGGTGCGCAAGGCGCTCGGCCATAAGCCGCACGACAAGAAGGACCCGGCGACGCGGACCTTCCAGGCGATCCGCATCCACCTGAACCGCGAACTCGACGAGCTGGTCGAGGGGCTCGCGGCTGCCGAGCGCGTGCTCAAGCCCGGCGGGCGGCTGGCGGTGGTGACCTTCCACAGCCTCGAGGACCGGCTGGTGAAGCGCTTCCTGCGCGAGCGCAGCGGCAGCGAGCCGGCCGGCTCGCGTCATCGCCCGGCGGCGCAGGCCGTCGCGGCTCCGAGTTTCGAACCCCCGGCCAAGGCTGTGCGTGCCGGGGAAGACGAGATCGCGCGCAACCCGCGCGCGCGGTCCGCGACGTTGCGGGTAGCGCGGCGCACCTCCGCCGCGGCGTGGAATCTTGAGGGAGCGAAGTAATGGCTGCGTATGGCTTCAAGGGACTTGGCTGGTTCATCATGGGCGCGGTCGTCGGCCCTGCCTGCTATCTGGTCACTTCGCACGTCGCGGCGGAGCGCAGCCGGCTGGCTGCGGTGGAAAGCGCGATCGTCAAGGCGCATCAGGATATCCGCGGTCTCGAGACCGAGTTCGATACCCGCGCCAACATGGTCCAGCTCCAGCGCTGGAACGGCGACTTCCTCGCGCTCACCGCGCCGCGGCCCGAGCAGTTCGCGGCCGAGACCTCGCTCGCCAGCCTGAACCTGCCGGTGGGCGGCACCGAGACCGCCCAGCTGCTGGTCCCGTCGGGCGCGAACCCGATCGCGCCGCAGCCGGCGGTCGCGACGACCGTGGTGCCGGCTGCTGTTCAGGTCTCGGCGCCGGCGCCGGTGCCGGCGGAGCCTGCCGCGCGTCCGGCACGGCCGGTCGGTCCGGTGGCGACCGCGCAGAACAACACGGTGGCGCGTGGCCGCAATCAGGCTATGGCCATGCTGGATGACAAGCTGCTCAGCCGGACCACGATCGCCGATCTTCAGGAGCGGGCACGCAGCGAGTTGATGACGCTGCGTTGACCGTTCTCGTAGCGCCCCCTGCGCATACGCGCCGTACCAGCGGGACCCGCCAGGCGCTGGTCGCGACTGCACAGGTGCGCCTGATGGTGCTGCTGTTGCTGTTCGGGGCGGGCGTGCTGGTGGTGATCCTGCGGCTGGCGGTGCTCGCCTGGTCGACCGAGCCGGCAACGAGCGTCGACGGGGCGACCGCGCTCGTGCCGCTCCGCGCCGACATCACCGACCGCAACGGCGTGCCGCTGGCGCGCACGATCGACGCCTGGTCGATCGGCGTGCGGCCGGGCCGGGTGATCAACGACAAGGCGCAGCTCGCGGGACAGCTCGCCGCGCTGATCCCCGAGCGGAGCCAGGCGCAATATCTGGCGGCGCTCAACGGCAAGGGTTTCTTCTACGTCAAGAAGCGGGCGACGCCCGATCTGGTCAACCAGATCAACGCCCTGGGCGAGCCCGGCATCGAATTCGCGCGCGAGCCCGAGCGGCTCTATCCCCAGTCCGAACTGGGCGCACACGTTCTCGGTTATCTCGACGACCAGGGCCACGGCGTCACCGGCATGGAGAAGGTGCTCGACGCGCGCCTGCTCGATCCGGCGAAGCGCGGCCAGTCGGCTATGCTGTCGATCGACGCGCGCGTGCAGGGCGCGCTCGAGAACGAGCTGGGCAAGACGATGAACGATCTGCAGGCGCGCGGGGCCGCCGGGATCGTGCTCGATGTGCACACCGGCGAAGTCATCGCGATGACCTCGCTGCCCAGCTTCAACCCCAATTCGATCAAGGGCTCGCCGACCCGCAACAACGTCACCCAGAGCGTCTATGAGCTGGGCTCCACCTTCAAGCCGCTGGCGATCGCTGCGGCGATCGATTCGGGGACGATCACCTCGATGTCGCGCCGCTTCGATGCGACCCAGCCGCTCCAGGTCGGCCGCTTCAAGATCCACGACGATCCCGGCGACGAGCAGTTCCGTTGGCTCAACATCCCGGAAACGCTGGTCTATTCGTCGAACATCGCCACCGCGCGGATCGCCGACGAGCTCGGCGCGGACAAGCTGACGGGCATGTTCCGTCGGCTGGGCTTCGACCAGAAGCCGAGCATCGAACTCGGTGCGGTGAACCCGCTCTGGCCGCGGGCCTGGGGGCGGATCACGGTGATGACCGCCGCTTATGGTCACGGCATCGCGGTGACGCCGCTGCACCTCGCCACCGCTTATGCTGCGCTGGTCAATGGCGGGATCTGGCGGCCGGCGACACTCAGCAAGGTCGATCCGGCCCACGTGCCGGCCGGGCGCCGCGTGATCCAGGAGGCGACCAGCGCGCGGATGCGCCAGTTGCTGCGGCTGATCGTGCTCAAGGGCACCGGCCGCAAGGGCGACGCGCTCGGCTATCGTGTCGCGGGCAAGACCGGCACGGCGGAGGCCGCGGCCGAGGGCGGCTATGACAAGCATCGCAACGTTTCCACCTTCGCCGCGGCTTTCCCGATCGACGCGCCGCGCTATGTGGTGTTGGCAATGCTCGACTCGCCCAAATCCAATCCGGCCATCGGCGTGTACCGCACGACCGCAGCCTGGACTGCGGCTCCGGTGGTCTCGCGGCTGATCAGCCGCACGGGCTCGTTGCTCGGGGTCGCGCCCGACAGCCATCGCGACATTGACGAAAGCGAGCTTCTGCCGCTCATCTGGCAGGGGACCGGACCGGAAAAGGATCCCGAATGAAACTTGGCGCCCTGACGCATGGCTCGGAAGAAGCCGTCGTCACCGGATTCGCGATCGACCATCGCAAGGTTGCCCCGGGCACCATTTTCGGGGCGTTCCAGGGCGCCCGGCTCAACGGCGAAGACTTCATCACGGATGCGGTGAAAAGCGGCGCGATCGCCGTGGTCGCGCGGCCCGAGGCGCAGGTCGAGGGCGCGGTGCACATCGCCGACGAGAATCCGCGCGAGCGTTTCGCGCACCTCGCCGCGCAATTCTTCGCACCTTTCCCGGGAACCTGCGTCGCGGTCACCGGCACCAACGGCAAGACCTCGACGGTGGAAATGACGCGCCAATTGTGGCGCATGGCCGGCTTCCACGCCGCCTCTATCGGCACGCTCGGCGTGACCACCTCCGACGACAGCGTTTCGACCGGGTTGACCACGCCCGACGTGGTGACCTTCCTCGCCAATGTCGCGGGGCTGGCGCGCGAGGGCGTCAGCCATGTCGCGTTCGAGGCGTCGAGCCACGGTCTGTCGCAGTACCGCACCGAGGGGCTGCCCGTTTCGGCCGCCGCTTTCACCAATCTCAGCCGCGACCATCTCGATTATCATGGCGACATGGCGACCTATTTCACCGCCAAGCTGCGCCTGTTCGCCGAAGTGCTGGCGGACGATGGCGCGGCGGTAGTCTGGGCCGACGATCCGAATTCGGAGCGCGTCGAGGATCTCGCGCGCACCCGCGGCAACCGGCTTGTCACGGTCGGCGAGCATGGCTCTACCCTGCGGCTCGTATCACGCGATCCGACATTGCTGGGGCAGGGGCTGGTGATCGAGGCCGAGGGCAAGACGCATAAGGTGAATCTGCCGCTGATCGGCGCCTATCAGGCGGCGAACGCGCTCACCGCTGCTGGGCTAGTGATTGCGACCGGCGGCGACGTGGCGACGACGCTTGCCAATCTCGCGCGGCTCCAGCCGGTGCGCGGGCGGCTCGAGCGCGCGGTGATCACGAAGACCGGCGCGCCGGTCTATGTCGACTACGCGCATACGCCCGACGCGATCGAGGCAGCCATCGCCGCGCTCAAGCCGCATGTCGGCGGGCGGCTGATCGTGCTGATCGGCGCGGGCGGCGACCGCGATCCGGGCAAGCGCGAGCCGATGGGGCAGGTGGCGGCGGCGCTGGCCGACTTTGTCATTGTGACCGACGACAATCCGCGCAGCGAAGACCCCGCGGCAATCCGCGCCATGGTGATGAAGGGCGCGCCGAACGCGGTCGAGATAGCCGGACGGCGCGAGGCGATCGCCTATGCGATCGGCGAGGCGAAGAGCGACGATATCGTGCTCGTCGCCGGCAAGGGCCATGAGCAGGGCCAGATCGTCGGCGACATGGTGCTGCCGTTCGACGACGTGACCGTCGCGCGCGAGGTGGCTGCGTGAGCCGGCGCTGCGAATATGTGTTCACCTCCCGCTTGCGGGAGGGGCTAGGGGAGGGGACGTCCCTTTCCCCCGTGCCGTACGGCGGGGGGCAACCCCTCCCCCGACCCAGCATCGGGTCGGCCATGCCCCCGGCATGGCCTGAACAGCGCGGGGCGCTGTTCACCCGATGCTCGCAAGCGGGAGGGGAGCGATGACTTTGTGGACGTCGCTTGAAATCGCACAGGCCGTCGCCGGCGAGGCGTCGCGGGATTTCGACGCGAACGGCGTCGCCTTCGACTCGCGCGAGATCACCAGTGGCGACCTGTTCATCGCGCTCAAGGGCGAGGCGACCGACGGGCACAAGTTCCTCGACCAGACCTTCGCGCGTGGTGCGGCGGGCGCGATCGTCAGCGAGCCGACCGAACATCCGCATGTCCGTGTGGCCGACACGATGGATGCGCTCAATGCGCTTGGTCGTGCTTCACGCGCCCGGACCGGGGCGAAGGTGATCGGCGTCACCGGTTCGGTCGGCAAGACCGGGACCAAGGAGGCGCTCTATGCCGCGCTCGACCGCGGCGATCCGGGTCGCGCGCACCGCTCGGTCAAGAGCTACAACAATCATACGGGCGTTCCGCTCAGTCTCGCGCGCATGCCCGCAGACACGCAGTTCGGCGTGTTCGAGATGGGCATGAACCATGCTGGCGAACTCGCGGCGCTGACCCGGCTGGTGCGGCCGCATGTCGCGCTCGTGACCACGATCGCCTCGGCACATGCCGAGTTCTTCCGCGACGAGACCGAGATCGCTGACGCCAAGGGCGAGATCTTCCAGGGGCTCGAGCCGGGCGGCACGGCGATCATCCCGTTCGACAGTCCGCACCGCGACCGGCTGATCGCCGCGGCGCAGCCTCATGCGGGACGGATCGTGACCTTCGGGCTGGGCGAGGGCGCCGATGTCCGCGCGATCGAGACGATGCGCACGCTCTCCGGCGGCACCTTCATCACCGCCCGGCTCGACGCCAATGCGGGGCCGGGGCGCGAGACGAGCTTCACCCTGTCGCAGCCGGGCGTACACTGGGTGTCGAACGCGATGGCGGTGATCGCCGCGGTCGAGGCCGTGGGCGGTGATCTCGAACTGGCCGGCCTGGCGCTTGCCGAGCTGGGCGGGATCGCCGGGCGCGGCGCGCGTTTCCAGACGCGCATCGGCGCCGGCGAGGCGCTGGTGATCGACGAAAGCTACAATGCCAATCCCGCCTCGATGCGCGCCACCCTGGCGGTGCTCGGCCACGAGAATGCCGCACGCAAGCTCGCGGTGCTCGGCGAGATGCGCGAGCTTGGCGATCATTCCGAGGCCTTCCACGCCGAGCTGTCGGGCCCGATTGAGGCAGCCGGTGTCAATTATGCGATCCTCGTCGGTCCGGGCATGGCGAGCCTCGCGAATGCACTTGAGGGCCGGGTCGATTTCGTCCATGTGCCCGACGCCGCGACTGCGCGTGACCGCCTGAGAGCGGTTCTGACGCCGGGAGACGCGGTTCTCATCAAGGGATCGAATGGAGTCGGCCTGGCGACGCTCGTCGCTGCGCTGGCGGAGGCAAAGGCCTAAATGCTGTATCTGCTTGCCGAGTGGCTCGGCTTCCCCGGCATCTTCAACCTCATCCGCTACCAGAGCTTCCGCACGGGCGCGGCGGTGGCGACGGCTTTGCTGATCGGCCTGATCATCGGCCCGCGCTTCATCGGCTGGCTGCGCGTGCGGCAGGGTAAGGGGCAGCCGATCCGCGACGACGGCCCGCAGAGCCATCTCGCCAAACGCGGCACGCCCACCATGGGCGGGCTGATGATCCTGACCAGCCTGATGCTCTCGATGCTGATCTGGATGGACATGCGCAATCCCTATGTCTGGGCCTGCATGTTCGTCACTTTCGGCTTCGGCATGATCGGGTTCCTCGACGATTACGACAAGGTCCGGAAGCAGAAGACTGCAGGCGTTTCCGGCAAGGTGCGGCTGCTCGGCGAGTTCCTGATCGCGGGCATCGCCGCCTGGGTGATCTCGACGCAGAACGGCACGCATCTCTACGTGCCCTTCTTCAGCTGGATCCACCCCGATCTCAGCTTCTTCTACATCTTCTTCGCTGCCTTCACGATCGTGGCGTTCGGCAATGCGGTGAACCTGACCGACGGGCTCGACGGGCTCGCTACCATGCCGGTGATCATCGCCAGCCTGGCGTTCATGCTGATCGTGTATCTGGCGGGCAACGTGAAGTTCGCGACCTATCTGGGTATCCCGCACGTGCCGGGCGCGGGCGAACTGGCGATCTTCTGCGGCGCGATCATCGGCGCGGGCTTCGCCTTCCTGTGGTTCAACGCGCCCCCGGCCGCCGTCTTCATGGGCGACACCGGCAGCCTCGCCCTCGGCGGTGCGATCGGCACTATCGCGGTGGTCGCGCACCATGAGCTGGTGCTCGGCATCATCGGCGGCCTGTTCGTGATCGAGGCGCTGTCGGTGATCATTCAGGTGTTCTTCTACAAGCGTACCGGCAAGCGGATCTTCCGCATGGCGCCGATCCACCACCATTTCGAGCAGCTGGGCTGGTCCGAGCCGACCGTGGTGATCCGCTTCTGGATCATCGCCTTCGTGCTGGCGCTGGCCGGCCTCGCGACGCTCAAGCTCAGGTGATCACGGCGCGCGCCTGGAGCGGAAAACGCTATGCGGTGCTGGGACTGGCCCGCTCGGGGCTCGCCACGGTCGAGGCGCTGCTCGCGAGCGACGCCGGTGTCGTGGCGTGGGATCGTAGCGAGGAGGCGCGGGCGAAGCTGTCGGGCAGCGCCGCCGAACTCGCCGATCCGCTCGATACCGACCTGACCGGCTTCGCCGGCGTCGTCGTCTCGCCCGGCGTGCCGATCAACCGTCACCCGATCGCGGCGCATGCGCATATGGCGGGGGTGCCGCTGATCGGCGATGTCGAGTTGTTCGCGCAGGCGAGGCCCGAGCTGCCGGCGCATCGCGTGGTGGGCATCACCGGCACCAACGGCAAGTCGACCACCACTGCGCTGATCCACCATATCCTCGTCACCGCCGGCCTGCCGGCGCGGATGGGGGGGAATATCGGGCTGCCGATCCTCGGCCAGGACCCGCTGCCCGAGGGTGGAGTCTATGTGCTCGAGCTGTCGAGCTACCAGATCGACCTGACCCACCGGCTCGATTGCGACGTCGCGGTGCTGACCAACATCACCCCCGACCATCTCGACCGTTATACCGGGTTCGAGGCTTATGCCGCCGCCAAGGCGCGGCTGTTCGCGATGCAGTCGAAGGGCCACGCCGCGGTGATCGGCATCGGCGACGAGCCCTCGGCGAACATCGCCCGCGAGCTGGTGCGCTCGGGCCGTTCGGAAGACGTGACCAAAATCGCGCCCGGCGTATGCATGGACCAGTCGCGCTGGCCTTCGCTGCAGGGGCCGCACAATGCCCAGAACGCGCTCGCCGCGATTGCGACCTGCGAGGCGCTGGGCGTGGATGCGAAGGCGATCGACAAGGGGCTCGAGACCTTCCCCGGCCTGCCGCACCGCATGGAGCGGATCGGCACGCATAATGGCGTGCTGTGGGTCAACGACTCCAAGGCGACCAACCCGACCTCGACCGCGCCGGCGCTGGCGGCGTTCGACGGGATCCACTGGATCCTCGGCGGCCAATCGAAGACCGACGATCTCGACGCCTGCCGCCCCGCCTTTGGCCATGTGAAGCGCGCCTATACGATCGGCGACGCGGGGCCGAAGTTCGCCAAATTGTTGATCGACGAGATGCCGGTCGAGGATTGCGGCACGCTCGCGGATGCGGTCGCCGAGGCCGCCCGCTATGCCAAACCGGGCGAGGCGGTGCTGCTGTCGCCGGCCTGTGCGTCGTTCGACCAGTTCCGGGATTTCGAGGATCGCGGCGACCAGTTCCGCCGCCTCGTGGAGGCGCTCGGATGACCGACGCCCGCACCGAGGCGCCGGTGAGCCGGGGGCTTCGCGGACGCGCCAACAAGCAACTCGGCCGGGCCAGTCAGACGCCGATCGGCCTGTGGTTCTGGGAACTCGACCGCGTACTGCTCACGCTCGCGCTGGTGCTGATCGCGGTGGGGCTCGTCGCGGTCGCGGCGGCATCGCCCGCCTCGGCCAAGCGCTATTCGGACGCGAGCCACACGATCACCCCGATGTTCTATTTCTGGCGCCAGGTCGGCTGGGTCGCGGTCTCGATCCCGGTGATGCTCGGCGTGTCGATGCTGCCGATCACCTTTGCGCGCCGCGCCGCGCTGATCGGGACGGGCATCTTCCTCGCTCTGCTGGCGCTCACCCCGTTCGTCGGGGTCGAGGTCAACGGCGCCAAGCGCTGGATCGGCGTGGGACTGGCGCAGTTCCAGCCGTCCGAATTCCTCAAGCCGCTCTACATCGTCTCGACGGCGTGGCTGCTCTCGTTCCGCGCCAAGGATCCCGAGCTGCCGGTGCTGATCGTCACCGGCCTGCTCACCGCGGTGATCGGCGCGATCCTGATGATGCAGCCGGACTTCGGCCAGACGATCGTGTTCGGCAGCGTGTGGCTGCTGCTGCTGATCATTGCGGGCGTGGCGCCGGCGGCGATCGGCGCGCTGATCGGCAGCGGCTTCGCCGGCGTGATCGCGGCCTATCTGTTCTACGATACCGCGCGGATCCGCATCAATTCCTTCCTGTTCGCCTCGGGCGATGCGGCGGCGGCCGAGCACTACCAGACCGACATGGCGCATGCGACGCTCACCGCGGGCGGCCTGACCGGCACCGGCCCGGGCAGCGGTACGGTCAAGTTCCGCCTGCCGGAGGCGCATACCGACTATATCTTCTCGGTCGTCGGCGAGGAGTTCGGGCTGATCGCCTGCGC
>Ga0065165_1001300_pt1 | contig 27925 bp, 25 predicted proteins | sample AraplaMF_Cvi_mMF_FD_63813 | JGI IMG/M metagenome (GOLD analysis project Ga0065165, IMG submission 63813) | Arabidopsis root microbial communities from the University of North Carolina, USA - plate scrape MF_Cvi_mMF (version 2) (version 3) | ecosystem: Host-associated > Plants > Roots >... | reverse complement strand
ATCCTCGAAACGGCCCTGGCATTGCCCGTACGTACGGTAACCCTGTCAGCAGCTGGATTTGGCCATATGGCGAGCACTCCTTTTTCAAATTCGGCCGTGCGGATACGGCTGTACGCAAATGTCCCGTCCCGGTCGATCATTTTGAGACGGTAGTAGTTCTTTCCGGCCAAAGGGGTTTTGTCGACGAAATGATATTCCCGGAGGACGTTGCTTTCACCATACGATTGGACAGAACCGATCGCGGCCCAGTTACGTGTGTCTGTGCTTTGCTGAATTTCGAAAGACTCGCTGTTGGTTTCCATGCTGGTCGACCAGAAAAGGAGCGCCGTCTGGTTTTCGGGTACTACATCAAACGCCACCAATGTAACAGGCAATGGCGGTGCCACCGAGCCAATGCCGATCTGGGTAATGTTCGTGCCTGCCGGAATAGTGCCGCTGATCGTGCTGCCTTCGGTATTGCCGGTTGCATTCGCAGCGCCGCTCAGATCTATCCATGACGATCCGTTCCATCCGATCAGACGCAGGTTTGTGGCCGCAGCAAAACCTGTGGTTGCAGGCATCGAAACTGTGACGGCCAAGCCATCATCGTCGGCGGAGTTGGCGGCGATCCAATCCCAGCTACCCAATGTGAAAACGGATTCGATCGGTGCTGAAACCGCGCTGGCATTCTCGACATTGGAAGTCTGGTAAGCGGTGGACAGGTGGGCTGTGGCACTTGCCGGGGCCGATATGGATAGAACGCGGGAGTCGGTGCCGCTTCCGATGGGGAAGCTGAATGCGTCGTTCCCCACCTTGCCCACGTAGCCGTTTACGTGTTGCGCGTCGGTGGTCCCGCCGGTATACGACGCGTCATTTTGAAAACGCAATTCCCCGGCAGATGTATTAGCCCGCACCGTTGTGGTAATGCCGTTTTGGAAATTTGCTGATGTAAACACATTTGCGCCCGCTGTATTGGTGATGTCAAACTGGCTGGTAGGGCCATTTTTGAGCACCAGCGTCGCAAAGTTCGGGGCGACCGTGCCGCTTATCTGCTGAGTACCCGGAGCGCCCAGAGGGCCGTTGAAATTGTCGGTACTACCGCCGGTGCCATTCGCGTCGTACGGGCCATTTACTCTTAATGCATTGGTAGCCGATTCGAAATGGTCGAATACCGAGCCAAATGCGGCGGTATAGGCTGATCCCGGGGCGCTTGTTACTTCGGTGTGCGTGTCGTAATTGCTGACGTAACCGAAATTGTTAAATGTGGTCCCGTCGACAAAGACCTGCGCCCTGGCTTGCTGGCAGCCGAGCAGCAGCATGCCGCCGACGGCCACGTTGATGTATTTTCTTTTCATATTTGAACCCAGTTGAAAGAGAGAATAGGAGATTACTTCGCAACTGACTTGTCGGCGCCTCCGTTGCCCATGAGCATTTCGACACTTGCTTTCAAGCTGTTGAGCTCGTTGCTCAGCCCGGCCATGCCGCCTTTGAGTGCCGCATTCTCTTTTTTCAGTGCTTCAATTTCAGCCTGCTGATCCTGAATAGCCTTTGTCAGAAGTGGGGTGACTTTGCTGTAATCAACAGTCCAGGGTTGCGATATGTCGGCTCCGCCCTTGGTAACTGCGCTCGGGAACACCGTATAGAGCTGTTGTGCGATAAACCCGGTTTGTGAAGAGGCTTTGTTGACCTTATAATTATAGTCGCTTACCTGGATTTTCATCACATCCTGAATTCCGAACTTTGTATTCCGGATATTTTCCTTTAAGCGAAAATCAGAAGTAGTATTATAGACGACACCACCGCCAGCAGTAGCCGATATATGCCCTAGATTTGTCCCGTTGGCACGGAAAATGATGAAATTGTCTACCGCGACAGGCGCGCCTTCCTTTTCCAGCAATAACAGACCGTTCAGGTCTGCGCTGGACGATTTGATGTAATGCCCAACCGATGAAGTTGTCTGAGTGGAAATCTTGGCCACCGAGCTGAATGCTTCCAGAGGATCTACGACGCCTATTGTAACATTCCCGTCCTGATTAATCCTCATCCTTTCCTGCACACCGGTGGTGTAGAAAGCCAACGCAGATTCCTGTCCTGTGCCATCACCTTTATAAAGGCCGAGAATGCTTGCATTGGTGGCATGGAACCCCGTGCTAAGGTAGGGGCTGAAATAAACCCCGCCCATGACATCATTATTGGCCAATGCCGTTGGTGCGGCGTAGGTGCCGTTTGCCGACATTAAAAACAGACCTGGGCCTTTCGAGCTTCCAAATCCCCGGAAATAATGGTCGTTCCCGGCATTCGCGCCTTTGTTGTCCGCGACGACTTCTACAATTCCAACCGGAGCGAGCGTTCCTACGGAGAGTTGGCCTTCAATGGCGGCACTATTGGCGGGCGCGGCCGAGTTGGAGAACGTACTTCCTATCGCAGTGTTACCATTGACGGAAAGTTTGCTTCCCGGCGTGGTGGTGCCGATGCCGACATTTCCTGTTTGCGCAAATACGGAAGAGCACGCGAATGTGAGCAACGTCGCTGCCAGGTAGGTAGTCTTTTTCATGAGTTAAATCGTTAAATGGACGTTAAGTAAATATTAAGTATTTATTCGGTTACATTTTGTTCGTGCACAATAGTCCTTCGCCTGGTTGATCGCAGGTTTTAAACACAGAGTGCAAATGCAGAACAATGCCTAGCGATCCGGACCGTGGAGACCGGTACTGGCTTGCTGGTGAGAGAAGGTGGTAGAACGATGTTGATCGGGTATGTGTATAGTGCTGGTTATCATAATAGGAAGCAATTGCCTGAACGTTGAGTTGCGAAGTGCGACGCCTCATGGAGCGTCGTTAGGTGTTTCAATATTGCGAAGTATTTCTAATTCATTCAATAAATTATTCGTCGAAATAATTCATGTATTATCACATGTTTTGTGACCGATGGTGTAGTTATGAGGTTTGGGAGCGGTCGGTAGGTAGGTCGTTTCGTGGCTTCGGAAGTGGAGGAGGGCCATCGTTTCGGATGTGAAGAATTCGTTAAATCTGCGTGGTACAGTTACTTCCGATCGGGGCAATGGGTATCTTTCTTTATGAAAGTATTGGTAACCGGCAGTGCGGGGTTTATCGGGTTTCATACTGTGGTGAAGCTGCTCCAAGAAGGCTTCGACGTAGTAGGTCTCGATAATATCAATGATTATTATTCGCCCCAGCTCAAATACGCAAGGCTTAAGGAAACGGGTATCCGACAGGACCTGATCAAATGGTACCAGCTTGTACAAAGCTCGGTGAGTAGCCGTTACCGCTTCGTGCGCATGAACCTCGAAGATAAGCAGCAGCTTTTCAGTCTTTTTCAATCGGAACGATTCGATTACGTGATCAACCTCGCTGCGCAGGCGGGTGTGCGATACTCGATCGAGAATCCGGATGTTTACGTACAATCCAATATCATCGGGTTTCACTACGTGCTTGAAGCGTGCCGCTATTTTCCTCCCAGGCATCTCGTGCATGCATCGTCATCGTCGGTGTACGGCGCGAATGCTAAAATCCCTTTCGTGGAAGACGACAAAGCGGATTCGCCGATGAGCCTTTATGCGGCGACGAAGAAGGGTAATGAACTGATGGCACATGCATACAGCCATCTTTATAAAATACCCGTCACTTGCCTGCGGTTTTTTACCGTGTATGGCCCGTGGGGGCGCCCCGACATGGCACCGATGCTCTTCGCCCGCGCCATTCAGGAGGGGGAGCCGATCCAGGTGTTCAACAACGGAGAAATGGAGCGCGACTTTACATTCGTCGGCGACATTGTGGAAAGTGTGGCGCAAACCATGCTCGCCAATTTTGACGAAGAGCCGCCGTACCGGGTGTTGAATATCGGCAATGGATCGCCCGTCAACCTCATGAAATTTATTGAGGAACTCGAACGGAGTTTGGGAGCAAAAGCGATCAAACATTTTTTGCCAATGCAGGCGGGTGATGTTCCCAGAACATGGGCAAGCGGCGAAAACCTTGAAAAAATCACGCATTACAAACCCCAGGTGTCGCTCAGCCGGGGAATTGCGGAATTTGCCCGGTGGTACCTCGAATATAGCCACCGATTAATGGCCTTTCATGGCTGAACAATCCTGAAATTGCTTCCTGTTTCTAGCTGAATTTACCAACTAGTTCACGTAATTGTGGAGCTAGTTCTTGCTTACACTCAGTCATTTGCAGATTTTTGATTTTTTTGACTTTTATTTTTCTCATTAAATTTTGGGGGAGCTTGTCACAAAAATTGTGTCTGAGAATAAACTAGGGGCGATTTTACCAAGTTGTTGCTTATCGGGCGGAATGTTTCACTGATTGGGTGAGCAATATTATTCTACAAGTATAAAATCTTTTCTAGGTCTTTGTAGTATATTTGGAACGAACGAAAGTGTTGGTTTCAAATTGTATAACCTTCGATTATTTCGTTCGCATCGCCCACTTATTTTTTACGCTCTATGAAATTTTTACTGAAACTTGTTTTTGCGGGAGGAGTGATAAGCTCGGTGGCAGCGGCTCCTAACAACGACGCTGGAAGCATGGGAATGCCTGCGGACAGCGTAAATGTGGAAAGCAGTATTGCAAATGACCTGAACGGCTCTTACGAAATCAGGAATCCTTATGCAGAGTCTGCGGACGAATCTTTCACCATTGCGGCCAAAACGGCTGCGCCTCTGGCATCCCGCGTTTCGTGCGGTGGCCGCACCTGGACCGACGGAGAATACCTCGGAAGAACAGGGGATGGCAAAGCGGTGAACATTCTTCTCAAGGACAACCGGATATACCTCAACTGGGCAGGTACCATAGCGGATAACCTTTTTATCCTTTATCACCTGCAAGAGGGGACTTTCCAGCCTAGTGCTGCAAATGACGCGCTGATTCTCGGTTGTATCAACCCGGTTGACCCTAGTACTGCACCTGTGAATATGCTGGGTACCAACGGCGCCGGCCAGATTACCTGTAATGGTGTGGTGATGCCGGATGGTAACCGTTTGGGTGTGTTTGTAGGAAGTACAGGCAATACATACCAGTTTATTAAGTATGTTGATGGTTTGCTGCGCGTGAAGATCAAGCAGGGAGAGAACGATACCCGGGAGGATAACTACTACATGGGATTGCTTTCTGAGACGGTTACAGGAAACAATGGAAGCTACCTCGATCCGCAATGGAGAGGGGTATTGACGACCGCCATGGTTACAGGCTGTTTCTGGCCTAATGCTCCTAAGACCGCTACACCACTACCTGATAATAACTGTGCGTCTGGCCCGGCCATCAGCAACGTAAGCAACATCAGCCAGACGGCTCTGACGGTTTCTTTTACCGGTTCCGGTGTTACCAGCCTGAAATGGCGTATCAAATCGGGTGGTACCGAGGTGAGATCAGGCACGACAAACGATTTCGGCAGCGCGACTTCGACAAACATATCGTACTCGTCGCTGGCTCCGGGTAATTACACATTGGAAATCGAAGGTAACAACTGCTCTTCGGCAGTAAGCAGCCGCGCATTTACGATCAACGAACCTGTCGTAACGATCCCTGATTGCCAGAACGGACCCTCGGTGAGCAGCATTACGTCTGTTACGCCGAGCAGCGCGACAATCAACTATGCCGGTACCAACCTGCACGTATTTTCGTGGAGAATCCTGGACGGCAGCAATTTTGCGGTCGGAAGCGGTAAAACGGGTACGCTTACTTCCAATACAGCCAACCTGAAATTCAGCTACCTGCAAAATGGTACTTATACTTTCGAATTAAAGGCCGAAGATTGTAAAGCGGTATCGGTGGCTACCAAGAGTTTCAGCATCTCGGCAACCGATACGCGTACTGCATGTACACGCGGCCCAAGTTTGCAGTCGATCGTATCCTCCGGTGAAACGGGCCTGCAATTCCTTTTTGATGGTGATAATGTATTTGCCATCGACTGGAAGGTTAAAAAGGATGGTGTTCTCATGCGCCAGAACAGCGTTGCACCAACGAGCAATACGCCGACGATCAGCTACAATACATTGGCAACCGGTGCATATACCCTCGAAATTCAGGGCGGAAACTGTAAATCTACGCCTTCTACCATCGCATTTGGTGTGAACGTTCCGCTTCCTATTTACATTTCGAATTTTGAAGGCAAAGCCGTTGAAAAGGGCGTGGAGCTGACCTGGAATGTAGTAGCAGAGCAAGACGGAAAAGAGTTTGAAGTGCTGCGTTTCGATAGCCGCATGTCGAATGAGGAGGTGCTTGGTAAAGTTGCGCTCACCGACCAGCGTATTGGTAAATACACCTTCCTGGATGAAAATCCGCTGTTGGGTACAAACTACTACCAGTTGAAGCAGATCGATATCGACGGTACTTACACCAAAAGTAAAATCGTTGCGGTTAATCCGGGCATTATCTCAGGTACGGTTATCGCGCCAAACCCTGCTCAGGATTATGTGAACATTCAGTTCTCATCCCGCACTGCCGGAACTTCCGACGTGACGATCTACAACCTGGCCGGCCAGCCGGTGAGCAACGCATCGATCCGTATCACGGAAGGTAAAAACAGCCATCGCCTGAATGTGAAGAAACTGGGCGGCGGACATTACTTTATGAAGATCAACCACGGAGGCGAAGCTACGAAGCTGCGCTTTATCAAGGCTGAGTAATCCATCAGATAGCATTCATATGCAAACGGCCGGGTTGTTGAAACCCGGCCGTTTTTTTGTAGCTATTTTAAATGGGCTGGGACTTGATCCCCGCGATTTGTTCCAGGGCCAATGTAACCTGCTCGATGCGGTCGACGTGCCCGCGCCTGGGATCGGAGAATGCCTGCGCGACTGAGCGCATATACGCTTCGCCCGTGCGGGTATCGAAAAACGGGTCGCTCAGCGCCAATTTTTCGCGCCATCTAGGTCCCACCATATCCTTTGCCTTCGCGAACCGTTGTAAAAGCCGCTGTTTGATCGGCACGCTCGCCGGATCGGTCAAACTTGTTTCAATGTGCATAATGTGTAATTTGCGGTTAACAGATTGTGTTTTACCAAATTTAATTCATTTAAAATTAAAATCAATTCAAAATGAATTAAAATCGTGGTTCTTTTTAATGATGTTTGACTATCAAAGAGTTCGAAGACTTCGCGAGCATTTGCAACTTAGTGAAACCCAGTTTGCTAAGAAGATAGGTGTTGCCCAAAGTACTTATCATAGATTTGAAAAGGGCGCGGCAAGTTTGGCGGCGGAAGCGATTAGTGAGATCATAACCCTATTCGATGTAGATCCGTATTGGCTACTGCTTGGACGCGGCGGCAATGACCCCGAGTTTATCAACAATGCCGAAGTCATCACAATAACTAAAAACGATTACATCGATTTACAGCGAAAGGCATTACAGAACCAGGACGAACGGATAGCGGCGTTGGAGAGGGAGTTGGGGAAGAAATAGTGTAATTTGATATTGTAAAAAGGTCGCGGAAATGCGACCTTTATTTTTTTACACGCTATCTCAGGATAAGCACAGAGGAATCGGTAAAGAAAATTTTATCCAACAATGTTTTCAAACCGCTTAAAGGCTTTCATTGACCACCTAGGTACTTCAATAACCGCATTTGAAGTGAAGATTGGCGTTTCAAAAGGTGCCCTGGCGAAACCTATCAAGAACGGGAAAACAGTTGGCGTAGAAGTATTGGAGAAAATTTTCAATGAATATCCAAAAGTGAATCTTGAATGGTTGGTAGCGGGCGCTGGGGCAATGCTGAAAGAAGGTAACGTTAACAGTGAATCTCTCACCTCCGAGGAGACCGTAACTTTATCCAAAAATGAATACATTGATTTGCAGCGGAAGGCCTTGCGAAACCAGGATGATCGGATAGCGGCGTTGGAGCGGGAGTTGGGGAGGAAGTAAAATAGTTCGAGCGACGAGGTTTGAAAACTTAATTAGCACACTATGATCGAAACAATTTCCCACAAGGGGCTAAGCCTCCTGTTCGCGTTTGATAATCCATCCAAACTGAGTCCTCATCTCGTGGAGCGCATACGTGAAATATTATCAGTGCTTGATGCGGCCGAAGGAATTGAGCAACTGGACATTCCGGGTTACCGTTTGCATAAACTTTCAGGCGAATTCAAGGGTTATTATTCCGTAAGAGTCAACGCAAACTATCGGATAATTTTTCGTTTTATTAATGGGAATGCATTTGACGTAGATTATATTGACTACCATTAAACACCGCGCATTATGATTAAGAAAGGAATGCGCCCGAGTCATCCGGGAGCAATATTGGCAGGAATTATTGAAGGATTGCGAGAAGAAACGGGAAAGAATTATTCTACTACCGAAATCGCTCTCGGCCTCACGGTAAGCAGCGAAACGCTTTCTTCCATATTAGATCAAAAGTTGGCCATCAATGCAGAAATGGCAGTCAAACTTTCCGAAGCATTTAATACAAGCGCCGACTTGTGGCTGAATTTACAGCGGAATTATGATTTATGGGAGGCTGAGAATAGGGTCAATCGCGATGAAATTACGCATTTTGTTGTAGATGAAGGTCGCTCTGGGCGGCTTTCGGCATAGATTTCCTGCATAAATCCAGCATGTTGTCAACGGGTTCCTGTGGATTTTTGTAGTGTGTTGAGAACAGGTTCTCGAAGTGATAGACTTCTAATGTGCGTAAATATGTGCCTCGGCTAACTGATTTGCCAACTCTTTGATCGCGCTCTCAATCTTTGCAGCTTGCTTGGCTGAGGGATACTTTTTTCCGGAAGCATATTGCCGGAGCAGGCTCCCATTGATTCCAGAAAGCTCGGCTACTTTTGTAATTTTTAGGAAATCGAATTTTTCGAAAAATGCAGTAAGGTCATATTCGATCCTAAAATCGTATGAATTTGGATCTAAATCATGAAAGTCCAGAAGAAGCGTTCTCATTTTGGATTGTAATTCTTCAATTGAGCCTCCTTCATCAACGATGAGATTATCGTCATAATGAATACGACCCCAAAGTGATGCATTTCCCGTCTCGACGATCAGCACTATAATCTCCTTGTTTGTGGTTTTCAAAGAATCCATTTTGCCAGTCCTCAATTTTTTAATCCTGCTTGTTTCAATATACTACTCAATGTAGCCGGACTCAAATCGCCGTTATGCATAGGAATAGTAACCTTTCCTTTCTTAATATCATGGATTAACTGTAAGTGGCTACCTTTCTGGGCCTTTTCATACCAGCCATCCTGCTTTAAGAGCTTTAAAACTTCCTTTGAAGTCATAAGTCAGGAAATTAAAGTGTGTGAATAATAAAAGTAACAAATTTGTTACTTTTTGGCAAGCGGATTTCGAGGTTACCCCTCCGGCTGCAGCCGCGCTTCCTTCCACCACTGCGTAAATGTCTGATTTCCTTTTAATTCCACCTTTTGTCCGATGAGCGGGGTTACGAGTGGCATGCCTTGCTTTTGGGCTTCGGCGGTGGCGCGGAGGATGGGCTCGTTCCAGTCGTGGATGGAAAGGGCGAATTTGGCCCAGTGAACGGGCATCAGCTTTTTGGCACCGAGTTCGCGGGCTGCGGTAACGGTTTCTTCGGGCATCATGTGGATGTATTTCCAGGCTTCGTTGTACTGGCCGCATTCCAGTAATGCGAGGTCGAACGGACCGAATTCGGCGCCGATCTTTTTGAAATGATTGTCATAACCCGAATCCCCGCCGATGAAGATTTTTAATGTCGGTGTCTGCAACACGAATGACACCCACAGTGCCCGGTTCCGGCTGAAATCGCGGCCGGAAAAATGCCTTCCGGGTGTTACATTCACTTTGAAGCCATCACCCAGGTCGGCGCTTTCGTTCCAGTCTTTTTCGATGATATTGGCCACGTCGTAACCCCAATATTCCAGGTGTTCGCCGGTACCGAGGCCGGTGATGACCTTTCCTACCTTGGTTTTGAGTTTCAGGATGGTTTCATAGTCGAGGTGGTCCCAGTGGTCGTGCGAAATGAAGAGGTAGTCGATGGCTGGCAAATCTTCCACCTGATAGATATCACTGCCCTTGAAGCTCGGCGTAGTGAATTTGATGGGCGACGCACTGCCGCTGAAAACCGGGTCGACGAGGATGGTTTTACCGTCGACCTGCATGAAATAGGACGAATGCCCAAACCATACCAGTACATTTTCCTCCGGTTCCAGATGCAGCAAGTCTGTTTTTTGGGAGGGGATTAATGCGCCGGGAATGTTGTATTTGCTTTTGCCGAAAAAAAACTTCGTAAAAACCTTAAAATAACTGTTGCCTTCGGCGAGATCGGGCGTGAAACTCTCGTTTTGGAACTGCCCGTCGCGGTAGTGTGGTGATTTTTGGATTCTTTCGAGTCGCGCGCCCGAAGGATGTCTTCCGAATAATGGCTGTTGCATGAATGCATACACGCCAATGGCGATCAATGCCAGAAAAATGAAGAATATCATGAAGGACAATTTAATGATCCGTTTACGCATAGCATGTGGAGGGGTGGTGAAAGTTTAAACTGGACGAATGTACGGTTTCTTACGTATTTTTGAATTTACTAATCCAAACAAAACCAAACAGTCATGAAGAGAAATGTATTGCTGTATTTACTATGCCTTTTATCATGGGTGGCCGTCGCTCAGAACTCAGCCCCGGATACGAGTTGGGTCAAAGCAAACTATACTAAAACAGAGCAATACATTACCATGCGGGATGGCGTGAGACTTTTCACCGCCATTTACACCCCCAAAGACGATTCGCAAACTTACCCGATCATCATGCAGCGCACACCGTACTCTGTACGGCCTTATGGAGAAGGCAATTACCGTCGTTCGCTCGGGCCTAACGGGTATCTCATGCGCGAGAAGTACATTTTTGTGTATCAGGATGCGCGCGGTCGCTACAAAAGCGAAGGCAATTTCCGGGAAATGACGCCGGCGATTGAAAACAAGAAGAGCAATAAGGATGTGGACGAGTCGAGCGACACCTATGACACGGTCGAATGGCTTTTAAAAAACACTAAAAACAATGGAAAAGTAGGGCAATGGGGCATTTCGTTTCCGGGCTACTATTCTTCTGCGGGATTGCCGAATGCGCACCCCGCCATGGCGGCAGTTTCACCGCAAGCACCCATGTCCGATGAGTTTATCGGCGACGACTGCTACCACAACGGCGCGTTCTTTTTGATGGATAACTTTGGCTTTTACAGTGGCTTCGACGGGCCCAAAAGCAAGGACGGTACCAATTACCAGAGTCATTTCAATGCGGAATACAATGATGCTTACAAGTACTTCCTCGATTTTGGCCCACTGAAAAAGAGCAATGCCGCTCCCTATTTCGCCGATCCGAACAGTATTTGGCGGCAGACCACCGCGCATCCTGTGTATGACGAGTTCTGGCAGTCGCGGAATATTAAAAACCATTTGAAAAACATTAAACCGGCGGTACTCGTGGTAGGCGGCTGGTTCGACGCCGAGGATTTGTATGGTGCATTAAAGACTTACGCTGCGATCGAAAAGCAAAGCCCGGGGAATAACAACCGGCTGGTAATGGGCCCCTGGACACACGGGGGCTGGGCTGCGCCGGCCTGGAAGAGCTTCGCGCAATACCAGTTTGGTGCTGATGTCAACAAATATTATCAGGAAGAAATTGAAACGAAGTTTTTTAATTTTTATCTCAAAGGCAAAGGGGCGTTCGATCAACCCGAGGTAACCGTTTTTGAAACCGGCTCCAATCAATGGCGGAACTATGATGTTTGGCCGCCGAAAAACAGCTCGCCTGTGCCCTATTATCTGGGGGAGAAGGGGAGTTTGTCAACAAAGCAAGGCAATGCGAGCGGTTCCACTACTTATGAAAGCGACCCCGCCAAACCGGTACCTTACACGAATGTGATCGGCGGGCATCGAAACAACGAATACATGGCCGAAGACCAGCGGTTCGCATCGCGCCGGCCTGATGTGGTCAGTTTCCAAACGGATACTTTGGGCGAAGATTTAACTCTGACGGGTGAAATTGTAGCGAACCTGATGGTTTCCATGACCGGCTCGGATGCGGATTTTATCGTGAAGGTGATCGATGTGTGGCCGGCAGGCGCGAAGATGCCAGGCGCACAAGAAGGGGGAAGGCCGGTAGTAATGGATGGTTACCAGCAAATGGTGCGCGCGGAAGTGCTGCGTGGAAAATTCCGGAACAACTTCTCGAAACCGGAGCCTTTTGTAAAGGTTAAAATTGAAAAAGTAACTGTGAAGCTGAATGAAGTAGCGCATACATTCAAAAAAGGCCACCGCGTGATGGTTCAAATACAGAGCAGCTGGTTCCCGCTGGTAGACCGTAACCCGCAGAAATTCATGAATATTTTCGAAGCATCCGAATCGGATTTTCAAAAATCGCGGATTACGATCCATCACGATGCGAAGAACCCAAGTAGCATTACTTTGCCGGTAATGCGCTGATAATAAGTTAATACCTTTTTAATCCTAAATCCCTTAATCCTAAATCCAATGAAAAATGTATTCCGGAAAATCCCGGTTTGTATTGCCGTGCTGTGGCTAGTCGCCGGCACGACGGCTGCCTGGGCGCAGACCAAGCCTAAATTTCGCGTTCTGGCCATGGCCGAACCGGGCGGTCACCACATCGCGTATTCCAAAGCAGCTCGTCCGTGGCTGGATTCGCTGGCTGAAAAAGAGCATTTCAGCATAGATTACATTGACAAAACTGATCCTATTAATGCGGCTTTCTTGTCTCAATACCAACTTATTATCCAGCTCGATTTCGTGCCTTACGCGTGGAAGCCGGAAGCAGCTGCCGCATTTGAAAAATATATTGACGAAGGCAAGGGCGGCTGGATCGGTTTTCACCATGCGACGTTACTGGGCGAGTTTGATGGCTATAAAATCTGGCCGTGGTTTTCGGATTTTATGGGCGGCATCCGCTACAAAAATTACATAGCCGATTTCGCAGCGGCTACCGTGCAAGTTGAAAACCGTAAGCATCCCGTCATGAAAGGGGTTTCGGCGTCGTTTCCGGTGCAAAAAGAGGAATGGTATAGCTACGACAAAAGCCCGCGGCCGAATGTGGAAGTGATCGCGAGCGTCGACGAATCGACTTACAAGCCTGATTCGAATATTAAAATGGGCGATCACCCGGTCGTTTGGTCGAACCCGAAGAAGAAGGCAAAGAATGTGTACATTTTCATGGGTCATTCGCCGGTGCTGTTCGAGAGTACCGTGTATAAAACCATTTTCAAAAACGCCATTCTCTGGGCTTCGCAAAAATAGACGGATATGCTGAACAGAATTTTAATGCTCGCGCTGATGGTTTTGGCGCAGCAAATCGGCTTTGCGCAAAAGAAAAAGCCTAAGATGAATGCGGTGCCTGAAAGCAAATCTTTTTACCAGGCGCGGCTGAACGACGAGGACGCTATTTATTTTACTCCCGAAAACTTCAAAATCACCAATGACGGCAAGACCGACGTCTCCGACGAGCTGCAACGGGCCATCAATGAGGTGAAAATTAATTTCACCTTCGGAATTGTATTCATTCCCGAAGGTATTTATAAAATCAGCAAGACGATCTACATTCCGACGGCCGTGCGGGTGATAGGCTACGGTAAAAAACGTCCACAGATCGTTCTGGCCGACAATGCGCCGGGTTTTCAGGAGGAATACCCGCAGGACAAAGGCAATGCGAAATACATGTTCTGGTTCACATCTTCCATTCCGAAGGACGGGCAACCGGTGCCGGATGCCGGTGCCAGCACATTTTACAGCGCGATGTCGAATGTGGATTTGCGGATAGGTGCGGGTAACCCGTCGGCAGTGGCCTTGCGAACGCATTTTGCACAGCATAGCTTCATTTCGCACGTCGATATCCATGCGGGAACCGGGAAAGCGGGTATGTTCGATGTGGGGAATGAAATGGAGGATGTTCGCTTTTTCGGGGGTAATTATGGCATTTACACCTTCAAACCGTCGCCAGGCTGGCAGTTTATGATGGTCGATACTTATTTTGAAGGCCAGCGCAAGGCGGCGATTCGCTCGCAGGAGTCGGGGTTGACGATCGTGCGGATGACCGTCAGGAACGTGCCGACAGTGTTGGAGGTCAATCCCAATTTCTATGAAAAGCTGTTTATGGAAGACAGCCGTTTCGAAAATGTGAGCGGCCCCGCGTTGGTGATCAGCAACGAAAACAATGCGTATACCCAGGTCAGTTTGCGAAATGTTACCTGCAAAAAGGTGCCAATACTGGCGAGTTTCCGTACTAGTGGTAAGCAAATTGCCGGCTCGGGTGAGCTGTACAGCGTGAAAAGTCTGAACCACGGCTTGCAAATAGCCGCTATCGATGCGAAACCGTTGCACACCACGACGCAGGACTATGAACCGCTCAAGGCAGAACCCGCGCCGATCGCTAAGGATATTCCTGCATTTCCCGACATTACCACCTGGGCCAATCTCAAAACGCTGGGCGCCAAAGGAGACGGCGTTACGGACGATACAAAGGCCATTCAGGCAGCCATTGATCGGTACGGAGCGATCTACGTCCCGCAAGGCTGGTACCGCATTACCGAAACTCTGAAACTGAGAGAAAAAACGGCATTAATAGGCCTTAACCCGGTTTCTACCCAGTTTATTTTGCAGGATAACACCGAGGCATTCGGAAGCTTTGGGCCACCGAAGCCGATGGTGGAATCGTCGCAGGGCGGGAGCAATATACTCACGGGTATAGGCATTTCAACCGCAGCGAGCAATACGCGGGCGGTTGGTTTGAAATGGACGGCAGGCGCCAATTCCTATGTGAATGATGTGAAATTTCTGGGCGGCCATGGCAATATTGCACGGAAACGGCCGGGGCAGGAGGTTTTGAACAACTCGTCGCATGTGGGTAATGAACAGCATTGGGACACGCAGTATTGGAGTCTTTGGATAACTAATGGCGGCGGTGGCACATTTAAGAACATCTGGACTGCGAATACCTTCGCATCCGCAGGTACATATGTGTCGAACACGTCCACGCCGGGGCGCGTGTATGCGATGTCGGTAGAGCACCATGTGCGTAATGAGGTGCGGTTTAAAAATGTGTCAAACTGGAAGGTTTACGCCTTGCAGCTCGAAGAGGAGAGTAAGGAGAGTTCGGATTGCCAGCCACTGGAAATCGAATCTTGCGATAATATGCTATTTGCAAACCTCTATATGTTCCGCGTGATCCGCGTGAGCACGCCTTATCCGCATTCAATCCGCTCGTGGAACAACCGGAAGCTGGAATTTTTGAATGTACATAATTACAGTCAGACTAAATACCCGTCGACAGTGCCATTATACGACGTGAACACAGGTATGGAGGTGCGGCCTTGGGAATTCAACAGGTTGGTCGTGGATAATCCCCAATCGCGTGCCATTGATTTACAAGTCGGGAAAGCTGTGCAACTGGCCAAAGGCTTCGAGTTTGCGGATGGCATTTGTCACGACAGCAAGGGTAATGTGTATTTCAGCGAATCGCGGGCGCGGAGGATTTATAAATGGTCGGCCGAAACGAATACGTTAAGCCTCGTGGCCGATTTTCCATGGGAGCCGCTTTCGCTGGGTGTCGATATGAAGGATAATCTGATCGTAATTTTTAAATATGCTCCCAAACCCGGCTACCTGGTGGGCGGGAAACCCGAAACTTTCCCCAATCCACCCGATGCGGCCGGTACCTCGTTCAGCGGGTGGGGAAACAGCGGTTTCGGAACATTGGTGTACGCCATGAACCCCGATCAGCCGGAGGAATCTATGCATTTGCTTCAAAAAGTACCCGTTGAAAAGGTAACCGGCCTTGTCAAAACATTGAACCCTTCCAACCGCCGCCGCGATTCGGGTGATTTCCTGAAAGTAAGTACGAACCAGTTCACTGAATGCTGGCTGGCACCGGATGGCGTGACGATCGTGCCGGTAGTTTACGACCTGGCACGGTCGAATGCATTGGTGGAAGGCTATCCCGGAAAAGTGCTGTACGGTGCCGACGAGTATTTGAAAAGGACCGTTCGGTTCAATGTTGGGCCGCAGGGACATTTATCGGAACCCCGGTTGTTTGCTGAAAAAGGGGAATTCAGCACTGCGGTGGACAGCCAGGGCAACGTGTATATTGCGGATGGCCAGGTATATGTGTTCGACCCTTCCGGGAAGGAAATTAATATGATCGAAACGCCGGAAAGGCCTTCCACAATTACCGTGGCAGGCGATACGCTTTTCATTACCGGTCGTAATGCATTGTACGCAGTTAAACTGAAATAGGAAAAAGCCAAAAGGCAGGCATTTACATTAAATGCCTGCCTTTTGCTGCGCTTCATTTAGCATTAGTTAATGCCTTTGCGTTTTTTATATTCCTGGTAGCGCTGGTTATATTCTTTCAACTCTTCCTCCTTGAAAGTTTTCATGTAATGCTCCGGCAGATCGAGCCGTTCTTTCATTTTCAAGGTGTTTGAAAGTTCAACCAGCGTATTGACGCCATTTTTATCCTTGTTCAGATCAAATGCGTCGTACAAATCGCCGTTGACGGTAAATGCTTTGAATGCAAGCTTGTTCTGATCAACCGTAATGGCCTGATACAATTGCGTATTCGAAGCAGCACGGTCCATCCAGTTTTGCAAGCCGATGTCATACATTTTCGGCCCGCTTACCGATACTACATAAATAGGTCCATCGGGTTTTTTGCGGCTCTGGCCTACCGGAATGTTCAGCCCGCGTCCGTAAGTGTGGTCATGACCTTGCAGCACGATATCCACCTTGTGCTTTTTGTATAACGGCTCCATGGTAGCCCGCCATTCATCGTTATCACGGCCATTTTTGGTAGAGTAAATAGGGTGGTGGTGCACCACGATCGTCCAGCGGTTCGGATTGTTGGTTGTGACCTGCTCGAACCATGCAGCCTGCTTCTTCATGGTCGCCGAGTCAAGGATTGCAGCCTGCGAATCGAGTGAAATGAATCGAATACCCTGATAATCTACATAATATGCCGTTTCTGAAAGGCCTTCCGGACCGTTTTCAGGCAATGCAAACTGCGGCTTCCAATGTTTTGAAACGAAGAGGTTACGCTTCTCATCGCGGTAATATTCGTGGTTGCCGGGCGTGGCCAGGTTTGGTACCATGCCGTTGATCCAGCCGCCGGCCTCGAACCATTCACCCCATTGGTAATCCGCATTGGAATTGTTGATCAGGTCGCCCGCGTGGATCATGAGATTGGCTTTGGGCATATTTGCGAACGCTCCGCGTACGGCCCGGGACCAGAGCGAACGGATGTCGTTTTGCGCATCCCCAAAATAGAGGAATGAAACCGGTTCCGGCTTGTCGGACGCCGTTTTGAAATGGAACCATTCACTCCACGTTTTCCCGTCACCGACCCGGTAAACGTACTGCGTAGCGGGTTTCAGATCTCCGAAATTCGCTTCGTGGTAATGGATCGTTTTGCCGTCGATCACGACTTGGTGCGTAGCTGCCTGCACCGTACGCGCCCTGGACGGAAAATCCGGTGACGGATCTGCCTCATGAATTGCGGCAATGGCGGTCGTCACGGTCGAATCGGTGCGCCAGTTAACAGCCTGGGACATAGCCGGATTTCCCTTGTAGCCTAATATGATACGGTCGGGAAAGGCGGAAGGTGGGTATATTTTATTCTGCTGTGCGTAACCGGTTGCAGCCCCGGCAGTTAGTAGAATTCCCGCGATAAGGAATTTGGAGTATAAATGATTGAAAGATTGCATGTTAGTCTTTGGCAAATTTGGTCACAATATTACCCGTTTGGAAAGCAATCGGACTAGTTGCTATCTTCATTTTACATTTTGATAATATTGAATGCCATGAAGCTACATCTACGACTGATTTACACCGCCTGCCTTTTCATCGCGACTGTTGTCGCCTGTAAGAAAGACAAGGCCCCGGACCCGGTACCAGAGGAAGAGTCCGCCATGAAATTTGTTAAAATTCTCGACGATTCGCTGAAAGGAAGGGGTTTTGGTTACAGCTTTGCTGTGTATCAAAAGGACCGGATGATCGGCACCGGCGTGGGCGGTTTTTATGCCAGAAAAGCCGAAATACAGGAGGATAAACTCGTAACGGCGGATACTAAAATGCAGATTGCGAGTATGACGAAAACTATCACTTCGGCTGCTTTTCTCAAATTGGCGAAACAAAAAGGGATCAAAATCACAGACAAAATCATCGATTATCTGCCCAAAAACTGGGTTAAAGGGCCTAATATCGAGCTCATTACGTTCAAGGATTTGCTCACACACACGAGCGGGATAGTAGGCATGGGCGAAAATTGCAAAAATGGTGCATTCACCGAGAATGTCTGGTACGGTTTGAAATTGCTTATTGAAAATGGCGTCAAAAAGGAAAACCACGGATCGAGCTGCTATCAGAACGCCAACTTCGGACTTTTCAGGGTGTTGATACCGGCGATCAACGGGCTGGAATTTACAGGTAACGATACTAACGATGCGGTGTCCGCATTGAATGGATATGAGGAATATGTCCGGAAAAATATTTTCGAAAAGGCGGGAGTCGTCCTGGACGCGCCCTTTTCAAACGGCCTGCCTACGCCTACATTCGGCTATGACTTCCCGTACTCGGGAGAATATGGTTTCGATCCGGGTGATTTCAGCTCGACTACCGGCGGCTATGGTATTTATCTTACGGCCAATGAGGGCGTAAAGCTGTACGCTGCGCTTTTTTCGCCTGAAAATAATGCTGTCATCACACAGGATATCCGTGACGAAATCGTGGACAATGGGTTGGGTAGTTACAGCGCCGTCATGCCGGAGGGAAAATTCAGCTATCACGACGGCTGGTGGTACTCTGGGATCGGAATTGCTAATCCGAAGGGTTTCAGGAGCGTCTGGATGCATTGCCCGGAGGATATTACCGTCGTGCTCTTTACCAACGCATTACGCAACGGCGACGGCCTGTTCCCGATCCGCTCGGATTTTTATCAGGACATTACTTCTTATGTGCTTTGGGCGTTCTCAAAATACAAGGATCCGGGAAGGGGTAAGCGGATGCGGCAGGTTGATTTTCATCGGTATCTGGAACATCCGGAGCCGCATTGATTAGCGGAGCCTCGGCTGTCAGTCTATTTTTAAGCCTCGGGTCTGAGTCTGTGCTCTTCGAAATATTTTTGCAATTGCTCCAAATTCATATCTTTGATTTCCTCAGAAATCTTGGTTTTGATTTTGCGAAAGGTCTTCACCGTATCAAATTGCTTGACTTTATGTTCTTTCGTTTTCATGAGTTTACGATGTCTTTGGGTGATCGTATTTCAATCGCTTTGTATCCTAATTGTAAATTTACAGAATTATTGAGGTCCTGAAAGAATCTTCTTACTCGTTCAGGAGCCCTTTTCAACTCAGTCTCCGCGAGCCCGGAATAAACACATTTAGTCTCTCCTGCTCCAATTCGGTTGAAAAGAATGCGGGTTTCGTGTTCAAATTCGGCGTCGAAAACACCTCCAAATACCGACGTGTCAAAATAATAGCGAGGAGGCATAAAGAGTGTGTGGATTGGTTCAATGTGTGAAATCACATTGAACTTAAACAGGACGGATCGACTCGTCTAGACAAAATTCTCCAATGACACTTCTCAACTATCCAGCGCTTTTTGCAACATTCTCAGGAACGGCTCAGCTTTTGTGAAATCCAATTGCTCGTAGAATATTCCGGGTTTGTTCAGGTTGAGGTAGTATTCGTCGACGTGCCGGTAGTAGTATTGTTCGGATTGAATGTACCAGGCAACGGGTCCCAGTTTATCGGAGAGAAACCACTTTTCGAGCAGTCGCCCGGCCCGGCCGTTTCCGTCGTTGAATGGATGGATGCACACAAACACCAAATGGATGAACGAGGCATAATAGAAGATTTCTTCCACCGAGAGGTTACACCGCAGGAGCTCTTCGATATCGTCCCATAGCTTGTCCATTTCCCCTTGCACCAAATGGGCCGGCGCCGCTTCAAATTGAATGCGGCCGGTTTTGTGTTCCATGACGACCATGGGGTTTTGCCTGTAAATACCGCGCCAATTGCCCGGCAGAAGATGCTCGGTAATAAGCTGGTGAGCTTTTGAAAAATGGCCGCGGGTCAGTCTGTTTTCCTTTGCATAAATGTAGGCTCTGAAGAGATCGTTGGGCTTTTCGGTGAGCTCAGGCAGGTATTCGATGTGCTGGATTTTGTGCTTGATATAACTGTCTACTTCCATGGGTTCTCCTTCGATTTTGGAGGAAGTAATGACGGCTACGGAGGTATAAAAGCTAAAAGAGTCGGACCTGACAAATGTTTCATCCAGGTGTCGCAACGCGGTTTGAAAGTCGATACCCGCTTGGTTTCGATAACTTTCCAGTAAAACATCGGATAGAATCTTCATCGGCAAAACGGCACAGGTTCGGCAACGAGCCAAGTTACCAGTATTCTTTCAATTCCAAAACTCCTACCTTTGCACCGTAGAAAACGCGCATCCGTGAAAAAGAAGACACTCCTGCTTACCCCGCCATTTACCCAGCTCAATACGCCTTATCCTGCTACTGCTTACCTGAAAGGGTTTCTGAACACTTTGGGAAGAGAGTCGTATCAGGCTGACCTGGGGATTGATGTGATCCTGGAATTGTTTTCATCCAACGGGCTGAAAAAGCTTTTCGCGACGCTGGAAGCGTCAGATATTGAGCTTACGGACAACAGCTTCCGTATTTACGCACTTCGGGATGAGTACATTTCGACAATCGATCCGGTGATCCGTTTTCTTAAAAACAGTAATCCCACGCTCGCCCATAGCATTTGCGATCGGAGCTATTTGCCGGAAGCAGGCCGCTTCCAGCAGCTCGAAGACCTCGACTGGGCCTTCGGGACGATGGGTATCCACGATAAGGCCCGACACCTGGCGACATTATACCTCGAAGATCTTGGTGATCTGATCCAGGAAGCGGTGGATCCGCATTTTGGTTTCAGCCGGTATGCCGAGCGCCTCGGTCGTTCGGCGACGAGCTTTGATGAAATGGAAGCTGCGCTCGAATTGCCGGATACCTTGCTTTCGCAGACTTTGAAGGATATTCTGGAACGGAAAGTAAAACAATACGAACCTGATATTGTATGCATTTCGGTGCCTTTTCCGGGCAATTTGTATGGCGGGTTTAAATGCGGGCAGTATCTGAAAACGCATTATCCGCATATCAAAATCGTGATGGGCGGAGGCTTTGCCAATACGGAATTGCGTTCGCTGGAAGAACCGAAAGTTTTCAATTATATCGATTTTGTGTGCCTCGACGACGGAGAGGCACCGCTGCAATCACTTTTGGAGCACCTGGATGGCGAGCGCGACCTGGCCAGCCTGAAACGTGTGTATTCGCGGGTTGATGGAAAGGTGGTATACCATAATGGCGCAAAGGAAAAGGATGTGCCGCAACGCGAAACGGGTACGCCGGATTACAGTGATTTGCCTTTACACGACTACCTCTCGGTGATCGAGATTGTGAATCCGATGCATCGCTTGTGGAGCGACGGCCGTTGGAACAAGCTCACACTCGCGCATGGTTGCTACTGGGGAAAGTGCTCGTTTTGTGATATTTCCCTGGATTATATCCGCCGGTACGAGCCAATGACGGCCTCGCTGCTCTGCGATCGGATTGAAGAAATCATCGCACAAACGCGACAGAACGGCTTCCATTTCGTGGACGAAGCCGCGCCGCCGGCGTTGATGCGCGATCTGGCGCTGGAAATTATCCGCCGGAAGCTAACCGTTGTTTGGTGGACGAATATCCGTTTCGAGAAGAATTTCACGCCCGACTTATGCCTGCTCCTGAAAGCTTCGGGCTGCATTGCCATTTCCGGCGGCCTCGAAGTAGCATCCGATCGCCTGCTCGATCGCATGAAGAAGGGTGTCACCGTAGCGCAAGTTGCACGCGTCGCGGATGCGTTCACGCAGGCGGGCATTATGGTGCACGCGTATCTGATGTACGGTTTCCCGACCCAAACAGCGCAGGAAACCATCGATTCCTTGGAAATGGTGCGGCAAATGTTTCAACTCGGGATTGTGCAATCAGGCTTCTGGCATCGGTTTGCGATGACGGCGCATAGCCCGGTGGGTCTACATCCCGAGGAGTTCGATGTCATGCGGCTGGGGCCTGACACTGGGAAGTTCGCCAACAACGATTTGGAGCACCAGGATCCGCTCGGGGCCGATCATGATCGGTTCGCCGAAGGTTTGCGCAAATCGCTTTTCAACTATATGCACGGCGTTTGCCTCGATTTCCCGTTATCCAAATGGTTTGAGTTCAAAACGCCGCCGACTTCCATTCCGCCTAATTACATTGAAAAAAGCATTCACGAGCCTGCGGAACTTGCCGCGCGACCGAACGCCGTGATCGTTTGGACGGGGAGTTTGCCGGAAATGGTGGTTTTTGAAGAGAAAAGAGGCAAGAAAGTAGTTGAAATAGCAGAACTCGTTTTTTATAACAAGAAAAAAGAATGGGCCGTGGAAGCGGAGGTGGGAGTAGGAGAGTGGCTCACTGAAATGCTTCCCAAACTGTTGATCGCCAACCCGGAGGCATATGCTTTTGAGCAGTTTAAAAACGACTTTGAAACAGCTGGAATAGGCTCTTTCGAAGCATTTCTCAACTCCCGCACATGGCAGGAGTTGAAAAATGGCGGTATGCTGGTGTTATAAAACCTAGTAGCGCAGCACTTCGAAGGTTTCGAGATTATCATCGAATGTGGTGAAAACAGCCGGGTAACCCGGAGCGATACTGCCGATCTTGTCCTGGATACTCAATGCGGTTGCCGGACGAATGGTCGCCATTTCAATCGCTTCCTGAACGGGTATTCCAATGATTTCAACTGCGTTCCGTACGGCGTCGCCAAGTGAAATGGTAGCGCCCGCAAGGTTGCCATCCGAATTGATATATTTGCCGTCTTTCAGGCTTGCATCAAATTCCCCCCATTTGAACTGAGTCACTTTCTGCCCTAAAAACAACGCATCGGAAATAAGGAAGAGCTTATCGCGCTTGATTTTGTAGGCCACGCTGGCTGCGCCGAAATCGCAATGGGTACCATCGATAATTACCGGCGCATAAACGGACTCAGTGTCGAAGGTAGCACCTACCAGACCGGGAGCGCGATGACCGAATGCCGACATGGCATTGTACAAATGCGTCACCAGCTGGATACCCTGATCGAATGCCGTCATAGCTTCGGCGTAGGTAGCGTTGGAATGCCCTGCCGAAACGGTAATGCCCGATTCGAGCAGCATTTGCAGCTGATCTTCCGTGAACATTTCCGGAGCGATGGTGATCAGGCGGATTACGTCCTTGCCGTAACGGATGATTTCTTCCAGTTCCGGGTTGGTGGGCTTGCGGACAAACGACGCCAAATGCGCCCCGCGTTTAATGGGATTCAAAAACGGGCCCTCCAAATGCATTCCCAAGACACCGGAATCGGGATTTTTGGCCATGTAGCTGCGAGTGGCCTCAATGCCTTTCAGGATGTTGTCATGCGGGGAGGTAATGAGGGTCGGGAGCACGTATGCCGCGCCGGTTTTCACGCTCGCCTGGTAAATGTCGTCGATCGTTTCCTCGTCGGCGCGCTCGGTGAAGTAAAACTGCTCGCCGCCGTTGATATGGCTGTCGAAAAGCCCGGGAGCGAGGTTGGTGACCTGGGGCATGCCGGTTTTGGGCGTGCCGCCTTCCACGCTTCGGATACGGCCATTTTCGACGACGATAATCTGGTTAAATAGGAGTTCTTTTCCCGTAAAAACTTTCTCTGCAAAGAATTGGGTGGACATAATCAAAGGCTTGGTTTAGAAGCGTCCAAGAAACAAAAAACGCTGAGCCGTTCAAAGCACTATTTGATAATTATGTCAAACTTGGTCAAAAGCCCTGCAAGATCCGACGATAGGAATTTCGCCTTTCGGACATTGTTGGCAGTTGGATCGATCGTGAAGTTTTTACTGGTCGAAAAATCGACGCCACCGAGGTTGGTACCATCGAAAACCGCATCCCAGAAATCGCAGTTATGCACTTTGCATTTCGAGAGGTCGGTTTGGGTAAAATCGGCATTGTGGATTTTGCAGCTGTTGAAAACGGACCTATTCAGTTTCTTACGCTCGAAAATCGCGTAATCGAGAATGCAGTTTTCGAAAATGGCAGCAAATGCAAAATCTTTCGCCTCCGAAAAGTTGATGCCGGTAAGCTTACAGTTGACGAATTCTATATCGGAAATCTTGCAATTTTTAACTGACGCATTGCTCAGGTTGCATTCCTCGAACACACAGTCGATGAAATCGATGCCCGCCAGGTCTGGGATGTTGCATTGCACAAACCGAACCTGCTCGTAGCTGCTTTCCAGCAATGGCTCAATGCTAAAATCTTTATTTTCAATTGTGTCGAAATTGCGGGTATTACGCATTGAGCCAGGGAAATATTAAATGTATTGCTTGATCACGGATTTGAGCTGGTCGGCCTGCACTACGCCCGACTGGCGCCAGAGCGGCTTGCCGTTTTTGAAGACGATCAGTGTAGGAACGCCCTGAATGCGGTACGCCTGCGCTGCGGATTGGTTTTTATCCACATCGACTTTGATGATCGTCGCCGAGTCACCCAAATCGGCTTTTACCTTTTCGAGGATCGGCTTCATCATTTTACAGGGGCCGCACCATTCGGCCGAGAAGTCCACCAAAACCGGTTTATCGCTGTTGATTAATTCTGAGAATGTTGCCATGATGCTACTGTTTTGTCTGTATTGATAACCCATCCGGGCCTCGAAAGGTTTAATCAAAGGCCCACAGAAAAGCAGAAGTAAAGATCATGCCATTAGTTCCAGTTGTCTCTCAGAAACTTACCTACGCGTTTTTCCACCCACTCATAGGTGAAATGCGAATACAGGATAGTCAACCCGATGGAACTGAGCAGAGAAATGGCGAACATGCCTTCGTTCTCAGGAGATTTGAGGAACCTGAATAAAACGATGTTGACGAATATCAGTACGATTGCGTGGTTCAGGTAAATAGAATAGGATATTTTGCCCAGGTACTGAAAGGGCTTGCTGTTCAGTATTTGCGTAACAATGCCGGTAGAACTGGCGAAAATGGTGATACCGAGCGAAAAAATGAACGGGAAAACAAGTTTCCACAGATTCAGCTCCCAGTGATGCACGAAATACATGGCCGCTACCATCAAGAGCAGGAACGGGATTTCGAATGCGGAAAGCTGAAATGTTTTTTGCCTTAATAAGCTGTGCGTGAATATGCCCAGCGAAAAGCACAGGAGCGCGCGCACGTAGCCGTAGTCGTAGGCAAGCAGGTATTCGCCCCGCGAACAGATGAAAATTCCAGACAGCAGTCCGATGAGCGCAAACGCCGCATATTTAAACCTGGGCAGCATTAAAACCACGAGTCCGAATACAACGTAGGAAATCATCTCTGCCGAAATCGACCATGAGGGATAGTTATTGCTGATCCACCCGCCGAACACCGTACTGGAACCCATGAATGTCAGCGCGTCAAGGGATGTGTATAAATAGTAGCTCAAACCCATTCCGGCGACATTTTTCAATGCGCTGTGCTCGCCGAGCAGGTTGGCCGCTACAAAAACGACTTCGGTGTAAAACAGCAGCGGGTATAATCTGATAAAACGCTTTTTCAGGAAAGTCAGGAAATCGCCGGTGCTGTGAATGCGGTCGACATAGTTGAGTGCAATGACGAAGCCACTCAGCACGAAGAAAAAGTCGACAAACAGGCTCGCGTTGATCACGAAAAAGTTGTCGTAAAGGATCGACTCTTTGAATGCATTGTGGTGATGGGCAATGACCAGGACGGCAAATATGCCCCTTAACCCATCCAATTGTTCAACTCTGTTCTTCATGCGCGGAATGCTGGGGACCTCTCGGGAAGGTCCCACGGCTCGGGGGAGCGTATCAGGTGGTTACGGTGCTTACGGGTTGCGGCTGGGGGCTTGAAACTTTTCTGAATCTGGGGATAGCGTCCAGGTATTTGATACCCAGGAAGCGGATCATGACGGCATACGGGAACCAAAAGGCGATATCATACGGCCGCCCGCCCGTGAAGAGCAGTACCACCATCGACAGGAAGAAATAGGCCAGAAACGTCGTCAGCGGATTGGTATGACGGCGCACTTCGCGGATCACGTACAGGAACAGGAAGAAGTTAAAGCTTGCGAAAAAGACAAAACCAAAAATCCCGTGGTTCACCCACGATTCCAGCAGGGGTACGTCGAGGTAGTCGTTCTTGTAGCCTCTGCCGAGGAAAATATCCCACGAATACAGTGTTTCTAAAAACTCGCCAAAACCGCTTACACGGCCCATGGCGGAGTAATCGACATCAGCTTCTTCCGAAAGCCTCACCCCGGTAGAGGTAAAGATCACATTCATGATCCGGTCCTGGAAGATATCCCAATATCCCAGCAACAGGTTTAGGATGTTACCGTAGCGCGAAAGGAAATAGTTGATCGCCACCAATATGAGTATGATAAACACCATATTCCTGAACTTGAATGCATTGGCGATGCCGGTGGTGATGTTCGAAAATTTGAAATGGAACAAAAAATAGGCTCCAAAAGCAATTCCCAAACCGAGATAACTGGATTTCGCGAGCGACAATACCACCACACCCATTCCAAACAGTACTGAAAAGAATAGGAACAGTCTGGTTAACAAGTGTTTGGTGTTTCCCAGCAAAACCAGGGCTGAAAGCAATGTGATAACCCCGTTACGGGCGGTGATGTGCGGGTTACCTCCGGGTTGGGCACCTTCGTTGGCAAAATTTACGGCAGCCCGCATACCCGGCGTCCAGTTGGGGTCGGTGATGAGCGAGTAAACCAGGGTAATGTTGGTAAAGAACGAAAACAGGAAAAGTACCTGTATAAGCGTATCCTTCACGTCGTTGGGGACGTGCATAAGCAGTGCCAGAAAACCGAATGTGAACACGAAGTTACCGATATCGGCTATTGATTTTCCCTGGTGGTTCATGAACATGAAGTACCAGAGTGTCAGCAGCAAAAAACCTGCTCCTAGGTTGATCAGGATGACATTCGGTTTGTAAAGTCTCTTGAAAAGTGTGGGCGGGATCATCAGCAACAAAGCCAGCGAGAAGAACATCGCTGTAAAAACGCTGCTCGCAGGCCCGATACCGAGTGTATCGCGTATAAAAAATATCAATGGAAACCCGTTGAACATCATCGCGATGCCCATCGAATACCGGAGATAATTAAAATTGTTGACTACATTAAATAAGCTCCAATTCATCTGGAAAGCCGGAATCTGATGTACTGAATATCGAACCGCAGAATGAAATAGGCGATTTTACGGACACGGCACCAAAGATACTTGATTTTGTTGAGTACGGTGTTCGTTGAAATGTACAATTTTTGTACCCTCGCGTGCTCCTCCCGGCCGATCGTCGTAGCGATGGTTGACGACTTTGCTTCCGCGTGAACGCGCAGTGCGCCCCCGAGGCCATCGATCTTCTTCGTGGTGGTCGACTTGTGCGAAGTGTACCGGGTAATGAAGTCGTAATCGAATGCAAAACGGAACGACTCGTCGAACATGCCGTACTTTTCCACGAGCGTGCGCTTGAAGAAAAGCGACTGGTTATGGATTTGCATCCCTTCCAGAATCTGGCAATCGAAGTCGTAAGAGGTCGTTTTGAGTATTTCCGTCACTTCGTCGTCGGTAGTGATCATGTACAGGTCGCCGTAAAGGATATCGACCGGATATTTCAATGCTGCTTCTCCAAAACGAGTGAAAGTGCCGGGGAAATATACATCGTCGGAGTTTTGAAAACTGATGTACTCGCCTGTTGCCCGCTCCAACGCCTTGTTAATGGCATGTACCTGCCCGCGGTCCTTCTCGGAAACCCACCATGACAGGTATTTTTCATATTTTTTGATCACCTCCACGCTCCCGTCATTCGAGCCGCCGTCGACGATCATGTATTCGAGGTTCGGGTAGCCCTGGTTGAGCACG
>Ga0065165_1001299_pt1 | contig 28025 bp, 26 predicted proteins | sample AraplaMF_Cvi_mMF_FD_63813 | JGI IMG/M metagenome (GOLD analysis project Ga0065165, IMG submission 63813) | Arabidopsis root microbial communities from the University of North Carolina, USA - plate scrape MF_Cvi_mMF (version 2) (version 3) | ecosystem: Host-associated > Plants > Roots >... | reverse complement strand
TGGGCCCCTCCCTCTCCCCATGGGAGAGGGTTCTGGAGGGTGAAGAGCGTTACGTCTTCAGCTTTTCGATCAGGGCCATGGCCGCCGCCGGGTTCCGCACCTTCGCTCCGGCGATGAAATAGGCGAAGACGTCGCCGCGCTTGGCCCATTCACGCGTCTGCTTGGCGATCCCGTCCAGCTCTTCCGAGGTCATGCCGGTGGGCTCGTCGGCCTTGCTGGACATTAGCCGGGCATAGGTGAAGTCGGCGGTCGGCTGGTCGATGCAGGGCCAGGTCGGCTCCTCGTCGTCGACGGCGTAGACGATGGCCGCGCCGTACTTGGCGGCTAGGTCGTAGAACTGCTGGTCGGCGAAGGTCGGGCTGCGGACCTCGAGGGCGTGGCGGGCCGGCCGGCCGCCGATCTCCTTGGGCAGCAGTTTCAAAAAGCCCTCGAAATCGACCGGGTCGAACTTCTTGGTCGCCATGAACTGCCAGTTGATCGGCCCCAGCTTGGGGCCCAGCTCCTCCAGCCCCTGGGCCAGGAACTTCTCCATCGAGTCGTTGTTCTCGGACAGCACGCGGCGGTTGGTGCAGAACCGGCTGGCCTTGACCGAAAACACGAAGTCGTCGGGCGTCTCGTCGCGCCACTTCTGCCAGCTGTTGGGCTTGAAGGTGGAATAGTAGGTGCCGTTGATCTCGATGCTGGTCAGCTTGCTGGACGCGTACTTCAGCTCGTCCTTCTGCTTGAGGTCTTCGGGATAGAACGGGCCGCCCCGCCAGGGCTCGAACGTCCAGCCGCCGATGCCGGCGCGAATGGTCCCGGGCATGCACGTGTTCCCTTCCTGTTCTCGGGGCGCACCCTAGGTCAGGGGCGGGAGAAAGGGCAAGGGGGAAAAGGCGGTGGTGAACCCCCTCCAGCCCTCAGCACTCCACCCGATTGACCGACAGCCCCACCGCCAGCCCGCCCAGCGAGGTCTCCTTGTAGATCTCGCTCATGTCCTCGCCGGTGCGCTTCATGGTGGCGATCACCTTGTCCAGGCTCACCGAATGCTGGCCGTCGCCCAGCAGCGCCAGGCGGGCGGCGTCGATGGCCTTGATCGCGCCCATGGCGTTGCGCTCGATGCAGGGGATCTGGACCAGGCCGCCGATCGGGTCGCAGGTCAGGCCGAGGTTGTGCTCCATGCCGATCTCGGCGGCGTTCTCGATCTGGTCATTGGTGCCGCCCAAAGCAGCGCACAACCCGGCCGCCGCCATCGAGCAGGCCACGCCGACCTCGCCCTGGCAGCCGACCTCGGCCCCGCTGATCGATGCGTTGCGCTTGTAGAGCGCGCCGATCGCCGCCGCCGTCAGCAGGAACACCCGCACGCCCTGGGACGTGCCCTGGTGGAAGCGGTGGTAGAAGCGCAGCACCGCCGGGATCAGCCCGGCCGCGCCGTTGGTCGGGGCGGTGACCACCCGGCCGCCGGCGGCGTTCTCCTCGTTGACCGCCATGGCCCACAGGTTGACGTAGTCCATGGCCGCCAGCGGATCGCTGATCTGGCGCTCCATGCGGCCCTGAATGGTCTGGTGGATCTGGCGGGCCCGGCGCTTGACCGCCAGGCCGCCTGGCAGGGTGCCGGTCTCGCGCATGCCGCGGTCGATGCAGGCCTCCATGGCCTGGAAGATGCGGTCCAGGCCCGCGTCGAGCTCGGCCTGGTCCATCCGCGCCAGCTCGTTGGCGCCCATCACCCCGGCGATCGACAGGCCGGCGTCGGCGGCCCGTTGCAAAAGGTCGGCGCCGCTCTCGAACGGATGGGGGACCTGCGGCCCCTCGTCCGGCGGGGTGTTGCGGCCCATCTCGCTCTCGTCGCGCACGAAGCCGCCGCCGATCGAGAAATAGGTGCGCTCGGCGACGATGTGCCCGGCCTTGTCGAAGGCGGTGAAGGTCAGGCCGTTGGGATGCTGGGGCAAGCGCTCGTGGCCGGCCCAGACGATGTCGCGTTCTTCGTCGAAGACGATGTCGATCTGGCCGCCCAGCCGCAGCGACTGGGTCGCCTTGGCCTCGAGAAGCGCCGCTTCGCCGACGTCGGGATCCAGCTTGGCCGGCGCGAAACCCATCAGGCCCAGGATCACCGCCCGGTCGGTGGCGTGGCCCCGGCCGGTCAGGGCCAGCGAGGCGTAGAGCCGCGTCTCGACCCGGACGACCTCGGGCAGTTTTCCGGCGTCGCGCAGGCGGTCGACGAACAGGTTGGCGGCCGTCATCGGCCCCATGGTGTGGCTGCTCGACGGGCCGACCCCGAGTTTGAACAGGTCGAAGACGGAGGCTGTCATTCAGATACCTCGCTCACCCCATCGCTGGAGGAGCGCCAAATCAATCGCAAATGAACCTGTCATCCCGGACAAGCGAAGCGCAGATCCGGGACCGCCGGAAGCGCGGCGCTCAAGCGCCGATCCCGGATCTTCGCGCTGCGCGCTCGTCCGGGATGACAAGGAAAGAGGGCTACTTCCGATCGCCCTTGGTCTGATCCCGCAGCGCCTTGAACTCCGAGCCCGCCTGCCATTCCGGCCAGGTCTTCGAGTTGGCGAGGTCCGCGCCGATCTCGTAGAACAGGCCGATGTCCTGGGCCTGGCCGGTCAGGTCCCAGTCGGCGCGCCATTCGTCAGCCGGCTGGTGGTAGCGGTTGGCGGTGTAGTCCTCTTCCGCCTTCTGGCCGGCTTCCTTGCCGCCCTGGACCAGGTCCTCGCCCGAGCCCACCGAGATGGCCGGCACGCCGCGCTTGGCGAACGGGAAGTGGTCCGAGCGGTAGAAGTGGCCGGCCTGGGGCGAGGGATCGGGCGTGAAATAGCGGCCGTGGGCCTTGGCCTTGGCGACCAGCAAGTCCTGCAGGTCGACCTTGCCGTCGCCCGAGGTGGTGATGTCCTTGGCCGGGCCGGCGGCCGACAGGGCGTCGATATTCAGGTCGCCCACGGTCTTGGACAGCGGGAACAGCGGGTTGGCCGCGTAATATTCCGAGCCCAGCAGGCCGCGCTCCTCGGCGGTGACGGCCAGGAACAGGATCGAGCGCTGCGGGGCCGGCTGGCTCTTGAAGGCGCGGGCCAGCTCCAGGATGGCGGCGATCCCGTCGGCGTTGTCGATCGCGCCGTTATAGATCTTGTCGCCGCGGGCGTCCGGCTGGCCGACGCCCAGGTGGTCCCAGTGGGCGCTGTAGATCACCGTCTCGTCCGGATGGGCCGAGCCCTTGATCCGGCCGGCGACGTTCTTCGAGATGATCACCTTATGGTCGACGGCGTACTCGGCCGAGAAGGTCGCGCCCTTCAGCTCCACGGGCTTGAAGTCGCGGGACTGGGCCTGCTTTTTCAGCGCATCGAAGTCCAGGCCCGCCGCCTTGAACAGGTCGACGGCCACGTCGCGCTGGATCCAGGATTCCAGGGCGGGGTGGCTCTTGGCGGGCTCCTTGCGGACGATGTCGAACATCGTGTTGGTGTTGGAGTTCTTGACCGTCGCCCAGCCGTACGAGGCCGGGGCGGTTTCGTGCACGATCAGCACGCCGGCCGCGCCTTGGCGGGCGGCCTCCTCGAACTTGTAGGTCCAGCGGCCGTAATAGGTCATGGCCTTGCCGCCGAAGTCGCCGGATCCGGTTTCGAAGTCCGGATCGTTGATCAGCAGCACCAGGACCTTGCCTTTCAGGTCCATGCCCTTGAAGTCGTCCCAGTTGCGTTCCGGCGCCTTGACGCCGTAGCCGACGAACACGATCGGGGCGTCCTTGATCGACACGCTGTCGACATTGGTCATGGCGGCGCGGATGGCGATCTGCTCGCCCTGGGCCAGGGGGACGGCCTTGCCGCCGACGGTGAACTGGGCCGCGACCGGGCCCTTGATGTCGAACTTGGCCAGCGGCACGTCCTGGGTCCACGCGCGGGGTCCGTCCTTCCGCCCATCCTTCTGGAGAAGGTCGCCGGCCGGCTCCAGGCCGATCGCCTTCATCTGGCCGACGATGTAGTCGACGCTCTTGGTCTCGCCCGCCGTGGCCGGGCCGCGGCCCTCGAAGTCGTCGGACGACAGCACCTTGATGTGGGCCGACAGCCGGGCGGGGTCGATCTTTGGCGTCTCCGCCGCATGAGCCAGCACGGGAGCGGCGATCAGGGCGGTCGCGAGCAGCAGGCGTTTCATCATCGGCACTCTTTGGAGCAGATCTTGGTCGTGGAGCGGAGACCCTAGCCTTAGCCGGGACCGACTGCACGCGAGAATGGCGCCGGACTAGCGGCGGGACTTGTCCGTCTTCATCGCGGCGGACCGCACGCGACTTTCGAGAACCTCCAACTGGCCGTCGATCATCGTGCGGTTGGGATCGTGACCGGTGCGCGGCAAGCGGACGAACAGCTTGGCTGGAGCCGTCAGGGTGTCGAAATAGGCCCGGGAGATTTCGGGCGGCGTGACGAGATCCTCGTCGCCCTGAAGCAGGAAGACGGGCATTTCGAAGCGGGTTCCCAGCTTGCGCAGGTCGAGCCGAGGCCCCATGCCGTCCCCGGCCATCCCGACGAACTGCAGGAAGGAATAGTCCTCCCCGGCCTCGTAGGCCGCTTCATAGGCGGGGGTGTCGTAGCCCGCCGCGAACTTGAACCAGTCCGCCGGCGGCGGATCGGTCTTCAGCGCCTCGTACTTGCGCGTGGCGCGCCGGAGGACGCCGAAGCCCCGCGGGTTGGTCCACGGGGGCGGGCCCAGCGCTTCCAGCTTGCCGATCGTCTCCGCGTCGCCCGCGCCGCGCGCGAGGCTCAGGGTGCGCTCATAGCTGGCCTTCACATCGTCCGCGTAGCTGACGAGTTGGGCCGTGCCGACATAGGCATGGAAGAGGTCCGGCTGGGCCTGGGCGATGTGGACGGCCAGCGCGGAGCCCCACGAGCCGCCCATCAGGATCACCTTCCGCTTGCCCAGCCGCTGGGTGAGATAGCGCGCCACTTCGACGCCGTCGTCGGCCAGCCGCTCGATGCTGAGAGGCTCGCCTTCCGCCGGCGGGTTGGCGCCATAGGTCTTGCCCGCGCCGCGCTGGTCCCACTGAACGACCGTGAAGTCCTTGGTCCAGGCGCCGAACAGGGTGTGGGCGAAGGGCGTGTTCGGATTGCCCGGACCCCCGTGGACGATCAGCACGACCGGGTTGGCGCAGTCCTGGCCTTCGACGACGACCCATTGCTGGATGCCGCCGATGCGGACGAAGCCCGCCTCGTCGACGGCGCGCCCCGGCGCGCGGCAGGCCGCGTTGAGCTCCGCGGCCGGCGTCGACGAAGGCTGGGCCAGGCCTGGTCTCGGCGACAGCCACAGCAGCGCCGCGGCGACCAACCCAAATGCCCTCATCGCACCCTCACAGAACCTCTTCCGCCCATGTGCGGAGGTTGCGGGCTAGCCTCAAACGCCCAAGGAAGAAAGCTCTACTTCTCGACGTCGCCCTCGCCGCGCGTGCGGAAAAGCCGCCGGCGGGCCCGATTGCGGAAGGTGCGGCCTGCCTCGTCCTCGTCCGCGAAGCGGGAGGCGGTTCAGATCTCCCCACCCAGCACCCGCCCGTACAGCGCCGGATCGACATTCCCGCCCGAGCAGACGATCGCCGCCGTCTGGCCCTTCAGGTCGATCCTGCCGGCCAGGGCCGCCGCCAGGGCCACGCAGCCGCCGGGCTCGACCACCAGCTTCAGCACCGAGAAGGCGTAGCGCATGGCCTCGGCGACCTCGGCGTCGGTGACGGCGACGATCCCACTGAGGGTCTGGCTGTTGATCGGCCAGGTCAGTTCGCCGGGGATCGGGGTCAGCAGGGCGTCGCAGATCGAGCGGGCGTCCGGATCGATGGTCTCGCGCCGGCCCGAGGCCAGGGAGCGGCGAGTCTCGTCGAAGCCGGCCGGCTCGGCGCCCCAGACCTGCGTGGCCGGCGACAGGGCCTTGACCGCGGTCGAGACGCCGGCGATCAGCCCGCCGCCGCCGACCGGACCGAGCACCTTGTCCAGCTCGACGCCCAGGGCTCGGGCCTGCTCGACGATCTCCAGCCCGACCGTGCCCTGGCCGGCGATGATGTGCGGGTCGTCGTAGGACGGCACGACCACGCAGCCGCGCTCGGCGGCGATCTGGTCGGCGATGGCGACGCGGTCCTCGGTGAAGCGGTCGTAGAATCGGATCTCGGCCCCGAAGCCTCGCGTGCCCTCGACCTTTACCGCCGGGGAGTCGGACGGCATGACGATCAGGGCCGGGCAGCCCAGCAGTTGGGCGGCCAGGGCCACGCCCTGGGCGTGGTTGCCCGACGAGAAGGCCACCACCCCGCGCCGGCGTTCGTCGTCGCTCAGCTGGGACAGGCGGTTGTAGGCGCCGCGGAACTTGAAGGCCCCGGCCCGCTGCAGGGTCTCGGGCTTGATCAGCGCCCGGCCGCCGAGGCGGTCGTTGAGCGCCGGGCTCTCGATCAGCGGCGTGCGGACGGCCAGGCCCGCGAGGCGGGCGGCGGCGGCCTGGATGTCGGAAAGGGCGATGCTCATGGCGCCTAGGTCTATCGTCCGGCAAGCGACGCCGAAACCCTTTGCGAGCAGAGCCGATCACGCGATAAGAGGACGCACGATCCTGCTGGGGAGCATTCCGTGAAGAAAGCCCTGTTCGCCGCCGCGGCCTGCGCCGCAGTGACCGCCGCCGCGCCCGCGTTGGCCGGCGAAGCCTTCGTCGGCGTCTACAAGCACGACGTCACCTTCATCGGCGACGCTGTCGGCCTGGGGGCCGCCGGCCGCGAGGACGGCGTCGACGTCCACCTGGGCTACCGGACCGACCGTATCGAGAACCTGCGCTGGCTGGGCAAGCCGCAGGTCCACGCCATGGTGTCGATCAACAGCGAGAACACCTCCAACTTCGTGGCCGCCGGCTTCGACTGGCGGATCGAGCTGGGCCAGCCGGGCGGCTTCTACCTGCGTCCGGGCCTGGGCCTGGCCTATACCGACGGCGAGACCCAGCTGCCGCCGGCCAACGCCCCGAACATCAGCGACGAGGAGCGGGCCCGCCGCACCTACCTCTATTACCACCGCATCGATTTCGGCTCGAAGGTGCTGTTCGAGCCGGAACTGGCCCTCGGCTACGACCTCAACGACCGCTGGGCGGCCGAGCTCAGCTACACCCACCTGTCGAACGGCCAGATCTTCCACCAGGGCAAGAACCAGGGGCTTGACGACGCCGGGGTCCGGCTGGTCTACAAGTTCTGAACCGGGCGGCCCCTTTCTGGAGCGGGCCGTCACGCCGATCACAACAGATGAAACGTCCGCCGCCGAGTCCTGTCGAAGGGCCGCGGGCGCCTTTCGGCAGGTGATAAGGCATATCTGAACATGGCCAATGTGACCGTTGTCGGCGCCCAGTGGGGCGACGAGGGCAAGGGCAAGATCGTCGACTGGCTCAGCAACCGGGCCGACGTCGTCGTGCGGTTCCAGGGCGGCCACAACGCCGGCCACACCCTGGTGGTCGACGGCAAGGTCTACAAGCTGGCCCTGCTGCCGTCGGGCGTCGTGCAGGGCAAGCTGTCGGTCATCGGCAACGGCGTGGTGGTCGATCCCTGGCACCTGCTGACCGAGATCGACAAGATCGCCGAGCAGGGCGTGGCGATCACGCCCGAGCTGCTGGTGCTGGCCGACAACGCCTGCCTGATCCTGCCGCTGCACAAGGACCTGGACCAGGCCCGCGAGGCGGCCTCGACCCAGAAGATCGGCACCACCGGCCGCGGCATCGGCCCGGCCTACGAGGACAAGGTCGGCCGCCGGGCCATCCGCGTCGCCGACCTGGCCGACCCGGAAGCCCTGAAGCCGAAGATCGAGCGGCTTCTCGCCCATCACGGCGCCCTGCGCCGCGGTCTGGGCCTGCCCGAGGCCGACGCCGCCGAGCTGTTCGACGCCCTGATGGCCCTGGCCCCGCGCATCCTGGCCTACGCCCAGCCGGCCTGGCGCCTGCTGGACAAGGCATACAAGGACGGCCGCAAGATCCTGTTCGAGGGCGCGCAAGGCGCCTTGCTCGACGTCGACCACGGCACCTATCCGTTTGTCACCTCGTCCAACACCGTGGCCGGCCAGGCCTCGGCCGGTTCGGGCATGGGGCCGGCGGCCACCGGCTACGTGCTGGGCATCGTCAAGGCCTACACCACCCGGGTGGGCGAAGGCCCGTTCGCCGCCGAGCTGGACGATGAAGTCGGCAAGCACCTGTCGACCGTCGGTCGCGAGGTCGGGGTCAACACCGGCCGGGCCCGTCGCTGCGGCTGGTTCGACGCGGTGCTGGTGCGCCAGTCGGTGGCCATCAACGGCATCCACGGCGTGGCCCTGACCAAGCTGGACGTGCTGGACGGCCTGAAGACCCTGAAGATCTGCGTCGGCTACAAGATCGGCGACAAGGTCGTCGACTACCTGCCGGCCGGCATGCGTGATCAGAAGGCCGCCCAGCCGATCTACGAGGAGCTGGAAGGCTGGAGCGAAAGCACCGCCGGCGCCCGCTCGTTCAAGGACCTCAACGCCAACGCCATCAAGTACGTGCGCCGCGTCGAGGAGCTGATCGGCGCGCCGGTGGCCTTGCTGTCGACCAGCCCCGAGCGCGACGACACCATCCTGATGCGCGATCCGTTCCAGGGCTGATCGCGCGCGCTTTCGTCGCACGGTAAACGCTTCGTGAACCCGCCGCGCCCTACAAACAGGCGCGGCGGTGTTGTCGCGGAGAGCGTATCGTGAACCTACGGGAGCTGCTCGACGACGGCCGCGAAGGCGCGACCCTGGCGATGAGCCGGCGCAGCCGCGTGATCCGCCTGACCATGACCGCCCTGGTCGGCTGGCTGCTGGCCCTGAATTTCGGCTGGAAGGCGGTGCTGGCCTGGGGCGCGGTCAATGCGGTGCTGGAAGCCTGGCTGGCCCTGCTGAACCGGCTGTTCAAGCCGCGCGAGGACGGCCGCACGCCGCTGGCGATCCGCTTCTGCCCGGGCGCGGCCTTCGCCACGACCTGGTCGACCATGGCGGCCCTGTGCTGGGTCCATGGCCAGCCGGCGATGAAGTTCGCGGCGCTGATCGTGCTGTTCGGCCTGCTGATCGAGGGGCTGAAATACGCCGCGGTCAGCAAGACCGCGATGCTGGCCCTGATCCCGCCGCCGATGATCGCCCTGGCCGTGGCCTCGGTGGGCTTCGGCGGCTTCGGGACGGTGGGCCGGGTGATGATCCTGATCACCCTGACGGGCCTTGGCATCTTCGTGCTGGACGCCATGCGCCTGGTGCGGGCCAGCGCCCTGGCGCTGGAGCAGGCCCAGGCGGAGGCCCAGGAGGCCAGCCGCGCCAAATCGGCGTTCCTGGCGATGATGAGCCACGAGCTGCGGACGCCGATGAACGGGGTCCTGGGCATGGCCCATGCGCTGGGTTCGACCCAGCTGGACGCCCGCCAGGCCGACTATCTGGAGACCATCGTCGAGTCGGGCGACGGGCTGATGGCGATCCTCAACGACATTCTCGACTTGTCGAAGATCGAGGCCGGGAAGCTGGAGCTGGAGGCCGCTCCGTTCGAGATCCGGGTCCTGGGGCGTCAGCTCCAGCGGGTCTGGCGCGAGACCGCCCGCGTCAAGGGCCTGGGTCTGTCGCTGGAGATCGCGCCCGACACCCCGACCTGGCTGTCGGGCGATCCGATCCGGGTGCGCCAGATCCTGCTGAACCTGGTCTCGAACGCGCTGAAGTTCACCCAGGAGGGCCGGGTCGACATCGCCATCACGCCGCACGTCGCCGGCGGCGTCGAGATCACGGTGTCCGACACCGGCGTCGGAATGACCCCGGAGCAGCAGGCCAAGCTGTTCGCCCCGTTCGTCCAGGGCGACCGGTCGATCGCCCGCCGGTTCGGCGGCACGGGCCTGGGCCTGTCGATCTGCCGCGAACTGGCCGAAATGATGGGCGGCCGCATCGGCGTGGCCAGCCGCCCGGGCGAGGGCTCGACCTTCACCGTCGTCCTGCCCCTGGCGACGGCCGAGGCTCCGGCCTCGCCGGCCGCGCCGGACGCCGCACCCGACGTGGCCGGCGCGCGGGTGCTGGTGGTCGACGACAACCTGGCCAACCAGGCCGTCGCCCGCGCCATATTGGAGGCCGTCGGCGTGCTGGTCGCCACGGCCGGCGACGGTCGCGAGGCCCTGGCCCGGCTGCGGGTCGAGGATTTCGACGTCGTGCTGATGGACGTCCACATGCCGGTCATGGACGGCGTCGAGGCGTTGCGGCGCCTGCGCGGCGGGGAGGGCGGCCGGCTCGACGTTCCGGTCGTGGCCCTGACCGCCGACGCGATGTCGGGCGAGGTCGAGCGCCTGATCGGCCTGGGCTTCGACGACGCCCAGCCCAAGCCGATCCAGCCGGCCGGGCTGATCCAGGCCATCGCCGCCTGCCGGCGCCCGTCCGCCCCGGCCCAGGCCGAGCCGGTCAGGCGCCTGGCGGATTAGCGATTGCTTAGCAGGCCAGGGTTTATGACGAGGGCTTCCCCGGGGAGGTTCGCCGTCATTGGCCGTCGCGCGTCGCTTGATGAAGTCCGCCAACAAGGCCGATCGCCTGACGCGCAGCTTGCGGGCGCTTGATCGCGAGGCGTCGACCAGCCGCGTGCTCAACCTGCTGGCCATCGAGGCCCGCAGCGGCCACCGACCCGAGCACGGCGAGGCGCCGCTGTTCCGCAACCGCGTCCTCAACACCGCCCTGGTGGTCAAGCATCGCCTGCGGGCCGACGACATCTTCCTGTTCGACGAAGTCCGGCCCAACGCCACCAAGATCATCATTCCGTTCGAGCGCAGCGACCTGGGCCTGGGCGGCCAGTCGTTCTTCGTCGGACAGCGCGGCTGGGTGGACCTGCTGCGCGCGGCCTGCAACGAACACAGCGACATGGCGCGCGACCTGGCGACCCTGCGCCTGATCGACCAGCTGCCGTCCCTGGACCCGTTCCTGCTGCGCGAGCACCTGCGCCGCCACGGCCTGTCGGTGGCCTCCAGCTATTTCGCCTTGTCGTCCGCCGACATGGAGCAGATGCAAAGCTTCGTCTCGGCCCAGATCTCGCTGCTGATCGACCTGGCCTATCGCGACGCCGGCCAGGCCGTGCCCGGCGCCCACGCCGCCCGCCTGGTCGAGGCCCTGCTGTCGACCGACGTCGACGAGCGGCTGGAGCCGCTGCGCGAGACCCTGGTCATGGACGGCGAGAGCTTCAAGGAGGGGGTCTTCAGCTGGAAGGGCTTCCTCTATTATAAGTGGATGCTGACCCGGCTGTGGACCGAGCTGGACACCGTCGGCGGCGAAATCACGCGGCTGACGATCACCGGCAACCGTGACGTCGTCACCCAGCGCTTCCTGGACGACACCCGCAAGCGCCTGCGGCACGGCATGCTGGTCGAGCGCAAGGCGATCATGCGGGCCCTGGAGGTCTACGACCGGGCGTTCGACGACCTGATCGACAACGGCAGGCCCCAGGCGTTCCGCGAGTTCCTGCTGCGCGCGCCCGACATGTTCCTGTCGCTGGGCGAGAAGGTCGGGGTGATCGCCCACATCGCCAGCTTCTGGCGCTACCGCTTCCCGGCCGGCATGCCCCTGGTCGCCGACATCGAGGAGGCGCTCGACCTGCTGCAGGATTTCGACGCGGGCCTGAGCGCCAGCCTGGCGGCCTGAATCCGGGACTTTCTGTCGCAACAGGCGAAGACTAAGCGGATTTTTACCATCGCCCGCCTAGTCTGCGGGCGAGTTATCTTTGGAGCTTAGGGACCCGTGTTCGACGGCAACATCCGCACCTTGCAGCGTATCGCGGCGAAGATGCAGCGCGTGCTGGTCGTCGACCCGAACACCGCGGCCGTGCGCCTGCTGGCCGACCAGCTGCGCCATGTCGGCAACGTCCAGATCTTCCACGCGCCGTCGATCGAGGCCGGCTGGGGCATGGCCCGCACGGTCGACCCGCTGCTGATTTTCGTCGAGCACGCCTCCAGCGGCTGCGACGGCCTGGCCCTGGCCCGTAAGATCCGCCGCAGCGATCTGGCCTGCCGCGAGAACCCGATCATCATGTGCACCGCCGAGGCCACGGCCGACGCGATCTTCGGGGCCCGCGACGCCGGCATCCACGAGTTCATGCGCAAGCCGTTCACGATCAAGGATCTGGAGCGGCGGCTCGAGGCGGTGACGCTGAAGCCGCGCGACTGGATCGAGGCCGTGCAATATGTCGGGCCCGACCGCCGCCGCTTCAACTCGGCCGAATACAAGGGGCCGCGCAAGCGCAAGGCCGACGCCGGCGGCGCCCCCGCGGCCCGCCTGTCGCAGGCCCTGCGGATCGTCAAGTCGGCGGCCCAGGCGTTGGACAGCGACCCGGCTCAGGCCCGGCGCGCCCTGGCCGCCCAGGCGGTCGAGCTCAAGAAGGTCGGCGAAGCGATCAAGGACGCCCGGCTGTTCGAAGCCGCCGCCGCCCTGGAGGCCTGCACGGCCGGCGGCATGGCGCGGACCGAGCTGGTCAAGCGGATCGACGGCCTGATGGGCTTCCTGGTCGAGGACGACAATGGCGGTCGCGGCGCCGCCTGACGGTCCCGGCGACTGCAGATCGGCGCTTGCATGGCCAGAATTCGCATGATGATCCGATCCCTATTTCAATGAATCGCCAGGCGGATCGTTCTCCATCAAGTCAATCATGCTTTGAAATCCGCGCCTGAATCGGCGGATTTCGAGGGTGTAGCTGGATTGGCGATACATAAAACCGACATGGTTCTGTCGCTGACCTGACGCGTGTCGCCAATACCTGACGGCCTGAAGCTCCGGAAAAGGGGCGGGGCGAAATCAGGGGTGCATCATGTCGGTCGGTTTCAAGGGCGCCCTGCTGCGCCGGGGCAGCGTCGTGGCGATGGTCATGGCCGTGGCGGCGACGCCGGCGATGGCCGCCGAACTGCGCGGCCGGGTGGTGGACAGCCGCGGCGCGTCGCTGCCGGGCGCCTGGATCGAGGCGGGCGGCCGCTCGACCACGGCCGGTCCCGACGGCCGTTTCGTGCTGACCGGCGTGGCCCCCGGCGCGACGGACGTGACCGTGGCCTATGTCGGCTACGGCGCCTCGACCCTGCCGGTCACCGTGGCCGACGCGGGCGGCGAGGTCACCCTGACCCTGAAGCCGATCGACGAGGTGTCGGAAGTCGTCGTCAGCAGCGCCCGCGCCGCCGAGCGCCGCTCGCTGCAGGTCAAGAAGGCGGCCGACAACTTCGTCGAGGCCCTCTACGCCAACGACGTGGGCAAGCTGCCCGATCAGAACGTCGCCGAGGCCGTGCGCCGCCTGCCCGGCGTGTCGGTGGCCAACGACCAGGGCGAGGGCCGCTACGTGATCATCCGCGGCGTCGATCCGCGCTACGTCAACGTCACGGTCAACGGCCAGACGGCCGCCGCCCCCGAGCCCGACAACCGCCAGGTCAAGCTGGACGACATCCCCTCGGCGATGATCGGTTCGGTCAAGGTGATCAAGAGCCTGACCGCCGACCTCGACGCCAGCGCCATCGCCGGCCAGGTCGACATCGTCACGCTCAGCGCTTTCGATCGTCACGGAACCTTCGGCGGCGCCCGCGCCGCCTATGGCCGCTTCGACCTCAACGACAAGAACCCCTACGAACTCGACGCCTCGCTGGGCGGCACGTTCGGTCCCGGCGGCCAGTTCGGGGCGGTGGTCTCGGCCAACTATTCCAAGCGCCCGGTCGAGTCGCAGAACGTGGCCGGGGCGTCGTGGACTAAGGCCGGCGGCAATCCGATCCCGGCGGACTTCGACAGCCGCGACTACAACCTGGTCCGCGAGCGCACCGGTTTCGTCGGCAATTTCGACTGGCGGCCCAGCGACGACGTCCAGTTCTACCTGCGCAGCTCCTATTCGAAGTTCACCGACCACGAGACCCGCGACCGCTTCCGCCTGCCGATCGCCGGCGCGATCGTCCCGACCTCGGCCGCCACGGGGTCGTTCACCAAGGCCACGGGCACGCGCTACGTGCGTCGCCGCGACGAGGACGACAACACCAGGACCGTGTCCGTGGGCGGCCATTTCCAGCTGCCGGTCGGCCGTCTGGACATCGACGCCGCCTATAGCCGGGCCGAGAAGACCGATCCGCTGCGCAGCGAGTTCCAGTTCGCCACCGGCAAGACCATGGCCGGGATCTACGACGTCTCGCAGGTGCTGTTCCAGGTGACCCCGACCGCCACGGCCTACGACCCGGCCAACTACGTCTTCAAGAGCGTCAACTATGACCGCCGCCAGGCCGTCGAGGAACTGAAGCAGGCCCGCGCCGACTACGCCTTCCCCCTGTCGGCGATCGGCGACGACAGCGAGCTGAAGATCGGCGCCAAGCTGATCGACCGCTCCAAGACCAACGACCGCAACTACACGACCTACGATCCGGGTTCGACGGCCTTCACCCTGGCGGCGCTGAACCCGCCCAGCCTGGCCTCGACCTATGAGGGCCGCTACCCCTTCGGTCCGAAGGTCGACTACAGCGCCGCCCAGGCCTATGTGACCGCCAACCCGGCCACGCTGAAGCCGAACGCCGGCAAGTCGCTCAGCACCTCGCTGCTCAGCGACTACGACGTGTCGGAAAAGATCTATGCCGGCTACGCGATGGCGACGCTGAGGATGGGCCGCGTGACCCTGGTTCCCGGTCTGCGGGTCGAGACCACCGACGGCGACTACACCGCCAAGACCTTCAACAACGTCACATCCAAGCAGGGGCCCGACACCACGGGCTCGAACAAGTACACCAACTGGTTCCCCAGCCTGAACGCCAAGATGGACGTCACCGACCGCCTGGTGTTGCGGACGGCGGCGACCACCGCCATCGGCCGCCCGGACTATGTGTCGCTGGCCCCGGCCATCACCGTAGACGCCACCGCCGACACGGTCGTCCAGGGCAATCCGGACCTGAAGCCGCTGCTGTCGGCCAATCTCGACGCCGGCGTCGAATACTACCTGCCCGGCCAGGGCGTGCTGTCGGCCGCGGTGTTCTTCAAGGACATCCAGGACCCGATCTTCACCCAGACCCTGCTGAACCAGAACGGGACCTTCGGCGGCGTGGCCCTGACCGGGGCGGCGGTGACCACGCCGCTGAACGCCAGCAAGGCCAGCGTGGCGGGGGTCGAGTTCAATGTCCAATCGCAGCTGACCTTCCTGCCCGACGCTCTGAACGGCATCGGGGTGGGCGTGAACCTGGCCCTGATCGACTCGACCCTGCGCGGCGTGCCCGGCCGCGCCGACAGCCTGCCGCTGGCCCAGCAGTCCAAGACCGTGGCCACCGCCCAGCTGTTCTATGAGAAGTACGGCTTCTCGGCCCGGGTGGCCTATTCCTACCGCTCGAAGTTTCTCTACACGATCGGCGCCGACCAGGGCTCGGACGTGTGGTGGGACGACCACGGCCAGCTCGACGCCCGCGTCGCCTACGCCTTCGGCAAGACCGCCAGCGTCTTCGTCGAGGCCTCCAACCTCAACGACGAGCCCTGGCGCACCTTCGTCGGCAACGACCGCCGGCTGGGCGAGAACGAGCGCTACGGCCGGACCTTCCGGACGGGGATCCAGCTGAGCTTCTGACGCAGGGGCGGCCGCCACTGTCATCCGGACAGCGCTACGCGCTTCCGGGATGACAACGATTGGCTCTGGAAGCGCCTGCCCTAGCGACCCGTCCGCGCCAGCCAGCGGCGCAGGGCGGCGTTGACCGCTTCGGGCGCCTCCATCGGCGTCATGTGGCCAGCGTTCGGGATGATCACCATGTGCGAGCAGCCGATGGCGTGGGCCATTTCGTGCTGGCCGGCCAGGGGGGTGATGGCGTCGTGCTCGCCGCAGATGATGACGATCGGGCAGCGCAGGGCCCGCAGCGCGGCCGCGCCGTCCTGGCGGGGCAGGGCGTTCTGGCGCAGGAACACCGCGCGGCCCAGCCGCTGGGTCATGGCCTGGATGCGGCCGGTCAGGTCCTTGTCGCCCAGGCGGGAAGGGTCGACATAGCTGGCCATCAGCCGGTCGGCGACGCCCAGGAAGGCCCCCTCGTGGCTGGCCGCGGCGTTGACGGCGCGGCGCTGGGCGGCGCGTTCCGGAGTGTCGGCGCGGATGGCGGTGTCGATCAGGGCCAGGCGTTCGATGCGCTCGGGGGCGAGGCGGGCGATCTCCTGGGCCACATAGCCGCCCATCGAGAAGCCGGCCAGGGCGAAGCTCGGCTCGGCGTCGGCCAGCACCTGCTCGGCCAGGTCGCGCAGGCTCGCGCCCCGCGTCAGGTCCGCCACCTGGCAACGGGCCACGTCGGCCAGGCCCGCGACCTGGTCGCGCCACAGTTCGGCGTCGTTCAGCAGGCCGGGCAGCAGGATCAGTTGGGGCAGGGTCATCGAAAAACGCCCCGGACCTTGCGATCCGGGGCGCTCCAGTCTTTGCGGGTCAAAGCCTTTTAGGCTTCGACCATGTTCTTGGCGATGGCGGCTTCGCGCATCGACTTTTGCAGCTTCTCGAACGCCCGCACCTCGATCTGGCGGACCCGCTCGCGGCTGACGCCGTATTGCGAGGCCAGGTCCTCCAGGGTGGTGGGCTCGTCCTTCAGACGCCGTTCGGTGAGAATGTGGCGCTCGCGGTCGGTGAGCTCGACCATGGCCTCTTCCAGAAGAGTCATCCGCAGGGACTTCTCTTCGTTCTCGGCCACCACGGTCTCTTGCGACACCTGGTTGTCGTCGGCCAGCCAATCCTGCCACTCGCTTTCGCCGTCGGCGCGCAGCGGCGCGTTCAGCGAGGCGTCGGGGCCCGACAGGCGGCGGTTCATCGAGATGACCTCGCTGTCCAGCACGCCCAGCTTGGTGGCGATGGCGCTGACCTGTTCGGGGCGCAGGTCGCCGTCCTCGAAGGCGCTGATCTGGCTCTTGGCCTTGCGCAGGTTGAAGAACAGCTTCTTCTGCGCGGCGGTCGTGCCCATCTTCACCAGCGACCACGAGCGCAGGATGTACTCCTGGATCGAGGCGCGGATCCACCACATGGCGTAGGTGGCCAGGCGGAAGCCCTTGTCGGGCTCGAACTTCTTGACGGCCTGCATCAGGCCGACGTTGCCCTCGGAGATCACTTCGCCGATCGGCAGGCCGTAGCCGCGATAGCCCATGGCGATCTTGGCCACCAGGCGCAGGTGGCTGGTGACCATCTTGTGGGCCGCCTCGCTGTCCTGGTGCTCCTTCCAGCGTTGGGCGAGCATGAACTCCTCGTCCTTGGCCAGCATCGGGAACTTGCGGATTTCGGTGAGGTAACGCGACAGGCCGCCGTCCGGCGACATCACCGATAGTGAATTCACGGCCATAGAAACTATCCCCTTGGTGCGGATCCGCCCGTCAATCGCGCGCCATCATCCCCACCAGAATGGGTCAGATAGGAAGGCGTTGCGGTCAAGATAAGGTCGATAACGTATTTGTAATGTCCGACACCCGGACTCGGGTATTGGCGCTTCGAGGGTGAGAATGAACGTTCATTCTCAGAAGTTCAAGCCAAAAATGTCAGATGGACGCGACGGAAGGTTCGGCCTGGGCGCGGGGGTACGGGTCCTCGCATCGCTCAAGGCGGGCCTTGCTGGGACAGGGCTGTTGCGCCATCTAATGGCCGCGCTTGACGCCAAGGAGACCGCCCGTGACGCGCTTCATCATCCGCGCCCTGATCGCCGCCCTGGGCCTGTGGCTGGCGTCCGAGATCGTGCCGGGGATCGCCGCGCCGGGCGGCTGGACCAGCCTGCTGATCGCCGCGGTGCTGCTGGGCGTGGTCAACGCCATCGTCCGGCCGGTGGTCTTCGTGCTGACCCTGCCGCTGACGGTGACGCTGGGCCTGTTCCTACTGGTGGTGAACGCCGCGATGCTGGGCCTGGTCGGCCTGCTGCTGAAGGGCTTCGTGGTCGACGGCCTGTGGGCCGGGATCTTCGGCTCGGTGGTGGTCGGCGTGGTCAGCTGGCTGGGCCACCTGCTGATCGGGGACGGACGGGAGCGGGGTTAGACCCTCTCCCCTGAAACGTCACCCCACCGCCGTCGCCGCCAGGTCCCGCCAGCCGCGGGCTTCCTTGCGGAAGTGCGAATGGGTCTTGGCCAGGCGCTTGTCGATTTCGGCCAGGGCCTCGCGGGCCTCGTCCTTGCGGCCGGTCTGCGCCAGGAACACCGCATAGCGCGCCATGCCCTCGAAGCCGGGCATCTGGTCGGCGGCCAAACGCAGCAGCGGCTCGGCCCCGGCGTGGCGGCCCAGCTGGGCGTAGGCGCGGCCCATGGCCATGGCCGTCTGCGGCGCGCGGACCTTGGACTGGCCGTCCAGGGCCGCCAGCAGAGGCAGGGCTTCGGTCGCCCGGTTCAGCTCGACCAAGGCGTTGGCGCGCCCCAGCAGCAGTTGGGGGTCGTCGGCGTACATGCCCTGCAGCGCCTCGGCGTACAGGCGCTCGGCCTCGGCGTGACGGCCCAGGCTGGCGGCGGCGACGGCCAAGCGCGCGCGGTTGGCCACGGTGGGGGCGTCTTCAACGGCCTTGCTGGCCTCTCGGTATTCACGCTGCGGGTCCAGGGTCTCGCGCGCGGCTTTCCGCATCTTCTGGGCCGCGGTCCCGCGCGTGAATTCGGGCAGGAAGATCGCCAGGAAATAGATCAGAGCACCGATCGGCTGGACGATCAGGATGATGAACACCCAGTAGAGCTCGCGGTGCGTTCGCACCACGTGCACGCACATGGCGATCGAAAAGGCCAGCAGAGCGAGCCCGAGAAGGGGCGACAGGCCGAGTAGGGACGACATGAACGACTCCGTGCGTACGGGGCGGTGTCTCTCGCGTCGCCGAAGCGACGTCAATCGGTCAAGCTGCGATCGCCAGGCTTAGTCGGCTTGCCGCGCGGCTTTTTTGGGATCGGCCTTGGGGGCCGGGGCCAGGCGCAGCACCTCGGCCTGATAGCGCTCGTCGTCGCCGGCCGCCGCGAAGGGCAGGGCGTCGGCCAGGGCGTCCAGCATCGGGTCCAGCCACTGATGCTCGACCTTGTGGAAGTCGCCCAGCACGTAGTGCATGACCGCGTCCTTGTGGCCCGGATGGCCCACGCCGATCCGGCCGCGCCGGAAGGCGTCGCCGACCTGGCTGGTGATCGAGCGCACGCCGTTGTTGCCCGCCGCCCCGCCGCCGGCCTTCATCCGGAAGCGGCCGGGAGCCATGTCGATCTCGTCGTGGAAGACGATCACGTCGCTCGGGGCCAGCTTGAAGAACTTCATCGCCTCGCCCACGGCGCGGCCGCTCTCGTTGTAGAAGGTCCGGGGCTTGAGCAGCAGCAGCTTGACCGGCCCGTTCGGGGTCGGGACCTGGCCCTCGCAGGCCAGGCCCTGGAAGCGCGAGCGCCACGGCGCGGTGCCCCACTTGCGAGCCAGGGCGTCGACCGCCATGAACCCGACATTGTGCCGGTTCTTCTCATATTTCGGCTCGGGATTGCCGAGGCCGGCGAGGATCAGCATCGCTTGATGGTCCTGGGTGAGCGCCCAAACGAAAAACGGGCGGGCCGTGAAGCCCGCCCGTTCTCGATATCGGATCGGAGACCCGACCGGAAAGCCCTTAGGCTTCGGTCGTCGTGTCGCCTTCGTTCGATTGCGAAGCGGCCGAGGCCTTCAGGTTGGCGATCACGAAGTCGCGGTCCATGGCCGGACGCACGCCTTCCGGCAGCTTCACTTCCGAGATGCGGATGGTGTCGCCGATGTCGTGCTTGGCCAGGTCGATGACCAGTTCTTCGGGGATCTTGTCGGCCGGGCAGGCCAGCTCGACGGTGTGGCGGATGACTTCCAGCGTGCCGCCCTTCTTCAGGCCGACCGAGATGTCGTGGTTCTTGAAGTGGACCGGGATCTCGATCTTGATCAGCTGGTGCTCGTCGACGCGGTACAGGTCGAAGTGCAGCGGCTCGTCGGTGACGGGGTGGAATTGCACGGCCTTGGCGATGACCGATTGCTTCTCGTCGCCGTGCTGCAGCGTCACCAGGTGGCCCAGCAGCTTGCCGGTGTAGAGCGCCTTACGGAATTCGTTGCCCTTCACGGCGATGTTCACCGGGGCCTTGGCGCCGCCGTACAGAACGCCGGGGACCTTGCCCTGGCGGCGGGTTTCGCGCGAGCCGCCGGTGCCGGCGCGGTCGCGAAGTTCGACGTTGAGAATGATCTCGGCCATGTCTTGTCTCTCTGGAGAGCCCCATGCTCTCGGAATGCGAAGCCGCCGCACAAGACTGGATTGCCTCGCCCGGTCGACGTTTTTGGGTCGCGCTCCATACACGCAGCGGCCGCCCGATGCAACGGGGCCGGGCGCGTCCTTCTCCCCTTGCGGGAGAAGGTGGCCGCCGAAGGCGGTCGGATGAGGGGTCTTCGGTCGCAGACGAAGAAGGGCCGCACGGCCCTCGCCGGTGCGACCCCTCGTCCGTCAGCTTCGCTGACACCTTCTCCCGCAGGGGAGAGAAGGAAGTCGCTAGCCCTTCTTCTTCGTCGGCGCTTTCTTGGCGACGGGCTTCTTCTTGACCACCGGCTCGGGCTTGGGCGGGGGCGGCGGTTCGTAGGGCAGTTCGGCGCCCGAGGCCTTGAGCACGCACATGCCGGTGTCGATCATGACGTGCTGGCCCAGGCAGAACACGTCTTCGTAGTGCGGCTTGGCGACGGCCAGGCACTGGTAGAGGTTCAGCTTGCCCATGTTCAGGCACATGGCGCTGGCCGGCTCGGCCATCACCGCCTCGATCAGGGGCAGCTTGTCGTCGCCAGCGTAGCCCAGCGCGGCCAGGGCGGCCACGGCCAGGCCGCGGATCACCAGGGGCTTGTAGGGCGGCGGGGCGGAACGGAGGCCGACGACCGGGGCGCTTGCGGCGGTCGGGTCGGCGGGCGGGGCGGGCACCACGGGCACGCCGCCCATCGAGGCCTGCTGCATGGCCGCCACGTCGGCGCTGTCGGCCAGGCCGGGCGTTGAGGACATGGTCTTGGCGTAGGCCAGGCGGCCGTCGCGGTCGAGGACCGGCAGGAGCGACCACTTGGCGCGCTGGACGTCGTAGGCCGCCTGTTTCACGGCCTTGCCGGAGGTGTAGAGCTTCAGGCCGCCGGCCCCGAGGGTGTCGATGATCCGGCCGGCGGCGGTGTCGCTGCCCTTGAAGCCGACGGCGTAGGCCGGGTCGGCGATGATCTGGTTGATGACCGACTGGCGCTGGGCCGGATCAGTGGCGAACGCGCGCACCGAGGCCACGTAGGTCGGATCCTGCAGGGCCAGGACGGCGGCGTAGGCCGTGGCGCCGGACAGGAACTGCTTGGGCTCGTAGGCGACGCCGATCTTCAGCGAGGCCTGGATCTGGTCGCCGTTCTCGAAGGTCGAACCGATCGCGGCGGCGCGCTGCATGTAGCCGCGATAGGCGCTGGCCTTCTCGATGATGCTGGACGACAGGGTGATCGGCGGCGGGGCGGGCGGGGCGGCGACCACGGGCGGGGGCGGCGGGGGCGGGGTCTCGCAGCTGGCCAGCAAGGTGGCGGCGACCACGGCGATGGCCGTCAGCGCGGCGCGCGTACGCGTGGTGGAAAACATCCCGAGAACATCCCCAATGACATAGAGCGCCCGCCATACCATCGGCGCGCGGACGAGATTGTGACAGTCAGCCCGTTAACCACGTCTTGACAAGCTGGACCGTCAAAAGGGTTTCCGGCTCGGGAGGCTCGCCCGCGGGGCTAGTCGAACAGCTTGGAGACCGATTCCTCGTTGGCGATCCGGCGGATGGCCTCGCCGATCAGCGGCGCGCAGGACACGTAGCGGATCTTGGGGCAGGCCTTGACGGTGTCCGAGGCTTCGATCGAGTCGGTGACCACCAGTTCGGTCAGCACCGAATTGGCCACCCGCTCGGCGGCCGCGCCCGACAGCACCCCGTGGGTGACATAGGCCGAGACCGACTTGGCGCCGTGGGCCATTAGGGCGGCGGCGGCGTTGCACAGGGTGCCGGCCGAGTCGACGATGTCGTCGAACAGGATGCAGCGACGGTCCTTCACGTCGCCGATGATGTTCATCACCTCGCTCTCGCCCGGGGCCGAGCGGCGCTTGTCGACGATGGCCAGGTCGGCGTCGTTCAGGCGCTTGGCCAGGGCGCGGGCGCGGACCACGCCGCCGACGTCGGGCGAGACGACCATCAGGTCGTCGCCCATCGTGTAGCGCTTGTGGATGTCGTCGGCGAGCAGGCGCGAGGGCAGCAGGTTGTCGGTCGGAATGTCGAAGAAGCCTTGGATCTGGCCGGCGTGCAGATCCATGGTCAGCACGCGGTCGGCGCCCGAGCGGGTGATCAGGTTGGCCACCAGCTTGGCCGAGATCGGCGTGCGGCCGCCGGTCTTGCGGTCCTGGCGGGCGTAGCCGAAGTAAGGCAGCACGGCCGTGATCCGCTTGCCCGACGCGCGCTTCAGCGCATCGACGCAGATCAGCAGCTCCATCAGGTTGTCGTTGGCCGGATAGCTGGTCGACTGGATGACGAAGACGTCCTCGCCGCGCACGTTCTCGTCGATGGTGACGAACACCTCGAGGTCGGCGAACCGGCGCACCTGGGCGCGGGTCAGCGGCATGTCGAGATATTCCGCGATGGACTGGGCCAGGGTGCGGTTCGAATTGCCGGACAGCAGCTTCATGGTTTTGTCTCGGGAGGGGGTGTCGCCGTTGCGGGGGCTTCTAGCAGTCCCGGGCGTGGGAACAACCCCGAGTCTCGATAGATTCTGGTTATTCGACATGCTCAGGCTTCGAGCGCGATCGCCGACAGAAGCCGTCCGTAGTCGGACTCCCCGTCCAGGAAGGCCCTGCGGTTCGAAAAGAACAGCTCAGGCTCGGTGCGCGTGTCGCGGCCGACCCATTCGCTTTGCGCCACCCCGGCCGTCTCCAGGCGGTCCAGGACGAAGGCCGGCAGGTCGAACAGGCGCTTGTCGTCGGCCGGGCCGGGCGAGAAGAATCGGCCGGAGCCGGGGCTGTCGGCCTCGAAGCGGTGCAGGAACTCCAGGCCCACCTCGTAGGATAGGGGTCCGATGCAGGGGCCGACGGCGGCGACCATGCGCGACGGCTCGGCGCCCAGGGCCGTCATCTGGTCGACCGCGGCCTGGACGATCCCGCCCAGCGCGCCGCGCCAGCCGGCGTGGGCGGCGGCGACGACCTTGGCGACCGGATCGGCGATCAGCACCGGCGCGCAGTCGGCGTGCAGGGCGCCGCAGACCACGCCCGGCGTGCGGGTCACCACGGCGTCGCCTTCGGGCCGGACGTCGCCCCACGAGCCGTCGGCGACGATGGCGATGGTCGAATGGATCTGGAAACAGGTGTTGAGGTCTTCCGGTGCGGCCCCGAACCAGGCGGCGGCCCGGGCGCGGTTCTCGGCGACGTCGGCCGGCTCGTCCTTGCTGCCGCGACCGACGTTGAGGCTGGAATAGAGCCCGGTCGAGACCCCGCCCTGGCGGGTGAAGAACGCGTGCCGGACCCCGGCGACGGCGGCCAGCAGCGGCGACTGGACGGTGGGCAGGTCGGGCATCGTCTACGATTCCTCGAAAAGCGGAGGAGAAAGGCCGGGCGCGGACAGGCAGGCGACCTTGAACAGCTGACCCATCTGCGCCGGTCCGGTCAGGCGATCAAGCTGCCGGGCCAGCTTGCCGGCCTGATCAGCCTGGTTCGCCGGAGGTTGGGCGGCGACCAGGGCCTGGGCGCGCTGCGCGATTCCCAGGCCCTGGAGAAACGCGCCCTGGGACAGGATGGGTCCCGTCGCGGCCCCGACCTCGGCGGCGGCGGCCAGCACGGCGGGGAAGTCGGCCCAGACGGTCAGGTCGGCCTGGCCCGGCTCGGCCAGGGGCGAGACCTTCCGGTGAGCCTTCAGCGCCTGCAGCGTGTCGCCCGGTCCCGGCGTGTCGCGGCCGTAGTCGATCAGCAGCGCCGCCCCGCCGTCGCGGGCGACACGATGGCCGATCTCCGCGCCGAGGGCCGCCTGGGCGGGCGAGGATTCGACGACGGAGCCAACGGGCAGGTCCTCTCCCTGGGGGGGAGGCCCTAGGGGCTTCAGCCCGAACGCCAGGCTCCCGGCCTCGTCCAGACCCACCACCCGCTCGGCCCAGCCGTCTTCGGTCCGCACGAACTGGCGCGCGGGCAGGCAGTCCAGCACCTCGTTGGCGACCAGCAGCAGCGGCGCGCCGGCCGGCACGGCTTCCAGTCGGTCGGCCCAGCGCGGCGCCAGGGGCGCGCCGTCCAGCCTGGCGGCCTGGGCCTGGCGCAGCGGCGGCGAGACCTCGACCAGCCACAGGTCGGCGGCGGCCAGGAATTCGGGCAGCAGCCGCGCCGCGCGCAGGATGTCGGCGATCAGCGTCCCGTCGCCCGGACCGATCTCGACCAGCCGCACCGGCGCGGGCCGGCCCATGCGGGTCCAGGTCTCCAGCATCCACAGGCCGATCAGCTCGCCGAACATCTGGCTGACGCCGGGCGCGGTCAGGAAGTCGCCGCTCGCACCCAGCGCCGGCCGGGTGGCGTAATAGCCGTCGCGCGGGTCGTGCAGGCAGCGGGTGAAGTATTCGGCGACGCTGATCGGTCCGTCCTGGGCGATCTGGGCCCGCAGGCGGTTAAGCAGGCTCATGGTCTTCCGCGACGGGAGCGGAAACCGGCTCGCGCAGGGCCCGCCACAGCAGCGCGGCGCCGACCAGCAGCATCGGGATCGACAGGATCATCCCCATGGTCAGGCCGAACGGGAAGTCGGGCATGCCGTGGTCGGGGTTGCGCACGTTCTCCAGCAGGGCGCGGAACAGGCCGTAGCAGATCAGGAAGGTCGCCACGAGCGCGCCGCGGCGTTGCAGCCACTTCAGCCGGTAGGCGGCGAAGTTGAGGATCAGGAACAGCACCACGCCCTCGAGCGCCGCTTCGTACAACTGGCTGGGATGGCGCGGCAGTTCGCCGGCGGGGCAGACGCCGCGGTTGGCGGCCTGGATCGTGCGGTTGCAGAAGATCATGCCGAACGGATGGTCGGTGACCCGGCCCCACAGCTCGCCGTTGATGAAGTTGGCGCAGCGGCCGAAGAACAGGCCGATCGGCACGACGGGCGCGACCAGGTCGCCCAGCTTCAGCATGTCGATCTTCTGGTGGCGGGCGAACAGGGCGATGGCCGCGCACACGCCCAGGAAGCCGCCGTGGAAGGACATGCCGCCCTCCCAGACCTTGAAGACCGTCAACGGATTGGCCGCCAGGCCGGCCCGCTGGTCGTCGTTCAGCATCATGTAGAACAGCACGTAGCCGATCCGGCCGCCCAGGATGATGCCCAGGGTGATCCACAGCACCAGGTCGTCGATCTGCACCGAGGTGGCGGTCGGCTTGCGCCCGCCCCACAGCTGGTCGCTCCGCACCAGCCGGATGGCGTACTGCCAACCCAGGAGGATGCCGGCGACATAGGCCAGGGCGTACCAGCGCAGGGCCAGCGGCCCCCACTGCAGGGCCCAAGGGCCGATGTGGACGATGGGGTCGATGTCGGGGAAGATCACGCCGCGAGCGCTCCGGACGGACAAGTGGTCGAACCTCTAGCGCGTTCCCACTTCGCTTTCATCCTTCCTTTCCCATATAAGAGCCGCGACGAACCGCGCCGCGCTCTGGAATCTCGATGCACAGCCAAAACCCCTTCCTCGACGAATTCGCCAAGCTGACCCAGGCCGCCATGGGCATCGCCCAGACCGCCGGCGAGGAGGCCAAGACCGCGATGCGGGCCCAGGCTGACCGCCTGGCCGCCGAGTTCGACTTGATCCGGCGCGACGATTTCGAGGCCCTGAAGGCCGAGGTGGCGGCGCTGCGCGAGGAAGTCGCGGCCCTGAAAGCCGCGAAAACCGCGGCGAAAACCCCCGCCAGGAAGGCCGCCGACGCGGCTGGATAGGCGAGTTTCGTTCCCGTTCGACGTGAAGGCGGTTGTGACGCCGCCCACGAAGCAGATTAGAGTCCCTGGAGTGGGTGATTTGGTCGGGTCCCACGACCCGTCTCTCCCCGGGGGTCGAAGGGTCTAATGGACACCCAACCGGAAGAAGACGACGTCCTGCTGGCGATGGATCCGCTGGAAGTGGTCGAACACGTGCTGGCGGCCGAGAACCTGACGTTCGACCGCACCGAGGACGGCGACCTGGCCTTCGCCCTGACCGGCGACTGGAAGGACTACGAGCTGTGGTTCGCCTGGCGGCCCGAGGCCGATTGCCTGCAGCTGTGCCTGTCGCTGGACCTGCGCGCCAGCAAGACCAAGCGTCCCAGCGCCTACGAGCTGCTGTCGATGATCAACCAGCGCGTCTGGCTGGGCCACTTCGAGGTCTGGACCGACGACGGCGAGGTGGTGTTCCGCCACGCCCTGGCGCTGCCGGCCGGCGAGCGTCCGACCATGGCCCAGGCCGCGTCGATGATCGACGCCGCCGTCGAGGCCGCCGACCGCTTCTATCCCGCCTTCGACTTCCTGCTGCACGGCGCCAAGACCCCGGACGAGGCCATGGCCGCCTGCATGTTCGAGACGGTGGGCCAGGCTTAGGGCTGGACTTTCCGTCTCCCCTTGCGGGAGAAGGTGGCCTTGCGAAGCAAGGTCGGATGAGGGGTTTCTCGGACGCTTGAGCGGAGTCGCCGGCTCGCCGCCGCGCGACCCCTCATCCGTCGCTTCGCGACACCTTCTCCCGCAAGGGGAGAAGGATCAGCCAGAGCGGAGCCGCCCATGACCACCCCCATCCTCCTCCTCGGCGCCGGACGCATGGGCGGGGCCCTGATCGAGGGCTGGACCAAGGCGGAGGCCTTCTCCGCCGCCGACCTGATCATCCGCGATCCCAATGTCGACCCCGCCGCTTTCCCGGGCGCGATCGTCAATCCGCCGCTCGAGGCCCTCGCCGCGGCCAAGACCGTGCTGCTGGCGGTCAAGCCGCAGATCTGGCGGCAGGCCGTGGCCGACGTCGTCCCGCATCTGGCGCCCGACGCCGTGGTCGTCTCGATCGCCGCCGGGGTGCGCGCAGCCGACATTTCCGCAGCGTTCGGCGGCCGCGCCGTGGCCCGGGTGATGCCGACCACCGCCGTCGCCATCGGCCTGGGCACGGCTTCGATCCATGCCGACACCGACGAAGCCCGGGCGCGGGCCCACGCCCTGCTGGATCCGGTCGCCACCACGGTGGATCTCGACGACGAGGCCCTGATGCACGCCGCGACCGCGGTGTCCGGCTCGGCCCCGGCCTATCTCTACGCCTTCATCGAGGCGCTGGAGGCGGCAGGCGCCGGCCAGGGGCTGGACCCGGCCGCCTCGGCCAGGCTGGCGCGGGCCACCATCGTCGGCGCGGCGGCCCTGCTGGGCCAGGGCGGCGAGGAGCCGGCCGAACTGCGCAGGCAGGTGACCTCCCCCGGCGGTACGACGGCCGCGGCGCTGGACGTGCTGATGGGCGAGGGCGGTTTCGGCGACCTGCTGCCGCGCGCGCTGGCGGCGGCGGTGAAGCGGTCGGTGGAGCTGGGGGGCTGATAGACCCCTCTCCCTAAGAGAGAGGGTTCTTGTAACCGTCCCGCTTACCCGCCATCTCAACAGCCATGACCGCCGCCGAAGACATCCTCGACCGCGCCGCCGCCGCCGCGCTCGCCCTGGCCGCCGACCGGCCGTGGACGCAGATCAGCCTGCGCGACATCGCCCTGAAGGCCGAGGTGCCGTTCGCCGAACTCTACGCCCGCGCCGACGGCAAGGGCGCGGTGCTGAACCACCTGGCGGCCCGCTTCGACCGCGCCGCCCTGGCCACGGCCTCGGCCGATGAGGCGACCACCCACGACCGGCTGTTCGACGCGGCCATGGCCCGGATCGAGGCGATGGAGCCGCATCGCGCCGCCCTGATCGCCATCAGCCGCTCCGAGAGCGTGGTGGTCTCGGCGATGCGCTTCCCCAGGACCGCCCGCGCCATCCTGGAAGCCGCCGGCGTCGACGCCGTCCCGGCCCGGCTGGCCGCGATGTCGGCGGTCTGGGGCCGCACCCTGCAGGTCTGGCGCGACGACGAGGGCGCCCTGAACCGCACCATGGCCGAGCTGGACAAGCGCCTGAAGCAGATGGCCTCGGGCCTGGAGAAGGTCGGGGCGGGGTTCTAGGGGCCGTTTCCCGACG